>Ga0307516_10000476_pt1 | contig 53151 bp, 44 predicted proteins | sample 19_EM_MG_FD_203310 | JGI IMG/M metagenome (GOLD analysis project Ga0307516, IMG submission 203310) | Populus trichocarpa ectomycorrhiza microbial communities from riparian zone in the Pacific Northwest, United States - 19_EM | ecosystem: Host-associated > Plants > Roots > Unclassified | place...
GCACCATCAGCTTGGCCACCTCGGCACGGTGCAGGCCGCTGGCGCGCGTGGCCTCATGCAACTGCACGGAGCCGACGATGCGCCCGATGGCATCGGTGGCCACCAGCAGGTGCACCGCACCGCCCAGGAGGCTGTGGCCCACGCTTTCCCAATAGGCATGGGCATCGGCTTCGCTCAGCGGCGGCATGAAGCCGATCGAGGCGCCGCCATCGACCGTCTCGCGCAGCAGCGCCACCAGTTCGTCGCTGCGGGTAGCCACGTCATGCGCGGCCAGTTGCGTGATGGTCACATCGGTCGTCATTGGAAAATCCCTGTCATAGCCAGCCCGCCTGGCGGAGTGCCTGGCCGCATTGGTCGGCGTCCTGGAAGTGGATCGCCTGCCAGCCCAGGCTGTGCGCCGCCTCGATGTTGGCGGGGTGGTCGTCGATGAACACGCTGCGTGCCGGCTCGATGCCGAAGCGCTGCTGTGCCAGCTCGAAGATCTCCGGCTGCGGCTTGATGAGCCCGACGCGGCTGGAGAAGATGCCGTCGGCGAAGCAGCTGAAGAAGGCATGCCGCTGCTCCAGGTCATCGGCATACGGGTGGGGCATGTTCGACAGGTAGAAGAGGCGCCGTTGCGCTGCATGCAAGGCCCGCAGCAAGGCCACCGTGCCGGCCTGCGGCTCCAGGTGCGGCGGGATCGCGTCGATCAGGCGCCGCACTTCATCCGCCCGCCAGCCGCAGCGCCGGGCAATGCGGCCGGCCAGGTCGGTGGGGCTCACCTGGCCCTGGTCGAACAAGGCCCAGTCGCAGCCCGGCACGAAGCCCTGGAACACCTGGGCGACCACCGCGCGGGCACCGGCTTCGTCAGGGGCCCGCTGCGGCATCACCTGGCGCACCAGGTCCAGCGGCTGCCAGCGGAACATCACGCCGCCAAAATCCCACACCACGCCAGCCGTCATGCCCGTCATGCTTTCAACCGCTTCAGCAAACCCGCGGTGGAGCCATCCAGCCCGCTGGTATCGCCCGACGTCAGGCGCGGCAGCAACTCATTGCACAAGGCCTTGCCCAGCTCGACACCCCATTGGTCGAAGCTGTTGATGCCCCACAGCGCCCCGCTGGTGAAGACACGGTGCTCGTACAGCGCGATCAAGGCCCCCAACGCATGCGGCGTCAACTGGTCCAGCAGCAGCGTGGTGCTGGGGCGATTGCCGGGGAAGCTGCGGTGCCTGGCCAGCACGTCGGCCTGCAACAAAGGCGAGGCCGTGGGCGCCTTCTCCGCCAGGGCCGCCGCGGTGGACTTGCCCAGCATCAGCGCCTGGCTCTGGGCCAGGCAGTTGGCCAGCAGCTTGGTGTGCAGGTCGGCCAGTTCATGCGTGGGCCGCTTGACGGCGATGAACTCCACCGGGATCACGTCGGTGCCCTGGTGCAGCATCTGGAAGTACGCATGCTGGCCGTTGGTGCCGGGCTCGCCCCACACCACCGGGCTGGTGGCAAACGGCAAGGCCTCGCCCTCAAGATCGACCCGCTTGCCGTTGCTTTCCATCTCCAGCTGCTGCAGGTAGGCGGGCAGGCGCCGCAGCCCCTGGTGGTAGGGCGCCACGCTGCGGCTGGCAAAGCCGTGGAAGTTGCGGTACCACACGTCCAGCAGGCCCAGCAGCACCGGCAGGTTGCGCGCCAGCGGCGCCTGGGCAAAGTGCTGGTCCATCGCATGGGCGCCGGCCAGCAGGGCGCGAAAGTTCTCGGCCCCGATGGCCAGCGCGATGGGCAGGCCGATGGCGCTCCACAGCGAGTAGCGGCCGCCCACCCAGTCCCAGAACCCGAAGGTGGTGCTGATGCCGAACTCGGCCGCGGCCTTGACGTTGGTGGTGGTGGCGACGAAGTGCTTGTGCGTGTCAGTGCCGCCCTGGGCCAGGAACCAGGTGCGCGCCGCATGCGCGTTGGCCATGGTTTCCTGGGTCGTGAAGGTCTTGGACGCGATGATGAACAAGGTCTCTTCGGGCCGCAGCGCGCGCAGCACCGGGGTGATGTCGTGCCCATCGACGTTGCTGACGAAGTGGAAGCTCAAGCCGCGGTGGCAGAACGCGTCCAGCGCCGGCACCACCATCTGCGGCCCCAGGTCGCTGCCGCCGATGCCGATGTTGACGACATGGCGGATGCCGCTGCGGCCCACATCGCGCACCTGCTCCACATAGGCCAGCAGGCGGTCCAGCACCTCGTGCACCTCGGCATTGAAGGGCCCCTGGCCGCGTGGCGCCCGCAGTGCGGTGTGCAACACGGCGCGGCCCTCGGTGGGGTTCACCGGCTCGCCGGCCAGCAGGGCGTCGCGCCGCGCTTCCAGCCGGCATTCGCGCGCCAGGTCCAGCAGGAAATGCAGCGTGGCGGTGTCGATGCGGTTCTTCGACAAGTCGGCAAACACCTCCGGCGCCTCGAAGCTCCAGGCCGCAAAGCGCCCGGGGTCGCGGGCGAAAGCTTCGCGCACGTCGAAGTCCCGGCCATGGGCCTGGAAGTGCCCGTGCAAGGCGGCCCAGGCCTCGGTGCGGTCGCAGCGCGGTGCAACGGTCACTGGGGAACCTTCGGCCTGCGGCCTCAGGGATTCGCTCTTCGGGCGGCCGTGCGGGCTCATGCCTGCTCCTGGATGATCTGGTCAAGCTTGGCCGCGTCGGCGGCAAACAGGCGTATGCCCTCGGCCAGCTTCTCGGTGGCCATGGCGTCCTCATTGAGGGCATAGCGGAAGCCGGCCTCGTTGTAGGTGACGGCATGGATGGCGGCCTGCGCCGCCAGGGCCGGGTCCAGCTCGCGGGGCACCGGCTGCTCGCTGGCCTGCAATTGGGCCAGCAGCTCCGGGCTGATGGTGAGCAGGTCGCAGCCCGCCAGCGCCAGGACCTGGCCCAGGTTGCGAAAACTCGCGCCCATCACCTCGGTTTCAATGCCGAAGTGCTTGTAGTAGTTGTAGATGCGCGCCACCGACTGCACGCCGGGATCCTGGCTACCGGCGCGGGCGGCTTCGTCCCAGGCGGCCCCAGCCTGCTTCTTGTGCCAGTCGTAGATGCGGCCCACGAACGGCGAGATGAGTTGCGCCCGTGCCTCGCCGCAGGCCACGGCCTGGCAGAACGAGAACAGCAAGGTCATGTTGCAGTGGATGCCTTCGTAGTGCAGCGCACGCGCTGCCTGGATGCCTTCCCAGGTGGCAGCCAGCTTGATGAGCACCCGCTCGCGCGAGAACCCGGCGCGCTCATAGGCGGCAATCAGGCGCCGCGCGCGCGCGATCATGGCTGCTGCGTCAAAGCTCAGGCGCGCATCCACCTCCGTGGACACACGGCCTGGAACCAGTTGCAGGATCTCGATGCCGAAGCGCACCAGGATCTCGTCCACCACGTGGTCTACCGAGCGGCCCCGGTGGGCCGCCACCGTGTCGGCCAGCAGCGGCGCGTAGTCGGGCTGCTGCACCGCCTTCAGGATGAGCGATGGATTGGTGGTGGCGTCGCGCGGCGCAAACTGGGCCAGCTGCTTGAAGCTGCCAGTGTCGGCGACCACGATGGTGTGGAGCTTGAGATGATCGAGCGATGTGGCCATGACGGGGGTACCGGCAGCGGAGTGGGGATTGTCGCAATCGACGGGCACGGCTTGCGCGCCCGCCGCCTCGCCCGCGGGCAGCAAGGTGAAGGATCGTAACCCGATTACTTTCACATCTCCCCATGCAACGCCCTGCACCCTGCCGCAGCACTCGATGCCGCCGGACACCGCCAGACGCCTGTGGCATCATCGCCGTGAAACTGAGTTACACCCCGCGCCGCGTGCGGCTTCTGATGCAAGGCCCTTCATGTCATTCGATCTGGTTTTTTTCGGCGGTACCGGCGACCTGACCTGGCGCAAGCTCATGCCAGCGTTGTTCCAGGCCTTCCGCCACGGCAAGCTGCCCAAGGGCGGACGCATCCTGGCGGTGGCTCGCGACGAGCGCAGTGACGAGGGCTACCGCAACTTCATCAAGGAACGCTTCGTCGAGGTCGACAGCGCCAAGCGCCCCAGCGACGAAGAGTTCGCCCGGTTCGCCGAGCTGCTGCACTACCGCCGCATGGACCTGGCCCAGCCGGCGCACTATGCCGGCCTGAAGCAGTGGATCGACGAACGCGGCGCCGACACCGTGGTGCTGTACCTGGCCACCAGCCCGCACTTGTTCACGCAGATCTGCTCGCAGCTGGGTGCCGTGGGCCTGAACGGGCCGCGGGTGCGCGTGGTGCTCGAAAAGCCGCTGGGCCACGACCTGGCCAGTGCGCAGGAGATCAACACCGTGGTGCGCTCGGTCTTCAACGAACGCCAGGCCTTCCGCATCGACCACTACCTGGGCAAGCCCTCGGTGCAGAACCTCATGGCGCTGCGCTTCGGCAACGCCTTGTTCGAGCCGCTGTGGCGGCGCGAGAGCATCGCCAACATCCAGATCACGCTGGCCGAGGCCATCGGCGTGGGCACGCGGGGCGACTTCTACGACCGCACCGGCGCGCTGCGCGACATGATCCAGAACCATGCGCTGCAGTTGCTCACGATGATCGCGATGGAGCCGCCCTCGAGCAACGATGCCGACGCCATCCGCGACGAGAAGCTGAAGGTGCTGCGCTCGCTGCGGCCGTTCGACCCGGAGCGGGTCTCGCGCGACGTGGTGCGCGGCCAGTACCGCGCCGGCACCGTGGAAGGCAAGGCCGTGCCCGGCTATCTGGAAGAGACCAAGGTGCCGGACGACAGCCGCACCGAAACCTTCGTGGCCTTGCGCACCGAGGTGCAGAACTGGCGCTGGGCCGGCGTGCCCTTCTACCTGCGCACCGGCAAGCGCCTGCCGGCCCGCGATGCGCAGATCGTGGTGAACTTCCGGCCGGTGCCGCACCCGATCTTCCCCGGTGCGACACGCGCCAACAAGCTCGTCATCAAGCTGCAGCCGGAAGACGGCCTGGAGCTGCACCTGCTGGCCGTCAAGGGCTCGGGGCACAGCGAGTCGCTCGCACCGGTGTCGCTGGACCTGGATTTCGACAAGGCCTTCTCCACCGAGCGCGTGGGCGCCTACGAGCGGCTGCTGCGCGATGCCATCGCCGGGCGCTTGAACCTGTTCGTGCGCAGTGACGAGCAGGAGCAGGCCTGGCGCTGGGTCGAGCCGGTGCTGCACGCCTGGGAACGCGACAACGAGGCGCCGCGCGCCTACCCGGCGGGCACCTGGGGGCCCCCCGCCTCCAGCGCCTTGGTGGCCCGCGACGAATTTGCGTGGAGCGAAGAGCAGTGACCGGGCCGCACGGCCAGCTTCGTAGCACCTTCCCATCGGCGACATGCTCGACCGCATCCGCGCCTGCCTGAGCGCGCTGTCGCCAGCCGAGCAGCGCGTGGCCGAGCTGGTGCTGGCCGATGCGCGCAGCTTTGCCAACCTGCCGGTGACCGAGCTGGCCGCACGCGCCAAGGTCAGCAAGCCCACGGTGGTCCGCTTCTGCCGCAGCATCGGCTACGACGGCCTGGCCGACTTCAAGCGCAAGCTGGCCGGCCGCGTGAACGAAGGCGTGCCCTTCGTGCACCGCGCGGTGGAAGAGGACGACCAGCCGGCCGACCTGATCGTCAAGGTGATCGACAACGCGGTCAGCGCCATGCTCAAGTTCCGCAACGATGCCGCTGCGCATGCATTCGAACGCGCCATCAACGCGCTCGCCGAGGCCGGCCGCCTGGAGCGCCGCATCGAGTTCTATGGGGTGGGCAACTCCGGCATCGTGGCCCAGGACGCCCAGCACAAGTTCTTCAGGCTGGGCGTCAATGCCGTGGCCTACAGCGACGGCCATGTGCAGGTGATGGCGGCCACCATGCTGCGGCCGGGCGATTGCGCCATCATCTTCTCCAACTCGGGCCGCAGCCGCGACCTGCTGGACACCGCGGACATCGCCAAGAAGAAAGGCGCCACCACCATCGTGGTCACCGCCAGCGGCTCGCCGCTGGCGCATCAAGGCCAGATCCTGCTCGCCGCCGACCACCCGGAAGACTACGACCGCTACAGCCCGATGGTTTCGCGGCTGCTGCACCTGACCATCGTCGACATCCTGACCACCGGCGTGGCCTTGCGGATGGGCAGCGAACTGCGGCCCATGCTCCAGGAGATCAAGCGGAACCTGCGTGTAAAGCGCTATGTGCCGGAGGGTTGACACGAGGTAAGCGGGCACTCATTCGTGAGTGAATCGTGCGCCGGTTTACCTTTGCACGCCGAACCCATGCTTTTGTACCTGTCTGGGCTCTTTTGTTGCCGGCCGGCGACAGGCACTCCCTGGAACGCCGTCTTTCGCCAGTGGGCTGCGTAAGATAATCCCGACCCGAAGTCCACGGTCACCTCGCCTCAACAATCTGGAGTTCATCAATGAAGAAGCTACTTGCTTGTGCGCTTGTCGCGGCCGCTCCCGCCGCCATGGCGCAGGCCAACAATGTCGGCTCGTGCGGCTGGGGATCCAAGCTGTTTGAAGGCCAGCGCGGTGTGTTCGCGCAAGTCCTCGCAGCAACGACCAACAACACGTCGAGCAATACCTTCAGCATCACGACCGGCACGTCGGGCTGCACCTCCGATGGCCTGGTGACCTCCGGCTGGAGAACGGCCATGTTCATCGACGGCACCCGCCTGGCACTGGCGCGCGACGCCGCGGCCGGACAGGGTGAAACCCTGGACGCACTGATGGCCGTAATGGCCGTCAAGCCCGCCGACCAGGACTACTTCAAGAGCACGCTCAAGGCCAGGTTCGCCACCGTGTTCGGCGATGAAAACATCGCCGGCAACCTGAAGTCGCTGCTGGCCAGCGACACGCGCCTGGCGGCCTACGCCACCACGCTCTGATCCACGCCGTCCCTGGCAGCCATGCCCAGCCCAGGCTGGGCATTGTGTTTTCTTAGGTAGCCCCTTGCGGCCCGCACTGGGATGCCATCGATACCCGCCCTCTTGATTGCCGCCCATGCGCGCTTGTCGATGCGCATGGCGCGGTGGCTGCTGATGAGCGCTTGCGCCGCGGCAGGCAGCGCATTCGCCGACGAAGCGCCACCGCCCCCCGGATCCGGGCAAGCCTTCTATCTGGCCCAGTTGCAGCAGCGTGCCCGGGCCCTGGGCCTGGCACAAGACCCCATGTGGCACAAGCTGCTGCACTACCAGCGCCATCCAGTCTTGCACCGGCTGCGCAGCCTGGCTGACGACCCGGGCTTCTTCAATGCGCCGGAAGGTCGGCAAGACCCGCAGGCAGAACTCACGGCAACCCTGGCCGCGTTCTTCGATCCCCGCCATGACCGGGTACTCGACCAGTCGGCGCAGTGCCGCTTCCCGGCGCGCTACGCCTGGCTGCACGAGCGGTTGAAGTTCGACGAAGCCCTGCTCGTACCGCAAGCATGCGAGCGGCTGAACCAGTGGCTGCAAGGCCTGGACGTGGCGCGCGTCAGCCTGGTGTTCCCCAGCGCCTTCCTGAACAGCCCGGGGTCGATGTACGGCCACACTTTTCTGCGCCTGGACCCGCACGGCGCGGCCGGCGGGCAGCCGCTGCTGTCGTATGCCATCAGCTATGCCGCCAATGGCAGCGAGGCCGACGGTGCAATGTTTGCGCTCAAGGGGGTGTTCGGCGGCTACGACGGCGTGCTCAGCACCTCGCCCTACTACCTGCGCATCCGCGACTACACGCACCTGGAAAACCGCGACATCTGGGAATACCAGCTCAACCTGGATGCAGCGCAGATCGACCGCATGCTGCGGCATGCGTGGGAATTGAGCACCACCCGCTTCGACTACTACTTCTTCGACGAGAACTGCTCCTACCACCTGCTGTCGCTGCTGGACGTGGCCCGGGAAGACTTGTTCTTGTCCGCGCAGTTTCCGTGGTGGGCCATCCCGGTGGACACGGTCAGGGCGGTCGTCCAGGCCCCCGGGCTGCTTCGGTCGCAGCACTACCGCCCCTCCAACGGCACCGAGCTGCGCTCGCGCGCCGCGCGCCTGCCGCTGCCAGCGGTCGATCTGGCCCGGGACCTGGCCGAGGCGCGGACCCAGCCGGCCGATATGGCGAAAGGCTCCTGGACGGGACTGCAGCAAGCCCAGGTGCTGGAACTGGCCGAGCGCTACACCACCTTCCTCGGCACCCGCGGCGCCCTGGCCAGCGAACAGGTGCAGCAGACCCGTCTTGCGCTGCTGGGTGCGAGGGCCATGCTGCCGGAGGCCCCCAATGCCGAAACGCCCGTACCCGGGGTTGCCCCCCAGGAGGGCCATCGCACCGGCCGTGTCGATCTGGACCTGGGTCGGCGGGAGGGGCGCCCTTTCTGGCGGCTGGGGTGGCGCTCGTCCTACCACGAGCTGCTTGATCCCGAAGCCGGCTACACGCGCGGCGCGCAGATCGAGATCGGGCGCATCGAAGTGGCCCAGGCCCGCGGCGAGGGCATTCGCCTTGAACGCGCCACGGTCATCGACATTCTGTCGCTGGCTCCGCGTGAACGCCTGATCGGCGGCACCTCCTGGAAGGTGCGCCTGGGTCTGGAGCGCACCTGGCCGCGCCCGGACGGCCCGGCCTCGGCGCCCCCTGCACTCGCACTCGGAATCAACGGCGGGCCGGGCTACGCTTTCGAGTTGGGTGACAGCCAGCAGGCCATGGCCTATGCGATGCTCGACAACCAGATCTGGCATGACCCCGCACTGGGCACCCAGCGATGGGCCCTGGGCACCGGCGCGCAACTGGGCCTGCTCTGGGACCTTTCGCCGCGCTGGCGGGCACACCTTCAAGGCTACCGGCGGGTCTTTGCCGGCCAGGCGCCTGCGGAGTGGGGGGCGTCGGTCCAGCAACGCTGGACACTCGATGCCAGCCACAACGCCACACTGCGTTGCGATTGGCAAGAGCGCGAGGGGCAGACCGCTCGCCGCTCATGCAGCGCTGGCTTGCAGCGCTACTGGTAGCGGCGGCGGCAGGTCGCCGGGTCGCGTCAGGCCGAGGCCTCGGCCTGAAGAATCAGGCCATCGACTCCGTACAGGTGCGCCAACTCGCTCAGGCGAATGGGTGTATTGCGCAACACGAGCTTGCGTCCACTCACGCGCGCCTGCCGGTTGCACTCCAGCAATACCGCAAGCGCGCTGGAATCGAAGCGTGTGAGAGGGGCCGCATCGACGACCACCAGCTGATCGCCGCCCTCTCGGTCCATGGCCTGTTTGAGCATGCGCAAGGTATCGCGCGCTTCGTTTTCCGTGAGCGTGGAGGGCAGCAGCAGCATGATCCTGGGATGTGTCAGGTCTTGGCCGTGGCCGCCGCCTTGTTGCGCTCGGCCAGCTTGGCGATCAATCCGTCAATGCCGCCTGCGGAAATCTCCTGCGCAAAGCTGGAACGATAGTTGTCCACCAGCCAGACGCCCAGCACATTGACGTCATAGATCTGCCACTTGCCTTCGGCCTTTTCGAGCCGGTAGTCGAGCTGGATCGGTTCGCCGCTGCCCTTGATCTGGGTGCGCACCACGACCTCGGTGTCTTCCGGCTTGGAGCGCATCGGGCGCATCACGACGTTGTGGTCACGGACCTGGGTGAGCGCGCCCGCATAGGTGCGCACCAGCAAGATCTTGAACTCGTCCTGCAGGCGCTTCTGCTGCTCTGGCGTGGCTTGCCGCCAGTAGCGGCCCACCGCCGAGGATGTCATGCGCTGGAAGTTCAGGTGCGGCAGGATCTTCTCGTCCACCAGGGCGATGATCTTCTTGAAATCACCCGCCTGGATGGCCTTGTCGGCCTTCACCGACTCGATCACTTCGCCGGAGACTTTTTGCACCAGATCCTCGGGCGAGGTTTCCGCGGCGTGCAGCAACGGGGAGCAGGCAAACAAAGCAGCAACCAGCAAGTGCTTGAGGTTCTTGAACATGAGAGTCCTTTCCGTGGTCAGCAGGCACTGGGCCTGTTCGCTCCAACGCTTGACGCGGGGGCGGGGTGCACTGGATTTGTGTTCCGGCTCACTTTATAGACTTGTCGGAGTCCTTGCCGGGGGACTTGTTTTCGGGCACGGGCTCGTCAGGCTCCTCGTCCAGCGGCGGCGGATCGCCGTCGTACACCAGGCTGCGGCGCCGCTGCAGGTAGGCATCGCGCATGAACGTGTACTTGTCCAGGGCAATGCCGTCCAGCACATTGCCGGCCTGCAGGAGGTTGGCGCGTGTATTGATCACACGCAATCCCATCAATGAGTTGCTCGCACGGACCGGCGATACCAAGCTCTCTGGCGTGATCTGCAACTCGATCGGCAGCGCCACGGAATCACGCACCGTGGAGGACCCAAGCACCGGCCAGACGATATAGGCGCCCGGGCCCACGCCCCAGTGCCCCAGGGTCTGCCCGAAGTCCTCGTTGTGGCGCTCCATCCCCATCTCGCTGGCCACGTCGGCCAGGCCCAGGATGCCGAACACCGTGTTGGAGCCGAAGCGCATCACGTCGCTCAGGCCATCGGTGACACGGCCCTGCAGAAACAGGTTGGTGGCCGACCAGAGGTCATAGATGTTGTTGAAGAAGTTCGTGGCCGCAGTCCGCACGGGGCCCGGCACCACCTTCTGGTAGGCGGTGGCCGTGGGCTTGAGCACCGCTTTGTCCAGGCCTTCGTTGAAGGCAAACACCTTGCGATTCCAGGGCTCCAGCGGGTCGGGCCGCTGGGGCGTGGCACACCCTGCGAGCCCCGCGGCCACCAGCAGCAGGCCGAGGAGCAAACGCCTCATTTCTTGCTCTCCCCGCCGGCCTCGGACGCCTTGTTGAACAGGAATTGGCTGATCAGGTTCTCTAGCACAACCGCCGATTGAGTCAGCTTGATGGCATCGCCACCGGCCAGGGTCTTTTCTTCCGCGCCCGGCTCAAGCCCGATGTACTGGTCGCCCAGCAACCCGGAGGTCAGGATCTTGGCCGAGGAGTCCCTGGGGAACTGGTAGCCACGCTCGATGTCGAGTGTCACCACGCCCTGGTAGGTCTTGGGATCAAGACCGATGGAAGCCACACGGCCCACTGTGACGCCGGCGCTGCGCACAGGCGCGCGCGCCTTCAGGCCGCCAATGTTGTCGAAGCGGGCCGACACCGTGTAGACATCGCTGCCGCTGAAGCTGCCCAGGTTGGCGGCTTTGAGCGCGAGGAACACGATGCCAACCAATCCCAGCAGGACGAACAATCCCACCAGCGTTTCGATACCCTTCTTGCCCATGATCGTTGGCCTCTCTACGAATTTTTTGCCTGCTGAATTTGCCGGGCGGCGTTCAGGGCGTGGAAAACATCAATGCCGTCAGCACGAAATCAAGACCCAGCACCGACAGTGAGGCGATCACGACGGTGCGTGTGGTGGCATAGGCCACGCCTTCAGGGGTGGGCTGTGTTTCATAACCCTGATAGAGCGCCACAGCCGTGCTGACCACGCCGAACACCGTACTCTTCACGACGCCATTGCCGACGTCGCGCCACACGTCCACCTTGTTTTGCATGATGGACCAGAAGTTGCCCTGGTCCACGCCGATCAGCAGCACCGCCACCACGTAGGCCCCAAGAATGCCCACGGTGGAAAACAGGATCGCGAGAATGGGCATTGACACGATGCCCCCCAGGAAGCGGGGCGCGAGCACCCGCGCGCGCGGATCGATCGCCATCATCTCCATGGCGGACAGTTGCTCGCCGGCCTTCATGAGGCCGATCTCTGCAGTGAGGGAGGTGCCGGCACGCCCGGCAAACAACAGCGCGGCAACCACCGGCCCCAGTTCGCGCACCAGCGCGAGATTGACGATGAGGCCCAGGGATTCGGCCGCGCCGTAGGCCACCAGCGCGTAATACATCTGCAGCGCCAGCACGAAACCCACCGCCAGCCCCGAGGCCAGGATGATCACGAGCGACCGGTTGCCCACCGCATGAACCTGCGTGACCACCAACCCGAAGCGCCGCAACGCCGCAGGTGCGAAGCGCAGCAGATCCAGGAAGAAGAAGGAAAAGTGGCCCAGGGCCCGCAGCCATTCCAGCGTGTACTGACCCAGCCGTGCGACGGGATTCATGCCTTGATCCCCAGGTCTTCGGCCAGAGAGGGCGCGGGGTAGTGGAAACGCACCGGGCCATCGGGCTCGCCACGGATGAACTGGCGTACTTCCGGTTCGTCGGAGCTGTTCAAGGTTTGCGGCGGTCCGTGGGCCACCACGCGCCCCTGCGAGGACATCAGGTAGGCGTAGTCGCAGATCTGGAAGCACTCCTGCACGTCGTGCGACACGATCAAGGTGGTGGATCCGGTGGAATCGTTGAGCTTGCGGATCAGGTTGGCCGTGACACCCATGGAGATCGGATCCAGTCCGGCAAAGGGCTCGTCGTACATGATCAGTTCCGGATCCAGCGCCATGGCACGCGCCAGGGCAATACGCCGCGCCATGCCGCCCGACACCTGCGAGATGCGCAGCTTGGCGGCGCCCCGCAGACCTACGGCGTTGAGCTTCATCAGCACGATGTCGCGGATCATGGATTCGGGCAGGTCCGTGTGCTCGCGCAGCGGGAAGGCCACGTTGTCGAACACGGACAAGTCGGTGAACAGGGCGCCGAACTGGAACAACATGCCCAGGCGGCGGCGCAGGCGGAACAGGCGCTCCTTGTCCTGCACATTGACCACCTCACCGTCGAAGCGCACAGCCCCGCGGGTGACGGGGTACATGCCGCCGATCAGGCGCAACAAGGTGGTCTTGCCGCAGCCGGAGCCGCCAAGAATGGCAGTCACCTTCCCACGGGGGAAATTCAGGCTCACGTCATTGAGGATCGTTCGGCTGCTGTCGTAGCCGAACGTGACGTGGTCAATCTCGATGAGGTAGTCGGAGCTCAAGCTGGCGGGCTGGCGCCCGGTGGGGCGCACGAATAGTTCGTATGGACCCCCGCGCCTAGTGCCTGGGGAGCGCAGATTCTCGCACGCAGCCAGTGCCACCCTCGGGATTGCCCCAATGAGCCCCTCGAACAAGTGTGCCGGGCGTTGGCTTGCCGCATCACAGCGAGCACGATCAAGGGTTATCCCTGAATCACACTCGCTTCAATGCGCGCCTTGCAAAAATCGCAGCCGGGCGCGGCCCGCGGCAGATGTGAGCAAATGCTGCGGGGCTCAACCGACGCCGAGCGCACTCACTCAGCGCGGCAGCGTGGTTGCGCCCATGAGGAACTCGTCGATCACCCGGGCCGCTTGCCGCCCTTCGCGGATGGCCCAGACCACGAGCGACTGGCCGCGGCGCATGTCGCCGGCTGCAAATACCTTGCCGACGCTGGTCTTGTAGCCGCCGGCACTCTCCGTGCCCGCCTTGGCATTGCCGCGAGGGTCGCGCTCCACGCCGAAGGCTTCCAGGACAGAGGCCACGGGGCTGACAAAACCCATGGCCAGCAGGACAAGCTCGGCCGGGTGGTCTTTTTCGGAGCCGGGCACCTCCATCATCTTGCCGTCCTTCCACTCCACCTGGACGGTGCGCAATCCGGTGAGCCGGCCTTTTTCGCCCAGGAACTCCTTGGTGGCGATGGCGAATTCGCGCTGGCAACCTTCTTCATGGCTGGAGGAACTGCGCAGCTTGTAGGGCCAGTACGGCCAGGTCAGGGGCTTGTTTTCCAGTTCGGGCGGCATGGGCATCAGCTCGAACTGCGTCACGCTCTTGGCGCCATGGCGGTTGCTGGTGCCCACGCAGTCGCTGCCGGTGTCACCGCCGCCGATGACGATGACGTGTTTGCCGGCCGCGCTGAGCTGGCCCTTGACCTTGTCGCCGGCCAGCACCTTGTTCTGTTGCGGCAAGAACTCCATCGCGAAGTGCACGCCGTCCAGGTCGCGCCCCGGCACCGGCAGGTCGCGGCTTTGCTCCGCGCCGCCAGCCAGCAGGACCGCGTCGAACTGGGCCGCCAGCTGCTGCGGGCTGATGACTTCGCGGGACCAGTTGGTCACCTTGGTGTCGGCCGGCAGCGCGCCCACCAGCACGCCGGGGCGGAACCGCACGCCTTCGGCCTGCATTTGTTCCACGCGGCGATCGATGTGGGACTTCTCCATCTTGAAGTCGGGGATGCCATAGCGCAGCAGGCCGCCGATGCGGTCGTTCTTCTCGAACACCGTGACCTCGTGCCCGGCGCGGGCCAGTTGCTGCGCGGCGGCCAGGCCGGCAGGGCCGGAGCCGACCACGGCCACGCGCTTGCCGGTCTTGAGCTTGGGGAGCTGCGGCACGACCCAGCCCTCCAGCCAGCCGCGGTCGATGATCGCGTGTTCGATGGACTTGATGCCCACCGGGTCGTCATTGACGTTGAGCGTGCAGGCGGCCTCGCAAGGGGCGGGGCAGACGCGGCCGGTGAATTCCGGAAAGTTGTTGGTGCTGTGCAGGACCGACAACGCCCGCTTCCAGTCGCCGCGATACACCAGGTCGTTGAAGTCGGGAATGATGTTGTTGACCGGGCAGCCGCTGTTGCAAAAGGGCGTGCCGCAGTCCATGCAGCGCGCGCCCTGGACCTTGGACTCCTCCTCCTTGAGTCCGATGACGAATTCCTTGTAGTTCTTCAGACGCTGCGCAACCGGCTGATAGCCCTCTTCGATGCGCTCGTATTCCAGGAAGCCGGTGACCTTGCCCATGATGACCTTGTGTGATGTTCGACGATGTTCGGATGGCGTGGTGTGCGGTGCCAATCACTTGGCCGGCACGACCCGGCCTTTCTTGTCGGCGCCGCGGGCCCGGGCGATGGTCTGCTCGGCTTCCTTCCTGGCCTGCGGCGTGCCCTCCCCGGCCCGCCCCGCCGGCCTGGCGGCCATTTCAGCCAGCGCACGCTTGTATTCCAGCGGGAACACCTTCACGAACTTGGCACGTGATGCCGCCCAATGGTCGAGGATGTGGCGTGCGCGCAGGCTGCCGGTCCAGCGGTGGTGGTCCTCGATGAGCTGGCGCAGCATGGGTTCATCGGCCTGGCCCTTGTGCCACGACGCCGCGCTTTGCGCGGCCTCCTGCTCCTCACGCGGCAGCACCTTGTCCAGTGCCACCATGGCGGTGTTGCAGCGCTTGGCGAACAGCCCGTCTTCGTCGTACACGTAGGCGATGCCGCCGCTCATGCCGGCAGCGAAATTGCGCCCGGTTTCGCCGAGCACCACGGCCGTGCCACCGGTCATGTATTCGCAGCCGTGATCGCCGGTGCCTTCGACCACCGCGGTGGCCCCCGACAAGCGCACCGCGAAGCGCTCGCCTGCCACGCCGCGGAAGAAGGCTTCGCCGCTGGTGGCGCCGTAGAGCACGGTGTTGCCGACGATGAGGTTCTCGGTGGCCTCGCCACGGAAGTCGATGCTGGGACGGATGGCGATGCGCCCGCCCGACAAGCCCTTGCCGGTGTAGTCGTTCGCGTCGCCGATGAGGTACAGCGTGATCCCCGGCGCCAGGAATGCGCCGAAGCTCTGGCCGCCGGTGCCTTCCATCTGGATGAAGATGGTGTGGTCGGCCAGGCCTTCCGGGCGCAGGCGGGTGAGCTCGCCCGACAGCATGGCGCCCACGCTGCGGTTGACGTTGCGCACCTCTTCCATGAACTGGACTTTCTCCTGGCGCTCCAGAGCCGGCCGGCATTTCTCGATCAGCTTGACGTCCAGTGCACGGCTGAGGCCGTGGTCCTGCTGATCCACCTGGAAGCGGGCCACGTCCGCCGGCACACTGGCCTGGTGGAACACGCGGCTGAAGTCCAGGCCGCGGGCCTTCCAGTGCGCGATGCCCTTCCTGGTGTCGAGCAGATCACTGCGGCCGATGAGGTCGTCGAACTTGCGGATGCCCAGTTGCGCCATGATCTGACGCGCCTCTTCCGCAACGAAGAAGAAGTAGTTGACGACGTGTTCGGGCTTGCCGGCGAACTTCTTGCGCAAGACCGGGTCTTGCGTGGCCACCCCCACCGGGCAGGTGTTGAGGTGGCACTTGCGCATCATGATGCAGCCGGCCGTGACCAGCGGCGCGGTGGCGAAGCCAAACTCATCAGCGCCCAGCAAGGCGCCGATCACCACGTCGCGGCCGGTCTTCATCTGGCCGTCGGCCTGCACGCGGATGCGTCCGCGCAGGCGATTGAGCACCAGGGTCTGCTGCGTCTCGGCCAGGCCCAGTTCCCAGGGCGTGCCGGCATGCTTGATGGACGACCAGGGCGAGGCCCCGGTGCCGCCGTCGTGGCCGGCAATGACCACGTGGTCGGCCTTGCACTTGGCCACCCCGGCGGCCACCGTACCCACCCCCACCTCGGACACCAGCTTCACGCTCACGCTGGCCTTGGGGTTGGCATTCTTGAGGTCGTGGATGAGCTGCGCCAGGTCTTCGATCGAATAGATGTCGTGGTGCGGCGGCGGCGAGATGAGCCCCACGCCCGGCACGGAGTAGCGCAGGTAGCCGATGTATTCGCTGACCTTGCCGCCGGGCAACTGGCCGCCCTCGCCGGGCTTGGCGCCCTGGGCCATCTTGATCTGCAACTGGTCGGCTGAGGCCAGGTATTCGGTGGTGACGCCGAAGCGGCCCGACGCTACCTGCTTGATCTTGCTGCGCAGGCTGTCACCGGCTTGCAGCACGTAGTCGGCTTCGACCACCTTGGGCCCGAGCAGGTCGCTGACCTTGGTGCCGGCGGTGACGGGGATGCCGCGCAACTCGTTGCGGTAGCGCGCCGGGTCTTCGCCGCCCTCGCCCGTGTTGCTCTTGCCACCGATGCGGTTCATGGCAATGGCCAGCGTGGTGTGGGCCTCGGTGGAGATGGAGCCCAGTGACATGGCGCCGGTGGTGAAGCGCTTGACGATCTCGCTCACCGGCTCGACCTCGTCCACCGGAATGGCCTTGCCCGGATCGACCTTGAACTCGAACAAGCCGCGCAAGGTCATGTGGCGGCGCGACTGGTCGTTGACGAGCTGGGCGTACTCCTTGTACGTCTCGAACTTGCCGGCCCGCGTGCTGTGCTGCAGCTTGGCAATGACGTCGGGGGTCCACATGTGCTCTTCGCCGCGCGTGCGCCAGGCGTATTCGCCTCCGGCGTCGAGCATGTCTTCCAGCACCGGGTCGTCGCCGAAGGCGGCACGGTGCATGCGCAAGGCTTCTTCGGCGACCTCGAACACGCCGATGCCTTCCACCTGCGAGGCCGTGCCGCGGAAGTACTTGTCCACGAAGGCTTTTTCAAGGCCGATGGCCTCGAAGATCTGCGCCCCGCAATACGACATGTAGGTGCTGATGCCCATCTTGGACATGATCTTCGACAGGCCCTTGCCGATGGCCTTGACGTACTGGTAGACGGCCTTGTCCGCGCTCAGGTCGCCGGGCAACTCGCGGTGCAGGGCACCCAGGGTTTCGAGCGCCAGGTAGGGGTGCACGGCCTCGGCGCCATAACCCGCCAGGACGGCGAAGTGATGCACCTCGCGCGCCGAACCGGTTTCCACCACCAGGCCGGCAGTGGTGCGCACGCCCTCGCGCACCAGGTGATGGTGGATGGCCGACAAGGCCAGCAGCGCGGGAATGGCGACGTGGCTGCGGCCCATGCGCCGGTCGGTGATGATGAGGATGTTGTGCCCGGTGCGGATGGCGTCCACCGCCTCGGCGCACAAGGACGCCAGCTTGGCCTCCACCCCTTCGCGGCCCCACTCCAGCGGGTAGGTGATGTCGACTTCGTAGCTCTTGAACTTGCCGTGCGTGTGCTGCTCGATCGCGCGCAGCCGGGCCATGTCCTCGAAGTCCAGGATCGGCTGCTCCACCTCCAGCCGCATCTGCGGGTTCACCGCATTGATGTCCAGCAGGTTGGGCCGCGGCCCGATGAAGGAGTTGAGCGACATCACGATCGCTTCGCGGATCGGGTCGATCGGCGGGTTGGTCACCTGCGCGAACAACTGCTTGAAGTAGTTGTACAGCGGCTTGTCCTTGTCGGACAGCACGGCCAGGGGCGAGTCGTTGCCCATGGAGCCGATGCCTTCTTCACCGTTCGTGGCCATGGGCGCCATCAGGAACTTGAGGTCTTCCTGCGTGTAGCCGAAGGCCTGCTGGCGGTCCAGCAGCGATTCGCCGAATGCATCCGGCCCAGTGGGCTCGATCTCGATGGAGTCGAGCCGGATGCGCACGTTCTCGATCCATTGCCGGTACGGCTTGGCGAACGCGAGCTGATGCTTCAGTTCATCGTCATCGACGATGCGGCCTTGCTCCAGGTCGATGAGGAACATCTTGCCGGGCTGCAGTCGCCATTTCTTGACGATCTTGTGCTCGGGAATGCGCAGCACGCCGGACTCGGACGCCATGACCACCAGGTCGTCGTCGGTCACCAGGTAGCGGGCCGGGCGCAGGCCATTGCGGTCGAGCGTGGCACCGATCTGCTTGCCGTCGGTGAACACCATCGCCGCCGGGCCGTCCCACGGTTCCAGCATCGCGGCGTGGTACTCATAGAAGGCGCGTCGGCGCTCGTCCATCAGGGTGTGCTGTTCCCAGGCCTCGGGAATCATCATCATGGCCGCCTGCGCCAGTGGGTAGCCGGCCATGACCAGCAGTTCCAGCGCGTTGTCGAAGGTGGCGGTGTCGGACTGGCCTTCGAAGCTGATGGGGTAGAGCTTCTTCAGGTCCTCGCCCAGCACCGGCGACTTCATCACGCCTTCGCGGGCGCGCATCCAGTTGAAGTTGCCCTTGACCGTGTTGATCTCGCCGTTGTGCGCCACCATGCGGTAAGGGTGCGCCAGCGGCCATTCCGGGAAGGTGTTGGTGGAGAAACGCTGGTGCACCAGGGCCAGGGCCGAGGTGGCGCGCGGGTCCTGCAGGTCCAGGAAGTAGCAGCCCACCTGGTTGGCCAGCAGCAAGCCCTTGTACAGCACGGTGCGGCAGCTCATGCTGGGCACGTAATACTCGCGGCTGTGCGTGAGGCGCAGCGCCTGGATGGCGCTGGAGGCGGTCTTGCGGATGACGTAGAGCTTGCGTTCCAGCGCATCCGGCACGATGACATCGGGGCCGCGGCCGATGAAGATCTGGCGCATCACCGGCTCCTTGGCGCGGACCGTGGGCGACATGGGCATGTCGCGGTCCACCGGCACGTCGCGCCAGCCCAGCAGCACCTGGCCTTCGGCCTTGACGGCGCGCTCCAGTTCTTGTTCGCAGGCCAGCCGCGAGGCATGTTCCTTGGGCAGGAAGATCATGCCGACGCCGTATTCGCCGGGTGGCGGCAAGGCCACACCGCGCGCCCACATCTCGGCGCGGTAGTACTCGTCGGGAATCTGCACCAGGATGCCGGCGCCGTCGCCCATCAGCTTGTCGGCCCCCACCGCGCCGCGGTGGTCCAGATTCTCAAGGATCTTGAGCCCTTGCTCAATGATGCTGTGGGTGCGCACTCCCTTGATGTGGGCCACGAAGCCCACGCCGCAGGCGTCGTGCTCGCGCGCCGGGTCGTACAGGCCGTTGGCGACCAGGCTTGTGAGTTCCTGCGGTGAGGCAGGTGCAGTGGCGCGCGATGTCATGGCAAGTCTCCCGTCGGACGATTTGCCGAAGACTAGCGCAGTGCAGCAGGATGCTCAAGTGTTTTGAAATGGGGTCAGGTTCATTTAACTCGCACCAAAACGTGGATACAAGATAAATAGGGACAGATCAATTGTCGTCTCCGGATGCTGCAACCCCTCCCGCAAGTGCGGCGCGACGGGGCCGGCCACGCGGGCGCGGCGTCAGCGGCCGGTCCGTCTGAGCCCTCAGATCCTTGAGAAATTCAGTGGAGCCAAGGGGCCAGCCTTGGCGGGCCGAATGCTCCAGCGCACTGATGTCGGCCGCGGAAAGGCCTTGCTCCAGGAGCGCCCGGTAGGCGGCCTGCCGCTCGAAGGGCGTGTTGCCCAGGGCCCAGTAGAGCGGGTGGTCCGTGACGAGCGGATCGCGGCGATGCCCCAGGTGGTGTGCCGCACTCGACCAGGGAAACTCCGAGGCCTGGGCTGCCACCCCGGCCAGCACGGGACAGAGTTCGATGAAGCGCATGCAGCTCAGGAAGTGCTGCCGGGCCTCGATGAGCCCGCCGCGGAACCGGCCTTCCCACAAGGTGCCCGTGCGGCCATGCCGGCGGTTGAACCCGCTGACATACCGCCGCCCCAGGGATTGCATGGTCGCGCTCAGCGACTGCCCGTCCTTGGGAGTCACCAGCAAGCGATAGTGGTCGCCGAGCAGGGCATAGGCATGCACCGCGGTGCCATGGGTGGCGGCGGCCTCGCCGAGCAGGCGCAACCATTCCCGGTGGTCCTCATCGTTGAGAAAGATCTGCTGCCCGTTGTTGCCGCGCTGCACCAGATGATGCGGGTGCTCGGGAACGACCAGTCGCGGGAGGCGGGCCACGATGACTTCCAGGAGGGGCGTGTCGGTCTTCGGCGTCGAGCTTCCACGCGCGGGAAGCAAGCACGCGCCTAAGACGCCCCGTGTGCCCGCAGCACGGCACCGACCAGGTCGTCAGGGGCTTCGCGCAGGGCGGCCTGTCCCAGGGACTCGATCACGATGAAGCGGATCAGGCCGGCATCGGCCTTCTTGTCGACCTGCATCAGGTCCAGGTAGCGTTGCACGCTCCATTCCGGCACCCGAACCGGCAAGCCTGCCCGTTCGACGAGGTGCCGCATGCGATCCAGAAACGCGGCCGGCATCAGGTTCAGGCGCACCGACAGATCGCTGGCGAGGACCATGCCGCAGCCCACCGCCTCGCCATGCAGCCACCGCCCGTAGCCCAGGCCCGCCTCGATGGCATGGCCGAAGGTGTGGCCGAAATTGAGGATGGCGCGCAAGCCGTTTTCGCGCTCGTCCTGGCCCACCACCTGGGCCTTGATCTCGCAGGAGCGCTTGATGGCGTGGGTGAGCGCCGCACGGTCCCGCGCCAGCAAGGCGTCCAGGTTGGCCTCGATCCAATCAAGGAAGCGGGCGTCGGCGATCGGCCCGTACTTGATCACCTCCGCCAGGCCGGCGATCAGTTCGCGCTGCGGCAGGCTGTCCAGCGTGTCCAGGTCGCAGATCACGCGCAGCGGCTGGTGGAACGCGCCGATCATGTTCTTGCCCAGCGGATGATTGACGGCCGTCTTGCCGCCCACCGATGAATCCACCTGGGCCAGCAAGGTGGTGGGCACCTGCACGTACGAGATACCGCGCATGTAGCAGGCGGCGGCGAAACCCGTCATGTCGCCCACCACACCGCCGCCGAGCGCAAAGAGCAAGGTGCGCCGATCGCAGGCATCGCCCAAAAGGCGATCGAAGATGAGGTTGAGCGTGGGCCAGTCCTTGTGTGCCTCGCCATCTGGCAACACCAGCGTGATGACCTTGCCGAAGCGTGTGCGCAACGCACGCTCAACTTGCTGGGCGTACAAAGGCGCCACGGTGGCATTGGTCACGATGCACGCGGTGGTGGCGGGCGGCAAGCCGGCCAGCGCATCGGGCGACTCCAGCAACCCGGGACCGATCAGGATGTCGTAGCTGCGCTCCGCCGTCTGGACCGGCACCGAGGCAAAGGCCGAGGGCATCGAGGCGGCCGCAACGTCCAAAGGGCCGGAGGTGCTTGCAAATGGCGAGAGCATGGCGTTATGAAGCGTCTTCTGAAATCTGCAGTGGTTCCGCCGCATCCGTGGTCGGCTGCGGCTCGTCGTGGGCCGCTGGCGGCGACACAGGCAACTTGGCCAGGTATCCGGCGACCTCGAGCTGCATCAAGATCGTGTTGACCAGCAATGGTACCGAGGGGCGGCCCACCTCCAGCACGAAGTGGGCAGTTTCCCGATACAGCGGCTCGCGCTGCTGCGCCATTTGATGCAGCCGGGCCAGCGGATCGGCAGTCTGCAGAAGGGGGCGTTGCGTATCGTGCCGCAAGCGTCGAAACAGCTCGCGCGGCGAGTTGTGCAGGTACAGCACGCAGGAGCGCTCGCGCAGCAGCACTCGGTTGGCAGGCCGGAGCACAGACCCCCCGCCGGTGGACACCACGGCCGGCGGCAGGCCCGGCGTCAGCAGCTCAGCCAACACCTCAGACTCGATGTCCCGGAACGCCGGCTCCCCCTCGGCCTCAAAGAACTCACGAATCGTTTGGCCGATTCGTTGTTCGATGACCGAATCGGTGTCGTGGAATGGGATCTGCAGGCGCTTGGCAAGTTGCCGGCCCACGGTGGATTTGCCGCCACCCGGCATGGAGATCAGCGAGATCCGCACGTGGCCCGCCTGTCAGTGGACCGGTGCTCCTGGGCAGCCGCAACCTGCCCACCTGCCCACGACAAACCACCCCCAGGAAGCCGGTGCCTCGGGGGTGGTGTGGTTTTCTCAGCGTGCGGCAGCAGTCCGATCAGAAACAACCTTCGGTGTGAGGAACACGAGCAACTCGGTCCGCTCCGAAAGCTTGACTGTATTCTTGAAGAGATTCCCGAAGTACGGGATATCGCCCAGGAACGGAACCTTGTTAATCTGCGTATTCTCGGTCTGTTCGTAGATGCCGCCGATCACGACCGTGCCGCCGTTCTCCACCAGCACCTGAGTCTGCACGTGCTTGGTGTCGATCGCGAAGCCCGCGGGAGTCAGTTCACCCACGCTGTCCTTGTTCACGTCCACGTCGAGGATGATGTTCCCTTCGGGGGTGATCTGGGGAGTGACTTCCAGCTTCAGGTTGGCCTTGCGGAACTGGATCGCCGTGGCACCGCTGGCACTGGCTACCTGGAAGGGCAGTTCGGTGCCTTGTTCAATCAGTGCCTTCACCTGGTCCGCCGTCACCACACGCGGACTCGACACGATCTTGCCCTTGCCATCAGCCTCCAGCGCGGAGAGCTCCAGGTTCAGGAAGGTGTTGGCAGCGGAGTTGAACAGCGACAGGGCGAACGACGCTGCGGTGGCACCGCCGAAGCCTGAACTCACATTGGCGGGCAGGCTGAGGAACTGCGTGTTGGGAATGAAGCTCCCATCGGTGATCGCCGCTTGCCCGGTCTGCTCGCCGACGCCGAGATAGTTGCCGGTGACTGACGTGCGATAGCCGGAGCCGCCGAGCTGCACACCCGGGGTTCCACCATTCAGGAACCGAGCGTCCGTGGCCCCCAGCTTGACACCCAGTGCCCGGCCGAACGAATCGTTCGCCTCGACGATACGCGCCTCGATCAGCACCTGCCGCACCGGGATGTCGATCTTGGAGATGAACTGCGACACCTCGTCCAGCTTGGAAGTGATGTCCGTCACGAACAACTGGTTGGTCCGGCCTTCTGCGATGACACTGCCGCGTGGCGACAACACCCGCGTCGCGGAGCCACCGCCGCCACCACCCTGCCCACCACCCAAGCCCTTGGCGACATCCACCGCCTTGGTGTAGTTCAGCTGGAACGACTGCATACGCACGGGCTCAAGCTCGGTCACCTGCTTCTTCGATTCCAGGTCCAGCTTCTCCTTGGCGGCCAGCTCATCCTTGGGGGCGACCCAGAGCACGTTGCCGCTCTTCTTCACGCCCAGACCCTTGGCTTGCAGGATGATGTCCAGGGCTTGATCCCAGGGCACGTCCTTCAGGCGCAGCGTCACATTGCCGTTCACGCTGTCGCTGGTCACCACGTTGAAGTTGGTGAAGTCAGCAATGACTTGCAGCAGCGAACGAACCTCAATGCTCTGGAAATTCAGCGACAGCTTGTCACCCGCATAACCAGGACCCTGGGTCAGCTTCTGCGGATCGATTTTCTGGCTGCGCACTTCCAGCACGAACTGGTTGTCGCTCTGATACGCAGAGTGCTCCCACAAGCCGCGCGGCTCGATCACCAGGCGCACCTTGTCACCCGACTGCACGGCCGAGACAGACTGCACCGGCGTGCCGAAGTCCGTCACGTCCAGGCGGCGGCGCAAGGCATCCGGCAGGGTTGACTTGAGGAACTCAACCACCAGGTTCTGACCCTGCTGCTTGATGTCCACCCCCACCTGCGTGCTGGGCAGTTCCACGACGATGCGACCTGCGCCGTCGCGGCCACGCCGGAAGTCGATGTCACGCACCGCCTGCGTGGTGCGGGCCTGGTTGTCGGCAAAATGAACAGGCGCACTCGTGCCCGCGGCACCGCTGGCCGTGTTGCCGGGCGCCGGGTCCAGCAGGACCACCAAGGTCTTGCCCTGGATTTCGGCGCGGTAGTTGGCCGCTTCCTTGAGGTTCAGAACAAGGCGGGTGCGATCGAGCGACTGCGCCACAGCCACCGAGCGCACGTTGCCCTGGTTCACCTCGATGTTGTTGCGGCCGGTCGCATTGGCCACGCCCGGCAGATCCAGCGCAATGCGTGGAGGCGCCTTGACGGCAAACCCTGCCGGGACACCGGTCAAGGGCTCGCTCATCTCGATGCGAATGACCTCGCTACCCGCTTGCTGGCTGCTCGTGATTGACTGGATCGCGTTTTGCGACCAAGCCGCCACCGGAGCAACAACCAAGGCCACCAGGGTCGCAACCCGTCCATACCAGTTCATCATGATTCCATTCTCCCGAGCGTTACGCATCATCGCCCCTTCTCCTGAAGTTGGAGCGTGCTTGTCCGCTCAATCCACTCACCCGCCGCATCCTGAACGATTTCGCGAAGCGAGATTTCCGTTTCCGTGATCTGCATCACCTTGCCGTAGTTCTGCCCGATGTAGTTGCCGACATGCACCTCGTACAACAAGCGATCGGCCTTGAGCAGCGCCGAGGGCTTGGTCTTGTGGTTCATGCTGCCAACCATGACCAAGTTGTCCAGCGGGTAGGCCTCCAGAGGCTCCTTGCGCCGGTTCAACTCGGCCGCCAACAAGGAGTTGGGCTGCCGGTTCTCCTGCTTCAAGGCCACTGTGAGCTTTTGCGAACTGAACGGCTCCACACTGTTGAGCGCTGTATAAGGCTGCGGGTCGAACTTCCGCGGCGCCACCAGGGGCGGCACGTTGGGCTTGACCTCCTTCTTCTGCTGCTCCATCCACTCCTGCAACTCTTGTTGGGAGGCGCTGCACCCGGCCAAGGCCACGATCGCGGCCACACCCGCCAGGGCGCCAGCAATGCGCAGGGGTCTGCGGCTCATGCTCATTGGGCACCTCCGGGCTTCTTGGCGGCAGAGGCCTTCCTCAGGGAATCGATCTCTTCCTTGTCCAGGTAGCGATAGGTCCGGGCCGTGGCTTCCATCGACAGCAAGCCGTTGTTCGCCGCGACCGCGGCGTTTTGTCCAGGGCCTGGGCCGATGGTCAGGTTGTGCAGTGTCACGATGCGCGACAGGTTGGCCACGTCGGCCGTGAACGACCCGATGTCGTGGAACCGGCCAGCCACCCGCACCGAGATCGGCAGTTCAGCGTAGTAGTCCTTTACCTGCACCTGGCCAGGACGGAACAGCTCGAACTGCAAGCCGCGCCCCAGGCCGGCCTGGTTGATGTCCGACAGCAAGGCATCCATCTCGGCCTTGCCGGGCAGCTGCTTCTCAAGCTGCACCACGTACTCTTCGACCTGCAGCTTCTGCTTGCGCAATTCGTCGAGGTTGATGGCCTGAGCCAGCTTGTTGCGGTATTCGTCCTTGAGCGAAGGCTCGCGGCCACGCTCGCTTTCGAGCTGATCAGCGGTGGCACTGAGCAGGCCGAACCAGAACACCACCACCACGGTGACCGTCACCAGCAGCCACACCGCCACTTTGGGCAGGGTGGGCCATTGGCCGGGTTCGCTGGTGTTCAGGCCCCGGAACTGCGCTGTCGCGTGTTCGAAGACTGAGTTGAGATCGATATTTTTTGAGGAGTTCGCCATGTCAGCCTCTTCAGGACTGCTTGACCGGGGCGCTGGCCGGCAAGCCGGGCGCGCGCGGGAGGGCGGGCAAGCCTGCAGGGGCGGTCTTGGCCGCTGCAGCAGCGGCCTTGTCCTTGTCCTGCGGTCTTTGCAACGTCAGCTTGATCGAGAAGTCGAACAAGCGCTTCTGTTCCTTGTTGGCCAGGGTCACGTTGGCGGCCTTGATCTCCACCAGCTCGGGCCGCTGCAGCCAGGGTGAGTTGTAGGCTGTGTTGCGCAGGAACTCGGACACCCGCTCGTTCGTCTGCGCAATGCCGTTGACCGTGATGGTCTGGCCATCCTGTTTGACCGAGGTGAAATAGACACCCTCGGGGGTCTGCGCTACCAGCTCGTTGAGCATGTGCACCGGCATGTTGCGGTCGATCTGGAAATCCTCGACCACCTTCTGCCGCGCCTTCAGCCCTTCAATCTCTGCACGCAAGGACGCGATGTCCTTGATCTGGCCTTCGAGCTTCTTGATCTCCGAGCCCAGGAAGGCGTTGCGCTCCTGCTGTGCAACGATCATCTGCTGCAACACCAGGTACCAGACCGCCACCACGCCCATGCCGGCAAGGGCGGCCGCGCCAAGGCCCACAAAGAAGGCCTGCTTGCGCCGCTTGCGCTTTTCTTCGCGGTGGGGGAGAAGGTTGATGAGGATCATTGCAGGAACCTCCGCATCGCCAGGCCGCAGGCCGTCAGGTACGAAGGCGCCTCGCGGCGCAGCTTGCCTTCACGGATACCCGAACCGATGCGCATGCCTTCGAACGGGTTCACGACCATGGAGGCAAAGCCGGTCAAGTCGGTCACGCGTTCCTTGAGGCCTGGCAGAGCCGCCGTGCCCCCGGACAGCATCACGTAGTGCACCTTGTGGTGCGGCGTGCTGGTGAAGAAGTACTGCAGCGCACGGCCGATCTCCTGCGCAAGACTGTCCACGAACGGCGTCAGCAGAGTGGATTCATAGTCTTCCGGCAATTCGCCGGCGACTTTCTTCTGCTCAGCCTCTTCAAAGGAAAAGCCGTATTGCCGCGAGATCAGTTGAGTGAGCTGCGCACCGCCGAAAGCCTGGTCGCGGTCATAGAGCATTTCTTCATCGCGCAGGACCTTGAGGCTGGTGGTGTCGGCCCCCACCTCAAACAGTGCCACCAGCGCGTCCTTGCCTTCATTGGGCAAGCTGCTGATGACTCGACCCATTGCCAGGCGCGATGCGTGCGATTCGATGTCCAGGATCATGGGCTTCAAGCCTGCGGCCTCGGCCAGGCCCTGGCGGTCTTGCACGCGGTCTTTGCGTGACGCGGCAATCAGCACTTCGACATCGCCCACCGACGTGGGGCTGGGGCCAACCACGCAGAAGTCGAGGCTCACCTCGTCGAGCGAGAAGGGGATGTACTGGTTGGCCTCGGACTCGACCTGGATCTCCAGTTCTTCATCGCGCAGGCCCGCTGGAAGCATGATCTTCTTGGTGATCACGGCCGACTGGGGCATCGCCATGGCCACGTTCTTTGTCTTGGTGCCGCTCTTCACGACCACCCGGCGAACCGCATTGGCGACTTCGTCGAACTTCTCGATCTGCCCGTCGGCGATCCAGCCTTTTTCGAACGCTTCGCTGGCGAAGCGCTCGACCACGTATTCGCCGCCACCGGCCTGGCTCAACTCGACCAGCTTGACGCTGGATGAACTGATGTCCAACCCGAGCAAAGGCCCATGTTTACGGCCCAGGATCATGTCTAGAAAGCTCACGTGTGGTCCCCACCGCGCGGCTTGACGCGCCCGACTTTCAGTTAATAAGTTACTTCAATGCTAGCAGTAAAGGTGTTGTCCGCCAACGAGTTTTTGCCCAACGTATTCACGCGCTCGTTGCAAAAGGCCGACGCGTTGATACGAGTGCAAACAGGCATTCACGCACTGTTTCGACAGGTCGGTCGATAACGCCACTTTCGTCCTTTTGTGCGCCCGCGGAGCGGGACGGCTGCTACCAAGAGTTACTCGGCAGAAGCGCATGACGCAACGCAGCATCAATTCAGGAATCACTGCAGACAGCCCTTGCAACGACGAGCCCGCAGCATGGCACGGCACCATGGCATCGCCTCATGCATGGCTCGGCAATAGCGGCAAAAAGCCCGGCATTGGGGCAGTGAAAACGGCCGGAAGCCGCAGCCCGCCATGTCGCGCGTGCATTCGGTATGCATCGGAGCCGCACCGCATGCCAGGGACAGTGGGTCAGAGATACCAATTGAACATGAAGCCCACGTGCGAACCGTCCACCGTGTCGCTGAAGGGTGGCTTGGCCTGGTACTTCTCCGACACGTAGCGCAGCTTCAGGCCGAGTTGCGGCGCCACCAGGTATTCAGCCTCGACCACCGCACCGGTGGTGTCGTCGAACGATCGGTTGCCTACGGCCAGCAAGCCGCTGCTGCTGAATCGGGCCCCTGTGACAAACCGCACGCCACCGCCCACGCGAACCTGGTCAGTGACATGAAAGTGTGCAAGGACTTCGAATGGATAGCGCGCAAACCTGGCGTTGCCATTGCTGGCGCGGCGGGTTTCGTCCACGTGGTATCCGGCCGTGGCCTGCACCGAAAACTGGGGCACGGCCTGGTACCGCACGCCCGCATAGATCTGCAGGAACTGCCCGGCCGCAATGTCTTCGGAGTAGCCGTCGTCGTACTGGATGCCTTCGATGAACTTGTCACCGCCCACGGTGAGCCCCACACCCACCAAGGGCTGCCAGACCGGCCCGTCGGCCTGCGCGGCACCCGCCGCCATGAAGCCCAGCAAGGTCCCCGCCAGGATCTGCTTCATTGCCTTGCCGCGCTTGTTCATGGGAGTGCCTCTGATTCGTCTGGTTACGCATCTGCCGCCTGCGCCACACCGTGACTCAGGCACCGCAGCAGAACGATAACGCCTGGGTCGCGGCTTCAGGTGGCCGACTTGACCGCTTCAGAGGTGTCAGTGGTAACAGCAACTGCACGAAATGGCCCCAGCGCATCGTCGAGCAATCGCACGATCCCGGCGCGCTGCACTTGCCATTGCTGCCACTGGACTTGGGCCTGGCCACGGTGCTGCACGGCAGCAGCCTGCAGACCGAGGCCGTCGAACACGCGCGCCAGTCGGGCGTGCGCAAGGGCGCGGTCGTCGACATCCACCGAGCCCAGCAAGGCCGCATCCGCGTGGCGCGCCACGGTGCGGGCGTCGTCGCCGAAGCCCAGCTGGTGCCGGCACCAGGCCACGTCAGCCCGCAACGGGGCTTCGCGGCGCGCCAGACCTTGCGACAGGGCCGCCGCCAGGTGCCGTTCGTACAGCGCCAGCGCCTCATCGAACTGGCCTTGCACCACCAGGACCTGCGCGCGCAGCACGGCGGCCACCGGTTCCTGGGCCACAGTGCCAGCACCGCGGTCAAAGTGTGTCCAGGAGTCCACCGCCAGCAAGGCCTGACGGGCGTCGGCCACGGTACCCGGCTCGAGCAGCTCCGCCAGCTGCGTCTGGCGCACCCGGTGGCGCGCCATGTCATACAGGATGGCACTGACAGTCGCGTCGTCGCCCTCGGCGATGGCGTGTTCACGGGCGCGCGCGTAGAACGTGCGCGCCACCTCCACCTGGCCGGCGAGGTGGTAGGCGCGGCCGGCCACCAGGCAAGCCCGGGCACGCGCCGAGTGATGGTCGGCGGCGGCGGTTTGCAAAGCTTCGGCCAGCAGGCGCACCATTTGCGCATCGTCGCTTTGCACATAGTGCGCATGCGCCAGCCACGCGGCGGCGAGCGCGCGCAAGGGCTGGAGCCGTGCGGCGCCGGCCAATGCGTGGGCGCGCTGCAGGCGGTCGAGGGCCCCCCCGGACAGGTCGGCCAAATGATTCAGCAGGCCTTCGGCCAGGCACAACCAGCCGGTCACCGCCGGATGCGTGGCACGCCCGAAGCGCTGGCGCACCTGGTCAAGCTCGGCGCGCGCCTGGTCGGCCTGGCCACGACGGGCCAGCACCACCACACGCTCGGCGCCCAGGCAGGCTGTCTCCACGGGTGAACTGGCGGCCGCAATCGCTGCATCGAGGCGGCGCAGCAGGCGCGAGGTCATGGTCCGCTGCGAGCCGGCTCGGCAGCGCCCGCACTCAGGCGTTGCCAAGCCTCCTCGTACAGGGCCGCCGTGCGCGCGATCACCTCCGGCGGCAATGCAGGCGGCGGCGCCTGCTTGTTCCACGGGGCACCGTTCACCCGCACGGCTTCGAGCCAGTCGCGCACGAACTGCTTGTCGTAGCTGGGCGGATTGACGCCTTCACGGTAGGTGTCGGCGGGCCAGTAGCGCGAGGAATCCGGTGTGAGGATCTCGTCCATCAGCGTCAACACCCCCTGGGCGTCCACACCGAACTCGAACTTGGTGTCGGCGATGAGGATGCCGCAGCGCTGCGCGTGCTCGGCCGCCTCGCGGTAGAGGCGGATCGACACGTCACGCACCTGCGCGGCCAGGGCCGGGCCGATCAGCTGGGCGGCCTGCTCAAAGCTGATGTTCTCGTCGTGCTCGCCCATCGCCGCCTTGGTCGCCGGCGTGAAGATCGGCTCGGACAGCTTGCTGGCATTCTTGAATCCCGGCGGCAAGGACACGCCGCAGACGGACTGGCTCTGCTGGTACTCCTGCCAGCCGCTGCCGGCCAGGTAGCCGCGCACCACCGCCTCGATGGGCAAAGGCCGCAGGCGCTTGACCAGCATGGCCCGGCCGCGCACCTGAGCACGCTCAGCGGGCGTCACCACGCCTTCAGGATCGTCGCCGGTCAGGTGGTTGGGCACGATGTGGCCCAGGCGGCCGAACCACAGCAAGGCCATGCGCGTGAGCACCTCGCCCTTGCGCGGGATCGGCTCGGCCATCACCACGTCGAAGGCACTCAGCCGGTCGGTGGCGACCATCAGGATGCGGTCGTCGCCCACCGCGTAGTTGTCGCGCACCTTGCCACGCGCCAGCAAAGGCAGCGAACTGAGGGTCGATTGAAGCAAGGCATCGGTCATGGGAGATCACAGTCGGGCAAGGCGCACTCGCATTCTAGGGACCGCGGGACGCCCGCTCCGCAGGGAAACGCCCGGCCGCGCCGGGGCAGCGACGGCGACAGCCCTGGGATATACCCTTGAAACCCGGCTGCAGCACACGCAGCGGAAAAGCGAGCGTTGACACCGTTCCCTGCCCCCTCCTACGATGCCCCGCGCTCACCGGCCATTGACTCATATCGGAGACCTCCATGACGAAGCTGAAGCGTTCTTTGCGGCCTCTGCTGGCCGCCCTGGGGCTGACCCTCCTGGTGCCGGCGCAAGCTGCCACCACGTTGACGGTGGCTTCGTTCCCGAACTTCGACGAGGCGGTGAAGGTGGCCCTGCCGGAGTGGAAGAAGAAGTTCCCGGACGTGGAGATCAAGCTGGTGAGCCTGGCCTTTGCCGACCACCACACCGCCATGACCACCGCCCTGGCCACCGGCACCAACCTGCCTGATGTGATGGCCGTGGAGATCAGCTACATCGGCAAGTTCTCCGAGTCGGGCGGGCTCGAGGACCTGGGCGCCGCGCCCTACAACGGACTGCAGTACCAGAAGCAGTTCGCGCGCTTCACGTATCCCCAGGCCATGAGCGGCACGGGCAAGCTGGCCGCTGTCCCGGCCGACATCGGGCCGGGCGCCTTGTTCTATCGCAAGGACATCCTCGACAAGGCCGGCGTCACTGAAGCAGCACTGACGCAGTCGTGGGAGAGCCACATCGAGGCCGGCAAGAAGGTGAAGGCGGCCACCGGGGCCTACCTGCTGGCGTCGGCCGTGGACATCAAGGACATCTACATCCGCTCCAGCCTGAAGGACGGCGAAGGCATCTACTTCGACAAGGCGGGCAAGGTCCTGGTGGACTCGCCGCGCTTCGTGAAGGGGTTCGAGCTGGCCCGTGCCGCGCGGCAGGCCGGCATCGACGCCAAGATCACGGCCTGGAGCAACGAATGGGGCGAAGGCTTCAAGCGCGGCCAGATCGCCACGCAGATGATGGGTGCCTGGCTGGGCGGGCACCTGGCCACCTGGCTGGCGCCCGACACCAAGGGCAACTGGCGCGCGGCGCAGTTGCCGGGCGGTGCCTGGGCGTCGTGGGGCGGGTCGTTCTACGCCATCCCCAAGAAGGCGGCCAACAAGCAGCTCGCCTGGGAGTTCATCAAGTTCATGACGCTCGACAAGGACCAGCAACTGCGTGCATTCCGCGGGCTGGACGCGTTCCCGGCGCTGGTCACGGCACAGGACGATCCTTTCGTGGACCAGCCCATCCCGTTCCTGGGTGGCCAGAAAGCGCGGCAGTTGTGGAAGGAGGCCGCCAGCAAGATTCCGGCCACTGCCGTGAGCCGCCACGACGCGACGGCCAACGACATCGTCAACGCCGAACTCACCAACGTGCTGGAGAAGAACAAGGACATCAAGACCGCACTGGCCGACGCCAAGAAGCAGATCGAACGCCGCGTGCGCCGCTGATGGGTTGACGACCCCTCGGCCGATGGCTGCATCGGCCGATCCCCGGCTGTGCGCTACTGCGCCAGCGGTTGCACGATCGCCTCGATGCGCGCCACCACCTCGGCATCCAGCTTGGGCAGCAAGGCCAGCGCGCCCAGGTTCTCCTTCAGCTGAGCCGCGCTGGAGGCGCCCAGGAGGACCGAGCTGACGCGGGGGTTGCGCGTGACCCAGGCCACCGCCAGTTGCGCGAGGCTGCCGCCCAGTTCATGCGCAATCGGCTCCAGGCGGGCCACCGCGGCGTTCCTGTCCGCGTTCAGCAGCCCCTCGCGCAGCCATGCCATGGTGTCCATCGCCCCGCGGCTGCCGGCCGGCACGCCCTGCCTGTACTTGCCCGTGAGCAGGCCGCTGGCCAGCGGGCTCCAGGTGGTGAGGCCCAGGCCGATGTCCTCGTAGAGCCGCGCGTACTCCTGCTCCACGCGGCGGCGCTGGAACAAGTGGTACTGCGGCTGCTCCACCACCGGCTTGTGGAAGTGATGACGGTCGGCGATGTCCCAGGCCGCCCGGATCTCGGCCGCGCTCCACTCGCTGGTGCCCCAGTACAAGGCCTTGCCCGACCGGATGATGTCGTGCATCGCCTGCACGGTCTCCTCCAGCGGCGTGTGCGGGTCGGGGCGATGGCAATAGATGATGTCCACGTGCTCGAGCTGCAGGCGCCGCAGCGAGCCGTCGATGGCCGCCATCAGGTACTTGCGGTTCAGCGTGTCCTGCGCATTGATGCGCGGCTTGCCGGGTTTGCCGCGCGACAGGCCCCAGAAGAACTTGGTCGAGACCACGTAGTCCAGCCGTGCCCAGCCCAGCGCCTTGAACGTGGCGCCCATGAGTTCCTCGCTCCTGCCCTCGGCATAGACCTCGGCGTTGTCGAAGAAGTTGACGCCGGCATCGAAGGCTGCGGCCATCAGTTCGCGGGCTGCCCTGGCATCGACCTGGTTGTGGTACGTGACCCAGGAGCCGAACGAGAGCTGGCTGAGTTGCAGGCCGCTGCGGCCCAACCGTCTGTATTGCATGGTGTGATCCCTTTGTTGGATTGAATCCGGACATAGACTGTGCGCCAAGATGGAAACACCCTCGTCCCCCTCAGTCTTCGCCCAGCGCCGCGCCCGCGTGGCCGAGGCCTTGCGTGCCGCCGGCCACGGCGTGGCGGTGCTGCCCACCGCCTCCCTGCAGATGCGCAATGCCGACAGCGAGCACGGCTACCGGCACGACAGCCACTTCTTCCACCTCACGGGTTTCACGGAGCCGGACGCCTGGCTGGTGCTGCAGGCCGACGGGCGCAGCGTGCTGTTCTGCCAGCCGCGCGACGAAGCCCGCGAAATCTGGGACGGCGTGCGCGTGGGGCCGGAGCGTGCCCCGGCTCTGCTGGGCGTAGATGCCGCGCATCCGGTGGCGGCACTGGACGAGTTGCTGCCGGGCCTGCTGGCCAACCAAGGCACGGTGTGGTTTCCGTTCCGCGGCCCCGCAGGCTTGCAGGCCAGGGTGGCCGGTTGGCTGGACGCCGTGCGCGCCCGCACACGCGAAGGGCTGGCTGCTCCGGTGCAGCAGCGCGATCTGGCGCCGGTGCTCGACGACCTGCGCCTCATCAAGGACAGCCACGAACTGGCCTTGATGCGGCGCGCCGGCGAGATCAGCGCGCTGGCGCATGGGCGGGCCATGCGCTTTTGCACCCGGCGCTGGCGCGAAGGCGCCGCGTCGATTGCCGAGTACGAGATCGAGGCCGAGTTGCTGCACGAGTTCCGCCGCCACGGCGCCAACGGCATGGCGTACACGCCCATCGTGGCGGCCGGCGCCAATGCCTGCATCCTGCACCACGTGGCCGGCAGCGTGAACCTGGGGCTGGCTGCGCCGGCCGCCCGGCTGCTGCCCGGCGAGCTGTGCCTCATCGATGCCGGCTGCGAGTACGGCAGCTATGCGGCCGACATCACGCGCACCTTTCCGGCCAATGGCCGCTTCAGCGGGCCGCAGCGGGCCGCCTATGAGCTGGTGCTGGCCGCGCAGGAGGCTGCCATCGCGGCCACGCGCCCGGGCCTGCGAAAGATCGAGGCCCACACCGCCGCCGTGCGCGTGCTGGCGCAAGGCATGCTGGACCTGGGCCTGCTGCGGCGGGACGTGGTGGGCACCCTGGACGACGTGATCGAACACGCGGCCTACCGGCGCTTCTACATGCACGGCACCGGCCACTGGCTGGGCCTGGACGTGCATGACGTGGGCGACACGCTGGCGCGCGACGAGGCCCCGGTCGAGCAGCCCGACGGGTTGGGCGGCAAGGTCGTGCGGCCGCCGTCCCGGCGCTTGGCCAGCGGCATGGTGCTCACGCTGGAGCCGGGCTTGTACGTGCGGCCGGCGGACGACGTGCCGCAGGACTTCTGGCACATCGGCATCCGCATCGAGGACGATGCACTCGTCACGCCGCAAGGCTGCGAACTGCTGACCCGCGGCGTGCCGGTGCGCTGCGACGAGATTGAAGCGCTGATGCGCGATTGAATGTTGACACCCGGCACCGGGGTACCGGGTGTCAACATTCACTGTTCCGGAGACATCCCCCATGACCTACCTGCTCGCCCTCGACCAGGGCACCTCCAGTTCGCGCAGCATCGTGTTCGACGCGCAAGGCCGCATCGTGGCCATGGCCCAGCGCGAGTTCCGGCAGATCTATCCGCAACCCGGCTGGGTGGAACACGATGCCAACGACATCTGGGACAGCCAGCTTGCCACGGCACGCGAGGCCATCGCCAAGGCCGGGCTGCAGGCCAGCGCCATCCACGCGCTGGGCATCACCAACCAGCGCGAAACCACGCTGCTGTGGAACCGCCGCACCGGCGTGCCCATCGCACCCGCCATCGTGTGGCAGGACCGGCGCACCGAGCCGCTGTGCGTGCAGTTGCGCGAGGCTGGGCTTGGCGAGGCCGTGCGGCGCAGCACCGGGCTGGTCATCGACCCGTACTTCTCGGGCACCAAGATCCGCTGGCTACTGGACCACGTGAGCGGCGCGCGCGACGCCGCGGCGCGCGGCGAGCTGGCGTTCGGCACCATCGACACCTGGCTGGTGTGGAAGCTCACCGGCGGGCGTGTGCATGCCACCGACGTGAGCAACGCCTCGCGCACCATGCTCTTCGACGTGCGCCGCAATGCCTGGGACCCCGAACTGCTGCGTGCACTGGACATTCCCGACAGCGTGCTGCCCGAGGTGCATGCCTCCAGCCATGTGTTCGGCCACAGCGACACCGACTGGCTGGGCGCGTCGATCCCGATCGCGGGCATCGCCGGCGACCAGCAAAGCGCCCTCTTCGGCCAGGCCTGCTTCAAGGCCGGGCTGGCCAAGAACACCTACGGCACGGGCTGCTTCATGCTCATGCACATGGGGGCGCAGTTCCAGACCTCCACCAACGGCCTCATCACCACCCGCGCGGCCCAGGCCAGCCCGGGGCCGGAGTTCGCGCTCGAAGGCAGCGTCTTCATCGGTGGCGCGGTGGTGCAATGGCTGCGCGACGGCTTGCATGCCATCCGCGCCAGCGGCGAGGTGCAGCAACTGGCCGAGAGCGTGCCCGACAGCGGCGGCGTAATGTTCGTGCCGGCCTTCACCGGCCTGGGCGCGCCGTACTGGAAGGCTGACGCGCGCGGCGCCATCGTGGGCTTGTCGCGCGGCACCACGGTGGCACACATTGCACGCGCGGCGCTGGAGAGCATTGCCTTCCAGAGCGCCGCGCTGCTGCAAGCCATGAGCCGCGATGGCCAGGCCGCCGGCGGGGGCGCCGTGACGGAACTGCGCGTGGACGGCGGGGCCTGCGTCAACAACCTGCTGATGCAGTTCCAGGCCGACCTGCTGGGCATCCCGGTGGTGCGGCCCCAGGTGATCGAAACCACGGCGCTGGGCGCCGCCTACCTGGCCGGGCTGGCCACGGGCGTGTATGGCGGGCTGGACGAGCTGAGTTCGCAGTGGCAGGTGGAGCGGCGCTTCCTGCCCACCTTGCCGCGCGAGCAGGCGCAGGACCTGATGGCGAACTGGGAGCGGGCGGTGCGGCAAGCGGTGGCTCAGTAGCTCACGCGCCGCTGCCGGTCATGGGTGCCCTCCGCGCCCTCCCGATCCCGACCTCATCTCTTCGGCACTCATGACCCCCTCCGCAACGATTTCCCCCTGGCTCTCCCGCATCGAAGAAGCCGGCCTGAACGCCAGCGCGCCCAGCGAACAACGCCTCTTTGATGGCTGGCTCGTGCGCTTCAACCCCGGCAAGGCCAAGCGGGCGCGCTGCGTCAACGCGCTGGCCCCGGGGCACCTGCCGCTGGACGACAAGCTGGCTCAGCTGCAGGCGTTCTACCGCCAGCAAGACCTGCCCTTGTTCATCCGCATCACACCGTTCAGCGAACCGGCCGACCTGGATGCGCGGCTGGCCGCGCTGGGGTGGACGATGATCGACGACACGCGCGTGATGGTGTGCCTCGCACTGGAGTCACTGCATGCAGAACCGTGGCCCGGTGGGCAGACGATGCACGAGGTGGATGGCCACACCTTTGTAGAGGCCGTGGGCGGGCTGCGCGGCTCGCCACCGGCACAGCGCCGCGCCCAGGCGCAGCGGCTCGCGCACGCGCCCGTGCCGTACCGGGGCGTGGTGCTGCGGGACGAACACGGCGAGTTGCTCGCCTGCGCCCAGATCGCCGTCGAGGAGGACATGGTCGGCCTCTACGACGTGTTCACCGCCCCGCCGGCACGCGCGCAAGGCCTGGCCCGGCGCCTGTGCGCCCTGCTGCTGATGCAGGCCCGCGACGCGGGCGCCCGCGTCGCCTACCTGCAGGTGGAGGCCGACAACCTGCCCGCGCGGCGCGCCTACCAGCGGCTCGGCTTCAGCAACGCCTACGCCTACCACTACCGCACACCCGGCGACGACGCTGCCGCGCCGCCGGGCTGAACTGTGCGCACCCGGCACCGGAGTACCGGCGCCACCCGCCGAGCAGGTGCGATCAATTCAGGCTCGGCCCCTCGAACTTCAGCTTCGCGGCCTCTACCTTCAGGCTGCCCGGGTCGAGCTTGGTCAAGGCCTCGCCGGCCTGCTGGATGTCGCTCACGATGACCGTGCGCACCACCGCCGGGGTGAAACGCTTGGCGGCAAAGTCGCGCACCTGCGCGGCCGTCACCGCCAGAATCTCGTCGGGCGCGCGCTGCAAGTCCTTCAGCGCGCGGCCGTTGGCCAGCTGGTCGGCGGCCATGCTGGCCAGGCCGCCGGTGGTTTCCAGCCGGCGCGCGAAGCCTCCCACCAGCGTGGCCTGGCGGGCCGCCAGTTCATCGGCCGGCACGGGCGCCTCACCCAGGCGCAGGATCTCGCCCCGCACCAGCTCGGCCACCTGGGCCGCATTGGGGTTGTTGGTCTGGGTGCTGGCCAACAGCATGCCGCCGGGCAAACGCTCCGGGTCCTTGGGCGCCGGGTGGGACTCGGCCGAGGTGCTGGCCCCATACGCCAGGCCGCGCTTGATGCGGATCTCCTGGTTCAGCCGTGCCGAATAGCCACCGCCCAGCACCGCGCTGGCCACCTGGCCGATGCGCCGCTGCGGATCGTTCGCGCTCAAGAAAGGCACCGTCACCACCACGCCCGTCTGCCCCGCACCCGGCAGGTTGACCAGCACCGTGGCCGGCGCCGACGGCACGGGCACCGCCGCTTCGTCGCGCTGCGGGGGCGGCGTGCCCGTGCGCCAATCGCCCAGGCGCGCGCGGGCCAGCGCCAGCGCCTGTTCCAGCGTGACGTCGCCGGTGAGGATGAGCGTGCTGCGGTCCTCGCGCAGCGTGCGGCCGTGGAAGGCCACCACGTCCTGGCGCGTGATGCGTGTCAGCGTGGCCGGCGTGGCAATGGCGCCGTACTCGCTGCCACCCCAGAAGGTACGCCGCGCCACCATGCCGGCCAGCGCCGCCGGGTCCGACAGGCTCAGCTTCAGCGCGTCGATCGATTGTTCGCGGGCGCGGTCCAGCTCCTGCTGCAAGAAGGTGGGCCGCCGCGCCACGTCGGCGATCAGTGCCAGCGCCGCGTCGAGCTTGGTCGTGTTGACCGTCATGCTGATCGACACGCTGTGCCAGTCGGCACCGGCTTCCAGCGTGCTGCCCAGGGCCTCGGCCTGGCGGGCGATCTGGGTGGCGTCGAGCTTCTTGCCGCCGCGCATGGAGCCCTTGGTGAGCAGCGTGGCGGTGGTGCCGGCCAGGCCGGCACGGCTGGCCGGGTCGGCGGCGGAACCGCCCGTTGATTGCAGCAGCACCGTCACCAGCGGCAGGTCGGCTCGCCGTGCCACCACCACGCGCAAGCCGTTGGGCAGGCGGGCTTCTTCGAAGCCCGGCACCACCACGGGCCGCGGGGGCTGCGGCACCGGAGGTTCGTCCACACCGGGCGTGGCATGGGCCAGCGGGGACAGGGCCAGGGCGGCCAGACAGACGGCCAAGCAGGCGGCCAGCATCCTGGCGGGGTTCATGGCGTCGCGGTTCATGACTTGCCCTCGGGTTGGGCAGGCGCGGCGGCCTGCGTGTAGGTGAGCGTGACCCGCTGGCCCCCTTGCACGTACTGCTTCAGCACACGCTGCACGTCGGCGGCCGTCACGGCCTGCAGTTCATCCAGTTCGCGGTTGGCCGCCTCGGCATCGCCACGAAGGATCACGGCCCAGCCAATGCTGGTGGCACGCCCCGAAGGCGTCTGCCGGCCATTGAGCGCCGAGGTAAGCAACTGGGTCTTCACCTTGTCCATCTCCGCGGCCGGGATGGGGCCGCGGGCCAGGCGCTCGATCTCCCGCAGCAGCGGGCCGACCAGCGCCTCGGGCTGGGTCTTGCCGGCGGCAATGGCATAGGCCGTGAGCTGGCCGGCATCGGCATACAAGGACACGTCGAAGCCGGCGCTCTGGGCCACGCGCTGGCGGTACACCAGGGCCTCGTTCAGGCGCGAGGACTCGCCGGCCGACAGCAGCGCCGCGGCCACGTGCAGCGCGGCCGCATCGCCACTGGCGGCAGCCGGCGCCTGCCACAGCAGGGCCACCGCCGGCAAGGGCACGTTGGGGCCGTTCAACTGCGCGCTGCGGCTGCGGGTGCGCGGCGGCTCCTTGATGGTGACGCGCGGCACCGGCGTGGCGGGCGACGCGAGCGGGCCGAAGTAGCGGTCCACCCAGGCGTCGAGCTGCGGCGCCTCGAAGTCGCCCGCGACGATGAGCACCGCGTTGTCGGGCCGGTAGTAGGTGGCGTGGAAGGCACGCACGTCGTCCAGCGTGGCGGCATCCAGGTCTTCGATGCTGCCGATCACCGGGCGCTTGTAGGGGTGCTGGTCGAAGCCATAGGGCGCCAGGGCGTTGAAGAGCCGGCCGTAGGGATCGGACAGCACGCGCTGGCGGAACTCCTCCTGCACCACCAGGCGCTCGCTCTTGAAGTTGGCCTCGTCCAGGTTGAGGTTGGACATGCGCTCGGCCTCGGCCCACAGCAGCCGCTCCAGGTGGTTGGCCGGCACGGTGCTGTGGTAAGCCGTCACGTCCTCGGCGGTGAAGGCGTTGTTGAAGCCGCCCACGTCTTCGGTGAGGCGATCGAACTGCTCGCTCTTGAGGTGGCGCGTGCTCTTGAACATCAGGTGCTCGAACAAGTGCGCAAAGCCCGAGCGGCCGGTGGGATCGTCCTTGCCGCCGACCCGGTACCACACGTGCACGGTCACCGTGGCGCTGCCGCGCTCGGGCGCGGCGATCACGCGCAGGCCGTTGGCCAACTGGCGCTGCGTGAAGCGCAGCGGCGGCACATGCAGCGCGGCGGCGGCGTGCGCCTGGTACGGCAGCGCCGGCGCACCCAGCACCGCCAGCAAGGACAGCCATTCGCGGCGGCGCCAGCCAGGCGCGCCCGGTGGGATCGATCGATCAGGAGGAGTCATAGGCCAGGGATCCCGAAGCGTGGATCGCGCAGTGTGCCGCAAGTCGGCCCAGGATCGATCCGGTCCGATCAACCCCGCAGGTCGGAGGCCGGCATGTAGAGCAGGCGGCCGCCCTCCGCACCGCGTCGGCGGGCCACCTCGGCACAGGGGCCGGCGGGTGGCTGCCGGTCCGGCGGCGTGCCCTCGAACCACAACCGGCAAAAGCCGGGCGGTGGCAGCCGGTCGGGCGGCACGCCGTACAGGCCGTGCGGGCCGAAGTCCTCGGCCGCCACGGTGCCGCTGCGGAACGACTCGGCCCCCTGGGCCCAGATGACCCAGCCGCCTGTGCGCTGGGCATCGCGGCGCGCCTTGGCGCAGCTCATGCGCTCGGGCTGGCGGTCGGGCGGCAGGTCGGCGTACCAGACCCGGCAGGTGCCTTCAGGCGGCACGCGGTCGGGCGGGATGTGCACGCCCTGGATGAGCCGGTAGGGCTCTGCGGGGGGTGCGGGCGGTGCCGGCCGGGGAGTGGGTTGCGGCTGGGGCGGCGGCCAGTGCGGTGGCGGGGGGTAGTACGTGGGCGGCGCGGTTCCGGCGGGCACGGGGACCGGGACTGGAACCGGAACCTCCACCACGACCGGTGGGGCGGGTCGTCTCGCCACCACCACCGGTGGCGGGGCCACCACGCAGGCTTGCAGCAGCAGGGCCACCAGCCCCGGCACGACCCGGGCGACCTTGTGTGCAAAACCGCGCGGGGCCGGCTTCACGCCCCTCACGCCCACCGATACGCCCACCGATGTCTGTTCCACCATGCCGCACCCCCGGATCCTTGAGCAACGGCCGGTTCAACGCCGCCGCGCCGCGGCCGGCTGACGCCGCAGCCGCACCGAGCCACGCACGACTGCTGACAGCGGCTGTCAGCGACACAAAGGCAACATCTGTCTCTCTTTCATTTCAACCTGGACCTGCCATGAAGCTCGGATATGTGATCGTGTATGTCAACAACGTCGAAGCCTCGCTGGCCTTCTTTGAAAAAGCCTTCGGCCTGTCAAGGAGCTTTCTTTCGGAAGGCGGCGAGTTCGGCACCCTGGGCACCGGCACCACCGCCCTGGGCTTTGCCACGCACCAGGTCGCCCGGAGCAGCGTGAGCCAGTATGTGGTGGCAGCCGACTCGCCGGTGCCGCTGGGCATGGAGGTGGGCCTGGTCACGCCGGACGTGGCCGCCGCCTGCGACCGTGCCGTGGCGGCTGGTGCTGCACTCGTGCAGGCCCCGGTGGCCAAGCCCTGGGGCCAGACGGTGGCATACGTGCGCGCGCCGGATGGCACCCTGGTGGAGCTGTGCACACCGATGGACTGAACCGCAGCCGACGCCGGGCCGCCCCAAGGCGGCTGAGAACCCGCTCGGCGGGTGGCACCGGTACGCCGGGGCCGGGTGCCCACATCTCAGCCCATCGCGCCGGCAAACAGGAAGTAGTGCGCGGTGTTGACGGCAAAGTGGGTCAGGATGGCCGGCTCGATCCTGCGGGTACAGGCGCAAGCCAGCCCGTAGCCCACGCCCGCCAGCGTGGCCAGGCCGGCCAGCACCAGGCCCTTGCCGGCATGGGCCACGCCGAACAGCACGCTGGCCAGCGCGATGGGCAGCCAGCGCCACAGCGGCCACCGGGCCACCAGGGCACTCAGCCGATCCTGGAACAAGCCGCGGAAGAAGGCTTCCTCCGCGACGCAGATGAACAGCAGGTTGGACAAGGTCCTGACTGCAGCACCCTCGGGCACGTGAGGATCGAACCGGATGAAGCCCACCGCCACGGCCACGCCCAGCACCACCACGGTGGTGCCCATCATCACCCAGGCGGCCGGCCGTGCGACGCGCCGCAGGTCCTCGAGGCCGGTGATCCGCTGGGCATACCCCACCAGCAGGAAGAGGCCCGCGGTGGCCAGGCCGTACCCGCCCACGATGGTGACGCCGCCGAAGGCACCCGAGAACACCTTGGCCGGCAACGCCAGCGTGAACAGCCCGGCCGTCACCATGAGCAGGCCCCGCACCCACGCATGCGGGGCCACCCGCGACCCCCACACCGCGGCCGCGAAGATGGCCAGGATCAGCAGCCCGCGCCCGTCCACCAGGCCTGACGCCAAGGCACTGCCCACCGAGGCCAGGTACGGCGGCAGCCATGCCGGCAGCCACGGCGGCAGCGAATGGCGCCCCAGGCGCACGGCCGGGAACCATACCGCGACGATTGCCAGACCGAGCCACACGTACGGCCAATTCATGGTTCGTTTCTCCCCTGGATCTCAAAGCCTGCATTGTCATGGCCGCGGTGAATGACAGCCCCTCGGCCGCTGGGACCATCGGCCGATCCCCCGCGGGGATCCGGGCCGGCTTGGGAGCGGCCCGGCGCTCGGTCCGGCATAAGATCTTCACCCCTTCCACGCCCCCGCCCCATGCCCCTGACGCACCTGCTGCTCATCCTGGCCATCGTGTTCGTCTGGGGCACCAACTTCGTGGTCATCAAGTGGGGGCTGGCCGAGCTGCCGCCGTTCCTGCTGGCCAGCCTGCGCTTCCTGTTCTCGGCCTTGCCTTTTGTGTTCTTCCTCAAGCGGCCCGCGGTGCCGTGGCGGCACCTGGTGGCCGTGGGCGTGCTGCTGGGCGTGGGCCAGTTCGGGCTGCTGTTCCAGGCCATGCGTGCCGACATCTCGCCGGGCATGGCCTCGCTGGTGGTGCAGACGCAGGTGTTCTTCACCATCGTGCTGGCCGTATGGTGGCGCGGCGAGCGGCCACGCGCGCTGCAATGGGCGGCACTGGCGTTCGCCGTGGCCGGCATGGCCTTGATCGGGGCCAACCTGGACAGCAGCGTGAGCCTGCTGGGCTTGTCGATGGTGCTGGGCGCGGCGCTGTGCTGGGCCGGCTCCAACCTGGTGGTGCGCGCGGCGGGGCGGGTGGACGCGCTGGCCTTCATGGTGTGGGCCAGCGTGTTCGCGGCGCCGCCGCTGGCGCTGCTGAGCCTGGTGTTCGAAGGGCCCGCCGCCGTGGGCCAGGCCCTGTCGCAGGCCAGCGTGAACGCCTGGGGGGTGGTGCTGTGGCAGGCCTGGGGCAACACGCTGTTCGGCTATGGGGCCTGGAACTGGCTGCTGGCGCGCCACCCGGCCGCCACCGTGACACCCGGCGCGCTGCTGGTGCCGGTGTTCGGCATGAGCGCCTCGACCCTGGCGTTCCATGAGGCCTTGCCGGGCTGGAAGCTGGGCGCGGCGGCGCTGGTGATTGCGGGGCTGGCGCTCAATGTGCTGGCTTCGCGGCCGGCGGCAGCCACGCGCTGACTCATGAGCGCCCCAAGGCCGGCCAAAGCCGGCCGTCCCCCGTGGGGAACCAGCAAAGTGGCAGAGCCACATTTGCTGGTGAGTCAATGAAGGGCCGCTCCTGAATTGACTCAACCCCCTCGGGGGGCCGAGCATGGACGAGGAACAGTCCCTGCGGACTGGTCCTCGCCTTGCGAAGGGTTGGCGCATGCAAGCGCCAACGCGGCCTGCAAGGCGGACGACGTATGTCGTCGGCCTGGGGGCGCTCTCAAGCCGCCACCCGCTGCGTCCCCAACTGCTCGCCATAGCGGCGCGACAGCGGCGTCGCGGTGCGCGCCATCACGCGTTCATCGAGCACCGCCTGGCCCATGGCGTGGTGCAGCGCCGACCCCCGTACCCGCCCCGCCGCCGCGATGAGGGTGAGGTCAATCACCTCGCGCTGCGCATGGCTGCCGCCCAGGCGCTGCGCCAGCGGGCGCAGCGGGTACAGCGTGGTCACCACGGTGTTGAAGTCGCCCCGGCCGAAGGCGATGAGGGCGCGCATCAGCGGCAGGCCCACGTCGCGCGCCATTGCGTGGTTGGCACGGCGTGGGCTGCTGTCCTGCAGGCTGCTTTGCGCGCAGCGGGCCAGCCAGCCCTCCGCACGCGCCAGATCGCCGGCACCCACCATCGCGAGCACGGCATGCGCGTCGTTGAACGCGTAGTAGCCGGCATGCGCCTCGGCCAGGTCGAAACCCTGCAGCAGCTGTGACCAGCGTTCGCCCACCTCCACGCCCAGCAGGTGCAGCCGCCACAGCAGCGAGGCGGCATCCAGGCGCTGCAAGGTGGCCTGCAAGGCCGCGCCGCTGAGGCGGTTGTCCACCAGGCGCAGCACGCCGGTGGTGTCGAGGTTTTCCAGGCGGAACAGGCCCAGGTGCCACCATAGGTGCTGCGCAAAACCGTTGCCCTCGGCCCAGTCGCGCTGGTGCTGGCGCAGCCAGGTGGCGCCGGCCTCGAAGCGGCCTTGCATTTCCATGGCATGCGCCACGGCATGCACCGCCCAGGGCACGCGCGCCTGGCCCCAGGCGCCGGGCTCGGTGGCACGGCGGCCGGCCTCTTCGGCCTGCGGATAGAGATGGTTCTCCTCCAGGCCGAAGGCATGCAAGGCCAGCACGTAGGGGTACAGGGGATCGGACTCATCCCAATGCGGCAGGGCGCGCGCTGGGCGTTGCCGCAGGTGGAAGGCATCGCCACGGTAGAAGTCCCACAGCCCGGCCCATTGCAGTGCAAGGGCATCGCGCGGCTGCACGAGCAGCAGCTCGTCCCAGACCTGGCAGGCCTGGTGCCACTGCCCTTGCAGCACCAGCCGGGTGGCGGCCAGGTGGGCCCGCTCGTGGGCCGGGGCCTGGCGCTCCAGCGCGGCGGCCACGTCCAGCGCCTCGCGCGCCTGCGGCACCAGCGCCGGCTCGGTCAGGCTGAGCAGGAAGCCGGCTTTCATCACCGGTGGCAGCAGCCAGCCGGGGTCGGCCGCGCAGGCGGCATCCAGGTCGGCCAGGGGCGTGTCGTAGAACGACATCATTCGCCACAAGGCCTGCTCCACATGCTGCGCGGCCAGGACACTGTCGGTACCGCGCCTCAGGCGGTGTGAATCGATCACGGAACTCATCCGGCGACTGTATCGAACTGCATGAGCCCCTCATGTGCCGCTCGCTAAGGGAAACTCATGCGTCCCCCCTGTGAACGCGTTGCATCAAGTAACACTGCTTGCATGGAGCGGCCAGGAGAATCAACTGTTTGCTTCTCGCCAAGGACCCCGCATGACCTCGCACGACCCCACACCCACCTCCTTTGCCGCGCCGTGGGTGCGGGCGCTGCATGCCTTGACGCTGGTGGCCGCCACCACGGCCGGCGGCCTGGCACAAGCGCAGAGCGCCGACGTGGCGCGCGGCCGGCTGCTCTATGAACTGACGCCGGAAGAGACCGGCAATGCCGGCCTGCAGCGCTGCCGTGATTGCCACAACAACGCGGCCATCAATGCCGCGCTCGATCCCGTGGTGGAACGCAGGCGCACGATCGCGGGCAGCGAGTTCGCCCCGATCACGCCGGCCGTGGCACGCACGCACCTCAGCACGGTGGGGCTCAACCAGCCCGAGATGGCGCAGTTCAAGACCACATTGAGCGCGCAGGACCTGGACGACCTGGCCGCCTACATCGCGGACACGCCCAAGACCAGCGTGGCCTCGCTGGAGCTGTCGGCCCCGGCCGTGGGGGGCAGCGACGCGGCCTTCTTCACGCTCACGCATTCCACCGCCACGACCTTTCCGCTCCTCGTCAATGGCGTCACGGTGACGGGCAGCAATGCCGGCGCCTTCGTGGCCTCGGGCTGCCAGGGCCAGACCTTGTCGGCCGGCAACCAGTGCACCGTGCAGGTCCAGTTCACGGCCGCCGACACGGCCCGCAAGAATGGCCAGGTGGTGATCTCGCTCACGCAGCAGGGCGTGAACTTCAACCGCACGGTCGCGGTCACCGGCGGCGTGACCGGCGTGACTTCGCCGCCGGGTTCCGGCGGCGGCCTCAACCCCGGCGGCACCGGCGGGAGTGGTGGCGGCGGTGCGCTGGGGGGCGCTTGGCTGCTGGCCCTGGCCGCAGCGACCGTGGCAGCGCGGCGCACGAAGGGCGCGTGAGGGGCCTCTAAAGCCGCGGCCACGCGCGCTGCGCCGGCCGCAGCTGCTCCCAGGCACGCGCCAGCTGCAGCACGCCCAGGTCGTCATGCCGCCGGCCGGCGATCTGCAGGCCCACCGGCAGGCCCCGGCTCGTGAAGCCGGCGTTCACCGAGACGGCAGGCTGCTCGCTCATGTTGAACGGCAAGGTGAAGGCAATGTGCTCGAAGGGCCGCAACGGGTCGTTCAAGGGGCTGGCCCATTCCGCAGGGAAGGCCACCACCGGGCTGACCGGCGAGAGCACGAAGTCGAACGGCGCGCAGGCCGCCACGGCCGCATCGCGCAGGGCCGCCATCTGGCTGTAGCCGTGGAAGACCTCGGCCCCGGACAACTGGGCCGCCGAGGCCACCCAGGCGCGGATGTAGGGCAGCACCTTCTGCTGCCGCTCGGGGGGCAGCGCCGAGATGTCGAGCCAGGAGCGCATGCGCCAGAAGCGGTCCATGCCGTCGGCCATCTCGCGGGTGCTGAAAGCCGCCACCGGCTCGACGATGGCACCGGCCGATTCGAAGCACCGCGCCGCGGCCTCGATGAGTGCCCGCACCTCCGGGTCCACCGGCAGGCCCCAGCCGGCCTCAAGTTGCAGGCCCAGCCTGAGCCCGCGCACGTCGCGGTCCAGGGCCAGCCAGTCGATCGCTTGCATCGGCAGGCTGGTGGGGTCGCGCGCATCGGGCCGGGCCAGTGCCGCCATCAGGTGGGCGGCGTCCGCCACGCTGCGCGTCAGCGGCCCGGCCACGCGGCCCGCATACGGTGGCTTGATGGGGATGCGGCCCAGGCTGGGCTTGAAGCCCACCACGCCGCACCAGCAGGCCGGCAGGCGGATCGAGCCGCCGATGTCGGTGCCCAGGTGCAGCGGCCCGTAGCCCGCGGCCGCCGCCGCGGCCGCACCGGCGCTGGACCCGCCGGGGTTCAGCGACAAGTCCCAGGGGTTGCGCGTCAGCGCATGGAAGCTCGACAAGCCCGAAGACAACATGCCGTAGTCGGGCATGGTGGTCTTGCAGATCAGCACGGCACCGGCCTCGCGCAAGCGGGCCGCGGGTGGCGCGTCTTCAGGGGCCGGCGTCAGCAGCGAGGCCGCGGTGCCCAGCGGCAACGGCGTGCCGCGCGTGGCGATGTTCTCCTTCAGCGTGACCGGCACGCCGTCGAGCGCGCGGGCTTCGCCACGGCGCCAGCGCGCCAGGCTGGCACGCGCCTGCTCCAGCGCCAGCCCGGGATCGAGCGCGTAGGTGGCATGCAGCTGCGGCTCCCAGTGCTCGACGTGCGCGAGCACCGCGGCCGTCACCTCCACCGGCGACACCTGGCCGGATCGATACAGCGGGAGCAACTCGTGCGCCGCCAGCGTGTGCAGCTCGGTCATGGGATCTCCTTCGCAGCGGGGAAACGCGCCTCAGCCGGTGCCGGTACTCCGGTACCAAATGCTCACGCCCAGCCGGGGCCGGGTGCCCACACCCAGCCGCCGCCGAGCCGCCCCAAGGCGGCTGGGCACCCGCTCGGCCGGTGGCGCCGGTACTCCGGGGCCGGGTGCCCACACCCAGCCGGCGCCGGGCCGCCCCAAGGCGGCTGGGCACCCGCCCGGCGGGTGGCGCCGGTACTCCGGAGCCGGGTGCCCACATTCACCCGCGCGGGCCGGCGAGGTACTTGTCGAGCTTGTCCGCCGCCTGGGCCTGCACCTTGTGGCGCAGCATCGGTGTCCACCCCAGCAGCAGCCCCGGTGTGCCCAGCGCCTGGCGCGACCAGGTCCAGAAGTTGAAGCGGTCCACGTGGCGCACGATCTTGCCCTCGGCATTGAATTCGAAGCGTGCATCGATGCGGTTGTGCACCATGCGCCCGGTGGCCGAGAAGCGGTAGTGCGCCTCCCAGTGCGCGCTGCCGGCCTGGCCTTGCGCATCGACGGCGTTGAATTCCAGCCGCCACACCTCGCGGCCCTTGGCGCGCGTGGCCTCGGTGAGCATGCGCCACATGCCGCCGATGCGCTCGCGGCCTTGCAAGGTGAACGCGGGGTCCTCGAAGCTCGCGTCGGCGGCGTAGCAGGACTCCATCACCACGCCGTCGAGCTGGCGCAGCGCGGTGTACAGGGTTTCGATGGTGCGACGGGTCATCGGGATGTTCTTTCCGTTGTTTATTGCCATGACACAGCCGCCATGTCGTTGGCGAAGATCGGCGAGTTGGCCCACAGGCCCTTCAGGCCCTTGCGGGCCAGCGCCACCTGCGCCGGGTTGAAGATGAAGGCATTCACCGCATCCAGCGCCAGCATGCGCTGGATGTCGCCGAACAGCCGCAGCCGCTCCTTCGATTCCGCGGCCGCGGCGTAGCGGGCCGTGAGGTCGCGGTAGGCCAGGCTGTCGTAGCCGAAGTAGTACTTGGAATCGGCATAGACCATGAAGTCCAGCGGCTCCACGTGGTTGATGATGGTGAGGTCGAAGTTGCCCTTGAACGCACCCGCCAGCCACTGCGCCCATTCCACGTTCTCGATCCTGGCCTGGATGCCCACGTTGGCCAGTTGCGCCGCGATCACCTCGCCGCCCTTGCGCGCGTACTGCGGTGGCGGCAGCGTGAGGGTCACCACCAGCGGGATGGCCACGCCGGCTTCCTTGAGCAGGGCGCGGGCCTTCTCCGGATCGTACGGGTACTGGCCGCTCAGGTCCACATAGCCCAGGTCGGTGGGAGCCGCATGGCTGCCGATGGGCCGGGCCTGGCCGTCCAGCACGCCGTCGATGAAGGCCTTGCGGTCGATCGCGTGCATGAGGGCGCGCCGCACGCGCACGTCGTCGAAGGGCTTGCGCTTGTTGTTGACCGCCAGGATGCCCTTGCCCGCGGTGCTGCCGAGGACCACGCTGAAGCGCTTGTCGTTCTGGAAGCGCCTCCAGCTCTGCAGGTCAAAGCGCGGGAAGCCGTCCACGTCGCCGGCCAGCATGGCGGCCACCTGCGCCGCCGGTTCGTTGATGAAGCGGAAGGTCACGCGCCGCAGCTTGATGGCCGCGACGTTGCGGAAGCCGTCCCAGCGCACCAGCGAAACCGAGGCGCCCTTCTTCCACTCGGCAAAGCGGAACGGCCCGGTGCCCATGGGCTGCGTGGCCGCGGTGGCGGCGCTCTTGGGCGAGAGGATCACCGCAGTGCTCTCGCCCATGCGGAACAGAAAGTTGCCGTCGGGGTTCTTGAGCGTGACGGCCACGGTGGCGGCGTCGGGGGTGGCCACGGCGCTGATGTTGTCGAACACGCCCTTCTTGTTCTTGTTGGTCGAGCCCTCGGCGCGGGCCCGGTCGAGGCTGAACTTCACGGCCGCCGCGTCGAAGGGCTCGCCGTCCTGGAACTTGACGCCGCGGCGCAGCTTGAAGGTGTAGACCCGGCCGTCGGGGCTGAGGCTCCAGCTCTCGGCCAGCAGCGGTGTGACGCTGCCGTCCACGTTCACCTTGGTCAGGCCTTCCAGCACGTTGTAGTGCACGATCTCGCCGATCGCCGCGGCGGGCGCGATGGTGGGATCCAGGCCGGTGGGCTCCAGCACCATGCCCAGCACCACGTTGTCCTTGCGGGCCTGAGCCTGGGGCTGGGCCCCGGCCAGGCCGGCGGCCCAGGCCAGGCCGGTCGCGGCCAGCGCCGTCACGCTACGGCGTCGCATCTTCATCGGTTGCTCCTTGCAATGTGTCTGGAATCGGCACTGCGGTCCTCTCCTGGAGGGACTCCGCAAGATGGCAGGCCACGCGATGGCCGGTTGCCAGGTCGCGTAAGACCGGCTCCTCCACCCCGCACCGCGCGGCCCGGTGCGGGCAGTGCGGCGCATAACGGCAACCGCGTGCATTGTGCGCGAGCGGCGCCAACTCGCCGGGCGCGGTGATGGGGGGAGCCACGCCACGGGCCGGTGGCGGCATGTCCGGTGGCACCGCGCGCACCAGCGCCTGCGTGTAGGGGTGGGCCGGGGTGCGGAACAGCGTGGCCGGCGGCCCCTGCTCCACCACGCGGCCGGCCTGCAGCACAACGGCCTCGGCGCACAGGTGATGCACCACCGCCAGGTCGTGGCTGATGAACAGGTAGGTCACGCCGAAATGCCCCGCCAGGTCCTGCAGGAGGTTCAGCACCTGGGCCTGCACCGAGACGTCCAGCGCGCTCACGGCCTCGTCGGCCACGATGAGCCGGGGCCGCGTGACCAGGGCGCGGGCGATGGCAATGCGCTGGCGCTGCCCGCCGCTGAACTCGTGCGGGTACTTGGGCAGGTCGGCGGCGCGCAGGCCCACGGCCTCCAGCATCTCGGCGCTGCGCTGCTCGCGTTCGTGGCGCGGCACGTGCACCAGCACCTCCAGCGGCTCACCCACGATGCGGGCCAGCGTGTGGCGCGGGTCGAGGGATCCGTAGGGGTCCTGGAACACCATCTGGAACTGGCTGCGGGCGGCGCGCAAGGCCTTGCCGGGCAGCGCATGCAGGTCCTGGCCGAGCAGGCGCACACGGCCCGCGGTGGGGGCTTCCAGCGCCATTACCAGCCGCGCCAGCGTGGACTTGCCCGAGCCCGACTCGCCCACCAGGCCCAGGTGGCGGCCGGTCTGCAGCGTGAAGCTCACGCCGTTCAGGGCGGGCAGCACCGGCGCCGGACCGAACAGGCGGCGGCGCGGCAGGCGGTAGGCCTTGGCCAGGTCCTCGACCTCCAGCAACGGGTGTGCGTGTGGAGATGTCACGCGGCCGACTCCTGTGGCGGCCCGGCGGGCACCACGGTGGGGACCAGATGCGGGCGCACGCAGCGCACCGTATGCTGCGACCCCATCACGTGCGGCGGCGGCTCCTGGTGGCAGGCGGGCACCTGCCGGTCGCAACGGTCCGCAAACGGACAGCCGGGAGGCAGGTCGGGCAGTTCGGGCACTTTGCCGGGCAGGGTGGGCAGGCGCGTGCCGGGCACGTGGTCCAGGCGCGGACGCGCCGCGAACAGCCCGCGCGTGTAGGGATGGGCCGGGTGCGCGAACACCTGCGCCGTGGGCCCGCCTTCGACCAGCAGGCCGCCGTACATGACCTGCATGTGCCGGGCGCTCCGCGCGATCACGCCCAGGTTGTGCGAGATCAGCAGCAAGGCCATGCCCATGGCCTGCACCAGCTCGGCAATCAGGTCGAGGATCTGTGCCTGGGTGCTCACGTCGAGCGCGGTGGTGGGCTCGTCGGCGATGAGCAGGTCCGGCCCGCAGGCCAGGGCCATGGCGATCATCACGCGCTGGCGCTGGCCGCCCGAGAGCTGGTGCGGGTAGGCATGCAGCCGCGCCACAGCCTGCGGCAGCCGCACACGCTCCAGCAGGTGCAAGGCCTGCGCCTGCGCCGGGGCGGCCCGCAGGCCGTGGTGCAGGCGCAGCGACTCCGCGATCTGCCGGCCCACGGTGTGCACCGGGTTCAAGGCCGTCATCGGCTCCTGGAACACCATGGCCAGGCGCCGGCCGCGCAGGGCACCCATCGCATCGTCCGGCAGGCCCACCAGTTGCTGGCCATCGAACCGGATGCTGCCGCTCACCTGGGCATCGTCCGGCAGCAGGCCCATCAGCGCCAGCGCCAGCATGGACTTGCCGCTGCCCGATTCACCCACCAGGCCCAGCGTCTGGCCGCGCTCCAGGCTGAAGGAGACGCCGCGCAAGGCCAGGGCCGGGCCACGGGCGGTGTTCAGCGTGACCCGGAGGTGGTCGACTTCGAGCAGGGGCAAGAGGGGCCAGGCGTTGGTTGCGTTGCGCCCAACGATAACGCCTGCGCCTGGCAGGGGCGGGATGGCCGGAAGCGACACAGCCCCCGTGAAGGGGGCTGATCCGGCAAAGGCCCCGTCAGGTGCCCACACGCCCCCCATCGTTCTTGGTGATCATCACGGTTGCCGAGCGGGGGCGGGCCGTGGCACCCCCCGCACCATATCCATCCTTGCCGGGCCAGTGGCTGGTGTACTTGCCCGGATCCGCGAGATTGGCCACCGTGGTGTTTTCGCCGGGATGCTGCACATTCAGGAACAGCACCTTGCCGTCCGGCGTCTCGCACAGCCCGGTGACCTCGCTGTCGACGGGTGCGACGAAGAACCGCTTGAGCGTGGCGGCGGTGGGCTTCTTGCCCATGCGCGTGGTGACGGTGCTGGTGCCGTAGTTCAGCGTCATCGGGCCCCCGTCGCCCTGCTGGCCGGGTACGGCGGCCAGCATCATGCAGTTGGTGGTGTCGGTGAAAGAGCCGTCATCGGTCTGGATCCAGCACAAGCCGGTGCTGCTGCTGAACACCAGGCCGTCCGGACTGGAGAAATCCTGGTCGTCGGTCAGGCCGGACAAATTGACGAGCCGGGTGTCCGCGCCGGACTCCGCCCCAAACAGGTAAACGTCCCAGCTGAATGCCGTGGCCGCCGCCTCGCCCCCTGTCTCCTTCAATCGGACGATGTGGCCGTTGACATTGCCTTGCTGTGCAGCGGCAGTCCCGCTCTTGAAGTCGGAATAGGCGCGCGGGTTGGCGGCGTCCACCGCCGGATACACGGTGCTGCCGGCCACCACCGCACGGGCAGAGTTGTTGGTCATCGTGAAGTAGACGTCGCCGCTCGTCGGGTGCACGCCGCACCACTCGGGGCGGTCCATCTTGGTCGCCACCACGGCGTCAGCCGCCAGGCGCGCGTTCACCAGCACGTCCGCGTCGTTCGCGAAGGTGTAGTTCGTCGCTCCGGCAAGGGCGGCATTGGCCAGGCTCAGTTCAACCCATGCACCGGTGCCGTCGGCATTGAACCGGGCCGCGTACAGCTTGCCGCTGTCCAGGTACTTGTCGCCCACCGCCACGCGGTCGGCCGCCGTGGCATCGCTGGCCAGCCAGGCGGCGGTGGACACGAACTTGTACACGTACTCGCCGCGGGAGTCGTCCCCCATGTAGACCGCCAGCGGCTTGCCGGCCACCGGCTTGGAGAAGACGGCGCTCTCGTGCGCCATGCGGCCCAGGGCCGTGCGCTTCTTGATCACCGAGGCGGCGTTGTACGGGTCGATCTCGGTGACGTAGCCTTGGCCGTTGATCTCATGGCGGTAGTCGTCGCTGCCGTCGGCCGAGGTGCCGGTGACGCTGGTGTTCCAGCGTGCGTACTTGTCGTCCGTGCCGGTGGTTTCCCAGCCATAGCCGCTGGCCGCGGCAGCCGTGGCCGTGACGGCGCGGCCGTAGCGGGCCAAGGCCGTGTTGGCGGTGGCACTGCGCAGCG
>Ga0307516_10000477_pt1 | contig 53147 bp, 62 predicted proteins | sample 19_EM_MG_FD_203310 | JGI IMG/M metagenome (GOLD analysis project Ga0307516, IMG submission 203310) | Populus trichocarpa ectomycorrhiza microbial communities from riparian zone in the Pacific Northwest, United States - 19_EM | ecosystem: Host-associated > Plants > Roots > Unclassified | place...
ATAATAAGCCTGGGCTAGTATAGTATATATAGAGTAGCACAAAGCCTGTAAACGCTAGTCTTATTCTCTTAGGATTCCCACTTGACTGTGGTGATATCTAAAGTCAATATAAACTGGTGCTTTCCTCCATCATCCTTTCTCTCTCTAAGCTTATCTATGTGTGAGCCTACAATGCTTGATTCTCGGCATAGTCTTTGGATTATGCTTTGAGAAGATAGTTAAGTGGTTGCTCTAACACCACTGACTTGTCAAGCAATCTTGATTTTTGTTGCTCATTCTTCAGAATTCTCACTCATGTCATCTATTTGTCATTCACCAAGTTGGAGGACACCGACAGGATCTATATTTAAGAACAATGGTGTGAGTATTATACAAAACCAAAGTCCTGCAATGACAGCCACCACTACTTTGGATTTCTTCCTCCTCCATTGCAAGCCTCGCAAACTGCAACCTCAAATCACATATATAACAAATGTGGGCAGGTATGTTCTTCGCTTTCGATCATTGCTTACTTTGACTGTATAATCTAGGCTTTGAACTTTCTAATGAACCTCAAAAGCATCAACAACACCCCATCTTGAAAAGTTTCACAAGGACCTTGCTGAGATCTACTTTTCTTGCCTCTGCTATCTCAGCTACTGTCAATGCAGTAATCTTCCTATGGCCACAGATCACAAATGTTTGATCCCCTCCTTTGATTAGAGCACAAGGAAAGGTGCAGGGAATGTAAGTCAGTTCATATGCCAGCCGTCTCTTTCTAACCTCACCCGCCACTGTGTTTTTGATTCAAAACCTTAAATTCTTGCTAGCATGATAACAGAAGATGTGATTTGTAACTGGGATGGAAGGAGGGACAAGGGACTGATACACTGTTCAACATGCTTGCTATTATCATGCATGCAGGAACTTGATGTGTGAAAAGAGTATGCTTCTCTTCACATCTTCTGCCTTCTCATGATTGACCTACACCTACTTGGACACTATGATGCAGTCACCTATGAAACCACCTGAGGCTGACATCAATGACGAGTCAAGCTCAGAGCTTGTTGTTTACAGTGGTGTTGCTGACCCACTGGCCCATTCTGTGCCAATGCAATGACGCATTATACTCTCCAAATCATGATTCCCACTACACCACCCCAGAGTGCTCCTGGGCATATGCACAAGACATCCAAGAAGGAGAATATCATCTTTTCTTTGCAAACACAACTAGTGCTGCAGAACAAGCTCTGCAGGCAGTATGAGACAGACCTCTGCACATGTGATGAGCTTGTGGAGATTCTCAGCAAAAGGTTGAGTGACTTTGAGAAGCAGGAGGTGAAAAGAAAGAATATTTTGCAGAGCTGGAAGAAGAAGGTGCAGGAACTTGAGAAGACATGTCGATATCTTGAAGAGGAGATGGAAGAATCATAGTACAATAGCATGGAGAGAAGCATTATGAATGAGGCAAGCGGAGAGGTGCCGAGGATGCTGCATCACCAGATTGCCATTTTGGAAAAGGAGAAAAGTGCATTGTCCTCCACATGTTCGTTTCAAGAACACTGTGCATATGTCGACCCCATCGTGGAGAAGCTCTTCTTTCACTCTTTTATATCCCAGGAGAAAGAGGGAGATGATGGTGTTGAACATGATATGTATGCTGAGAACAACGCACATGGCATATACTCGACAGACTGGTTGAGATTCTGATAGATTTTATTTAGATTTATGATTTGTATATTAAGATCTCTAGTACAATGCAATTGAGCCAAATTGAACCCAATGAACCAGAATTGAAAATGGGATGAACAAGTGGAATCCAGTGGAAATTGAATCTATTGATATCACCTTGTTTCACTTGCATTGGATCAATAAGTGTCCATTCGGCAGGGGTCTGGTATAACTACTATAGTTTCCTATATGGAAGAAATGGCCAGACCAACCATAACACCCTCTTCAAGGGAATCCTTAGAAACAGCTGGGCTGTAATGCATGACCATTGCCCCAATTAGAAACAGGTGGAGCAGGATCAGTGATATATACTGCCTATGAAAGCCCTTAGATTTCAAATTACATTTTCCTCTTGTTCATCAGATGCATCTGTTTATCTGTTTAGTGGAGAAATATGATGTGTACAGCAAGAAATTTTTTCATTCCTGTTTTTACGCCTTTATTCAAGAAACTGCCCTTCTGTTAGCTGTGACAAGCAGGCAAATAAGAAACGAAACAGAGTGACCATTATGTGTTATGTTCTTCCATACAGGAAATTACAGTAGTTACAGTTGACCAGTGCTTGTCACTGTGTAATCACTATATAAAGCATTACAAGGGTTTACAATACATTGAATTTATTTTATTGAATGATCATTTGCTGATGCCTGATCCACAATCCTGGTAGATTATAAGCTATTTATGTCAATATTGAAATCCATGAAATGAAATTAAACTAAAATATTAGTCTTGTTGCTATATGACAATGGCTTAAAAGAGTCTACAATGCATCTGAATTATCTTATTGACTGATCATTGAATTCTGGATTGAGCTACTATCTATCAGAATTCTAGATCAGGCATCAGCAAATGGTCAGTCAATAAAATAATTTAGATGCATTGTAGACTCTTTTAAGCTATTGTCATATAGCAACAAGACTGATATTTTAGTTTAATTCCATTTCATGGATTTCAATATTGACATAAATAGCTTATAATCTACCAGGATTGTGGACCAGGCATCAGCAAATGATCAGTCAATAAAATAATTCAGATGCATTGTAGACTCTTTTAAGCCATTCTCATATAGCAACAAGACTGATATTTTAGTTTAATTCCATTTCATGGATTTCAATATTGACATAAATAGCTTATAATCTACCAGGATTGTGGACTAGGCATCAGCAAATGATCAGTCAATAAAATAATTCAGATGCATTATAGACTCTTTTAAGCCATTGTCATATAGCAACAAGACTAATATTTTAGTTTAATTCCATTTCATGGATTTTAATATTGACATAAATAGCTTATAATCTACCAGGATTGTGGACCAGGCATCAGCAAATGATCATTCAATAAAATAAATTCAATGTATTGTAAACCCTTGTAATGCCTTATATAGTAATTATATAGTGACAAGCAATGGTCAACTGTAACTAGTTATACCAGACCCCTGCCAAAAACCTGATGTGGATGCCCACGAAATCCATGCAAAAGTAATGAGTGGCACCACTGGCAGAAGATGTCACAAGTCAGACTTGTACACATACCTGTATAGATAACCATAATCTGATCACCTGTGGTCATCATGGATACTCTGCCAAAAATCACACAATCTGATCATGTGTTTGGCTATGGTTTAGGCTACAAGTCTGTCTTGTAACGTCTCCTGCATCAGCAAACCCTGATTGGTCTAGCAGTTGCTATAGAGCACTATATAACATGGGTACCTCTAAATATAGCATCTATAGAAGCTCTAGACCAATCAGGGTTTGCTGATGTGTCAGCAGTGTGGAATTGTCGGGAATATCGGACACCCTGAAATAACAAACAAAGGCATCGGCCGAAGTGGCGTGACTCCGCCCGTCAAAAAAGTTGCTTCGACATTCCCACTTTTCCATCTGACCAAAAGTATGGCTTCCTCCCTTGCCACTCGTGCAGCAACACAAGCCGTCCGCACAGCCTCTCGTCGTGCACCGCGCGTACTGGCCAATGCCGCCCTGAAGCCTGTACAGACAGTGTCTTACTCGCTGCTTGCTCAGGCTACTGCTGGATGTTGCACCCAGCGCGCCACTGTTCAGGTCAGTTTCGTTTTGCTGGAATCTTATGTTTTTGCTTGACTGACCTGCGCCGGTGGATGAAGGGCGCTCGTGGTGTCAAAACCCTTGACTTTGCTGGCACACCCGAAACTGTGTATGAGCGCAGCGACTGGCCGTTGGCGAAGCTCCAGGACTACTTCAAGAACGACACACTCGCTCTCATCGGGTATGGGTCACAAGGCCACGGACAAGGCCTCAACGCCCGTGACAACGGCCTCAATGTCATTGTCGGTGTCCGGAAAGACGGTGAGAGCTGGAAACATGCCGTCGAGGACGGCTGGGTAAGTATAACACACTTTGGAAATTCTAGTTTTTGGCCTGATTCCTCTGACGTGACAGGTGCCTGGCGAGACCCTCTTCCCCATTGAAGAGGCCATCAACAAGGGGACAATCATCATGAACCTTCTGTCTGACGCCGCTCAATCACAGACGTGGCCGACGATCGCACCCTTGATCACCAAGGGCAAGACGTTGTACTTCTCTCACGGCTTCTCTGTCGTGTTCAAGGAAGACACGAAGGTCATCCCTCCAACCGACGTTGATGTCATCCTCGTTGCGCCTAAAGGCTCTGGTCGGACGGTGCGCACCTTGTTCAAGGAAGGCCGCGGCATCAACTCGAGTGTTGCCGTGTTCCAAGACGTTACCGGCAAAGCGAAGGAGAAGGCTATCGCTCTCGGAGTCGCCGTCGGATCCGGTTATATGTACGACACAACTTTCGAGAGGGAAGTGTACTCGGACCTCTACGGTGAACGTGGTGTGGTTCGTACAGTTCCTCTTGTTATGATGTACAATCATAGCTCATCTTGAATTGTGTTCCATAGTTGATGGGAGCGATCCGTGAGTTGTCATTCCACCACGCTTGGTTTTTCTCTCATCCCCTCTTTTAGAGGGTCTCTTCTTGGCGCAATACCAGGTCCTCCGCAAAAACGGCCACACTCCCTCGGAAGCATTCAATGAAACTGTCGAGGAGGCCACACAGTCCCTGTATCCTCTCATTGGCCAGAAAGGGTATGTTCTCATCTTCCCATGTGGTACCCAAGAACTCATGAATGCTCGCAGCATGGACTACATGTACAACGCCTGCTCCACCACCGCTCGCCGCGGTGCCCTTGACTGGGCCCCGATCTTCGAAAAGGCCAACTTGCCCATCTTCGAGAAGCTGTACGAGAGCGTGAAGAACGGCACGGAAACTCGTAAGTCCCTCGAGTTCAACGGTCGTTCGACGTACCGTCAGGACTTGGCCAAGGAGCTCGCGGTCATCGACAACCAGGAGATTTGGCGGGCTGGTATGTGATATTCCGTCTTCGCTTGGTGATGTGCAACCTAAATATCTTATGCGTACAGGCAAGACTGTGAGGTCTTTGCGTCCTGACTACAAACCCGGGTCGGAGTAGATGGCTCAAGTCAGTTTTGGATGCAGCTAAAATTTTTGGACGTTATGTCCTGCTTACTTGTATAATATATACCACCTTTACGTCCGCTTTCAAAATATGTACATAGATGTCATTCTCTGGCCCTAAAACAAACTGCAGACTCTGAGATTTCGAGGCAGAGCGGTAGCTTGCACGTGATCCGGAAAACATGTCATTGACGATTGATATTGAACTTTGAAGAAATCTGATAATTGAGGCCGAAGAAACTCTGCCTCCTGAACAAGGTATACAGGAAGACTTGTTTTCGAGGGAAATGTGGAACTTTAGCGTCTGTCGACGCCCAGAATTCTTGCGAGCGGTTACTTCGAAACGTCCAACCTGGTTCAAGACCACAGTGATACTCGTGAGTCTGTTTCTGGTTCGGGAATCGTAGAGAACCAGACGAGTGCATCAATCTCATTTTCTTAGCGGACGTATACGTCTCGGATCAATGATCTGTCGACTTGTTCTGTGAAGGAAGCGGCGGGCGGTCCATCTTCGCCATCGCAAGACGTCGTCTCGCAGGATAGTCTTCCGGTTATCAGTAAAGGCGACCGCAAGGTCGTGGTTGGATGGGATCCGAGGACATGGTCACGGTTGTGCGTAATTCGAGCGTCTTCATCGGGATTACTTGTTGATTTCTCCCTAGCCACAATATCTGGCTGCGCGATCATTGTAGATGTTCAAAATGCTTTCATCCCGTCACGAAACAGCGCATTTCCAATACATTTGAGGTGGGGCCCGTTCTGTGTTGAGATGGATATCTCACACGATTCGTTCTGTCTATTAGATCCCTCACGATATCAGTCCAGTCCGAGTCGAGTCGAAAGCAGAGGGTTTAGAGGTTTCATGCAAGTTTCCTATCTCTTTGTCCCGTTTTTTTGATGTTCTCCGACGGTTTTATCAGGGCCTGACCCCCACGTCTCTCTCTATCCGTGGTCTTGGTTGCAACAAAACTCATATGACCCCGTGATCAAGCAGCCTAATCCACCGAACGAGTACGATCGAACTTGTTCATCCATCCTTTGTTACCGTGCTGATTCAAAAGTGTAGGAAGATACTATGGGGGGCGAAGATTGAGCAGTCGCCACCGTGCGTGACGTATGAAGAAGCAATGGCTGAAGATGACGGAGGACTGTACAAATGGCTCAGGAACATCGTACGCAAGCAGTTTTTGCGTCCGTATCCTTGATTTGACAGGGACATTTGTAGAACAAGTTTGGCTTTTCTTTCGTCAGTGGTGTGCCCGTCACGCCTGAAAGGACTGAGAAACTCGTGGAGCGCATCGGCTTCATCCGAGAAACCCAATGTTCGTCTATCGAGCTACTCCTCACCTATGCTGCCACTGACTTTATCGCAGACGGTCGATTCTGGGACTTTACCTCCGACCTCGCAAAAGGTGACACCGCCTACACGACGCTCCCTCTCGGTGCACACACCGATACGACCTACTTTGTACCCTTCCATTACCTTTTCATATTTCGAATGTATAAACAGAGCTTTCCTGCAGACAGACCCCTGCGGCTTGCAGGTCTTTCATCTCCTCTCTCATACCGATGGCTCCGGCGGCGCGTCCCTCCTCGTCGACGGGTTCTATGCCGCGTCCATCCTCAAGGAGCTCCACCCAGATGCGTATGCGCTACTGTCGATGGTGCATGTGAACGGGCACGCCGCGGGGGAGCCTTCGGCGATCTATACGCCATACCCTGCCTCGGGGTTCCCTGTCCTGGGGCATGATAAGGTCACGGGGGAGCTGTTCCAGGTGAGGTGGAATAATGACGATAGGAGCGTGATGAGAGGGCTGCGACCGGAGCTCGTCGAGGAGTGGTTGGTGATCTTCTTGCTTCTTTTTATGGTTCCGGGAAGCTGAACTGCGGGATTATTGGCTCCGTTGGTTGCTCATAATTAGGTACGATGCGATCAGGAAATGGAACAAGTGCCTTACTAGTCCTGATTCCGAGTATTGGGTGCAGCTGCAGCCGGGAACCGTCGTTGGTGCGTTGGTCTGTTTTCGTTCTTCCCTGTGCGTTTGACAAACGATGGGGGACGGGGCAGTGATGGATAACCAGCGGGTCCTCCATGGCCGCTCCGAGTTTGATGGAAAACGCCGTATGTGCGGAGCTTATGTCGGCATGGACGAATACCGCTCCAAGCTCGCGGTGCTGGTGGAGAAGTTTAGCCCGGATCCCGTGTTGAGTGCGACGAATGAGATGCCGGATGCAGTTGTGAATGGAAGGAATATATGGAACTCTGCGCTATGAACATTAGGCTCCTCGTCTTGCATACTTACGCCAAAGACATACCTAACAAGGACGGATTACTGATGTTTTTGAATTGGGGTTAACGGTACGAGATCGATTCATATCTCTCGTTCTATACACTGGTATCTTACATTTATCATGTACACATTCAATCCAATCATTTCACTGCGCCTGGATTTCTTTCAAAATATACCCCTCTAACCCTCCACAAACCCAAAGTTCTTGAACACTCGCTCCCACCGGGTGCACCACATACACCCTCGTCTCCCCTGTCCACCCACCTGTGACCACCGTCTTCCCATCCCTCATCCCAACCGTAATGGTAAGCCCCCGGTCGACAGTGAGCTCGCCCTCCAAGCCCCCAGCCCCACGCTTCCCGTCTTTCGCATAGGCCTCCGTCAGATCCCGCACGAGCTCCGGGCACTCAAGACACACAAGCCCATTGTTAATCGCATTACGCTTAAATATATCCCCAAACGACCCCGCAATGACGAGCGGGACACCAGCAGCCTTGAGCGCCGTCGCGGCCTGCTCGCGCGATGACCCTGTACCAAAGTTGTACCCTGCGACGAGGATGGAGGCGCCATGTGTGACTATGTCGGCGTCGGGCGTGGTGGTTATGGGAGATGAGGGGAGGGCGGCGCGTTTGGAGGCGACAAGAGAGGCAAACGACGGGTCGTAGTTCTCCATGACGACTTTGGCTTGACCTTCGAGCGTGATGTCGTCTGCGTAGGTGTACTTGCCGGGGTAGATCCCGTCCGTGTTGAGGTTGTCCTGCGGGGCGAAGAGCAGTGGGCCGGTGAAGGTTGCTGGGAAGCCCGGAAAGAGAGGTTCTTCAGTAACGGGCGCGGTGGTGGATGTGTCGGGTGAAGTAGAGGTGGCGGAGATGGAGAACGCGGGGGCCTGGACAGGAGGAAGGGTCGATGGGTCGAGAGAGGGACCGCAGATGTAGCCCCGGATGGCGCTGGCTGCGACCACGGCCGGGCTGGCGAGGTACGCCTGGGCATTGGGGTGTCCCATCCGACCCTTGTAGTTTCTGTTCGTCGCGCTGATGCCTGTCTCGCCGTCCTGGAGCAAGCCAACCCCAAGCCCGATGCACGGCCCACACCCCGCAGGGAGAACCTTGGCACCAGCCGAGACGAGCGTGTGCCAGTCCCCTTGCCGCTCCGACTCTTCCTGCACCGCCGAACTTGCCGCTGCGATGTAGAACTCGACGCCAGGGGCGACTTTATTGCCTTTGAGAACTGCAGCTGCGGCCGCGATGTCGGAGACGCGCGAGTTGGTGCAGCTGACGAGGTAGGCTTTTTGGATCGGGATTTTGGCTGATTCGAGGAGGGGCAGCGGGGTGGAGAGCTTGACGCTGTTGGGGCCTGAGACGTGTGGGACGAGGGTGGATAGGTCGAAGATGAGGTGGGAGGAATAGGCAGCACCGGGATCGGAGGCGAGGGTGGTGCTGCGGAGAGCGTCGAGGCGGGCGCGGTTTATTCTCGGGTTGGGTGGTGACACCGGGATCCCTGGCGCAGAAAAGGTGCGGAGGTCAATTTTGGCGAGGACGCGATCATACCATTGAAGAAGGGTTTCATCCACGGGGAAGACACCGACGAGGGCTCCCCATTCGGTCGTCATGTTGGCGATGGTGAGTCGGTCATCGACTCCAAGGGCAGCTACGCCTTCTCCGGTAAATTCTATAGCGGCATTCAGGACCTCGTCTTTGTTAAAGGAGCCGCAGAGAGCGACGATGACGTCCTTCCCAGTCACGCCCGGCGCTAGCTTTCCCTTTAATTCGACATTGATCATGCGGGGCACTTGCCACCAGGTCTTGCCCGTGGCCCATAGGGCGGCGGCATCGGTGCGGACGATGGGCGTTCCTACACAGCCAACACCTCCGTACATGTTGCTGTGGCTATCGCTGGCGACTGTAAGAGTGTGGGGAAACGCGTAGCCCTCCTCGACAAGCACCTGGTGGCCGATACCCCGTCCAGCGGGATAAAAATCGACACCATGCTTCAATGCAAATAATTCGATGGATGCATACTTTGCCAAGTTTTTGCCCGATTTATTCTGCACATCATGGTCAAGGGTGAAAACCGGCTGTGCTGGGTCATGTATCCGAGTCACGCCGATGGAATTAAACCTGCATTGTATGTTAGTTGTTGAGGTAGGGCAGTGAATGGAATGAAGCAAACTTGCTGATGACCGGGCCAGTGTTGTCGTGTGTCATTACGTGCTCCGGATGTATCATGACATAGTCCCCTGCTTTGACCGCTTTTCCTTCGGGGAGTCCTACTGCATACTTCTGAACGACCTTTTCGATGACGGTTTGGGGTATTTGGTGGCGTTCGACAGCGGTCGCAAATGATCTCCAGGGAAGGGGCCGTCGGCAACGATGGGCAAGGTATGACGGGAGGCGCATCCTGGGCGCACGGACAGACGAACGCTGGATGTCAAGCGGGGAAGAATTGACGTCGGCCGAAAGCTCCGAAAGTGCACGCGTTGTTTGGTCTGCGGCGTGTAGCCCTCGAATGCTCACAAGCCGACCATAGGGACTTGTAGTTCTACGGAAAACACGACAAGGTTGCGTAAATAGGAGGAAGATGAACAAATCCGGAACTTAGTACAGGGGATCCTGCGTTCAGACCTTCACTCCTATCCCAGGGATCTAGGTTTGAGTCCTTCCTCTCCTCTTCAATCTTTTCGATGAGATTCGGCGATTTTCAAGTCAACCTGCGTGCAAATGACGAGAACCTACCGGAGTACGGAGAAGTGAGGGCTGTGAAGGACGGATTGGCCACTGTGTCTTGTTGGATCCCTTCCGAGGCGGGAAAGGTATGTCTGCCTTTGAGCTCCTATGTGGTAGCTGCCTTTAATTAATCTTTTCCGACAGTCCTTCACTCTTCAAGTGAACATCTTGGAGAGCCAGCCTTACGACGGTTGTGCCGAATTTTTCGTTGATGGACAGAGAGTCACAGGAAAAATATTCCATGAAGGCTTTTCCGGGACCAAAGGACTTGTTGGCTTTCCGACATCGTCAACTACCCACCGACCGTTCATTTTTGCGCCCCTCGAAACCACGGGTAAGCGGTTCTCTCGAACATATTTTCTATATCATGCTTTACGACTCATTCATGATAGACGAGGGAAAATACCTCTCCCACGAAGCTACCGATTTCCGAGGGGAGCTGCAAGTAGTGATATGGGAAGTTGAAGTCGGTCGGAAAGTGCCTCATGGTTTCAGAACAGTTCACGCTGAAGGACCTGTCCATGAACGTTTGTGCAAGGGAATACCTCATTGTATAAGGTTCGACAATTTTTATCGATCGCAGCGCCTTGATCTCATGCGTCCAAAAAAAAAGTTTTGGTAGAGAAACAGGAAATGTTGTCCCAAGACTCTACAGACGCAGGAACCGATATCTCCGACAATTAGCAGTTTTCACGTTCAAATATCGCTCGATAGGTGTGTCGGTGCGGTGCCAAAGGGCTTCGAATCGATTTCACGACAACGTCTGCAGAAGTATTACGAGCACAGGGCATCGCACCGCTCAGCCCCATACCGCAGAGGGCTGATGTTCGAAAGAGGAAGGTAGAAGTAATGGATGATCTGGAAGACCCTGAGAACTCTGACGAAGAAACAACTAAAGAGGACACCGAGGCTCTTCTTGTGGGCCCTAGCTTACTTTTTTTCTTCGTGATATTTCTTGACCTTTCGCCTTGCACAGGATATGATTACTACTTTCAAAATGCAGTCGCTACTCGTAGCAGAAGACATCAAGGCTCTCCCAGTGCGTCCGATCTTTCACTCCGGATGGTGTTTCTTGACCTTTGGTCGGCGTTCCAGGACACATTTGGTACCTTAGAACGGATAGATGAGACTCAATCAACAGAAGTGAAGATCAATGCTCTCGTTGTGCGTCCTCTTTCGACTTTCCCCCCGCATATATTTATTGGTCTCCTAATCTCTAACAGGACAGGGTTCGTCACCTACAACTGGCGAGGCATGGCCGATTCTCCCAGTCCAAATCTGCGAAGAAAGTCAAGAAGGAGCACCAGGATTCGCGAATTTTATGACCTGACTTGGCACACTCATTCCGAGGCGTGTTATCGCGTTCATATGTAAATTGCAGTCAATCTTCGCTCGCAATGCTGGTGTTTTCAAAAATCGTTCGTGGATATTATTACCGGCTCCAGCAGAATCTAACTGTGGCCGTCGCTATTCGATCTCCTGCCGACCGGGTGTCTTCTTATCTTTAGACTTTTTTTCTCTGTCCATTTCAATTGTCAAAACTACATAGAACAGAATTGTTTGTTCCTGGTGGCAAGCAAAAAAATGGCCTGAGTCGCGTGACCGCGCGTAGATTGGCGCGTCTGCCAAGGCTTGTTTCATGTTGCTTGAGCCACCTCCCTCCTTTTACGACCATTTCAATGAAGTTTGGGAACTTCGAAGTGAATGTCGTCGTGAACGACGCGAACTTGCCAGAGTATGGCGAGGAGACACAAGTCACTAACCGCATATCTAATGTATCATGTTGGATTCCATCGGAGGTGGGGCAGGTAAGTCTCCTTGGGATCTGGATCCGCTAAAACGCGTTCTTTTATATCTTCTCTCGTAGTGCTTCACTCTGTTTTGGAAAACTTTACCTGTACCATTCGAGACTGGTGCTCATTTTTATGTCGACGGGAAATGTGTAGGAGGAAAAGTGGTGGAGAAGAGTCAGACGAAGAGTACGAGCCTCTTGGGTATCCAAGTATCACCAACCACCCTTCGGCCTTTAACTTTCTCGTCGATGGAGACGACGGGTAAGTATTTACATTGGGGCCGGGTATTCTATACACAATCAATGATGTTTTTTTGGGCAGATGATGACCGATACCTGGACTCGACGAACTTGGATAATATCAAATCATTAGGAGAGATCAAGGTTCATATACGCCAAGTCAAATTTAAGGGAGCTGTCCCTGCTACCTTCACTTCTGTGGACGAAGCAGAGCCTGTGCATGAGCGGTTGAAGAAGGCAATGGCGCATCGTGTAAAGTACGTGGAAGGACTTTCTCTCTATGCTCCTTCAGTGTAGTTGAATGTTCGTAGATTCGGCAAAGAGGAAGTTGTAAAACCGGAAAGTGTCGTCACATCGCAACGTCTGACAATCGATGTTTGTAGCATAGCGGTGTTCACTTTCAAGTATCGCCCCTTAGGTATGCTCAGAGATCAATCATATGCCTCAACATGCAGGATTGATCAGATGCTTTCTGTAGAGTTACTACGCGCTGACGGACTAGCTCCGCCTGATCCTGACGTTCATACGGGGAAGCGAAAAGCAAGTGATGGGAGTGCTGAGGATCAAAGAGAAGAGGGAGATAATTCAGACGAGGGAGATGAGGCGCAGTTGAAGGCCTTGATGGTATGTCCTCCCTCGCTTCCAGCTCACGCCGTTGACATCGACCGGGGTCTGTTTCAGGAACAGATGAATAAAATCCAGGCCAAACTCCGAAAGAAGGCCGCCAAATCGAAACCAGCAAAGAAGATCAAGACGGAGAACTTCAGGCCTTTGTTGGCAGGTGAGGTCATTGACCTCACCATAGACTGAGGGCGTTCAGGGACGTAATCACTCTACGGTCCCTGCTACCGATTTCAGCGATTATACAGTTGCTAATCCACGGCTCCCCTAAATATCGTATACTTGGTTATACAACTCCGTACCCCATACATCCTTGCTGAACCTTCTGTAAAAAGGGGGTATTGTGCAAAGATGAGGCGCACAATGATATCGATGGGATCCTCTTGCGGTGGTGTTTGTCATTGCTGTGGGCGTGATTGGCAGGCACAAACAGCTTCTTCAAGTCGTCCCACGGAATGACCTCGTCGGAAGCGCCGTTCAAATGAAATCAAGAAGGTGCGAGGCCGAAGAATGATGAATCTTGACAGCGATTGAACATCACATGGGGTACGTTACTTGGGGAGAAGCACATCACGGATACGAACCAGATTTCCCTCGTCCTGGCTGTGTTGATGACTTCCGAGAGCAAAGTCGGCATGCCGCCGGGTAAGCGGGTGTCCGTATATTGCTTCGTGCCGCCGCGAGTGGTCATCTCGTGCTTCTTCACTCTGTGTCGCGGACACCGCGCTGAGCACTCTGCACGAGATCTGATGAACGCTGCGCGACTCTAAGACTGCGAGGCGGACGGGGAGGGATGGGGTGCCGTGATGACGTGGACGAAGCGGTGGACGGCCAAGGTGGGAGAGATGGAGGATCCGCGTTGGGTGAGTTCTTTTTCTTTTTTCCCTTGATTTTGGCTAACCAAGGGTGATCGATTTCTGCAGTTTATCGCGGTGCGGAAGACGCTAGAGGCGAATATGCAGGTGTCGAGTATGTTTCCGCCTGGGAGGGTGTTGTGGGCAATGAGGGATAGCGATTTGCATCCTTCGCATCAGTTTTCTTCTTTCCCTTCGGCTTCGTCGTCCTCTGCTGGGGTTCTGGATCACGACGAGGACGGAATCTCCGGCTGTTTGAAGTGTTGGATGTGGAAAGGGTGTTTTCACAAATGCATTTACAGGGATATGGTAATGTGGCTTCTCTTCCCTCTCTCTCCCTTCCTTTGTTTCATCTTATTTTACTTGGTTTTCCAGACCACATATGCCGCATCAATATGACAAGGTTCTTCAAGATCTGCTGTGACGGCAGTTTTTATCTAAATCAAACTATACGGTTTTCGTACTGTCGGAGAAATCGTTCTCAACATAAACGTCAAAACTGGGAGAACAAGGGTCATGGTACATAGACGCGGCCTATAGTGAGAGACACGGATAAACACGCACAGCAGTTACTAGTACAGTTGGAGCGCTAGCATGTGATGGTAGAATTTACTTCAAGAACAACCTTCTCCAAGCGACGTTCCTGCATGCACATCGTCGCTCTGCAGCGGAGATTGAGCTGCGTTATCCATCGCACTATCGATTGGCCCGACAGCAAACGAGAGGGGTCCTAAAGTTGCAGCACGAGGTTCAGATACCTGTGGACCTGCGAGTCTGCTTATGTTCGATGGGCTAATCTCGCAAATATCCGCCATCGAACGCTGAGTTTCGACCATGACCACCACGACAGTCGGATACATTGCCTAGCAGATGTAGGTCAGACGATCACACGTAATGGAAATTCTCAGTGTGCCCAATACTTACAACGAGAGAAAAATACAGGGAAGTAAAGCCATACTGTTCGAAAGTATTAGTACCGGTCCCACTGCACACATTGATCAACAAGGACGCTAACTGTCAGAAAGGTGAGAATATCAGCAAGCACGAGACCAAAGTAACTGGCCTGAATGACGAGGAAAACAAGGCCTGATTCCACGAGAAGAATCAATATCGTCTGCCCTCGACTCTTTCGCCTACTCGGCCCGAGAGTCTTTAGGATGAATGTACGGTGACCCCTGAAATATTCCTTCATGGTGAACTCCGCTGGATCCACGAGTCTCGTCCATAGCAACGTACCACAAATCCCGCAATTTATATGCAACCATCATTGTCGTGACGACGTTCGTTGCAATGGAAAGTGCACGGCTTGAATTGTTTATGGCATATAATGTATGCAATACGAAATCATGAGGGGTCGATATCCATATCAGCTGGCCGAGGGTCAAGCCTTGGAGTGTATAGATTCAGCGAGAATAGCTTCCTGGAAAATATCTATTCACCCACGGTTACAATCCACAGCATAAATGGTATGAGGATGACCCGCTGTCGTTCTTGGAAACTTCCAAAAAGGGCCCAAGCCCTCCAAATGACAATGAGATCGCTGAACAATATCTCCACCGAGAATGAACTTTAGACACGGAATCCAGTAGCAACAGATGGCGACTCACAGGAAGGTTCGCTGACCAGAAACTGACTATGTTCAAGTTGCGCAACACATTGTCAATTAACTCTTGCTTCCCCGACAGCGGACCCAGGATGAGAGCCTTTCTGATTAACAGAATGAACATGGCAATTTCAGTTCCAGTGCTCAAGCTGAGGAGGAGGAAGTTGATGACGGTCACTACGAACACGGCTGCTATCGGGCGGTTAGAAAATCCTCTCCGCCTGTGAAATCTCGGCGGATCAGGACCCACTAAGAAATAACCGACTCGTAGGAAGGAGAAGACGAACACGAAGATAACAACCGATGCAGAGAAAAGTACAACAAACGCTCCTTTAATCGAAGTTGTAAATACTAGGCCATACACCATGAGCAAGGAGGACGCACCATAGAAGAAAACACCAATTGACAATTCTTCGACATTAGATAAGTAGGTAATACCAAGTTGGTGGAGAAGCTCGGTTTCGGGTGGCGTCATGGATGAGTTGCAAGTTACAACAACCCAGAGGTAATGTGATGGATCAATGTAGCTGGCCAGGATGACAACCTCAGCCTGCCCTATAAACTGGTGCCGGTCATGGCAGAACTTGTTGTCTAGATCAAGCCTCCGACGGGAAAGGATGTCTGTCAATCCAAGGATCACCACGTCCAAACTAAGAGACAGCAAGATTTATATCGATAACCCTGGCTAAAAAAACGCACACAGGCCGGGGTAAACCCCGAACCGCACAATGTCGGTTGATCCCGTGAACGCAAGGAGATTGCGTTCATGTGTCGCTCCGCGGTATGCAAGAGTCTAAGATATTTGTGAGCATCTTCGCTGAGCGAACGTACGACGAAGCCCCTTCGAAAAACGTATCGGTCTACTCACCGGTCAATTCGACACTGAGGCCCTCCTGCATTCAATTTGTTACGCCTTCTGTGTTTTATTGGCCTCCACCGCTCGCTTCCTTGCAGTGACTCCGGGGGATTAAGTGTTTGGTATATTTTTTCCATCAGCCAGGGTCTATTGGCATGAATCTTGCTGTAATGTTGGTGAGTGACCGATCCAGAGCCAGCTCCAATTTCTTGATGAACAATCCGATCGAAACCACTATGTTGCATCATTCCGCTGTCAACCCGGTCTGTCAGTTATACAGGTACCGTCTGTACAGCGATATCGATTTGCACGCTGACATGGTAGAGATCTTTCGGCCGGCAGCATCGGATGTATCTTTCTCTCTCCTAGTTGAAATATGATACCCTGACAGGCTTCGAGACATGGAAACTGTCCGTGTTGAATGCCGGGTAGCGGATAGTCTATCCCGGATACTGAGTTTGACAAGTAATTAGCTAATTAAACACGTGATCACCTCGACTTTGTCGCCATCTCTCTCACCAGAATAGTGATGACTCCAGGTCCGGCTCTGTTTCTGCAAGGCCGTGAGCCACAGGCTCAGGTCGCGGCTTGAAGATACTTAACTCGCTGGACTTCGATGTGAACCTCAGCCATATAAGTTGATTCGCGTGTCGTCAGTCACCCTGGATTCCTGATTGCTGAATGATCAACTCTCCTTGATGACCACCAGCACCTGCTCTCACAATCACCATCCCCTTTTGCAACCTCGACGCTGATTCCCCCGATTTCCTAGCACCAACACGACGCTTTCCCCATTGGTACGTCTCCTTCATCTCCCTGCTCCCTCCCATTGCGTCTGACGCAATTTCAATGCAAAAATTTGCGATCTGCAACCATGACGACACTTTGAGCCACGAAAATTGCACTTGAACACCAAAACAACTCACTGAAGACGTCGAATCGGAAGACAGACTGGGCATGGAATGTACCAAGCGTGCCGTGTTGAGGCTGGCCGGATTGGGAGCGAGAGGTATCTCGGAACGCAGGAATGCATCTTGGTCTGCATCATCGGCCTATGTCCCTCTGAAGAGTTTGTACGAAAACGCAACTGATACCTCATTCTCTGGATGGATTATTATTGCCACTGATATAGTGCCTGGAACTATCTCTCATCCGACCAACGGCCTAACTCGCTAAAGCATGAGGACCATAGGCTTTCGACTCGGATTTCGCAAACAAGGCCTACAAGGTTATCATTTCTTGAACTAAATTCGAAAGAAGATTGAAGAAATCGCGGGAGATCCCAAACTTTAGCGATGTAACTGCATTCAATTTCCGAGCTATCTAGAGCCTGCACATTGGTCCCTTGCGATACCAATCGAAAAAAATGAGGAACTGACCTTCCGAAGGCTCCGAGGCACGGTTGTGACGGTTCAACAACTTGCAGGCACGGGAGAAAGTCGCAGAACGTAGTAAAGTTCCACTCGTCAGTGTTTGGCATGGGCCCTATCAAGGAGGGAAATTCCCGAAAGATGCGTGGATTAAAGAGGGTCCTTGGATTGTAAAACCAATGATACGAGCGATCGTAGCCCTCGGCGTTAAGATAGGTTTGAGTATAGGAAGTTGGGTGAGATGACAAGATCTGAATGTACATCTGATCAAGCTCCGCGAAAGAGTTCAAGGAATTTGGGGTGCTGAGAATCTGGTCGAGGCGAGAAGTATTCCTCTTCGATAAATTTGATAACTGTGGAGGCATAGATGAAGTAACCTCCGACTTCCATACAAGTTGCTCGATGATATCCTCCGACGGCCAATGGTCGAGCTATTGCTGGAAGCCTGGTGGTCGCCGTAAAGAGGTAAGACCCGCGCGATGTTCGCCAGGTCCCCGTCCTCGATTGCCTCCAGAAGACGAGACTTTGGACGGCTCACGATCAAGAACCGCAGCGGGAGATGGTGTGTATGGACCATGCGAGGAACTTGTGCTAGGATCCGACGCTGGTCGTCATTCCTCTGGCACTCATCGAGACCATTGACGATAACTGGGAATTGCAAAGAGGGTTGGAGTGCCTCTGCAGAGTGTTCTTTGAGTAAAGAAGCCAATAGTTCAATGGAACCCAAAGCCGTCGTGTTCAGCAATGTATGGATCACTGTTGAGGATTTCGTCGTCCGACGTTTTTCTGGTGCTGACAGAGTAATCTGCACGACGATGGTCAGAAAGAGGTACTTGACTTCCTTACGATGCGCAGCCGTCCGAGCGAAAAAGAAACTCGAGGCAAGCTCGTTGCGTCCACCACAGGTCTCTGCAACGGTCTGAGCGATAGTCAATTTCCCTGCGCCGGCAGGACCGCGAAGCCAAAAAATGGGGCTGCCCTCCGCACCAGCCTTGACCCATGCATGATCGTCTCCAAAATCTCCAGTCGCGTTCCAGGATAACATCGAGGAGGAGGACTGCGTTCCGGAGAATCGCAGGCGGCACCCATAGACGCGAGCTTCCATAGTGTTAGTCGAAGAGAACCTAGGTGTACCCAGAGTGAAGATCTGAATATTTCAGTGCAGTCCGAAGCGACCTGGTATTGACTGGTGGATGGATATCCTTTGGTTATTGTGGACATCTCCATGATTGTGATAATCCCGAGCTACGTTGATAATAGACCCGGCATTGATGGCCACGGTCGAGTTACTAGCGATTCCTGGAGGTGGATGTCGTGCCACGGCGACGTCTGCACTTCTGGTGTTCAACATGTCTCACTGGCAGGGCTTCCTGACGGCGACGTGTCACGTGTGGAATGATGGCTGTGACATCGATAGAATGTGGCGATGTCAATCGACGTCTGGCAGTTCTTCATCATGAAGGGCTTGGACTTGTCGAATATGGGAAGGAAGGGACTGAAGGAGCAGGGACTGAAACGGGTGGGAGTGAATGGGAAGGAAACAGAGGGAGACCGTGAGACCTCTCCTCCATCCCCCGCACATATTTGACCTGCTTCAAGTTGTCCTTCTACCAGTTCAGGTGCGCGTACCCCTTCTCAAATTTAAAAGACTTCTTGCTCTGCGGCCACCTCGTGTTGATCGTCCCAGTCTCATTGTACCCATCTATTCAAACCATCCCGAATAAGCGCAGAACTAGCAGAATTCCGTATAGAGGTGAGGTTCACCCACCGGAGGATCTGCGAGTTTGGAGAGGTAATTAAGCAAGACTGATTGCTCAGACTGGTGAAGAGCTTTTAGGCCGCAGGAGGTTTTTGGCGCTGGATAACAAGCACTCATGGTCAGGTGAGTGAAGTTAGGGAAGGTTTTGTTTGTCAATTGTTCCTCCGTTATCGTGTGGCGTGATTGCGTATTGGTGCGTCTGCCGGGGCTCGTTTCATATCCTCGAGCCATCTCCCACCTTCTAGGAGCCTTTCAATGAAGTTTGAGAACTTCGAAGTGAATGTCGTTGTGAACGATGCGAACTTGCCTGAGTACGGCAAGGAGACACAGGTCATCGACGGCATAGCCCATGTGTCCTGTTGGATTCCTTCGTGTGAGGGACAGGTGAATCTTCTTGGGGTTTGCATCCACTAAAACATGTTTTATTATTATCTCTTATCCCGTAGTCCTTCACTTTGTCCTGGAAAACTTCACCTGTGCCATTCGAGAGTAGTGGTCATTTTTACGTCGATGGGAAATGGATAGGAGGGAAACTGATGCCGAAGAATCAAATGAAGAGTACGAGCATCCTGGGTCTGCAAGTATCGCCGACCACACATCGGCCCTTAACTTTCTCGTCGATGGAGACGACGGGTAAGTATTTACATTGAGGCCGACTATTCTCTACACAATCAATGATGTTTTTTTGGGCAGATGATGATCAATACCTGGACTCGACGAACTTTGATAATATCAAATCATTAGGAGAGATCAAGGCTCATATATGCGAAGTAGAACTGGGTAGAATTGTCCCTTTCCCTGCTACCTTCACACCTGTGGTTGAAGCAGAGCCTGTGCACGAGCGGTCGAAGAAGGCAATGACGCATCGAGTAAAGTACGTAGGGGAACTTTCTCTCTATGCTTCTTCAGTGTAGTTGAATGTTCGTAGATTTGGCAAAGAGGAAGCTTTTAAACCAGAAATTGCCGTCAATTTATGCCATCAGACAACCGAACTTCGCAGGATAGTGGCGTTCACTTTCAAGTATCGCTCTATGGGTATGCTCGGGAATCAATTATACGTTCTGGCATGCGGGATTGATCAGATTCTTTCTGTAGAGTTACTACGTGCTGGCGGGCTTGCTCCTCTTGATCCCGACGTTCGTACGGGGAAGCGAAAAGCAAGTGATGAAAGTGCTGAGAATGAAGGAGAAGAGGGAGAGAATTCAGGCGAGGAGGGGGATGAGGCGCAGTTGAAGGCTTTGACAGTATGTCCTCCCTCGCTTCCAGCTCACGTCATTGACCCGGAGTCTGTTTCTTTGGGGAAAAAGATGAAGAAAATCCAGGCAAAACTTCAAACGAAGGCCGCCAAGTCGAAACCACCGAAGAAGGTCAAGAGGGAGCATTTCAAGCCTGTGTCGGCTGGAGAGGTCATTGACCTTACTTGATACAACGGACTGAAGGTCGTTCAGGGTGCTTCGTATTCTGATGATACCTGATACTTCTTGCTTATTGGGAGACACGCACTCACATCTTGCGGCAATTCTTTTTTGCACAGGTGATCACTCCTGATTGCCCTCTCCGTGTACTATACGGTCCCTGCTACCGATTTCAGCGATTACACAGTTGCTAATCCATGGACTCCATATGTTGAATGAGGGTCACATTAATATTGGTAATAACTTGCAGACGAGCGCAGAGTCTGAGATGGTTTGGAGGTACCAACATGACTCGGAAGTGATATGTGGCTCCTCAGTCAGGCTTTTCCCGACCGAGTTTCTCAGACTTTGTCTCCATGGGTGCCGCCTACGATTCCCAGGAACGAGATCTGGCTCCTCGATGTCATCCTGGAACCCGGAGCGAGATATTGGAGAAAGTCGATGCATGGGCTAACGCTGGTGCAGAGGGTACTGGCATTCTTTGGCTTCACGGTCCTGCAGGTGCAGGGAAATTGGCGATAGCGCAGACTGTGGCAGAGAAATATGCCATGGCAAAACCATCTCGCGGCAACCTTCTTTTTTGCTCGAACTGCTGCCCGCCGCAACTCTATCAGATATCTCTTTCCGACGATTGCTATGCAAATCGCGCTGTCTAGTTCAGAAGAACGGCAGAAGCTCAACAGTATTCTCAAGAACAATCCACACATCTCGGAGCGTGCCGTGGGCTCCATCGACTTGGTTGCTTCGTTATATCAAGGTTACCTCCATCTTGCACCCTCTTTTCCGTTTTTGGTTGTCATCGACAGTCTCGATGAGGGCCATGGACTTGATGACCAATGTCGCATCTACAGGTTTCTCAGGTCATCCACAAACACCATCTCCCGCTGTGCTTCCTGATCGTGAGTAGCCCGGAAGCTCATATTTGCGAAGCGTTTGAGGAACCATCCCTAGCCAACATTGCAAAAGTGTTGTCTGGTTACGGCAATTTTCGAGCTCGCGCCGATGTCTCCACCCATTTTTGGAGCGAGTCTTCAAGGATATTCGACTCCAAGAGGCACAGAGATGTATGTCATGTAGTCCGTCCCTAGGCCTTGGCCTTCCGAGAACGCTATCCGGCGACTTGCAACGAAGTCTGGATGTTACTTCATCTTTGCCTCTATAGTTACTATGTTCATCGATGAGGAATATTTTTCACCCCCGAACGACTCGATCAGGTTTTATACCTTTCCAAATCACCCACAATCCCCAACCCGACACCGTTCGCCGAGCTCGATAAGCTATATATCTAGATTCTATCATTCTGCCCGAAACCCCAGATTCATTTCCTCAAGCGCATCCTGGGATATGCCGCATTCCCTTCCGATGCCCTCAGGGAGATAAGTGGTATCGCGGCCTTCCTTCGCCTCTCGTTGGGCAAAGTGAAGTTAACCCTGCGAGGACTACGATCACTAGTTAGCTTGGATGAGTAGTCCTCCGGGGATTTACTCTTTGACCCGACCCATGCGGGGATATATTATATCGACTCTGGCGAATGGTACGGCACACTGAGCACAGCCTTTTGTGACGGCCTCTCCTTGGGGATCAATTCTTTGCATATGTCGGCAGAACCTGGGGGCCAGGCATCGAAGCTTTCGGCAGGTCCGTTTCTCATTTCTTCCCTACGATAGTCTACGGAACCAACGTCCAAATCGTCAGCTCAGTGCGACAAGGCGATGGCCCTGAGTAACATTGGTCAGCATCTGCCCTCGATGCTCAGAATTTGGCTCCGTTAGATTGGCGCGCAAAGGACTGATCGACTGTGATCGCATCACTGACTCATCAGTAAGATACAGTCTGCCTACGGGAGATTAGCGCCAAGACTCGTTTCTTCTCTCTCTCTCGCCATCTACGACCATTTTATGTAATGAAGTTTGAGAACTTCGAGGTGAACGTCGTCGTCAACAACGCGAACTTGCCCGAGTATGGCATGGAGACACAAGTCATTGACGGCATAGCTCATGTGTCTTGTTGGATTCCTTCGCGTGAGGGACAGGTGAGTCTTCTTGGGGTTTGCATCCACCAAAACATGTTTTCTTAAATCCCTTGTCACGTAGTCCTTCACTATGTCCTTGAAAACCTTACCTGTGCCATTCGAGAGTTGTACTCATTTTTACGTCGACGGGAAATGTGTAGGAGGAAAAGCGATATGGAATAATGATACCTTCAGTACGGGCCTCTTGGGTATGCAAGTATCACCGACCACCCTTCGGCCCTTAACTTTCTCGTCGATGGAGACGACGGGTAAGTATTTACATCGAGGCCGATATTGTGTAGGCAATCAATGGTGTTTTTTTTGGCAGATGATGACCGATACCTGAACTCGACGAACTTGGACAATATCAAATCATTAGGAGAGATCAAGGCGAGTATACGTGAAGTCAAAATTGGTGGAACTATCCCTGCTATCTTCGCATCTGTGGCCGAAGCAGAACCTGTGCATGAGCGGTCGAAGAAGGCCATGGCGCATCGCGTAAAGTGCGTAGAGGCACCTTTTTTCTATGCTCCTTCAGTGCAGTTGAGTGTTTGTAGGTTTGGAAAAGAGGAAGTTGTAAAGCCGCAAAATATCGTCAATTTACAAAGTCAGATAACCGACCTTCGCAGCATAGCGGTGTTCACCTTCAAGTATCGCTCGATAGGTATGCTCAGCGATCAATTATACACTCTGCCGTTCGGGATTGATCAGACTCGTTTTGTAGAGTTACTATGCGCTGATGGGATAGCTCCTCCTGATCCTGACGCTTGTACGGGGAAGCGAAAAGCAAGTGATGAGGGTACTGAAAAGGAAGATGGAGAGGATTCAGACGAGGAGGGAGATGAGGCGCAGTTGAAGGCTTTGATGGTATGTTTTCCCTCGCTTCCAGCTCACATCGTTAATGTCGACCGGGGTCTGTTTCTTTTAGGAAAGGATGAATAAAATCCAGGCCAAACTTGAAAAGAAAGCCGCCAAATCGAAACCGGTGAAGAAGGTTAAGAGGGAGGGTTTCAACCCTGTGTTGGCTGGAGAGGTCATTGACCTTACTTGATACCACGGCGTTCCAGGTGTGTACTTCCAAGTTTTCTCCCGATACATTCCTCATACTTCTTGCTTATTAGGAGGATGCCCACGAACTTCTTGCAGCAATTCCTTTGCCCAGGTAATCACTCCATGATTGCCCTCTCCGTGTACTATACGGTCCCTGTTACCGATTTCAGCGATTGTACAGTTGCCAATCCACGGACTCCATATGTCAAGTGAGAGTCCATATTGTCAATGGGACCACTCCTTAAAATCAAGTCTTAAATGTCGTATCCATGTATTTCTGAACCTTGTGTCCCGGTAAATAGCCTACAAAGAGTGTACAAAGATGAACCGCATTCGAGATGATAAGTAAGCGTGAATGGGAAGGAAACAGAGGGGGGACGTACCGAGTTGAGACCTCTTCTCCTCTAGCTATCTCCCGCATGTTTGACCTGCTTGCCCCTTCTTCCCGAAGTAACTGCAGTCTCCTTATGTTAATCGTCGGGCCGGTCTCATTTATGTACCCATCTATTCGATCGATCTGTCACGATTATCACAGCGAGGTCACGTGATGTGGCTGCGGGTATCATTCAACCAAGTTGGCGCGTCTGCTCCCAGTCTTTTCATCTCGCTCGAGCCACCTCCCACCTTTTATTTTAATGAAGTTTGAGAACTTCGAAGTGTATGTCGTCGTGGACGACGCGAACTTGCCCGAGTATGGCGAGGAGACACGACTCATTGACGGCACAGCTCATGTGTCTTGTTGGATTCCTTCGCGAGAGGGACAGGTGAGTTTTCTTGGGGTCTGCATCCGCTAAAACGCCTCTCCTTATGATCTCTCATCCCGCAGTCCTTCACTCTGTCCTATAAAATCTTACCTGTGCCATTCGATTGTAGTGCTCGTTTTTACGTCGACGGGAAATGGGTAGATGGGAAACTGGGTTGGAAGAATCAAATGAAGAGTACGAGCATCTTGGGCCTGCAAGTATCACCGACTACACTTCGGCCCTTAACTTTCTCGTCAATGGAGACGACGGGTAAGTCTTTACATCGCAGCCGAGTATTCTGTACGCAATTGATGACGTTTTTTTGGGCAGACGATGACCGATACCTGGACTCGACGAAATTGGATAATATCAAATCATTAGGAGAGATCGAGGCTCACATGCGCCAAGTCGAAGTCGGTGGAATTGTCCCTACCACCTTCAGATCTGTGGCCGAAGCAGAGCCTGTGCATGAGCGGTCGAAGAAGGCAATGGCGCATCGTGTAAAGTAAGTGGAGGGGCGTTTCCTCTATGCTCCTTCGATGTAGTTGAATGTTCGTAGATTTGGCAAAGAGGAAGGCATAAAACCGGAGAATGCCATCGGGTCATGCTATCAGACAACCGACCTTCGCAGCATAGTGGTGTTCACTTTCAAGTATCGCTCTATGGGTATGCTGGGAGATCAATTATATGCTTTGACATGCGGGATTGATCAGACTCCTTCTGTAGAATTGCTACGCGCTGACAGGATAGCTCCTCCTGATCCTGACGCTCGTACGGGGAAGCGAAAAGCAAGTGATGAGGGTACTGAAAAGGAAGGAGAAGACGGAGAGGATTCAGGCGAGGAGGGGGATGAGGCGCAGTTGAAGGCTTTGATGGTATGTCCCCCTTCGCTTCCAGCTCACGTCGTTGACATCAACTGGGGTCTGTTTCTTTTAGGAAAAGATGAATAAAATCCAGGCCAAACTCCAAAAGAAGGCCGCCAAGTCAAAACCGGCAAAGAAGGTCAAGAGGGAGGGTTTCAAGCCTGTGTTGGCTGGAGAGGTCATTGACCTTACATGATGCGTACTAAGGGGGGTACTCACGCTTCGAGCTTTGCTGCCGATTGAAATACCTGATATTGCATCTTAGGAGGATGCCTGGCAGTGCAAAAATCTTGCGGCACTTTCTTTACTTGCATATTCCCTCAATCATTGCCACCTTGGTCCAGTGCTTGTTATAGCAACTTCATCAATAGCCCAGTTACAACCTCTGTCTTGAGCGACGTCGACAGTCGACAGTGGTGTAAGTTATCTTACTGGAACACATCCCAAATATACGACTTCTTCATTCATATTCTACTTTAGAGGGCTAGGTCAAGTCGATGATCTCGCCAGGCTGAAATACATTTCGCAGTTCGGTTTTCATTTCGGTTTTTATTCGCTTATTGGGTTCCTGCTTGAGCTTTGCAAGTTCAGCCTGGCACCGACAGTGAGGATACTGGAAAAGAAAGCTAAGAGTGACGATACCTCAAGTCTATTGATTGTCTTGGTCTTCAAGTCGGTTTGTTCTACAGCGTCGTCCTGGGTGAGACCGAGGACGTCGTCGGAGATGATGACTTGTTTTCGTTTCTTGTTGAGTGGCGCTATTCCATTGGCTTGGAGGATTTCTCGGGAAGAGGAATCAGCTATGAGATACGCGGGAAATGGAACAGCTCCTTACCCAGCGGGCGATATTTGAAGATGAAAGTAACGAGATGGCGAACTTTCTCAGTTTTTGAGACCCTGCACCGTGGCTGATGAATTTCTTTTCCAAGGCTTCAAATTTTCAGAGATGGGGTTGTATAAATCCGTGATGCGGCATATATACCTGACAGAGTGCGTCGAGCCCTTTTTGGAACGCTCGTGGATTTTTTGTTGTAAATGGGGGGTATGCGTCGTTGTCTGGATGGCTCTTTCCATTACTTGTATTTGTCGAGGGATATGAAAGCTTTTACCTGTGAGTTCCATCGTCGAGAACAGTAATGGACGTTGTGTTGTAGGTGAGGTGTCAATTCCTTTGATCGTCGAGAGACCTTCATCGCTGGCATGCTGGCGCGTAATCCTTGCATTGCAGGGTGCGCCGTCCACGTACAGGGTTCCTAGCTGGGTGCATGGAAGGTACTTGAGATGCGAATACGATGCTTTCCATGAGATGTAAAATTCTGTGGGTGACAATGTTATCAATGACACAAGTTGGTAGTGGTGAAGATGACACGCGTACTTACTCACTTCGGAGGCAATCCAGCATGTCACTTGTGACTTGTGTTCCATCTTCGGATTGTTCGGCGCGATACTCAGAACTTTTGAGACCGCCTACCGTTATCCACAATTGCGACATTTATGTGGTTCCGCGAGGATATACTCAGGTACTATAACTTACTCGGAGTTGCGTGGGAGAGATGGTCCGGTATGTGACGTGACAAGATCACGTGTTTCGTGACGGTCGCGCTAGCCTATATAGTGTCCAGAAGGGCTCTACGCACATCATGCAGCATGGGACATATTTTCAAAGGATTATAATCAAGGTATGAAGTCCACGGAACCTGCTAATCGGCACCTTGCATTTAGGGAGAAGGAGGCCTAGTTGCGCGTGATCAGAGGTTAGCATTTGCTAGCTATTAGCTAATGTGAAAAGAAATTTATTTTTCTTCTGGGACATGGTCAGTCGATTTTTTGGAGCTTTTTGCTATCGGCCACTGCGATATTTCGATCATCTATCGTCCTCTCCGGCTTTTTTCTCCACCTCGCGCCCCTGCAAAGCAAAGAAGAGAATGCCGCCCAAGAAAGCAGGTGCACCCGAGAAGAAAATCCTTCTCGGTCGACCAAGTAACAACCTCAAGATCGGCATCGTAGGTTTGTTCTTGTTCACAAAGCCTATCTCTTCATCGATGATGCATCTCGGTGTTCTCAGGTCTTCCCAACGTCGGAAAATCTTCTTTTTTCAATGCCCTGTCCGAAACAGGTCCGTGATTTCCGCCAATCGTGCCATTTTCTTCTCACATCGTCACAGACCTGGGTAAAGCCGCCAACTTTCCGTACGCAACCATAAACCCGGAGGAGGCGCGCATTCCAGTACCTGACGCTCGCTTTGAGTGGCTTTGTGACACATACAAGCCCGTCTCGCGCGTTCCAGCTTTCCTTACCTGCATCGATATCGCTGGTCTGACGGCGGTGTGTAGAAATAACACTTTTTGCTTCCACCGCGCTCTTAGTTTCGTTTCCACAGGGAGCGTCAACCGGTGCTGGTCTCGGAAACTCGTTCCTATCCCACGTCCGCGCTGTCGATGGTATCTTTCAGGTCGTTCGTGCATTCGATGATGCCGAGGTCATCCATGTTGAGGGGGACGTGAATCCCATTCGAGATATGGAAGTTATTCAGACAGAACTGAGGTTGAAAGACATCGAATGGGTGGAGAAAGCACTGGATGGCTTGAAGAAGACGGGGCGGTCTCTCGGCAGCAACAGTCTTGCAGACAAGGCCAAGAAGGAAGAGATTGTAAGCCGCTGTATTGGTGCTTCGTTGGATTATTCTAATCTTTATTTCAAGGTGGTTGTGGAGAAAATCTTGAAAGTCCTCACCGTAGAGAACAAAGACATTCGGAAGGCCGATTGGAATAATAAAGAGGTGCATAATCTGTCTTCTATACTTTATTTCCACCTTTCTCTCCTCCCCATTTTTCTATTGATGAAAAAGAGCCCATGTGCTCGATAACCCAGCTCGTCGAGGAGGGAGTAACGCCCCAATATTCCTTTGAGATCAATTTGTCGTTCTGACCTTTATACTTTTTATCCACTCGTTCTCGCCTCTGCATCCCGACTGATACTCATACGAAATTTTCTTTCAGGTGAATATCCTTTCAAGCCTGAGTTGCCTCACCACCCCACTCGTTCCTGATGAAAAAGAGCACAACCGCTCGATAACCCAGCTCGTCGAGGAGGGAGTAACGCCCCGATATTCCTCTGAGATTTCTTTGTTTTTCTGATCTTTCTTAGTCTTCCTCCCGTATATCCGCTATTCGCGCTGACCAGACTTCCTTCCATAGGTGATTGCTTCCATTCCAACGGCCGCATAGGACCTTCGTTCGCAACATCCCTTTTGCTTGATGAAAAAGAGCTTTCGCTCGAAACCCAGCTCATTGAGACGGGAGTAACGCCCCATTATGTCTTTGAGATGACTTTATCTCTGATCTTTATATTTCTCTCAACATCCCTCGACCGCAACCGATTCTGACTCTCCTAAAGATAGATGTTGTCAATGGGCTCTCGCTGCTCACCGCAAAACCCGTGACATACCTCGTCAACCTGAGCGAAAAAGATTATGTCCGGAAAAAGAACAAATGGTGCGTGTGATCCTCTTACTCTTCCCTTCCTGTCACGCAACGCGTGATATGCTGATCACGACAAACAGGCTTCCAAAGATCAAAGCATGGATCGACGAGCACAACCCTGGCGACCCTCTGATCCCATTCTCTGTCGCACTTGAAGAGCGATTGGTCGTCATGTCGCCCGAGGATAAAAAGGAGGAGGAGCAGAAGGTTGGGGCGACTAGTGCGTTGGGGAAGATCACGCAGGCTGGGTATAGCAGTCTAGATGTGCGTTATTGTTGGCTTTTCCATTCTCCCGCCGTCGGTGCCTCATCTTTGGCTGTGATTTTTCAGCTTATCCGTTACTTCACTTGCGGGCCGGATGAAGTCCGTGCGTGGACTATTAGGAAAGGGACAAAAGCTCCGCAGGCTGCAGGTGTGATTCAGTATGTCCCCTTGCGTTGTGTTTCAAGGTTTGGAGAGCTCATTTGGTCGGTATAACAATTCTGTAGTTCAGACTTTGAGAACAAGTTTGTGTGTGGGGAGATCATGTCGTACGATGACTTGAAGGAACATGGGAGCGAGGCTGCCGTTAAGGCTGCTGGGAAGCTCAGGCAGCAAGGGAAGCCCTACGAAAGTGAGTTTTCCTTCTTGATGCATGCTTTGAGGAACACATGGGTGATCTTTCGTCCAGTGGTTGATGGTGATATTGCATATTGGAAGGCTGGAGGCTGAGGTTAGACGACATAGTTATTCAACGACTAGGTAACTTGAAAGAAAATATGTACAGTACTAGTAAGACTTGTCAGCATATATTGAGCTTCTCGCTTCTCACTTGGAGTGGATCCATTGGTGCTACTAGCGTACGCTACTCTCGCATCATGCCCGACACATCATGATAACATCACTCCCTGCGTCATGCTGCATAGCATACAAGTTTGTGTACAATTCATATGTTGTGAAATAACGATGCAATTGGTTTGTCTATGGGGGGACTTATTCTCTTTCACTCTACACAGGAGGCCGCTTCGCGGAGCTTGCTAACACATTCTTGATGTATCTCTTCCACAATGACCTGCATACAAAGTAAACCTCAATCTTCGATTCACAGAATGGTGCTTACTTTCGCAGGCTTCGCCATATTTAACAAACCTATTCCAGTTCCAGCCCAGATAACCATACCGTTGGGGTCTCCCCTTTGTTGACTTTGAGTGAAATTGCTCTGCAAAATGCTGATATTGACGCCTTTCTCAAAGTCATCCACCAAACCTTCGAGCACAGAATGTTCAACTCTGAGGAACCTGAAGCAAAAGATATTTACCGTTGCGCAACCCCCTGCCATCGACGCCAGGAGGCCAACCCAGGGTATCTCGGGCGTAATCAAAACCCATGGAACGCACCGAGGAAGAGGTTTTAGCTTCACTAAGAGCTTTGCGTGCGACATCGGAGTACAAGCTTTCTGGTGAGAGTACGAAGCGGGTCCCGAACGCCGCGCCGGAAGCGCCTAGAGCGAGCAGAGATGCTAGATGGCCTCCATGGGCCATCCCGCCTGCGCCAATGACAGCTGGGCCATCTTTGGGGAACACAGACAATATCTCCGAAACCAGGGTCATCATGGAAGATGCTGAACCCAGACCATGTCCTCCAGCTTCCAAGCCTGGTTAGCCGTCATGGAGGACTCAGCTATGGGATGAGAGCAGGAAAGAGAAGGAAGACCTTGGGCGGAAACGACGTCAACTTTCCAATCCTTCATTGCCGTGAGGGCTTCTTCAACAGTGGATATCTGCACGAAGATCTTCGTAGCTCCAGGTGTGGACTCCTTCTCACGAATATAGGCGATCCAATCCGCGATCCTCTCTCCAAATGAAAGCCACACGGCTTTGACCTTGGAATCCAACGCCACATCTAAGTAGTCGAAGGCTTGGACGCCGGGCAGCTCCAGCCGGAAGCAAAGGTATCCAATACCAATGGGTAAAATCGACTCAGAGGTGACCCCGAGCAATGAGCGAGCGATGTCCACTTCAGCCTTCAGTTGGTCGACGGTTCCATATCCTCTCGCGATCGTCAATGTAGGAACTGTGAAATACTCTGCACAACGCACCTGCACCAATGAATCCAAAACCACCTCCTAAAGAGACCTGACTAGCAAGAGCACCTAATTAGAGATATGTCAAGATTCTTCAATCGATTATCGATGATTCGACCGATTGATGACTTTCCTCCACCAGCGTGGGCCATAGCGCCACAGACGACGGGCGTTCGAATGCCTAATCCGAGAGTCCATTAAGGGCATGGAAAGGTGGCTGAAGAGAGGGAATACCTAGCAGTTTGGTAAGGTTGGTGGAGATGCGCGACATACTGGTTCAACCTATCCTATCCTATCCAGGGTAAGGATTCTGAATTTGGAACCTCAGCTTCGCCATGATTATATATGGGCAAGTCGCAGTTACTATAAGCCGCCATCGCACGCGGCGGACGAGTGGAGGAGTCACTCGTCATATGAGTTCTGCCATCCTGCCGGCACATCCTAACTGAGGCTAGGATGGGGTATGTGGGTGTCGGAAGGCATAGTTTAGGCTTTGTACGCCCAAATGTTCTGCCGTTTTGTTCATGATCAAGCCACGGTGACAGGGGCACAATGGCATTATCGATATTCTTTCTGGCAAGGAAGATGGTAGTGTCTCAGTAGGGCAGAGTTTGGCACAAGAGACCGGTGTTTTCGCGGTTTATCTGGGCTTTGGCCCGTTATCACTGTTGAAAGTGATGTTTTCGTGCACGATGGCAGTCTCAGGTTTCCTGCCGCTTGACATGTAGAATACCAAGTTTTTGCCTCATGAACGTGCACGCGTGATGATCCAGTCCTTTCGCCGCCGGCTACCTAAAAGGTCTGCCATCCCGATTCCGACCCCTTCTGGCGTAATTACTGCCAAGCAATCGCCGGGTTTTGGCAGTTCACGGCAGAACGGCGAAGTTCTGCCAACAACACTATCATACTGATTCACAGTCTAAGTGTAAATCTCTCGCCACATGTAATTACATATGTGTATGTAAAGGTGTATGATAGGATAGGATAGGATAACCCGCGGCGGTCATGTATACAAAACCACGCCCGGGGAGTAGCTAAAGCCAACGGATGATGGGCAGTCGAATCCTCAGATTATTAGGGAAAGAAACGATACACTTGGGATATCGACGGCGGACTCGAAGAGAAAGTATCGAGCATCGTACCTGCCGCCTTATGAAAAGGCCCCAGGAGCTGATGCATATGATGAATGGGAAACGGGGGTAAAGGTCTGGAATTAGAGTGCATGAAACTCGTTTGTGAAATGAGTGACACGTCTGCCAAGTGGATCCTTCCTAGCAGCCCGTGTAGAATGCTCGAGGCTAAGTAATTAAAGACGTTTGCGTTGTCATCCCTCGAATGGATTATTCAGGTTAACGATTGGTAGAGTACTACCTGCAGTATGGACACAGAAGGATATGCAACAATATCGCCACAAATACACTGATAGGCCTCCTACCTTGCTCCTACCATTTCGTCCCCGCTCCCATGCTACGTTTCAACCGTTGACCATGCCTATACGGCCTCAAGCATAGAGATTTCAGGTGTTATCGAAAGTGGGTATCGAGCTTCTACCACCTTCTCCACCGTCGAGGTCATCAACTTGATTTCCTGGCTCGTAATCGAGTACATGACATTTGGTAGCCAAAGGTCGCCCAAGGCTTTTCCTTCCTCTGCAAGCAGTTGAGTACTCTCTTCAGTTCGCCTTTCAGTGTCTTGGGGATCTGTGCGGAAAACTCTCGAGTGCTGCCACCAACGTCTGTGCTTCAAAGTACTCCATCATAATCATTTAGAGAGTGCCATATCACGGCCCGGGGCCTCTCTCAGGAACGCCAATTTGACGAGAGTACAGAGACTACGGAGCATGCGACTCTGTTTGGCGAAGAGGGGCTGCGCCTCCTTGCCATATCGCTGCGCGGATTGGAGGGCGAGGGACGTCTGCGCGAAGAGGCTCAACAAGATTAGTGTATTCAAAGCCGGCAGCTCTCCCGTAGCCGCCCGAGAGGTGGACCGCCAGCTGAATCTTGTCCAGATGAAACACGTTTGTGATAGATGAGAGAGATTTGGGGTCAGAACGTGATGTGCAGCGGCCGCAGAGAAGTTTACGTTTAGGTCCAGTGACGCAACATGGCGTATCCCGCCTCCTTTTCTTCACCACCTCGATCAAGCCTGGACTCTCCCATCGAGACCTGGCGCTGGAGTACGCCGTCATGATCAGGTCATGAGCCAAAGTTGGGGTTCATACCGTCGACGACTGTATTGAGGATGCAAGATAAGATTGGTGACGATCGAACGAGATGATATAGGCGGCTGAAGCATGATATGTCTGCAGGTACGGGTACGCCGCTCTCTAAATGGTCGACCAATAGCGCTATTTTTTTTTTTGCAATAACGTAGTCACGTAGTGGAGCTCATCAGGCGCAGGTAACCACTCTTGGCCGGCTTGGATCCTTAGGGTGCTCGTTGAAGGCGGGTATCGTCATAGGGGATCGGTGGCTTGACTGACAAACCCGCAATAATTTCTGCAGAGGTATTGAATCCCCTGATTGCTGGATGGGTTGTCGTCTGGGAAGGACTCTCGAGAAGGCTTCTATGAGTTAGGACTCGCCTACTGAGCCAGAAGGGGTTTCTCCACTAACATCGGGAGTTGCATCGCATCCGCTCCATGCAACGTCACTGAGTCGAGATACCTGTGTCCATTCCTTTTTGCGATCCAAGAATAATAATATTACTGCCACAGCCGCAGTCTGTCTGAGTCAGATTGCCACCTTGTCCCTCATGAGCATGCGCAAACCGCACGAGTCCTGCATCTGCCGAGTGCTCCCGGCGTGTTCGAAGCGTTGCATAAAAAGAGTTGGTAAGGATCAACAATTGCGGAGGCCCTTGACCTCCGGGGCTGTGTGGGCTGCGGAGTGAGCCTCCTTTGGGTCGCAACGCAACCGTCGTGCCTTATAAACGGCTTTCCTTCGAAACCATTCTTGTTACAAGTTGCCACCATGTTGTCCCTTTTCCAGTCCCTCTCCTTGCTCGCTCTGGCTTCGGTTTCCACTGCCCAGTGAGTATATACCCATTCCACTAAGAACCTTCCCCAACCCGATCACTGCCACAGGATCTCTATATCGACGCAATGCACTCAGGCCCTTACCAGCCTCGCCACTGACTCGGATGTCAACGGTTGCCTCACACTTTCACCCTTACTCCCCATTTTCACTTCACCCAACAACTCTGTGATCACCCCGATCGATAACTGGCTCAAGAGCGTGTGCGCAGTAGCTCCATGCAGCAATTCGACACTGGCGAAAATAGTGACGACCTTGGCTTCGGGGTGTTCGACCGAGATTGCCGCATTAGGTGTCCAGACGGTAAACGTGCCGGAGCTGACCCAGGTCGTGGAGCAGATCTATCCGTATGTGCGGAAGTCTTTTTGTTTAAAAGAGTCAGTATTTTTCCATTCCACAAGGGGGAAAAAAACTGACGGGTGATGACAACAGCGGCAACACCAATTGTGTTACGCAGACGCTGACGAACATTCAGAGCATCACTGGCACACTCAACGTCGCCGAGATCGAAACCCTGTTCTCTGGTGGTTTCAACGTAACTCTTCCTACCAACGTGACCTGCACGAACTGTGCCAAGGCATCGTACAACATCTTTGAGCCACTTGACACAAACCTCACCTCAAAGGCCGCTTTCCAAGCCCAATGTGGTGCATCCTTTGTTGGTCAGTCCTTTATTTCCCCATCTTCTTGCTCGAAGCGGCCGACTGAAAACCATTCTTCGCTTAGACGGAAAAAATCCCGATGGGATCACCCAAACCGCCTCAGGCTCAGGCTCGACCACCGCACAAGCGAGCACCTCGGGATCTGGCGCACTCTCCGGCAATGGGGCTACGGGCCTTTCCGCCCTTTTACTCACCTTTGGAGCATTTGCGCTCTTGGCTTAAACGAGACCTTTGATACTTCCTGTAGGTAACAATGGACGATGTCACATCGCTATTAGTATTACCCAAGAGGCCGTAAAAAGCCGTGTATGAGCACGGACAACGGACTGACTAGACATTCATACCTACATCGATTGCCCGTGTATGTTATGCGTAGGTTACTAAATTACCTTACAATGCCACGTTACTAAAACGGTCCGGCTCCTGGTATTCAAAGCTCGCATCTCTGACTCTCAGCTCGCCATGTGTATTGCGATAGTTCCCCAATCACATTGTAATTGTCCAAGGCATCTAATAAGTAGTAGAGGTGAAAGATCCATATGATATATTTACTGTCCAACGACTCAGAAAATCGCACTGATGAGGCCACTACCGATCGCAGCACCTGTCCTCAAATTGAAAAAAAGAAAAGCGACAAACCAAACTTTATGACTGACCTGCACCAAAGCCCACACCACCCGCCGCGGAATGTGCCATCTAACAAGGTAGTCAGCATGCCATCTGAAGCCAAGAGTGACGCCTACCGTGTTCCCGTACTTTCCAAACTTGGTCTTCTTCTCCTCCTGCCCAGGTGCCTGCTGCAGGCCAACGGAGTTCATCCCCCCACCGACAGGCGGCGGAACATCCACACCATGCATCGCGGCGCCAAAGGGCTTGTACGGTGACTTGGATGGGTTGATAGGCGGTACGCCGGCCTGGGGCAGTTTCTCGACATAGGCGGATGGGAAGAGGGCTTGCCGGCCTTTGACGCGGCCCATCCACCAGTCTGCGTTTGTCTCTTCGACGATTTCGATGATATCGCCTGCGGAGAAGGAGAGGTCTTCGGAATCCTGAGCACAAGTAGACGGTGTCGAGGCTCGTTGTCAAAGGAATTTGGGAGAAGTGGTGGTGAACTCAACCTGTCCGTTCTCGTTGTACGCCCACAAAGCGCGTGCTTGTTGTATTTGAGGTGTTGAAGGAACTATGCGGGGTGGTGCGGGAGGAGACACAGCGACAGGAATCGTCGGCGTCGTCGTTGTCAGGTTTTGGAAACGGGTGTTGACTGCGTTGGTGGCGTTGTTGGGCTGGTTGTTTGAGAGATTAGGGAGCTTGGAAAGGAACGATGAAGCATCTGAATGCGAGATGTAGTTCTGCGACGCCAGGAATTGGACGTTTGCCTCGACTTGGGAGACGATGTGGGCTAGGAGCGCAGCAGATTCCGGGTTCTGGGGGGCCATGATGGGAGGAAGAGGAGGATACTCCGTAGCACGTGTCACAGCCATGTAGCCCTAACCCTAGAAAAGGTTTATCCTCACCCACGATGCCTGCGGTGAATCTGATAACGGCCGTCCCACATTTCGTGTCCCCAGAGGAGCACAGAAACGTCGTCGCATCCACCCCATCGTCCTTCAACGACATCCCCCCCGTCCTCAGGCATCGCGAAGAAAATGTGTCTGTCAAGCTTGATCCTCCCATCGAGGGCTTCACCGAACAGGATGCGGCTCAAGGGACTCTCTATGTGATCACAAGGTGCGAGAAAAAAAAATCAACTCACGAACCATTTCATGTCTGGCTTTTCAGTGTATTGGTCTTCATATCCACCAACGGGCGCGGCTTCCAGATCGCATACCCTGCGATCACGCTTCATGGCATCTCGCGCAGCGCACAGGGTTCTCCTTCGATATATTGCCAGCTCGACGATACAGCAGGAGCCAAAGGCGCCGCAGCCCCTGCCACGACCAGCGAAGGAGAAGAAGAGGAAGACACAGAACTCAGGGAGTTCTCCATTTTCCCCCAGAACCCCGACTCGCGTACGGCCATCTACACTCGTCCCTTCTTTCCCTACTCACAAATCTTTTTCACAGTCGAAAAAATATTCGAATGCCTGTCCATGTGCGCAGCACTCCACCCAGACCAAGACAACGAGTCGGACGAAGACGACGCGTTCATCGATTCATCCAACTTTGAAGCATTCACGGGCAGTGAAGAACAAGAGCTCAGTGAAGTCGGGAGGGTGCGCAGCGATTTTGTCAACGATACTCGGTTCGCGCCGTACTAGATCAACCCTCTCTCTTTTTTTTTCCATGTCGTCCCACCATTCCGTCTCTTCCCAAAAAACAACAAAACAACAATGCAATGTCTAGGCCGCGCTTGCCTATTTCGAATCGATCATCGAGGATCCTCACGATTTGACGACGCGGTTCGAAGATGCTGAGGAAGACGAAGCAGCAGAGTTTCCCCCCGATAGTGATAGTGAGGAGTCGGTGCCAGAGTCAGAAAGCAAGGAAGAGGCGTCGGTGACAGCCAAGACGGAGAATAGCACACCAAAAAAGTAGTCATCTTGTCTCATTAACTGCGACAAAAGTAGAGCCCACATTCTACACTACAGTATTACATATACAGTCAAAGAAAGCATCACTTGCTCCCAAACGCTCCAGAACCCCACAGACCCCCAGTCGTGGTCGCAGTCTTTGGCGGCGTAATCTTCACCGTCTCCACCATCGTTGTCGAAGCCGTCTTAAACGTTGGCAACGGCCCCCAACTAAATGACGGCGGTGTCGAAGGCGCGGTGGGTTGTCCGACAGTTGACGTTGATGCCTGACCACTTTGCCCTGGGGCAACATGATGCTTCAACGGTACACCAGGACTATGTCTCTTCACCCCTACCGTCGCTCCCCTCTTCACCGCTGCCGGGGGCGTAGCAAGGCTAAAATTGTCCTCCGGAAGCATCCAGTTCGGCACCGATGTTCGCTCTTGCTCGGCTGTCCCCGGCACAGGCGAAGAGAACAACGGCGCCGAGAGTGGGAGCTTGAACGCAAAGTTCGAATCAGACGGAGGTGCCTTTTGAGGCGTGATGAACGCGATAGGCGCAGGCGGAGCCATCTTGGCTTTCGTGTTCAGCAAGGGCTCTTGCCGCACAGCGAGCAAAGCACGTTTCAGACGTTGTGCGGACCGTTCGGCGTTGAGCGCTGCGGCGGTGGTGATGGCTACATGTGGCGTGACATTATAAGGGCGAGAAACGGGGTCGGGAAGACGTGCATCACGACCGGTGGTGGATGATGAGGCTGTCAACGGGGTAGAGAGCTTAAGCTTGGCAAGGCGTGAAGTGAGTTGGGCCACCTCGACCGTTCGTTGCGTGATTGCGAGGTCAATGTTTCGGTAGGTGCGGTTGATGGTGTCCAAGGACGGCGCCCTAGATTGTGATATTAGGCCTAAAAAGTTACTGAGAGCATGATGAAACGTACTTCAGCGAGGGCCGTCCAGACTTGCGTTCATTCAACCTCTTCTTGGAGGCTTTGAGATTCTCCTCAAGCTTTTGTATACGGTCCTGTATCGTCTGGAAAGTAGAGCATGACGATACATATAAACCTAGCAAAAAGTAAAAAGTAACGAACCCTTATACTCCGCCTCAGCTGAGTCTGCGTCTCCAAATGCTCCGGACCTAGCGTCCTTGATTTCAACATCTTCGCAAACTCCTTGTCTGTCTTTGCCTTATTGAATCGACTGATCTCTTCCTTTCGCGTCCCAGCTACGACCCAACTGTCAGGACATTCGGCACGCAAGATACGCAAACGAACACACCTTTCAGCATATTACTCTGAATCTCTCTCAACGTCTGCTTCTGCGCCTCCCTGTGTTCCCTCAGTTCTTCCAGGTCCTTCTCAAACTGCAAGAGCGTCTGGCCAAACTGCGCAACATCATCCAAAGCCCATTTCTCGGGCTTACCAAGGTCTGCTCGGTGCCGTGATCCACCGAGGGACTTGGTCGCCTCCAGTCTCTTCTTGTTCGCCTCGGAAAGCTGTTGGAGCTATCCCACAAGATCAGTCCGGAACAGAGTCTATGCACAAACATTGACACTCACACTGGCAAGCTCCTGAGTCAAGAGGAATACCACGTGGGCGCACTCTTTTTGCATGCCTTCCTCCATCGTAACTTCGGGTGCAGGCTTTGGGGGGGAAGGTGCTCTCAAGCTCAAACCATCGCGCTTGGGAGGTGCTGGGGTCTGAGGAGGGGGAACCGGTTTTCCAAACAGCAGTGGTGCTTCAGTCGGAGTGGGTTTTTCGGGCCCCTTTCCCTTCAAACTGAAAGGACCGAGTCCAAATGGCGGTAGCTGTGTGGTCGTCACAGCTGGCTTCGCTGGCTGCGGAGTCCATGAGGCACCAAATATCGAGGCACCGGGTGCTGCTGTGGGCGCTGCCGATGGGAAGAAAGACACCGGTGCCGAGACTGCCTTTGCCTCCGCAGGTGTACGAGGGGTTGGCGCGACAGGAGCCAGACCACCAAACACAGAGGTTGTGGGTTTGGTCGGATCACCGAAGACGTTGGTTGTGGGTGGTGATGGGGTTATGAACGATGGAGTTTCGGGAGTGGCAAGTTTGCGGTTTCCAACGAGACTGAATGGAGCAGGGGAGGCAGGGGTGGGCGAAGGAGACAGGGCAGGTTTCAAGATTGGCGTTGTTGGTGTCGGAGGGCTGGGAGAGCTCAGGGTTGAGAGCAGGGGTGGTGTTTTTGGCCTGGTTGGTTTGATTTTGGGTTCTTTGGGTTCCTCGTCTTCATCTTCTTTAAGGGGTACTTCGATAGGCTTTGCTATCATGGGCTCTGGTTGGGCGACAGGAACAGCTGTCTTATCGGTATCTTCATCATCTTCGGGCTCCAAAGAGACTGGGGCGCTAGCCAAAGGAGAACTGCGCGTTGGACGAGTACTTGGACGACCAAGCCCGAAAGGTGGAGGTGAAGGACTCGTGGTCGGCACGGGTGTTGACGAAGATCTCAATGGGGGAGATGGCTCCTTGACTGGTGTACCAGGGGGCGTTGTGCTCCGCTCTCTACCTGCCGAAGATTCCGTTGATACGGAAGATTCTGAAGGCGAGGGCGAAGGCGTAACCCGGATTCTAGGAATTTCCAATTGCGGCGTAGTTGATGGAGAGCGAGATTGTGGCAAGGGGATGCTAGCGGGCTCTGGAGGAGATGAGAGATGGTCTTCTTCTGACTCCTCTCCTTCTTCAGGTACATCCGACCGGTCACTACTTGAGGTATATGACTGCCCAGATTCCTCTTCGTAAATATATTCGTCATCAGAGTCAGCCTGACCTTCACCATCTGCATCTTCACTGCCGGACACAGCCTCTTCCTCACTTGGGGGTTCACGCCCGATGTCAGCAAAAGAGCTGGCTGAGGACAAAGATGCAAAAGACTCGTCAGAAGCCGTTTTTGCCTTTCCTATTGGTGTTACAAATCCGATGACAATCATAAAAGCATGGAAAAGCACATCACCCACCAGTAGGTTCCTTGGGCGTCTCAACTTTTTCTTCCCCCTCCTTCTTCGCCTCAAACGCAAGAGTGGAACCTGTTGTAGGCTTTGTCGGTTCCGTATCCTTATCACCATCTTTCAACAACTCCCCAAACGATTTCTTAGGCCCCGCAAATGCACTGAGCGTGTTTGGCGATCCACTAAAGGCACCAAATCCACCGAATGCAGGCGGTTTTGCTGCCACTGTCGTTGGAGTCGGCGAGGCCTGCGAAAAAGGGGACTTGGAAGCACCCAATGGCGAGGAGGAGCCGAATCTCGGTGCAGCAGCAGCTTGAACGGACGGAGGGGTGGTCGTACTCGTCAAACCAGAGGACCAAACGGCGGATACACTGGGGGTTTTCGGTTCTATCGCTGCTTTGGAGGATGGGGACGATATCTGTTCCGTATCCTTATCACCATCTTTCAACAGTTCTCCAAACGATTTCTTAGGCCCCGCAAATGCACTGAATGTGTTCGGTGATCCACTAAAGGCGCCAAATCCACCGAATGCAGGTGGCTTTGCTTCCACTGTCGTTGGTGTCGGCGAGGCCTGCGAAAAAGGTGACTTGAATGCACCCAAGGGCGAGGAAGAGCCGAATGTCGGTGCAGTAGCGGCTTGAACAGACGGAGGCGTAGTCGTACTCGTCAGACCAGAGGACCCAAAGGCGGATACACTGGGAGTTTTCGGTTCTGCCGCTGCTTTGAAGAATGGGGAAGAGGAGGGCGCCTTGTCGCTCCCGAAGGCGCCAAAACCGGTGGCAGGTTTAAACACGGATGGCGATGTTTGAATATTGCCGAAGGCACCACTGGCAGGTGTCGTGATAGGGGTAGCGCCGAAAAACCCAGTCGTTGAGGGTGTCTTGAATGCTAGGGGTGGGGAGGTTTCGTTCCCCGAGTCGAGGGCGGCTGCACTGGGTCGTGGAGTTGAGACAGGTGAAGGTGTTGGCGACGCAAAAGGCTTCGGTGATTCCTTGTTGGCCAAAAGGGAGGTACTCGATTGAGCTCCAAAGGGCGATGTACCACGGGAAGCGACTGAGGTGAACGGCGATTTGGGAGCTTCCGAAGCGGCAACTGTAGAAAACGGTGATGAAGTGGCAGCGCCAAAGGCCGATCCTACACTGGATGGAGCACCAAATGCGGATGGAGTGGCCGACGCAAACGCCCCAAAACCACCTGTTCCTGGCGACGTCGACTTTGCAGCAGCGCCAAACGCCGAACCGGAGCCTGAGGCTTGTTGTCCAGCTGCACCACTGAAGGATGCGGGAGTCGTTGCGAATGCTGCGAACCCTCCGGATGCAGGGCCAGGAGTGGTGGTTGGGGATTTTGCCTGGCCAAACGATGGCTGACCGAACGACGACTGTCCCAATAATGTTGTCCCAAATGATGGTTGGCTAAATGCAGAAGCCGGTTGGGAGGTCGAAGGTCTTCCAAATGCTGTAGTTGTGGTTTCCGTCTTCGGCTGCGCCAATTGGGTCGCCGGTGCTGGCTTGAAGCTACTGAATGCGCCAAACCCTGTCTCAGGTTTAACCAAGCTGCTCCCGAATGCTGAAGTCGTCGTCGCCGGCGTTGGTAAGAAAGAGCCAAATATCCCGGCTTTCGGTGCTTTGGAAGTATCAGCGCTGGAGTCTGCACCAAGCGATAACCCGCCAAAAGAGGGTCCTGTAGCATCCGTCATGGATTCCTCACGTGTCATCTCAGGGGCAGAAGGGGCAGATGTAGTAGAGGCCGGTGTGGCGAATCCAAAACTTGGCTGACCAAATGCATTGGAACCACCCGACTTGTTGGCAAACGCACTGAAAGCGCCTCCGGTCGGATTGGCCGGTGAGCCGGGAGTGTTCCTAAATGGGCTAGTAGATGGGGCACCACCGAACGTAGGCGGTGACGTGCCTCCAAAGCCCGTAGTGCCAAATGTGCTTCCGCTTCCAAATGCAACTGTTCCGATAGCACTCCCGAAAGCAGGTGCAGACCCAGTTGGAGACCCAAAAGAGGGTTGTTGACCGAAACCTGATGTCCCGAATGCTGGAGTAGCGAAAGGTGACCCAGGAGGCTTCCTCCCGAAAGAAGACGGGAACGCAGCTTGCTGTCCAAATGAGGGCTGTTCAAAGGCCTCAGTAGTTGCTGCTGTCGGGGTAGCGGACATTTGATCGATTGAAAGTGACGCAGACTGTGATATGATACCAGGATACGGTTTAGTGTGCTCCAATACCCAACCTTGAAGCGTTCCATCATTCAGATAAGCATACATGTGAGGAGAGGAAGACGTCGTGTCCGTCAGGTCTACATCCAGTGAGACAAGAATCGTGTCTTCCATGTTCTTGTCCAGTGGCAGTGAAAGTGGGTTTTCCTGTGACTGCTGGTACCACTGAGTATCGGCATTTCCAAGAATCTCCAGGTCAACGGATGATTTATCCCCAACTATCACGAGGGATTTCGACACATTGGACGAAGCGTCTTCGTCCCATTTGGGGAGAACGATTGTGAAAGCTTCTTGGTTGCGGTCGGGGATGGGAAAGGGATGGTTCGGTGCGACGTAGGTGCCATTTGCTGTTTTTGTGTCAAGGAACACGATATGTTGGGTGGCGTCCGAGTTGCCCCCGGGAGCAGGCGCGTACGTGGTTTTGAAGGTGTGACCGGGTGCCAGCCAGGCGAGAGAGACGAGTGGGGGATGTGCGGTAGGAGGAATGTGTTTGTGTGGCGATTTCATATTGTGCAGCGGATATGTAAGGACGTCGCCACTCTGCAGGCCAATGGCTATGTGTTTGCCTTTGGGAGACCACGCAACTGGAAAGAAATAGCGTTAGTTTTTTTGCGAGCTAGTACCGAATAAGCGAGACAGGTACCTGCGACAGGGACAGACACAGCATCTTCGGCAACCCATCCGCCTTGAGATTCCAATTTCATGTTGTATAATGTAACCGACGCATTAGAGCGGACGACAGCAACGATATTAGAGAGGTTCTGTTCTGTTCCAGGGTTCGGAGAAATCTGTCGTACGCCCGCTTGACCCTGCTGGATGTGTATCGGAGTCACGGAGTCGGAACCAGGAGAGAAGAGCGAGGCCGTGTCATACACGAGTAATTGGCCTTGCTCGAAACCGACGAATAAGCGTGTGTCATTGCAAGCAAGCGCGAGGATGTTGGGCTTTCCAGTTTCCAACGAGACTGTACGTTTTGGAATGAAAGAGTCTTGATTGCCTTCTTTCGCTGATTTAAACGCGGAATGGAGATCGGATAGTGGAGCAAAAATGAGTGCTGGGGGACGGAAAGTGAATGAATATGAGCCTCATATGTTCTTTCAAACTCGACGCACAAAAAGAACCGCTGCATTCTCTTATTGCTGCTACAAACCAACCCCTCGAGTTTGCGATTGCCAACAGCCGGTACGCATACGATGATTCCGGGTTTAGTGGTTCTGGCGAGAGTTTAACGCGTCCTTGTTTATTTAATAGACGAAAGGACGGGTACTAGCCAAAGCAGGTCAGCGAACTGTTGGATCAAGAAATGGGCGGTTTACATTGAACCCTTCGGAAGAGCACTCCTTGGGTGTAGCATTGATCTGAACTTGGGACTGACCAGGTCGAACAAGGGGCGTAAGTTGTTCCATTAACGTCGTAAGGCAGGAGAAGCGAGACGCGCGTGCTGACTAATTCGACGCGTCTCGACTTGACCGCCGCCCAGACGACGTTCCTCTGAAAGTCTTGAAATCAAGCTGCCGTTGCCCCTGGTCTGCCTTCAGACCACATAGGGAACGCTACCCCCCGTGGACTCGACCATTCTCCCGCTTTGAGCTCGGCTACCGCCTCTTCTCTTTGCTTTTCTGAAGATATGGCATGTCCGCGGCTGGTTGCACGCCTTGGAATCTGCGTATGGATCCGGCCCAATTGAGGTAAGCTATACAGAGATGTGGTTCACGCTCAGTAAGGTTGGCATTTATAGACTTTTAGATATATCGATGGATGGACGGGAAAAGGTGGGGGTGATTGTGACGTGGGTATGGATAATATTGAATTTTTTTGCAATGGACCTCATACCACCTCTACTAAGTACCGCGACATACGGTGGATTTCCTCTTCGTCGTGTTTCCTCTCTAAAGCTCCAGGTGACCCATCTTGAACGTGTAGTATGGCGGCGGAGCATCCACACATTCGATGGTCTCTCTTGTCTGCGTGAAATTGACCGAGCCGTATCTCAACAGCTCCGCAAACGTCCCAGGCTCTTTATCTTTCCCCTCATTCTCCTTCATACTCCAGAGCATGCCCAAAGTCTCCAAGCGATGTGGCTGCGGTAACGGTGGTCCCCGTCCCGAAAACTTCTGCACGCTCGACGCGCTCAACAACCTCCACACCATCTTATACGTCTCTCTGTACTGCTCACTCTCTGAATCCCCGTCTAGCTTCACACTCAACAGCTCCATCAATCTTGGACCTCCTCTTGTCCATTCGACCACTTGTCCAGTAGCTAGCGTCTCTAGCACACAATCCGCGAGGAGGACGTGTTTCTGCCAGTACTCGGCGCTGTTGAAGCCGCCTTCATCGTCGGATCCGTTTCCTTCGAGTATGCAGAGCCGGATCCAACACGCTATTTGCGCCAAGTACTCAAATTGTGGCTGCAGAGCGAACCTCAGCGTCCATGGCTCGCCAGAGACTGCTAATGGCCCAAGCCAGAGCTCGCTATTCCAATCCAGTCCGATGTTCTGCAGCAGTGGATGCAGCCCCACGCCTTCGTAGTTGGTCTTGCCTTCCCAAATGGCGCAGAAGAGCTCATGCCTGCGATTTGGTTAGTTGCCGACTGAAACTCTTGCAGAAAATCCGAGCCAAACTTACCACCGCTTAATAAACGGATCCCCCTTCCTTGCCGCAACGAAATAATTCAACACCAACGGCACCATTGGCTTCCCTACCCACTGCGGCGCAAACACCCTCTCAGGCCTGCTCTCATCCTCCAGGATGTTCCAACAGATTGTATCAAAGGTCCTCAGCAGCACTTGGCCGACATCACTCCACACGCCGCCATGCATGAAGAGACACGCGCTCCTCACAAAATCAGCCTTGTGCTGGCCCTTGCACGACCCATCCATCGTTCCCTCCACAAAACACCTGGGCATAGGTACCTGGTCGAGGGGAAGGAACTTGAGCGCGTGGTTAGGCGACGCGGGGACGTCATCGAGGACGCGGATCGTCCACCCCGAGGAGGGCCCGTGGATCCGGATCCAATCGCACACGTTACGCTGGCACCATGAGGGCATAGAGAGGACACCCGTGTCCCAGAAAGCCCAGATGTTGCGCTCGGAGGTTACGGGTACATGCGCGGTGAGCGATGCGAGGATCTCGGCGTCGGTGCGGGTGTCGGTGCATGGGGTGAATTGGAGGGAGGATTGGAACTCAGGTGGAATGGGGAATTTGGGGGTGAGGGTGGACATGCTGGAGGGTATTTCTGGGATCAACGCAGGGTGTAAGCAAGAAAGATTCGTAGTTAGGATGGGGTTGGAGATTACCTGTGACAAGGTCTGCAGCTTTTATACCTACGGACAGTGCTTGTGATGAATACGAAATGGATGGCAGTCTTGGTAAACATCTGGGAGATAAGGCGACAGCTTAAGCTTGAGCTTGAGGATAAAATAATACCAACGATGGGGTGATACTATGTATCGAACGAAGGACGGATATACACCGTCTTGGCCGAGCTAGGCCCAACGGCGTCTGTTCCGGGGTTAGCAGTTCGGGCAAGAGTTTAACGCGTCCTTGTTTATTGAATAGACGAAAGACGGGTACTAGCCAAAGCAGGTCATTGAAAAGTTGGGTCAAGAAAAGGACGGCATACATTGAACCCTTCGGAAGAGCATTCTTTGGGTGTGGCATTTATCTGAAATTGGGACTGACCCAGTCGAACGAGAGGCGTAAGTTGTTCCATTAACGTCGTAAGGCAGGAGACGGCAGAGCGTCAAGACGCTAGGTCAACTTGCGCGTGCTGACTAATTTGACGCTAACTTGAACGGCCATTTCATCTTTCACGGCCTCTGAAATCCTTGAAATCAAGCTGCCGTTGCCACTGGTCGATTTACACTCTGCCATCAGATTTGTTCGAAGACTACTTACTTTGAACGCTACCCCTGTTGACCCATGATGCTCCCGCTTTGAGCTCGGCTGTCGCTTCTCTTTGCTTTTCTGAAGATATTGCATGTTTGAGGGCGGTCCTGATCTCAACCACCATTGTCAATCAAACGTTGAGTCCCTTGCGAATGTCATGCTTTGTATTCAAGCTCTCCGCGTATCTAGAACTGGTGCCTCCCCAGCTACGTTCATGCATATCATAGATTGAATTTACTACCCCTGGACTTGGGGGATAGATTCTTTGTATTCGTGAATATTCATGTCAAATCACGATGATGCAGAGGCTGAGTACCTATTACCTGGTTCTCAGATATATTTTGCTGATGAGTCGCTGCGCCAAGATCGTGCGTTGGTTATTCATTACTGTATTGAGCGTCCGTGTTTGACGTCCACACGCCTTACAATCCGCTTATGGTTCCGGCCCAATTGAGCTCAGCTATCCGGACTCCGATGTTGTTCACGTCCAGCAAACACGAGGCTTCTCCAGGCTCCTAGAACCGGTATCTCGTAGTTCTCGCCATACGAGATACTGGTTCTAGGAGCCTGAGGCTTCTCGCTTTTATCGCCTCGACAACTCCTAGATAAACAGTGGAATAAAATAAGCAGGTGGCTTATCATCCATATATCAACAATTTCGGCCATGCCAAGACAAGTCAGGTCCCAGACTCCCAGGATCAATTCTTGGTTTTCTTGCCATCAAGAAACCGTCGACGTTCAAGATACCCTACTCGGCTCAGGACCCCCTATACCAGGAGAGGCAGATCCGAAAACCCCGAAGCGGGGGTTGCCGCTGTTAGAGCCGACTTTGGCCGGAATGGGGGCTTTCGTCGACCACGACTCCAGCCTCTCTCATCAGATTTTCCGACTTTAAACCGGTATCAGGCCGCCAAAAGAGGCTCGAATTTTTCCTGGCACTATCGCGCCTTCCTGAACCACAATGCGCCGATTCCAAGGAACCTCTAGCAAGTGCACATCTCTAAGCCGAGCTATATGTCCAAATTTAAACTTGGATCCGGCTGTCGGCACCAATTTGGTCCAGATCTCGAGGTCCTCTTGGCTCTCAGGAAGCGTTTGGGCCAGGGTACAGAAGTTCGATTTCGCGACATCGGATGGAAGTCTCTTACGTGTGGAAATTTGGGCGAGACCTGGTCACCTGGGCTAGTAAAGTGCGCTCTATGTACTCATGCACTCGGTTCTTATAACTATCGCTTTCTCCTTCAGCCGAATGGTCCTAATACCGTTCGGTTCGACCTCAAGCGAGTTGAATTCATGATATTGCTTGCCTGACACACGCACATCACATTCCGCCGAGAGGCAATTTAACCTCGACTCGATCTTGTCCTCAATTCCATAGGATAGGAGACATTTTGATGTGAACAGATATCAATATGTATTGTTTACTCAGTCTATCGTCGCATGGATCAAACGTTGACTGATCAGGTTGTGCGCGCCAACTTGATTGGAATCTGCGCCAGCGACACAGGGCGGCAGGGGACGTTACCATAGCAGATAGCCGGCTTGTACTTATTGGGATCAACTCGACCGAAAAGTCGCCACCCACTCGAATCATCTGTATATTGCTTGAGATTGAAAACTGGACGCCAATGCTGTATTCTGATCCTAAGGAACTTATATATCATCGTCAGAGGCCGGGATTACTCAGGAACTTGGGGTTGGTACGGCATACTATATATAGACCTACTAACTCCTTATGCACAACTGGCACAACCCTGACACAAACAGGGCCTTGATATTCGAGGCTAGCCGAAGTACCATATCTGCAGCATGGCCATGGACCTTCCTGTTTCCTGCGTTGCGCAACATGCCCCTCACTGACCATGTACCCCCCTTGCCCACGTCGTCTCGTCCACTTCCCGATCCGCCTCGCCATGGATGCACACGTGTCCCCCGGCCCTTCGGGGACAACGCAACGGACGAGAGGGTGGAACGTCTCATGGGCGATACCGAGACATCGTACTTTCTTCCTTCTCGCGAGAGTGGCGTGAACGACATGTAAGTCCTCGATATAGCTCTCTGACTGCAGCCTGTCGGCCGAGGCTCATTGGTTCTTCGTAGGTATCTCCACATCGGATGCAGCGCACCTCCTCGACTATTCGAGAGTGAGCGCGTTCGCACCATATGGGCCCTCCTCAGGATCCGACATCCCCTGCTTGCTTCAAATGTCGAGATGCATAGCTATACTGACATCCGATTTGTGTGAGTTTGCTCACTTTTACCGGTCATGATCTATGTCTAACACATTTCAGATATCGACTCCCCCGTTCCGTCGAGGATGCCTTGGACGAGGCTACGCATTCTTTTGAATATAGTGCACAAAACAAAGATGGTCGGATAATCATTTCTCTTTCATACGAGCTGGCAGTTCTCATAAGCTTGTCGCAGAACTAGTTGATGCCTTCCTGAATGGGCCTCGGATTCTTTCTCAGGATCGCCTTTCATATCTCACGATCTCACCCGAGCCACAAGGCCTTCCCAACGATTCCTCAGTACAAGTTACGGCGAACTATGACGTTTTGATCTATGTTGCCCACTTTCTGGGTGGTGGTTTAACTGTCCATCGGCTCGCAAATGATTTTTTCAGATTGCTCTCGAGTTCGTCGACAGATCGCGATCTGATGTCCCTTCTGTCTTCGGAGTGGCAGACGCGCTGCGGGGAATCGCGAGAAAAGGTGCGTACTTGAGGCTTGTCTTGAGAAATTTTTGCTCATTACGGGACTTCATAGGATCTTGCACTTCCAGCATCGCTGGAAGCAAGACTACCTGTAGTTACGGGCCGGTTCCGCCAAGTGGTATCCCGTGTTGATTTCGGAAGAAGTCAAGATAAATACATAGTAAGGAGCGCCCCACCTTCCTGATATCCGATATCATAATTAGAGCAGGGCAGCCACACGTTCCCTCGGTCCTTGGGCCCACGTCGGATAACCACCCCAGTAATCACAGTGGGGCGCGGCGCCTCTAGAGCTATTCTGGAACGGTGTAAATCGAAAGGTGTTACTATATCCAGTGCCGTTTTCGCTCTTTGCAACGTTGCATGGGCGAAGACGTGTAACCAAAAGCCAGAAATGCCTATGTGTGTGTGTGTCATCGAGCGGATGAAAAGCATATTCATCTCAGTCAAATTTACAGGATGATGTACTCGGCTGTCGGCCTACAGCCGTACATGAGGGCGGAGGCTGCCCTCAACGATTCATATATGCATCTTGCCATCGGCTATTTCAACGTTGTCCTCCCATCTTTCCTCCCGCGATCGGCCAACCTTGATGCTATCTTCTGGCACAGGGCTCGTGCCGCACAAAAGCAGATTGTCAAAGCGGCCAGGAACCCGATGGCGGTGCCCCGTATTCGCGAGATGGCACGCCTGCGTGGATCTCAAGCACGAGTCTGGGCCAAGGAGGACGATGACAAGGCAGCTGGAACCTGGGTGCCGCCACCTCCACCCAAGAAGCCGGTAGAACGACCACTGTCCAGTGCTCTCATCGGGCTCTCCTTCCTCGGTAACCTGGATTCGGTATACGACCATTCCAGTTATGGGGACGTCCGTTTACATACAGTGGTAGGAGGACCACGTCAGCGCTCAGGGGGGACGCTGTTATTCAGCTATACATTCGCTGGACAGCTGTGGATGTTTCTGGGTTATGATGAGAACGGGTTGGATAGGGCTACTGTGCAAACTTTCTGGAAGAACTTTTTGGCTTTGATGAAGGAGCTGCTCCAGGAAGGAAGTAGGGTCAGGGAAAGACCTGCGGAGGACGCATTGCGTGCTAGACTCTGAAAGGCAAGCTCTGGTGCCACGCTACTTACATAGGTGCGGCCACCTTGCTTGCAGGGACAATATTTGATGGACTCCTGGGACATTGTCAAAATCTGCATACATAAATCTCCCAATTTACTTACACCCGGCGCCGCCCGTCCCTCATTCGACAACTTTCGTCGATTAATATATTGAGGAATTGGTGAGTTATGTTTCCCTACCAGTACCTTCCGATTCTGTGATACATTGAAGAGCCTGTATCAAGGGGGTTCGGCAATATAATGGATGACTTCCCGTAACGTTTAGATTCTAAACCAGTTAAACGAGGTTAGCCGAGATGACAGTTGCCAAATGGGTCGCAGTTGTCATCGGACCTTGAAACCGCACCCTCTTCCAAACTTTAATCTGGAACAGGTATCCCCCCCTCTTCCAGTTCAAATTCTATGTTTCTAAACGCTTTGTCAGCAGTTTCATCGTCCGCGATCTCGGCTAGCACTCATTGTCCCGTCCACGATGATACTTTGAGGTGCCGTCGACTTCCATCCCCCTCCCCATCATCTTAAAATTGCCGCCACCACTCATCAAGAGCGGCCTGTACTGCAGAGAACCCTTCCTTTCCCAAAAATCGTCGTTCTGGAGAGATGGGGACTTTCGACAAGATCTCGATCCGCGATCACCCTGGCGCAAAAATATCTAGTGAAGCTATCTAGACTAGACAGGACAGGTGGTTATGGTTTAGAAATATAAACACAGATTTTTCAACTCCGCTCGCTTAACGATTTAGAAAATATTCCATGTTTCTAAACGTTACGGGAAGTCATCCAATACTTCACGTATTTCCACTGCGGTAATTTGGCTCTATAAATAAGAGATGAATTGAGAATAAACAGCAGAATAAATTGTCGTTGGGACTGGTTTGAAAAGTTCGAGTTCATGGCAAATAATAGCTTTGATGTCTCCCTCTTAAGAATTGTGATATAAACATACCCATAAAACTCTATTATATTCATTCAATCACATGATCCGATCCTGTCCTCTGATTGGTTTACTGTTCGTGAATTCTCGTATTTATCCAATCGCCAAATTCCGGCACATAACGCGATATATTCCTCCATATATTCAACATAAATCCACCGGCTATTGAGGCAGATTGCCGCAGTGTTCGCAAGCTAGGTTTATGCCGACTTGGTCGGCATATAATTGAGCACCCCTTAGATAGATCTAGTTTGGAGCCCAAGGCTCAATGCTCCTTGATCCGCTCATTACATCCAGTACACAGATTTCATCACGGAATGCTCAAGGATGTATTTGCAACCATGCTTACGTCAAGCGGCGCACTTCATTCCCCGACTCGGATGATATATTCTGCCATTTGCGTGTCCTCGAGTAGAACCCCCGAAAACCAACCAAAAGGGCTGGGATAAAAAAGAGGGTTTTCAGGTCCGGTAGGCCTGAGGAAAAATTGCTCGAAAAGGATGAAAACAGCCGAATTTTGTGACTGACAGGAAAGCATGGTGCTCCCGCGAAGACTGAAATGTCCATCTCTGAGAGCCAGGATAAAAACCGAGTCAAGAGGGGTTTGAACTTCAGACCTCACAATCCAACCAAAACTGAAGAGTCGTCTACATATATATGCATTGAGTGAGGCCCGTTGAATTGTCCGAGTTTGGACATTGCAAACTCCGCCGGACCAGGCCGAACCACTCCCTGAGGGCGTTGACATAAGTATGGTATGAACGATAAATCTACCAGGCCTACGCATGTATTCATACACTAATCGGTGGTACAACGGTCGACGGATTGACATATGATTATGTAATCCACACTCATCAATTTTGAACGATTACCTGGCCTGCTGTTTTAAAAGCACTCGACCCACCCCGCCAACGGTTTTCAAGAGCAAAGGAACTATGCAAGTAAAACAAGCTATCGTCTGAGTAACTCGCTTCACTCTGGCCGTATATATGCACTGATACCCATCAAGATCATCTCATCTCATCACTAACTCACCTGTCCAATTGCGATTGTTGTGATCCCGCGAAGTCCAGGGCACGTCATTGACATGCGCAAGTCTGTGCCAGTCCGTCGTCGTTGTCGCCTACCTCCCATCTGTCACCCGTTGCTGGCCTCCCGCGCATACACGCCCGTGTTCCTGTAAGTACACTTCTCGAGACCCCGGAGAGCCGAGATTTCTCGGTGGATGCCAGACGCTCCGTGGAGTGTCGGCCGCATTTCATGGTTTCCGGGTCGGTGCTGACCTTTCTCTTCCCCCGCACAGGTCCACATAGCTCTCGTGAGATGAGCCAGTTGACGGAACTTAATGGGGGGTTGTACTGGACCGATGGCAGTGGGGCAACGGTGCGTCGCCACCCACCTATCGCGACTCACTTTTCTACAGTATGTAACACGCGAGGTGTCCTGCATGACACCGCCATCATATCTGCCAACCCACTGTTTTTTGACCTGTTTTTTGACCTTTGAATGAGTGGAAAATTTTATGTGTATTGTTCCCATATAATACCCCTTCCCTGTACTGGGAGATATGGACACGAAAATGATTGTCTACATTGGTGTCTGTTCAACGTTTAGCACTCGTTCGGCGTGGTTCGGAGTGGTTCGGCACGTTCGGTTCGGACTGATCCAGCGGGGTTCGGAATGTCTAATACCCGGATGTCCTCCGAATGACCAGCGTAGCCAGTGCGAAAATCCTGGTATAGGCCTGATCTAAACTAAAACCCGGGGTTTTCGAACTGGTGAGGAGAACACTGTCGAAAATCGGTCGAGGAGAGGTGGAGGGGCCAAATCAGGCATTTTGCAATCGGGGGTCCTCAAGTGCAGTGAGCTGCCAGTTTTAATCCCTTTCGGTAAATAAATACATTGAACGGAGTCCTGTCAGTGCCATATGATACTGTAATGTTCTTCCGTCGTCCCTTCACATTGGGTTTGTTTGACAGGTTTCAGCTAACCATTGTTGGTTCGCCTGAAGTCGCCTGTCAATGCTTCGTACTTCCAATACACTTGGCAATTTCTTTTTGGGTTGAGTCTATTCGCCGAAGGCGGTAGCCTTATATTGGACGTTACATGTATGGTTTAAATTTTGTCGGTAGAGTAACCTCTAGGCCCGTGTACCCATTACCGCTGCGACGGAGCCGCTTT
>Ga0307516_10000479_pt1 | contig 53051 bp, 49 predicted proteins | sample 19_EM_MG_FD_203310 | JGI IMG/M metagenome (GOLD analysis project Ga0307516, IMG submission 203310) | Populus trichocarpa ectomycorrhiza microbial communities from riparian zone in the Pacific Northwest, United States - 19_EM | ecosystem: Host-associated > Plants > Roots > Unclassified | place...
GTCGGTACGCGTCGGCGCCGTCGTGAGTCAGGCCCGGGTCAGTGGATGCGCACCTGCACCGTCCAGACCTTGCTGCGGTTGCCCGCCTTGTCGTCCGCCCGGTACGACACCTTGTGCGTCCCCTTGCCGCGGATCTTGATCGGTCCGCGGTAGGTGGTCCAGGCGCCCTTGTCCACGCGGTAGGAGATCAACGCCACCCCGGAGACGGCGTCCTTCGCGGTCAGGGTGACCTTGACGGGCGACGCTCCGATGCGGAACTTCGAGGTGACCACCGGCGCCTGGGCGTCCCGCCGCACGGTGAGGGTGCCCGGCTTCGACACGTTGCCGAAGGTGTCGGTCGCCCGGTAGCTCACGGTGGTCACGCCCACCGGGAGCGGGACCGGCCGGGTGTAGACCTGCCACTTGCCGCCGGCGATCCGGTACTCGCGGGAGGCGATGCCGGACGGGTCGGTCGCGGTGACCACGAGCGCCACCGGGCCGGTGAACCAGAGGTTCTTACCGGTCGGCCGCTGCGGGTCGGTCAGCCCGTTGACCGCGGGTGCGGTCGTGTCCGGCTGCAGCGGCACGCTGACCTGCTGGGCCTTCTCCGGGTTGCCGGCCCGGTCGGTGGCGAAGAACTCCAGCCGGTGGACGCCGGTGACGGTGAACGGCTTCGAGTACGGCTGCCACGCGCCGGAGTCGACGCGGTAGCTGATCGAGGCCACCCCCGAGGCCGTGTCCTGGGCGCTGAGCGTCACGGTCGAGGTGTTCTTGTCCGTCTTGACCGCGACCGCCGACATCGGCGGTTCGGGGTCGACCTTGACGGCCAGCGAGGCGACCGGGCTCAGGATCAGGTTCGCGCCACGGGCCCGGTGCCGCACGGTGTACGAGCCGGCCGGCAACGGCACCGGTGCGGTGTACGCGGTCCAGGCGCCGTCACCCAGGGCGTACTCGACCGCGGAGTTGCCCGCGCCGCCGCTGAGGATGAGGGTGGCGCCGGAGCCGTACCAGCCGTCGGTGCCGGCCTTGGAGACCGCCGCCTGCGGCTGCACGCCGGTGTAGGCGAGCGGGTCGATGCTCTCCAGCGTCGGGATGACCGGGGTGATCGCCCCCGCCGCGTCGAAGTAGAGCCGGTCGATGGTGGTCTCGCGGTTGAAGCCGTTGCCACCCGGGATCGCGAAGCGGTGATACGCGATGTACCAGTCGTCGGTGCCGGGCACCTGGATGATCGAGCTGTGCCCGGGGCCGAGGATGCCCAGTGCCGGGTCCTTGGTGAGGATCAGGCCCTTGGCCGTGAACGGCCCGTACGGCGAGGTCGCGGTGGCGTAGCCGACCCGGTAGTTCTCGCTGCCGGTGTCGTCGATGGCGTAGCTGAGGTAGTAGATCCCGTTCCGCTTGTTCATGAACGGGCCCTCGCGGAAGTCGGTGAGGCCACCGATGGTCTGCCGCTTCGTCACGTCGATCGAGGCCATGTCCGCCTTCAGCGGTGCCACGTACGCCGTGCCGTTACCCCAGTACAGGTAGCTCTGCCCGTCGTCGTCGGTGAAGACGCCCGGGTCGATCTGCTGGGCGTTGTTGTAGTCCTTCCGGTCGATCAGCGGCGCCCCGGAGTCCTTGAACGGGCCGAGCGGCGAGTCCGAGGTGGCCACCCCGATGTTGCCGGCGGCGCAGAAGTAGAAGTAGTACTTCCCGTTCGCGAAGGCGATCGTCGGCGCCCAGGCGTTGGTGTGCGCCCAGGAGACGTCGGCGAGGTCCAGGATCGTGGGGTGCTCGGTCCAGGTCGCCAGGTCGGTCGACGACCAGACCTTGAAGGTGGTGCTCCCCCAGCCGGCGATGCCGTCGGTGGTCGCGTAGATGTAGTAGGTGTCGCCGAAGCGGACGATGTTCGGGTCGGCGTTGAGGCCGGGCAGCAGCGGCGAGCGCATAAGCCGGGTGGTGACCGTGTATTCGCGGGTCGCGCCGGTCGCTCCGGTGACGGTGATCTTCCGCGGCGCGGAGTAGTCGCCGGCGTCCGCGCCGGTGACCTTCGAGGTGCTCGCCACGGTGAAGACCGGGTTCAGGTTCCGCCGGTCGGTGCCCGGCTTCAGCGGCAGCACGATGGTGCCGGCCTCATTGTCGATCAGCGCCGGAACCTTCAGGCTCGCCAGCGTCACCGCGGACACCGTGGTCGCGTTGTTGCCCAACTGGGAGATCTCCTCACCGGACAGCACCCGGTTGTAGATCCGGAAGTCGCGCATCCGGCCCTTGAAGAGCTTGTCCCCGGAGTACACCGACTTTCCGATGAAGTTGGCCGTGGTGATCCCACCGCCGATCGAGCCCGGCGTGATGGTGACCGCCGTGTTCTGGGCCACCTGCCGGCCGTCGAGGTACAGCGCGGCCTTGCCGCCGCCGACGGTGTAGGTCAGCGTCCGCCACGCGCCGCGGCGGAGGGCGCCGCTGCCCTGGGCGTTCTGCTCGGTGGTCCAGTTACCGGAGGCGATGGCCGCCCGGTAGTTGCTGTCACCGGTGCTGAACACGTACCCGTTGCCCGTACCGGTGGGGTCGGTGTTGCCCATCCCCCAGAGGAAGTAGGGGGTCTGCTGGGCGGGGTCGACCCAGACGTCGGTGGAGACCGTCATGGCCTCCATCCCGGCCATGGCGTTGTTCGGCAGCTTCACGTAGCCGTCGGTGCCGTTGAAGGCGAGGCTGCCCTCGCTGTAGGTCGCGCCGCCCACGAGCGCGGCGTTGTTGCCGTTGCCGGAGGCGTCGGTGACCGTGGTGCCGGATGCCTGGTCGAGCGGGTACCGGGCGACCAGGCCCTCGGCGGTGGCAGGCAGCGGGTCCGGAAGCTTCGCGAGCTTGGTCAACTCGGCCTGGGTGATCGGCAGGACCGTGCCGTGGCGCGGCTTCGTCGGCAGGGAGTAGCTCGCCGGCACCTTCCACGACGGGGTGTCGAGGCTGTTGCTGCCCAGCGGGATGTAGCCGCGGCCGCCGTACTCGTCGACGAAGAGGTAGTAGGGCGAGCCGGAGGTGTCACCGGGGTTGGCCTTGAAGGCGGTGGGGCCCTCGACGGCGGAGGTGCCGGCGGCCTTGCCGATGCAGGAGGCCACGATCTTCCACGCCGGGTTCTTCGGATCGTACTTCGGGTCCGAGACGTCGTCGGCGGCGGTCAGCGAGTCGGCCTGCTCCTGGATGATGTCGCTGCAGCCGGTGACCCCGCCCTCGTCCTTGGTGAAGCGGTGGTACTTGCCGCCGTCCTTGATCACCGTGCTGTCGATCCGGGACGCGCCCAGGTCCTGCCAGATCTTCGGGGCGCTGAAGGTCACGAAGTCGCGCGTGGTGGCGTAGAGCATCCGGTTGTAGGTGTTGCCGGTGTGTCCCGGGTCGGACTCGGCGTAGAGCTTGGACGCCCAGAAGACCACGTACTGGCCGAGGGCCTCGTCGTAGTACGCCTCGGGCGCCCAGGTGTTGCCGGCGGTCGGCGGCGAGACCAGCACGTGCCGCTGCTGGCCCCAGTTCACCAGGTCGGTGGACTCCCAGACCTCGATGTACCGGCTGCCCTGGCGCTGCGACTCGTCCCAGGAGGTGCCGCCGCCGATGGACAGGTCGGTGGCGATGAGGAAGAACTTGTCGCCCTCGGGCGAGCGGATCAGGAACGGGTCGCGCAGGCCCTTGCTGCCCAGCGTGGAGGTCAGCACCGGCTGTCCGCCGTTGAGCTCGGTCCACTTCAGCGCGTTGTTGCCCTGGCTCGCGGCGAAGGAGATCTTCTCGCCGGCGATGCTGTCGCCGGTGAAGTAGGCGAAGGCGTAGCCCTTGAGCGGGGCGGCGACGGGCAGCGCGGGCACGGTGGCGGTCAGCGTCTTCTCGGCGGTGGTCGTGCCGAGGCTGATCTTGGCGGTGAGCGCCACCGTCTTGGCGGCGCTGCCGGCCGCGGGCCGGTGCACGACGCCGGTGGTGCTGATCGTGGCGGGGTCCGCGCTGGACCACTCGACGGTGGTGGCGTGCAGGCCGGTGAGCGGCAGCGTCAGGTTGCCCCGCACGTCGTCGAGGTTGGCCACGGTCAGCGCGGCACGGGCCAGTTCGACCCGCTCCGCGGCGCTGAGCGCGGTCTTGACGGTGACCGGGAACGCCTTGGTGTCGCTGGTGGTGCCGCTGCTGATGGTCGCGGTCATGGTCACCGTGGTGTCGGCGTCCTGCCGGGTGACCACACCGGCCGCGGTGATCACCGCGGGGTTCGAGGATGCCCAGGTCACCTTGCTGCCGTACGCGGGACCGATGGCGGGCAGGCTCAGGTCGGCGGTGACCGCCGAGGTGTCGCCCAGGGTCAGCCCGGCCTTGTCCCCGGCGACCCGGGTGGCGTCGGGAATGGCGACCTCGCCGGCCTCGGCGGCGCTCAGCGCGCGGTCGTAGATCCGGAAGTTCTTCACCTGACCCTTGAGTGTCCGATCCGCGTTGTACACCGATTTGCCCAGGTAGTTGGCCGTGGTGACGCCCGAGCCGACGGCGCTCGGCTTGATGGTGACGTCGGTCTTGGTCGCCACCGCCACACCGTTGAGGTACTGGGTGGCGACGCCGGTGTCGCTGAGGGTGTAGCCGATGCTCGCCCAGACGCCCCGGGGCAGGTTCGCTCCGGAGTTCACCGTCTGCTCGGTGCTCCAGTTCCCGGTCGCGATCGCGGAGCGGTATCCGTTCCCGGTGGTGAACAGGTAGCCGTTGCCGACCCCGGCGGAGTCGGTGTTGCCCAGCGCCCAGATCATGTACGGCGTGGCCTGCGCGGGGTCGAGGTAGACGTCGGCGGTGACCGACACCGCGTTGAGCTGGCCGAGCACGTTGTTCGGCAGCTTCACGTAGCCGTTGGTGCCGCCGAGCGCCAGGCCGCCGCCGGACCAGGACGCGTCGCCTTGCAGGGTCCCGTCGCGGCCGTTGCCGGAGGTGTCCGACACCGTGGTGCCGGAGGTCTGGTTGAGGTCATACCGCAGCACCAGACCGGTGGTGACGTCGGCGACTGCGGGTGCGGCCGGCAGCGCGAGCGCCGCGGTGGACAGCATCAGTAAGGCAGCGGTGCGGGACAGGTATCGGATGCCGCGACGAGGCTCGGCGACCATAAGGGCCTCTATCCAGGGGTGGGAGCCGGAAGATTGCCGAAAGTGTTAACGGTCACAACCAGCGTGTCAAGCGGGGGACATCAGGGTGAAACCCAGCCGCAATCAACGGCCGCCGGTGGCGTTGTCCGCTATAGACAACCCCGGGTGAAAGGACCGGGCGGCCGCATACCGGGGCGGATCCCCGCTTCGGCGTCCGCATCGGACTCCCCCGCGGAGCTTGGGGAGGCGTCGATCCCGGCCGGGCGGTGGACCGGCCGCCGCGCATTTCCGCGCCGTCCCGATCGGGGGAATTCCACCAAGCGGACGAGCGGCCCTATAACGACCAGGCCGGGCCACCCGCCGGGCCACGGCCACTGCCGCCTCGCACAACCTTGCGCGACGCCGCGGTAACGGATACGCGACACGGAAGAACGCGGATTCGTTTATCGCACTGCGCCGCATGACTGCGCGGAGATATCGGCTATGGTATCGCCAATAGAGGCGGTCACCAGGTGCCGCACCAGGACTTATTCGGGAGCGACCACATGGCAAAGCAGATCGTCACCCTGCTGACCGACGACATTGACGGCAGCAAGGCGGACCGCACCGTCGAATTCAGCATCGACGGCGTGAGCTACACCATCGACCTTTCCGACAAGAACGCCGGCAAGCTGCGCAAGGCCCTCGACCCGTACCTCGCCGCCGCGGCCCGGATCGGCCGCAGCAGCACCGCCCGGATCGCACCGCGCGGCGCGGCACCGGCGCCCAGCCGGGCCAACCGCGACCAGAACCAGGCCATCCGGGAATGGGCCAACAAGAACGGCTACGAGGTCTCCGAACGCGGCCGCATCCCCACCTCGATCGTCGAGGCGTTCCACAGCAAGCGCTGATTCCCCGCACCGTCGGCGGCGCCGTTGCGAGTTCTTCGTCATCGCATTCGCAACGGCGCCCGACGCGCGCGACGCCCTTTCCGCGGCCGGTCCGGCAATGCGGAAAGCCCGAGGTAAGGACCAGCGAGCGCCGGGCCGCCCGCGCCGCGAGCGCTACCGCGGCGGGATCCTGCGGCCTTCGGCAAGAGCACTACCGCCGCGCGGCCCGGCTGCCTTCGACGAGGGCCAGCGCGTGCGCCCGGCCCGGGCAACGGCGCGGTCCGGCTCCGAAGGCCGGCCCGCCGGCCAGGCCGACCAGCACGACCTCGCCGGCCTCGACCCGCACCCCGCCCACCGTGGTCGCCGCCAGGGCCTGCCGGCGCGTCGCCCGGACCGGCGGATCGTCGCGCAGCACCTCCTCGACCGGCCGGTGCCGGGCCCCGGCGATCAGCGCGGCGGTCGCGTCGCACGCCTGCACCAGCACCCCGATCCGGGCGGCGGTCGGCTCGTCGTACGCACCGCCGAGGACGGCCACCAGCCGGCCCACCGCGGCGTCGGCGCTCCGCTCGTCGCCGGTGCCCGGCTGGTAGGCCTGGGCGATGTCGCGTACCAGGTTCTCGACGGGCTGGTGGACGCCGAGCGCGCGGGCCAGGACCGTCACCGGGTGGTGGCCGCCGGCCGCGCGCAGCGCCGCGGGCGGGATGCCGTCGAGGATCGCGGTGGACAACGCGCGCCGGCGCTCGTGCGCCGGGCCGGTGCTGAAGCGGCCGACCGTGGCCCGCAGCCAGGCGACCCCCTCGGCGGCGGGCGGCACCGGGGGCACCACGAAGGCCGGGTCGTGCAGGACGGCGACTGCGGTCTCGGGGTCGTTGATCTGCTGCATGGTGCGACGGTAGGACCCGGACCTTTCGGCGCCGGCCGAAGTCTCAACGCCCGGAGGCGGGCGCCCCGGCCCTTTCCCGGTCCGGGACGGCGACCGTCGTGACCTGGTCGCGGCCCTGCGCCTTGGCCCGGTAGAGCGCCCGGTCGGCGGCCTCCAGCAACTGCGGCACGGCCCCGTCCGGCGAACTCGCCACACCGATCGAGGCGGTTACGGCGATGACCGCCGCGCCGGCCGCGATCGGGGAGTCCCGCAGGCGGCGGCGGATCCGCTCGGCGAGCCGCTCGGCCTCCGGCCCGTCGGTGTCGGCCAGCAGCACGACGAACTCCTCCCCGCCGTACCGCGCCACCACGTCGGCCGCGCGGACGGCCGCGGTGATCCGGGCCGCCGCCGCCTCCAGGACGGCGTCCCCGGCCAGATGGCCGTACGTGTCGTTGACGAGCTTGAAGTGGTCCAGGTCGACCACCAGCAGGCTGACCGGCCGGCCGCCGGGCGCGGTACGCAGCCGGTCCAGCGTCGTCATCAGGTACCGGCGGTTGTAGAGGCCGGTCAGGCCGTCGGTCACGGCCAGCCGCTGCTGCTCCGCCACCGCCCGGCGCAGTTCCTCGGCCAGGCCGGCGCGGTCGGCCGCGAACAGGTACTGGCGCAGCATGACCGCCAGGAACAGCACGGCCACCACGATGAGGGTCAGATCGGTGACCGCGCCGGTGCGTACCTTGTCGAAGACGACGAGCGCGGACGTGCCGGCGACCGAGATGCCGATGGGCATGAGCGGCATGCCCCGGTCGAAGGAACGCCGCTCGGCCGGCGGCTCCGGGCGGCGCACGGCGACCACCGCGGCCAGCAGGCAGCACGCCTCGGCCGTCTCGAAGCCGACGTCGATCCAGCTGCCGCTGTCGTATTCGCTGAACACGACGAGGTACGTGTAGATCATGTCGCAGACGGCGGTGACGGCCCCGGCGACACCGACCAACCGTACGGCCAGCGGCACCGACCGGTGCCCGGCCATGCCGACGATGCCCAGGCCGGCCAGCAGCACGATGTCCAGCAGCGGGTACGCGACGTTGACCAGATCGCCCCACACCGCCGCCGCGGTGAGCTGCGGCCGGATCAGCAACTGCCAGCCCAGGGCGCCCAGGGTGACGATGATCAGCATGCTGTCCAGCAGCCCGCGCAGGTGCCGCAGCCGGCCCGCCCCGCCGAAGCCGACCAGCACCCCGACGATGGTCAGCGTCGACGCGGTCAGGTAAAAGAGATCGGCGATCGACGGCTCCGGCGGGCCGTCGCCGGTCAGATAGTCGTACCCGGCCCAGATGCTCTCCCCGGCGACCTGCGCGGCGAACGCGGCGGTGAGCAGCCACCACATCGTGCGGTGCCGGCCCGCCGAGCGGCGGGCCGCGACCGTGGCGGCGAGCACCCCGGCGATCAGCGGCACCAGGTAGACGATGTCGCCGACGAACAGCGACGCGGCGGGCGAGTCCTGGGTCAGGCCGGTCAGCAGGGCGTAGCCGATCAACCAGGCCACGATCGCGACGACCGCGATCCGCAGCGGGCGGTCGGGCGCACGCGTGCCCGCACCGTCGCCTGGGCTTAGCTGCCCCGAGCCCATGCCACTCACCGTTTCCCGTGCCCACACCCCGGACCTGCCCAGTCAAGTCATCGGTCGGCGGCGCCCGGAGTTGAGCGGATGGCGGCCCGGACCGGACCGCGCGCCCGCAACGCATCGTTGACAGTCGATTCGAGCAGGGTCTAGCCTCGCCAGGAAAGCGCTTACCAGAGCCGGGCGTTCCGGGGATCCCACCGCGTTCCAGGGCAGGACGCGGCTCGGGTGGTCCCCCGCCCGCCGCCGCGTTCTTCCCCCTTCATCGGAGGTTCCCCATGCACGCCCGCAGCACCGCCGCGCTCGCGGCCGCCGTCACCCTCGCCGCCGTCGGGGTCGCCACCGGCTCCTCGGCACCCGCCGCCGCTGCCGCGCCGGCGCCCCTCTTCGTCGCCACCACCGGCAACGACAGCAACACCGGCGACCTCGCGCACCCGCTGCGCAGCATCCAGCGCGCCGTCGACCTGGCCCAGGCCGGCACCGTCATCTCGGTCCGCGGCGGCACCTACGGCCTGACCACCAACCTGCAGATCGCCCGCAGCGGCACCGCGAGCCAGCCGATCACCCTGACCCGGTACGGCACCGAGCGTGTCGTCATCGACGGCGAGGGCCTGCCCAACACCCCCGCCCCGGTCGGCGGCAGCATCCCCCGGGCCCAGCGCGGCACGGTGCACATGGCGGCGTCGTACTGGCGCCTGGTCGGCCTGGAACTGGTCAACGGCCCGTACGGGCTCTACTGCGACGGCTGCAACGGCAACGTCTTCGAGCGGCTCTCGACGCACGACAACTACGAGTCCGGGCTGCAGATCCAGGGCGCGTCGAGCGGCAACCTGGTGCTGAACCTGGACAGCTACCTCAACCGGGACCCGCGCAAGAACGGCGAGAGCGCCGACGGCCTGGCGATCAAGGAGGGCAGCGGCACCGGCAACGTGGTGCGCGGCGCCCGGCTGTGGAACAACGTCGACGACGGCTTCGACGCGTGGATGTTCACCTCGCCGATCACCGTGGAGGGCAGCATCGCCTACGGCAACGGGGTCAACCGGTGGAACTTCCCCGACTTCGCCGGGGACGGCAACGGCTTCAAGCTGGGCGGCGGAGACCCCGACCCGGCGGCCGACCACGTGATCCGCGACAGCATCGCCTTCAGCAACATCGCGCACGGCTTCACCGACAACGGCAACCCCGGGGCGATGATCCTCGACCACGACACCGCGTACGCCAACCCGAAGACCGGATTCGACGTGGACTCGGGCAGGTCCCGGCTGACCGCGAACCTGTCGGTGCGCAACGGCACCGCGGTGGCGCTCGGCGCCTCCACCGGCAGCGGCAACTCCTGGAACCTGGCTTCCGTACCGGCCCTGGCCAGCACGGACAGCTCGGTGATCACCGGGCCGCGGACGGCCACCGGCGGCATCGCGTCCTCGGCCTTCCTGCGCCCGGCGAACGGGGCCGACCTCGGCGCCAGAATCTGAGCGGACGACCCGCACGCGGCCGACCGGATGATCCGGCGCCGCCGGGATCGCCGCTACGATCCGGCCCGTGAAGGACATACAGTCCGCCCGCCGTCCGCGCCCGGCGCAGTGGATCGCCCTGGTGGCCGGCGTCCTCGTGGCCGCCACGGCGGCGTGGGTGCTGCTCCGCGGCGGCGGCCCGCACGCGGTCACCTTCGAGGTCACCTCGAGCGGGGAGAAGATCTCCTCGATCACCTACGGCTCCGGCACGCGCCAGCTCGGCAAGGACGTCGGTAACGCCGCGGCGGCTCCCTGGTCCAGGTCGCACGAGCTGAGCGACACCTCCGGCAAGCTGTGGCTGCGCGTGCTCTCCCCGGCCGGCGGCGCCATCACCTGCACCATCCTGCTGGACCAGAAGATCGTCATGCAGGCCACCGCCCAGTCCGGCGCGACCTGCGAGATCCCGTTCGACGACGCCCTCGACGAATAGGCGCCGCCCGCGTCGCGGCGGCGCCCCGTCAGAGGTCCCGGGTGCCGGCCGGGGCCATCACCCGCAGCGCGTTGGCGTCCAGGCCGATCCGCAGCGGGGTCCGGCCGGACGGCTCGCCGTCGACCTCGACCCGGGCCGGGCGGTCGGTCTCCAGCCACAGCTCGCCGACGGCCAGGAACGGCTCCTCGTCGAGCGTGCGCCGGTGGCCGGTCGCCGCGTTGCGGGCGGTCTCCCGCAGCAGGCCCCACCGGCCGCTGCCACCCACCGGGTAGGCCACCAGCAGCCGGTCGTCGGCGTGCGCGTCGGCCGTGATCGGCCGCCCGGCGTGGAAGCCGCCGTTGGCGACATAGAGCTGATGGGTCACGAAGGTGTGCTCGTTGCCGTCGGCGCGCACCACCACCCGCAGCGGGCGGTGCCGGGCCAGCAACGCCAGCGCGGTGATCGGGTACGCCGTCCGGCCGATCAGCCGCTTCAGCAGGCGCGGCGCCGACAGCATCAGGTCGGCGGACAGGCCGACGCCGACGTGGTTGGTGAAGGCCGTCGCGCCGGCGAGCCCCAGGTCCACGTCGATGACCTTGCCGTCGGCGAGCGTCGCCACGGCGCCATCCAGGGTCAGCGGGATGCCGACGGTGCGCGCGAAGTTGTTGGTGGTGCCCAGCGGCAGCAGGCCCAGCGCGATGTCGCGGTGGGCGAGCAGGCGCGCGGCCGTACTGATGGTGCCGTCGCCGCCGCCGGCGACCAGCAGGTCCGGGCCGGCGCCGATGGCCTCGGCGAGCGTCGCCTCCAGCTCCCGGGGCCGGTCCACGGGGTACGCGCCCAGCAGGGTGAACCCGGCCTCGACGAGCCGGCTCCGGGCCGCGTCGTACAGCCGCATCCCCTGCCGGGAGTGCGCGTTGACGACCAGCGCCGCCCGCCGGCCCCGCTTGACTGCCTCGGTCAGCTCCTGCTTGGTCCGCATCGGCCCAGTTTCCCGTACCGCTCCGGGGCGGCGCGCCGCAGGTGGTGGCTCAGGCGCCTCGGATGAGCCGGTAGGACCGGTGCAGGTGCACCGCCCACACGGAGACGAGTTCGCGGGCGGCGTCGAGGCGGCCCTGCGGCTTGTCGGTGATGCTCCAGCTGCTGATGACGACCATGGGGCAAGTCTGTGCGCCCCGGGTACGCCGGCCGGGAGCCGTTCGGCAGCAGACGGGTTGCAGGCCTCTCGCGGTACGGTGTGGCCGGGCGTGCCACCCGGGCCGCCCGGGGCCTGGGGGGCGGCATGGCGCTGGCGAGCACCACGGTGGCGATCATCGGGGCCGGGCCGGCGGGCCTGACCCTGGCGAACCTCCTGCGGCGTTCCGGCGTCGACTGCGTGGTCCTCGAGCTGCGCGATCGGTCCTATGTGGAGCAGCGGCAGCGCGCCGGGGTGCTCGACCACTACGCGGCGCGGATCTTCGACGAGTACGGGCTGGCCGACGAGGTCCTCGCCGGCGCCCCGATGGAACGGCTGATGGAGTTCCGGTACGAGGGCGTCCCCCGCTTCCTGAACATCTCGGAGCTCACCGGCGGCCGCACCAGCACCCTGGTGCCGCAACAGCTCCTGGTGCGGCGCCTGATCGGGGCCTTCACCTCCGGCGGCGGCGACCTGCGGTTCGAGGCCCTCGACATCGCCCTGCACGACCTGGCGGGCGCGCGGCCGCGGGTCACCTACCGGGACGCGGCCGGGACGGCGCACGAGCTGCGCTGCTCCTATGTGGCCGGTTGCGACGGATTCCACGGCGTGAGCCGGCGCGCCATCCCGGCCGGCGCGCTCACCACCTACGAGTTCGACCACGGCATCGGGTGGTTCACCGTGCTCGCCGACGCACCGCCGCCGCGCCATCCACTGATGGCCGTCAGCCGGCACGGCTTCGCCGCCCAGTTCGCCCGGGGTCCGCGGGCCAGCCGCTACTACCTGCAGTACCAGCCGGATGACGACCCACGGCGGTGGCCGGACGAGCGGACCTGGCAGCAGTTGCGGCTGCGGCTCGGCGACGAGGCCCTGCCGGCCGGGACGATCACCGACCGGGACGTGGTCGAGATGCGCAGCTTCGTGGCCGACCCGATGGCGTACGGGCGGCTGTACCTGGTCGGCGACGCGGCGCACATCATCACGCCGATGGGCGCCAAGGGCATGAACCTGGCCCTGGCCGACGCGGACGTGCTGGCCCGGGCGCTGGTCGCGGCGGAACGGGAGGGCGACAAGACCGCGCTGGGCGCGTACAGCGCGACCTGCCTGCGGCGCACCTGGGACTACCAGGAGTTCTCGCGGTGGTTCGCCGAGATGGTGCACGACGCCGGGGACGACACCGCGGCCGGGCCGTTCCGCCGGCAGCTGGCCAAGGCCCGGCTGGACCGGCTGTTCAGCTCGCCGCCGGCCGCCGCCGCCTTCGCCGACCTGATGGCGGGCACGGCGCTGGTGTGACGGGCGAGCTGAACAGCGTCGGCTCATGTAACGAACTTGCATGGGTTTTCCGCCGCGGGTGGGCTCAGTCGAGCTGGCCGTCGTAGTCCGGGAGCTTGAACGTGCGCTCGGCGTGGCCGCCGCCGAGGTCCGTGGCGCTGTTGCCGACGTTGGCCACGATCGTGTAGCCGCGCCGCTCGATGTCGATGCGGGCCTTGGTCTTCAGCGTCTGGTTGTCGTCGAAGTTGAACGTCGGCCGGGTGTAGAGGTCGGTCCACTCGTACCCGACCGCCTGCAGGTTGAGCCCGGTGGCCGGCTCGATGATCTCCGGGCGGGCGGTCACGAAGAAGACCGCGGCGCCGTCCGCCCGGGCCTGCCGGGCCAGCGCGAGCACGGACGGGGTGGCGAGGTACGGCCGGTACTTGCTCTGCAGCGCGGTGTTGTCGATGTCCAGCACGATCGCCGGCCGGGCGCCGGCGTCGGGCAGCCGGCCGTCCAGGAACGCCGCGGCCCGGTCGGTGACCGCGGTGACGTCCGCCAGCCACGTCTCGTACGCGGGCAGTGCCTGCGCGGCGACCGCCGCCCGCGGTGTGGCCGCGGCCGCGCCCGTCTCGGTCAGTGCCATCCCGGGAACCAGCAGCCCGGCGGTGGCGACGGCCACCACCAGGCCTCGCCGCAGAACAGGTCGCATGCCTGACGTCCTCTCACCGGTGTTCGTCGACGCGGCCGCGCGAACCGTGGCCACGCGGAAGCAGTCCACGGGGCCGAGATGAACGCCCGGGAAATGTGAATCAATTTACACTATTCGATGGGTGAAGCACTGCGTGCACACCACCTCTAGAGTCGGCGGCGCGAGAGATCAATGTTACTGTGAGTGACTGTCGCCTCGCCGAAAGCGGGAGGGTGAATCGTGGGAAAAAGTTCGGATCATGAGTGCACAACCGGGCGCCCGGCAGACGTCATAGGGGGTGTGACCTTCGAGCAATTCGCGGTGGCCCGGCTTCCCAGTCTGCTGCGCTACGCGGTCGTCCTCACGGGCAACCGCGATCTGGCGCAGGACGTCGTCCAGGAAGTGCTGGCCAGAGCGCAGGTTCGATGGCGGCGGATCAACGTGGCTGACTCCCCTGAGGCCTACGTCCGCCGGATGGTGCTCAACGAGTACCTGTCGTGGCGTCGCAGCTGGGCGGCGCGCAACGTGCACTCCGTCGGGGAACGGCTGGCGGAGATCGACGACGCGCGCGGCGGGGTGCGCGACCACGCCGATCACGTCGTCGAGGCCGACGAGCTGTGGAACCGCCTGGCGACGCTCGGGCGCAAGCAGCGCGCGGTGCTCGTGCTGCGGTATTACGAGCAGCTCGACGACGACGCCATCGCCGACCTGGTCGGCTGCTCACCGGCGACGGTGCGCAGCCACGCTTCGAGGGCGCTGAAAACGCTCCGGCTCTCGTCGGAGCGACAGAACAGGATCCACGCCGAGGAGAAGTCGTGACCGAGCACGGAGACCAGCTGCGTACGGCCTTCGAAACCCATGAACATCTGGCACCCGACGCGGCCGCCGTGTACAGCCGGGTCCAGGAGCTGTCCCGCTCGTACCAGCGCCGCCGCTGGGGCGTGCAGGCGGCCGGCGGCGCCGTCCTGGGCGTCAGCCTGATCGCCGGGGCGATCAGCCTCCCCGGGCTGTTGTCCGGCCAGAAGCAGGAGTCCGTCAGCGCCGGTGCGGCCACCGCGCCGAACATGAAACCGTCCGCCTCGCCCTCGTCGCCGTCGGAGTCCGAGCAGCAGAAGCAGTGGAACGCCTACTTCCAGGCGGGCTACGACTACGACGACGCGGTCAAGCTGGCCGGGCTCTGGAAGTCGAAGGACGATATCGGCCTGATCAAGGCCGAGGCCGGGCGCCGGCTGCTCGCCGGCGAGCCGCTGCCGTTCGCGGCCACGCCGAACCAGGATGACAGCGCCGACCCCAAGGTCGAGGCCCAGCTGAACGCCTTCTCCGCCGCCGGGTACAGCTACGAGGACGCCGAGAAGCTGGCCACGCTCTGGAAGAAGGCCACCCCGTACGAGGCGAAGATCGAGGGTGGCAAGCGGCTGCTGGCGAAGAAGGGGCTGCCGATCGAGCCCAGCAACCCGGAGCAGGGCAAGGAAGAGGCCCGGGTGAACGCGTACTTCGAGGCCGGGTACACCTACGACGACGCGGTCAGGCTGGCCACGCTCTGGAAGAAGGCCGACCCGTACTCAGCGAAGGTCGAGGCCGGTAAGCGCATTCTGGCCGGCGACGCGATGCCGTTCAAGCCGTGACCGCCCGGCTGCACCGGCGCACGGGGTTCGAGATCGAGCTGATGGCCCCACCGGGCCACAGCCGGCAGAGCCTCGCGCGGGACCTGGCCGACCGTTGCGGCGGCCGGGTCCGTCCGGTGTGGCACCACGACAGCGAACCGTCCCTGGTCCCAGGCCTGGGCCGGTTCCTGCACCTGACTCAGGGCTTCGAGGTCCGGCGGCCCGACGGCACCCCGCTGTGCACCCTGGTGGACGACGTCACCCTGCTGGCCGGCCTCGACCCCACCGCCCCCGCCCCGCCGGGCTGGTTCCGCATCCTGACCGACGACGCGCGCCTGCTGAGCCTGCTCGCGGCGCACAGCGACCCCGGCGGCACCCTGCGGGCCGCCCTCGACGCGACGGCCCAGCTCTGGGGGAGAAAGGTCCACCGGCACGGCGACGTCTACCAGCTGGACGACGGGTCCGGCGCGACGATCGCGCTGGCCGCACCGCAGGGTGGCGAGCGTGAGCGCCCCTGCGAGATCATCACGCCGCCGCTGAGCGCCGACCACGGCGCCGCGCTGGAGGAACTGCTCGGACCGGCCCGGGAGCTGGGCTTCACCATCCCCCAAGAGGCCGCCGTGCACCTGCACGTGGACGGCGCGCCGTTCCGGGAGCCGCACGCCCTGGCCAACGTGGTGCGGCTGTTCGCACACTGGCGGGAGCCGCTGCGCCTGCTGCTGCAGACCAACCCGGCCTGCCGCCGGCTCGCCCCGCTGCCGGGCCCGCTGGTCGACGCGGTCGCCGGCCTCCCCTCGTACGACGACCTGCGCAAGGCGGCGACCGACGGCGGGCTGACCAAATTCTTCGACGTCAACCTGACCCAGCTGCTCACCGACACCCCGATCCGGGACACCATCGAGATCCGGATCCTGCCCGGCGCCCTGCGCGGCGACGACGTCCTGCACCGGGCCGGGTTGGTCGAGCTGCTGCTCGACCGGTGCGTGGAGCCGGAGCCGGTGCCCGCCGCCCCGGCCGACCCCGGCGCCGCGGTCGAGGAGCTGATGCACATGGCGGCGCGCATGCTGGCCGGGCGCGAGGACACCACGCCCTGAGGGCTCAGCCGAGATCCAGGAGGCCGGTGATGCCGTCCGGGCGCCGGCAGGTCGTGCGCACCACCACCGAGGCGCCGCCACGAGCGCTCGCCTCCATCGACTCCATCACGTCGAGGACGTGCAGCGCCACGTCGGCGCCGGTGCGGTGCGGCCGCTCCTCGCTCAGCGCCTCGGCCAGGTCTAGCAGGCCGACGCCGCGGCCCGCGCCCGCATAGCCCGCCCGCGGCGGGAGCACGCTCCAGGCCTCGCCGCCCGCGGTGAAGAGCCGGACGTCGCCGGCGAAGTTGTTGGGATCGGGCACGGACAGCGAGCCCCTGGCGCCGTGCAGCTCGATGGGCGGCAGGTGGGCGGCCCAGACGTCGAAGCTCATGATCAGCGTGGTCAGGGCGCCGTCCTCGTGCTCCAGGACGCCGGTGACGTGGGTGTCGACGTCGACGGGGAAGCTCGTGCCGGCGCGCGGGCCGGCGCCGACGGTCCGCCGGCCCCGGGGACGCGACGACATGCCGGCCACGCGGCGGACCGGGCCGAGCAGGTGCACCAGCGAGGTCAGATAGTAGGGGCCCATGTCCAGCAGCGGGCCGCCGCCCCGCTGGTAGTAGAACTCCGGGTCCGGGTGCCACCGCTCGTGGCCCGGCACGGTCATGAACGCGGTCGCCGCGTGCACGACGCCGATCTCGCCGGCCTCCACCGCCGCCCGGGCGGTCTGCACGCCGGTGCCCAGCACGGTGTCCGGGGCGCAGGCGATCCGTACCCCGGCGGACGCGGCGGCCTCGATCATCGCGAGCCCGTCGGCACCGGTGGCGGCCAGCGGCTTCTCGCCGTACACATGCTTGCCGGCGGCGATCGCCGCGAGCGCGACCACGGCGTGCTGGTTGGGCGTGGTCAGGTTGAGGACCACGTCGACGTCGGGAGCGGCGTACAGGTCGGGCAGGTCGACGACCCGGGCCCCCGGATGCCGGCCGGCCAGCAGCCGGGCGCGGGCCGGGTCCAGATCGGCCACCGCGGTGACCGCCACCCGCGGGAGCCCGGCGAGGGTGGCGCTGTACTGGCCGCTGATCTTGCCGGCGCCCACGATGCCCACCCTCAGCGGCTCGCCCACAGCAGTCCCCTCTCGACGATCGTCCGCACGCTCGGATCCTGCAGGACCTCGACGGTGTGCCCGGGCGTGGCGACGAACACCCGGCCGCGTCCCCACTGCCTGGTCCACACCGCCGGGCAGGTCACCGGCCGCTGCCAGGCCGCCCACGGCCGCTGCGCGGTCGTCGTGGTCGCCAGCACGTCGTTGTAGCCGTCGGTCAGCACCCAGTACTGCTCGGTGTCGAGGTCGAAATCCGCGATGCCCGCGGTGATCGGGTGCTCCGCGGCGGCCGCCGTCATGGCGATCCGGTGCGGGACGTAGTTGTCGGACTGGTCACCGGTGCGCTCCCCCGGCCCGCACCGGGCGGCGTGCGCGGCGAACTGCCCGCCGACCAGTTGCAGGTAGTCGGCGCTGGAGCGGTAGGCGTCGGCGATACCACCGTGCCAGCCGGCCAGACCGGTGCCGGCCGCCACGGCGTGCATCAGGCCGGCCACCTCCTCGCCGGAGATCGTCGCCATCGTCATGCACTGCAGCACCAGGTCGGTGCCGGCCATGAACTCGGCGTCGGCGTACCGGGCGGGCGAGTCGGCCACCTCGACCGCGAAGCCCTGGTCACGCAGGTACGGAATGAACAGATCGGTGGCCTTGACCGGCTCGTGCCCGGCCCACCCACCGCGGACGACGAGTGCCCGCCGCTCGCTTGTCATCGATCCCCTCTCCTGCTCACGGTCGCCGCTGCGGCATGGACCGGGCGACGTCGTCGATCAGTTGCTGCCGGAGCGGCACCAGCGCCCGCAGCGCGAGGCTGTAAAGCTCGATGCTCTTCTCGCTGTGCTTGTCGATGGCCGTCTTGAGCGCCCGAAAGGACGTGGCGATCGCCTCGTCCAGGGCCTTGTCGTCGATGCCGTCCATGCCTGCACCCTAGCCGCGGCCCGGCTCGGGCGGCGGCGCGTGACGCCGGGACGCGTGAACCGTCGCCGATCGGGCAGATAGACGCTGGGTGGCCGGACGGCCGGCGCCGGACGGCACCATCGGGAGGATCTGATGACGGGTACGCCCACCGCGGGGAGAGGTGCCTGGGCACAGACGCTGCGGGCCCGGGCCCGGGACCGGCTCGCCGAGGCCGCCAGCCGCAACGCTCCCCCGCCGTTCGTCGCCGGGGCGGATTTGCAGGACGGCACGCCGGTCATGGTGGTGCGGCAGCGCCCGGACACCGACGACGTCCTGCCCCGCGCGGTCCGCACGGCCGGCGCCTGGGCGTGGCGGTTCATCCTGTTCGTCGCGGCGGCGTACCTGTTCCTGCGGGTTGTCGGGCTGCTCCGGGTGGTGATCATCCCGGTGGTGGTGGCGATCCTGCTGGCCGCGATGTTCCAGCCGGCCGCCGCCGCCCTGACCCGGCGCGGCACGAACCGCTCCCTTGCCGCCGCCCTGGTGCTGGTCGCCGCCCTGCTGCTGGTCTTCGGCGGCCTCAGCCTCATCGTGCGGACCTTCATCTCCCAGGTCGACGGCCTGTCCACCCAGGTCGGCGACGGCATCGACGAGGTGCAGCAATGGCTGTCGCGGGGTCCGCTGCACCTGACCGACGCGCAGCTGAGTCAGTACGTCGAGCGCATTCAGCAGGAGGTCACCCAGAACCAGGGCGCCCTGACCTCGGGCGCGCTGAGCACCGCCGCCACCCTGGGTGAGGTCGTCACCGGCTTCTTCCTGGTCCTGTTCACGCTCTTCTTCTTCCTGCGCGACGGCGGCCAGATCTGGTCCTTCCTGTGCCGGCTGCTGCCCCGCGAGGCCCGCGTGCCGACCGCCCGGGCCGGGCACTACTCGTGGCACACCCTGGTGTCGTACGTGCACGCCACGGTGCTGGTGGCCTTCGTGGACGCCGTCGGCATCGGCATCGGCCTGTTCGTGCTCCGGGTGCCACTGGTGCTGCCGCTGGCCGCCCTGGTGTTCCTCGGCGCCTTCATCCCGGTGGTCGGCGCCACCGTGACCGGCGTCGTCGCGATCCTGGTCGCGCTCGTCACCAACGGCCCGGTCACCGCGCTGATCGTGCTGGCCGTGGTCATCGCCGTCCAGCAACTGGAGGGGCACGTGCTGCAGCCGCTGATCATGGGCCGGGCGGTGGCACTGCACCCGCTCGCGGTGATCCTGGCCATCGCGACCGGCATCGTCGTCGCGGGCATCATCGGCGGCCTGATCGCCGTCCCGCTGCTGGCGGTGCTGAACACCGCCGTCCGCTACCTGGTCCGGCACCCGGGCGGGGAACCCACCCCGGACCGCACGGCGCCCGGCACCGAGCCCACCGACGACGACCTGGCCGAGGCCGAGGACCGGGAGCAGGACGCCGGCCGCCGCGCGGACCCGGCCGAGCCCCCGCCACCGGACACGTCCGTGGCCGGTCAGGAGCCGGCCGGGCGCCCTGGGACGGGCGCGCCGGCACGCCCGCAGACGTCCGCGTGATCACACCCGCGTCGCCGGGTTGGGCATCGTGCGTAGGATCGATGCGCAGAACCTGAGCCCGCCTGATCCAAGGAGCACGATGCCGTTAACGCCCGCTGACATCCACAACATGGCCTTCAAGAAACCGCCGATCGGCAAACGCGGCTACGACGAGGAGGAGGTCGACGCGTTCCTGGACGAGGTCGAGCAGGAGCTGATCCGCCTCCTGGAGGAGAACGGCGCCCTGCACGGCCAGGTCCAGCGCGGCCCGGGCGGGCCCAGCCCGGCGGCCTCGACCATGGTGCTCAGCTCCGAGTTCTCCGACATCACCGCGCAGCTGGAGCGCATGCAGGAGGCCCGCGCCCGGGCCGAGCAGAACGCCCGCAGCCTGCAGTCCCAGCTCGAGCAGGCCCGCAACTCCGCCCCGGCCGCCCCGGCGCTCTCCCCCGACAGCGAGGACCGCAACGCCCGGGTCCTGATGATGGCCCAGCGCACGGCCGACGACCACATGCGCGACGCCCGCCAGGAGTCGGAGGTGCTGCTGTCCAACGCGCGGAACAAGTCGGACCAGATCACCAGCGAGGCGCAGCTCAAGGCGGGCACGATCGAGGGTGACGCCCGTCGCAACCACAGCGAGGCGATGAACAGCCTCGGTGCCAAGCGCGCCGCCCTGCTGGACGAGATCGAACGGCTGGGCCAGCTCGCGCAGAGTTACCAGGCGGCGCTGGACAGTCACATCAGCCAGCAGCTCCAGGAGCTGAACAGCTCGCCGGGGGCCAGCTAGACCGCTCACCGGGCCCGTCCCCGGCCGCGAGGCCCGGTGCGGCATCAGCCGCCGGGGTCCGCGGCCAGGGCATGATTCCATGATCGTCAGACCCGCGACGTCCGCCGGGCGTCGAGGTCCGACGGCCTCCTTCTCGCGCGGAGGCCGCCGGCGATCGCGTCCACCAGCAGGAAGCCGGCCAGCGGCACGCCGAGCAGCGGCAGCGCCCACCCGACGGCGAAGACCACCGGCACGCCGACCACGACGGCCCACGCCGGCAGGCCCAGCCAGGCGCCCCGCGGCGGCGGCGCCCCGGCCACGGCCCGGCGGCCGGTACGGACCGGACGGCGCTGCCACCACATCCGGTAGCCCCAGACGATCACGCAGCTCAGCCCGATCGCCAGCGCCGCCAGCAGCACCTGGTTGACCACGCCGAACAGCCGCCCCATGTGCGCCTGCACGCCGAGCTTGCTGAGCTGGGCGAGAACCGGCCAGTCGGCGAAGTCGCTGCGGGCCACCACCGCCGAGGTGCCCGGGTCCACGGCGATCCGGTCCAGGCCGACCGGCCAGGTGTTGTCGATGCCCGCGACCGTCCACGCCTCGCCCGCCCGCTCCGGCACGGTCAGCTCGACCGGCCCCGTCATCCCGTGCTGGCGCGCGACGCCCCACACCGTGTCCGCCGCGGCCGGGTCGGCTGCGGCGCCCGGTGCAGCCGTTCCGCCGTGGTGGCCGGCGGCGGGCCCGGTGGCAACGGCGGTGGACAGCTCCGGGCGATGGGCGTCGAAGGAGTCCAGCACCGCGGTGAAGGTGGCACCGGCGTACCGGGACCAGGTCAGGCCCGTGGCGGAGAGAATGAGCAGGCCCACCGTCAGCCACAGCCCGGTCGCCGCGTGCCAGCTGCGGGTGCGCCGCACGCCCCGCCTGGCGGACAGCTCCGGGGTGAACAGCCGGCGCCCCCGCGAGCGCCGCCACCACAGCACGACGCCGCCGAGCGCGATGACCCCCAGCCAGCTCGCGGCCAGCTCGGAGTAGTACCGGCCGGCGACCCCGAGGTGCAGGTTGCGGTGCAGGTCGTCCAGCCAGGTGGTGACCGGCGTGGAGCCGTACCAGGTGGTGAGCGTGCCCTGCACCCGGCCGGTCGCCGGGTCGACGTAGACGGTGTGCTGGTTCTCGCCCAGCTCCGGCTGCGAGAACACGACCTGCGTGGTGGCGTCGCCCGAGCCGGGCTGGACGGCCGAGAGCGTCCCCGCCGGGTGCGCCGCGCGAGCCGCCGCGATCTGGTCGGCCAGTGGCATCGCGGTGCCGCTACCGGCGGAGGCGGCGGTCAGCTGATCGCCGTAGATGCCCGCGTCGAGCTGCGGGGTGACCGTGTACAGCAGCCCGGTCACCGCCGCCACCAGCAGGAACGGCGCCACCAGGACCCCGGCGTAGAAGTGCAGGCGCAGCAGCAGCGCAGCGAACGCGGACGGGCGCCGGGCGGGGGTGGCCCGGGGCGCGGCTTCCGGCGCCGGCGGCGCGGCTTCCGGCGCCGGCTCGGCGACCTCACTGGTGATCGACATCGGCAGTCCCTCGGGGGTGTCGGCGGCGCGGGGGCGCCGGCAGGGTGTCGGCGGCGCGGGGGCGCCGGCAGGATCCCGGGGCGCGCCTGCGCCGGTGGGATCGGCAGCCGAGGTCTCGGCGTCCGGCAGACAGGTCGGGCCGGGCCGCCGATCAGTTCCCGCGCGGCCGGAAAAATCCGGCGGGCCGCGGGCGCCGACCCTGAGACGCCGGCTCAGGGGCCGGCCAGGGTCGCTCCCCGATGCGTACGCGGCCTCGGTGGCGCGACTATTCAAGGGTCAAGTTCGACACCACCGGTAAGGAAAGAGAGACACCATGAACACCGTCCACGACTCCATGGCGCGCCAGGGGCTCGTCCGTCCGCGCGAGGGTCGGGTGCTCGCCGGCGTGTGTGCGGGCCTGGCCCGGCGATTCGGGCTGGACCCGTGGGTCGCCCGGCTGCTGTTCGTTGTGATCCTGTTCGTCATCCCGGGCAGCCAGATCCTGGTCTACCCGGTGCTGTGGCTCCTGATGCCCGCCGAGGAACACTCCTACGCTTCGACGTACCCGCCGGCAGCCTGACCACCGGCGCACGTGCATGAGGGGCCCGGCCGGTCACGGCCGGGCCCCTCGGCGTCACCGGAACCCAGGGGTGGGATCAGGGGTTTCTCGGGGGATGGCCGGATACCCCGCCCGGGCCCGTTCGACCAGGCTGATCACGTGCTCGCAGACCTGTTCAACGCCGCGACCGTCCTCATCGACGGGCTGACCACGCTCGACGAGTGGTCGGTCCTGCTCTTCACCTACCTCTCCGCCGCCGTCGAGATGACGTTCCTGCTTGGGCTGCTGATCCCGGGCGAGTCCGTGGTCATGCTGGCCGCCTCGCTGCACGGCCCGGCCGGCTTCGCCCTGGCGGTCGCGGCGGGCACGGCGGGAGCGCTGAGCGGGCAGATCCTGGGCTACGGCATCGGCCGGGTCTTCGGCGCCCGGCTGCGCGACACCCGGCTGGGCCGCCGGATCGGCGCGGAACGCTTCGACCGGGCCGAGGACTACCTGCGGGAACGCGGCGCCCCGGCGCTGGTGGCGGTGCGGTTCGTCGCGGTCATCCACGCCGTCGTGCCGATCGTGGCCGGGGTGGCGCGGATGCCGTTCGGCCGGTTCCTGGGCTGGTCGGCGCTGGGCACGCTGCTGTGGGTCGGCACCTTCGCCGGGGTCGGCGCGGCGACGGCGAGCGCCGACTCGACCGGTGGGATCGGCGTCGTGCTCACCGCCGTCGCCGCGACCTGCCTGGGCGTGGTCCCCTTCGCCGTCCGGCTGTTCCGGCGCTCCGCCCTACCCGGCGGACCAGTACAGCGCGCGGGCGAACTCGGCGTACAGGCCCTTGGGGTGGGCGCGGAACAGCGGCTCGGTGCCGAACAGGACCGCTCTGCCGCCCCGCGCCGTCCGGCCCGAGACGACCGAGGCCTGCCCGGCCGCCTGCTGCGGCCCGCCGGCACCCGGCGCGGTCGGCAGCCAGTGACCGGCGACCAGCGGGTCGGCGGCGTAGCGCTGCTCGACCGTGAAGCCGGAGCCGGTGAACCACAGCGGGGAGTAGGCGAAGGAATGCGGCGGGGCGTCGGCGCCGAGCACCGCCCCGGTGTTCCGCACCGCGACCACCCCGTTGGCGTCGCCGCGGCCGGTCACCGCGGTCGCCGGCAGCAGGCCCGCGGCCGCGTTGAAGGCCGCGCCCGTCGCGCCCCGGGTCACCACGCCACCGCGCGTCAGCAGGTCGTCGACCGCCGCCTTACCGGCCGCGGTGAGCTGCGGGTAGGACAGTCCGGACGAGACCACCAGGGTGTCCACCCCGGACAGGTCCTCCGCACCCGCGTTGAGCAGGGCCGTGGAGACCGGGCGCACCTCGAAGCCCATCTCCCGCAGCGCGAAGAGCTCGTCCGCGGCGACGGCGGCCGCGATCACCGGGCGGCTGAACGGGGTGCCGGCGGAGCCGCGGGGCGCGGCGGAGAACCGCACCCCGAGGCGCCCGGCCAGGCTCTCGGCCTCGCGGCGCGCCCCGGCCGGGACCACGACGGTGCCCGCCGCCGTGCGGCGCAGCTTGACGCCGAGGTCGAGCAGGGCGTTCGCGGCCCGGACGTCGGCCGGATCGCGCAGGGTCAGCGCCAGGTCGCGGCCCTTGCCGGCGGTGACGGCGCCGGTCGGTGACGCGAGCTTGACCGGGGTGGCGCTCACCCGCGGGGCGGCCGTGCGGCTGATGTCGACCGAGGCGCCCCAGAGCAGGCGATGGCTCCAACCGGAGATATCGTACATTTGGGGCACCAGGGCGGAGATGTCCCGGCCGGCCTCAAGCAGCACGTTGGCGAGGCCGCGCTTGGGCTGGTGCATGTCGACCAGGTAGGACCCGGCGGCGTAGCGCCGCCCGGCGAGCGAGAAGTCCCGCCGGGCCCTGGTCACCCGGACGTCGTGGGCGACCAGATGGTCGACCAGCCGGGCCGCCGCGGGTGCCGAGCGCTGGGAGTCGCCGGCCGGGATGACGTAGGCGCGGGGGAATTCGGTGGTGTAACGGTCCTCGGGGCCGAAGCCGGGCACGAAGCCGTCCGGGATCGCCGGCGAGGGCTCGCCGGCCCAGCCCCGGCGGAACTGCTCGATCTGGTCGGCGAGCAGGGCTGCGCGGTGGGTGTCGGCGTAGGTCAGGGTGGCCTCGATGGTGGCCGAGGCGACGGCGGTGTTCACCGACGAGCGGCGGCGCAGCTCCGCCACCGGCAGGCTGTTGTACACGCTGCCGTTGACCCGCCAGGGGATCTCCACGGTGTGCCCGACGGCGCCCTGGTAGATCGCGTACATCGGGGTGAAGATGGGCGGCCAGTCGTCCCAGTCGCCCGGCGCGTAGTCCCGGAACGGGATGTCGGCGCGGGCGGTCTCGGGGTAGCCGAGCCGCTGGATCGCGGCCTCCATGCCGAGCGCGTTCGGCAGCGCGTGCTTGATGTAGAGGTCGTACTCGTAGTTCTGCCCGTGCGGCGGCGTGGCCGGCTCGATCAGGGTGGTGCCGGTGTAGCCGTGCTCGTCGAGCATCACCAGCGGCTGGGTGGCGATGACGACGTCGCGCACCGCCCGCGACTCCGGCTGCGAGCTGGTCGCGTGGTCGCGGTTGATGTCGAAGCCGGCGCCGTTGGCCCGGGTGCCGGCGATCCGGCCGTCCGGGTTGTTGGTCACGGTCACATACACCCGGCTCCGCCGCAGCAGCGCGACCGTGGTGGCGTCGGCGGCGTGGGCGAGCCGGTCGATGACGCGCAGCGCGCCGTCGGTGCCCTCCCACTCGTCGCCGTGGATGTTCGCGTTGATCCAGACCGGGGTCTTGTAGCCGCGCCGCAGCGCCCGGTCGCGCGCGGCGGCCCGTGGATCGTTCTCGATCAGCGCCCGCCAGCGGTCCTGCCGCGCGGACTCCGCGGCCGACTCCGGGGCGGTCACGGTGACCAGGTAGAGATCGCGGCCGAGCGCGGAATGCCCGACCACCTCCGCGGAGACCCGGTCGGAGGCGTCCTGCAGGGCGTTCAGCCGCGGCGCGATCGCGTGGTAGGGCACCAGGCCCAGCTTGATCGACCGGTCGGCGGGGTTTTCCGGATGGACCCGCAGCTCGGTGTGGCGTGGATAGCCCTGGTGTTTCGGCCGCCACCGCTGCTCCGCCGGGGCGCCCAGCGCGGCGGCGGCGCTGACCTCGGGGGTCGTCGCGGCGGTCTCGTTGCGGTCGGGCCCGTTGCCGAAGTCTCTGGTGGACGGTGCCCGCGGCGGCGGATCGGCCGGCGCGGCGGACGCCGAGCCCGAGCCGAATCCGACGGCGAGCAGCAGGGCACAGAATCCGGCCAACGCCCGTGACGAGTCCACAAAGCACCTCCTTGACGTGCCACCGACCCTCTCGCGAAAACAGGTCCGGGCGCAACGCCCCCTGTGGACAACCGGGGGAGGAGAAGGGCCGGGGACGACGCCCGGGCGAACCCAATTCGCTGTCCGCGTCGTCCCCGGCCGGTTCCGGCGGCGCCGGCTATCCCACGGTGCCGGTGACCGTCGTGCCCGACTTGGTGACGTAGTAGGTCACCACGGCGCCGCTCCAGAAGTGGAACTTCAGGGTGACCCGGGAGCCGTCGGTGACCTCGGCGAAGAACTCCGGCTTGAGCTGGATGACGTTGCCGGCGTAGTTCGGCGCGAAGGTGTAGTCGAACTCCTTGAACGGCGTCCAGTTCTGCGGCCCGGCGTTGCTGCCGTCGGCGTAGGTGGCCTCCATGGTGGCGAGCTGGTCGCCCCGGAAGGTCGTCGGGATCGTGTACGCGCTGGTCGTGCCCGTCGCCGCCTGCAGCACCGGGGTGTCGTAGGTGACCAGGTTGATGCGCCACGGCACACCCTGGGAGAACTGGGCGTGCAGGGTCGCGTTGACGCCGTACGCCCGCGAGCCGGACAGCCGGGTGAGCGCCGCGGCCGTGAGCGTCAGCTGGTCGCCCGCGATGGTGTAGTCGGTGCCGCGGACGAGGTCGGTGCTGCCCTGGCGCAGCCCGGTGAACGTGGTGCCGTTGAGGTTGAGCGTGAGCGTCTTGCTGGTGATCGCGGCCGACTTGGCGCTGAAGACCAGGTCGCTCGCGGCCGTGCCGGACCGGGTGGTCCAGCTCGACTTGATCTGCGCGAACAGCTCCGGGTCCTGCCACTGCAGCGAGGCCCGGCCGAAGTGCTGGCCGTTGTCCCACAGCATGGTGGTGACCTTCCTGGTCCGGGCCTGGTAGCCGAAGAGCTCGAAGAACTTCAGCTTCTCGCCCTGTTCGATGGTGCCGGTGTGCCGGTCGAAGCCGAGCAGGCCGTACTCGCCGATGATCACCGGGATGCCACGGGCCACGAAGGTGGCGGAGATGCGGTCGAACATGCCGGTCAGGTCCTGCTGCGCGGTGGCGTCGAAGCGGTAGCCGCCGGCGATGTTCACGCTGAACGGCCAGTAGCCGTAGTAGTGGACCGTGGCGATCAGGTTGGGGTCGTTGGCCGCGGTGAAGGTCGCCGCCAGTTCGTCGAGCCGGGCCTGGTCGGCATTGGTGTGCAGGCTCGGCAGCACCAGCAGCCGGGTCGCGTTGCCGCCGCCGGAGTTCCGGACGATCGTCCGGAACGAGGTGTTCAGCTCGTTGAGCAGCGTCGCGTTCTGGGCGTCGCCGGAGCTGCCGGTGAACTGCGGCTCGTTGACGCTCTCCAGGACCAGCTTCGCCGGCGAGTCACGGAACGCGGCGGCCAGCTGGGTCCAGGTCGCGTTGTAGCGGTTCAGCACGTTCGTCCGGTCGGTGGGCATGGTGTTGATCCACTGCCACGAGTCGTGGTGGATGTTGACCATCACGTAGAAGCCGTCGGCCAGCGCCCAGCCGACCACTTCCTTGACCCGGTTCAGGTAAGCGGCGTCCACCGGGTAGTTCGGCGCGCCGCCCTGGTGCTGGCCCCAGGTCACCGGGATGCGGATGCTCTTGAAGCCCTGCGCGCGGACGCCGTCGAGCAGCGCCTCGGTGATCCGCGGGTTGCCCCAGGAGGTCTCGTCGGCGCCGGTGGCGTCGAGGGAGTTGCCGAGGTTCCAGCCGGGCTGCATCGCGGCGACCGCCGCCATCGCGGTGCCGGCCGGCGGCGTGGACGGCGAGGTGCTCGGCGACGGGCCGGGGCCGGACCCGCTCGGCGACGGGCTCGGCTCGCCGACGCCGCCGGTGCAGGCGACGCCGTTGAGGGTGAACGCCGTCGGCGCGGTGTTGCTGCCGGTCCAGGTGCCGTTGAAGCCGAAAGAGGCCGAGCCGTTCGTGGCCAGGACGGCGTTGTAGGCCACGTTGGCCGCGGTGACCTGCGCACCGGAGGCCGTCACCGTCGCGTTCCAGGCCTGGCTGACCGTCTGCCCGGAGGGGAAGGTCCAGCCCAGCCGCCAGCCGTCGATCCGGTCGCCGAGATTGGTGACGGTGACGGTGGCCGTGAAGCCGCCGGGCCACTCGCCGGCGGCGGCATAGCTGACCCGGCACCCGGCGGCGGCGCTGGCCTCGGTCGCGGTCGCCACGCCGAGCCCGGCGACCAGCGCGGCGACGGCACCGGCGAGCAGGCCGGTCCGCCACCGGTTCCTACCAAGGGACCCCTGCAAGCCGATCATCATGCTCCTCGATCCGCGCGACCCATGCAATTGACCAGCGCAGACTAAGTCTGGAATCCAAACTATGTCAATCGATGAAACTAAATCTACGCAGGTGCGGCGAAGTCGCGGGTCCCGTCTGCTACCCCAGCAGGAACGCGTGGACAACCCACCAAGCGCCAGGAAATCGATTCACACCGATGGCGAGTCCCTGATCTGACAGTTGGCAGACAGTGACGAGGTCGATACTTTGAGTGCGCGGACTGTGCCAAATGCGGAGGGCGCCGTGACAACTATCAGCGTCTTCCCCCGAAGGCGGGACGAACGTCACCCGGCTGTGACCGGTCGGCGTTACGTTGCCCGGATGACCTCTGCCAGCGCTGTCATCGCCGCCATCGACGCCCGCCGGCCCGGCCTGAAGCCTGCTAAGAAGCACCTGTTGCTGTTCTTCGCACAAGGGCACCACCTCGCCTGGGCCAGCGAGCCACTGTTCTCGGAAGATCTCTACACCACCGACCGCGGCGTCACTCTCCAGGACACAGACCTTGAAGATGCATCACCGATCACCAGCGAGGCACAGCTCGGCACGATCAGCAACGTCATCATCCGATACAGCGGCCTGTCCCCCGCTGACCTGCGCACACTCGTACAGGCCTCCCAGCCATGGCAACTCGCCCGCAAGGCCGGCGACGACGCCCGCATCGAGCAGGCATGGCTAACCGACTGGTTCCGCCGGCCCGACGAGACCGACGACCCCGACGACGAACGACCCAACCGGGCCGAGCGCGCCGAGGCCGAGGCATACCTGGCCTCTCGGGGGCAGCCCTAACCAACATCGGACAGGGGGATGCGTGACCGCACAGCCAGACGCGTACGCCATCTGGGGCGACTGGGACCTGCAACAGTTCAAGGTTCAGGTCGCCCGATGGCGCGACACCGCACCGCATCCCCCCGCCGACAGGTTCGCCTGCGTTGATCACTGGTGGAGGCGTCTCAAACAGCCTCTGGAATGGTCAGGTGCTGCGCGCGTCGCCCCCGAGGGGGACCCAGAGGGGAATCTGCGCTGGCTGTGGGTGCCGAACGCCGACTGGCTCGATGACCAGCAAGGCAACTTCCGGGTCCAGTGCTACTTCCGGGTGTACGAGCTCGACCGCCCGCCACGGCTGGTGTGCGACGGCTTCCGCACCGTCAGGTCGATGGCGCCTGCCGAGGTCGACCGCGACGACGGTATGGGATAGCCCGCGTCGACGCTATCCTGAGGTCATGAGCGACGAGCAGAGTGAGGACGAGGTGGTGGAATACGTGGCCGGCTTCATTCCGGTGACCGCCGCAGGTAAGGCCCGCGCCCGCCGCAAGCTCGCTGAGGCTGCCGCACGGTTCGACCCGGTCGCCCGTGCCGCTCTCCGCGCCCAGCTCGGCCTGCCGGCAACCTCCCGTCAGCAGTGAGCGACAGGCCGATTCGGCTGGTCCTCGACACCACCGCCGTTCTGGCGTTCACGCGCGGTTCGATCCACGTCGGTGAAACCCTCGCCGAGATCGTCGACAACCAGTCGGCCGCGGCCCTGCCGGTTGCCTGTTTGGCCGAGGCCCACCCGGACGCAGTGGAGCCCGAACGGCTCGCCGCCCTCGTCGCACACGAGGCCACAACAGTGATCGCCTCCGAGGCGGAGCAGTGGCAGGCACTGGGTCACATGTACGCCATGCTCGGCGCCTTCAGTGCCGCAAGCGCGGCATTGATCGCTGTTGATCTCGATTGCTGGGTGCTGACTGCCCAGCCGGACCTCTACGCGGACGTTGCCGGCGGGAATCTGTCCATCGCCGTTGAGGACTGATCGTCGGCCGTCAGGATAACGGTGTTCCCGGCCGGTGATCGCGGTGGAGAGCCGGATCCGGCGGGTCCGGGCCTGGTCACGGCAGCCGGCCGTCGGCGGAAGCGTGCGAGACCAGGCCGCGCCGGGCGGTCCAGCGGTTCTCCGGTACGGGCAGACCGAGGTTGCCGCGCAGCGTGCTCGCCTCGTACTCGCCGCGCACCACGCCGCGCTCGCGCAGGATCGGCAGCACCCGGTCGGTGAACAGCGCGAACTCGCTGGGCACGGTGACCGTGACGTTGATGCCGTCGAAGGCGCCCGCGGAGAACCAGCGCTGGATCTCGTTCGCGACGGTCAGCGGCGACCCGACGAACGGCGAACGCCGGGAATCCAGCGTGTGCTGCACGGTCTGGCGCAGGGTGAAGCCGTTCTCCCGGGCCAGCCGGGTGATCTGCTCCGCCTGGGTCTTGAAGCTGCGGGCGCCGAGGTGGCTCACCTCGGGGAACGGCGCGTCCAGGTCGTAGGCGGTGAAGTCGTGCCAGCCGAACGGCCGGCCCAGTTCCTTCAGCGCCCGGTGGAAGTCCTTGCCGGCGAGCGCCTCGCGCTCCTTCTCCCGGGCCTGCTCGTCGGTGTCGGCGATGGTCAGGCTGATGCCGGGCACGATCAGCACCTCGTCCGGGTTGCGGCCCTTGGCTTCGGCCCGGGCCCGGATGTCGGCGGCGAACGCCCGGCCCTGCTCCACGGTCCGGGCGTGGGTGAAGATCGCGTCGGCGATGCCCGCGCCCAGGTCACGGCCCTCCTCGGAGTCGCCGGCCTGGAAGATGACCGGCTGACCCTGCGGCGAGCGCTCGATGTTGAGCGGCCCGGCGACCGAGAAGTGCTCCCCCTTGTGGTTCAGCGCGTGCTGCCGGGAGGGGTCGAAGAAGACACCGCCCTGCTTGTCGCGGGGGAACGCGCCGTCCTCGTACGAGTCCCACAGCCCCTGCACCACCCGGACGTGCTCGAGGGCCCGGCCGTAGCGGGTGGCGTAGTCGTAGTGCTCGTCGCGCCCGTAGTTGCCGGCGGTCCCGCCGTCGCCGGTGGCCACCACGTTCCAGCCGGCCCGGCCGCCGCTGATCAGGTCGAGCGAGGCGAGCCGCCGGGCGACGTTGAACGGGTCGTTGTAGGAGGTGGTGAGCGTCCCGACCAGCCCGATGTGCGAGGTGTGCACGGCGACGGCGGACAGCAGGGTGAGCGGCTCCAGGCGGTTGAGGTAGTGGTGCGGCGAGTCCGGGGTGATGAACTGGCTGTCCACGATGAACACGTGGTCGAACTTGGCGGCCTCGGCCTGCCGGGCCCGGGCGATGTACCACCGGATGTCGACGCTGGCGTCGCCGGGGATCTCCGGGCTGAGCCAGGTGTCGTGCTGGCCCGGCCCACCCACCCCGAGGAGCACGGCGCCGAGCTTGAGGGTCCTGTGAGTCATCCTACCGACTCTATGTGCTTAGTAGGAATTAGTCCAACCCTTGCCCGCGCCGGGAGGGCTATGTAACATGCCATAGCAATTAGTTACTCGCGAGTAGGGTTACTGCCGGGCCCCCGGCCCGAACAGGAGAAACCATGGCTGCGGACGTCGCGGCGGACCGTTTTCCGCATCTCCTCGCGCCCCTTGAGCTCGGCTTCCTCACGCTGCCGAATCGCGTCCTGATGGGCTCGATGCACACCGGCCTGGAGGACAGGCCCAAGCACACCGGGCGGCTCGCCGAGTTCTACGCCGAACGCGCCCGCGGCGGGGTCGGCCTGATCATCACCGGCGGGTACGCCCCGAACCGCACCGGCTGGCTGCTCCCGCTCGCCGGGAAGATGACCAACCGGCGTGAGGTGCGGCGCCACCGCGAGATCACCGGGGCGGTGCACGCCAACGGCGGCCGGATCGCGCTGCAGCTGCTGCACGCCGGGCGATACAGCTACCACCCGTTCAGCGCGACCGCGTCGGCGTCGAAGTCACCGATCACCCCGTTCCGGTCCCGGGGCATGACCGCCCGCAGGGTCGCCCGGACCGTCGACGACTTCGCGCACGCCGCGGCGCTGGCGCGGGCGGCCGGCTACGACGGCGTGGAGATCATGGGCTCGGAGGGCTACCTGATCAACCAGTTCCTCGCCGAGCGGGTGAACCGCCGCGACGACGCGTGGGGCGGCACCGCCGCCAAACGCCGCCGGTTCGCCACCGAGATCGTCCGCCGGACCCGCGCCGCGGTGGGCGACGATTTCCTGGTCATCTACCGGATGTCCCTGCTCGACCTCGTCGAGCGGGGACAGACCTGGCCGGAGACGATCGCCCTCGCCCGGGAGATCGAGGCCGCCGGCGCGACCCTCATCAACACCGGCATCGGCTGGCACGAGGCCCGCATACCGACGATTGTCACGTCGGTTCCCCGCGCCGCGTTCACCGCGATCACGGGCCGGCTGCGCCGCGAGGTGGCCCTGCCGGTGGTGGCCTCCAACCGGATCAACATGCCCGAGACGGCGGAGGAGGTCCTGGCGCGCGGCGACGCGGACATGATCTCCATGGCGCGGCCGTTGCTCGCCGATCCCGACTGGGTGGCCAAGACGGCGGCCGGCCGGGACGACGAGATCAACACCTGCATCGCCTGCAACCAGGCGTGCCTGGACCACACGTTCGCGCACCGGACGGTCAGCTGCCTGGTGAATCCCCGGGCGGCCCACGAGACCAAACTGATCCTGCGCCCGGCCCGGCGGGTCAAGCGCGTCGCCGTGGTGGGCGCCGGGCCCGCCGGCCTCGCCGCCGCGGCCACCGCCGCCGAACGAGGACATCAGGTCACCCTGTTCGAGGGTTCCGACACGATCGGCGGGCAGTTCCAGCTCGCCCGCCGCGTCCCCGGCAAGGAGGAGTTCGGCGAGACGCTGCGGTACTTCACCCGGCGCCTGCAGACCCTCGGCGTCGACCTGCGGCTCAACCAGGCAGCGACGCTCGCCCGGCTCAGCGACGGCGGATGGGACGAGATCGTCGTCGCCACCGGGGTCACCCCGAGGGCGGTGACCATCCCCGGAAGCGACCGCCCCACCGTGCACAGCTATCCCGACGTGCTCACCGGCGCGGTCACGGTCGGGCGCCGCGTCGCCGTCGTCGGCGCCGGCGGCATCGGCTTCGACATGTGCGAGTTCCTCACCCACTCCGGGACCCTCGGCACGCCCCAGCCGCTGGCGGAGTGGATGCGCGAGTGGGGTGTCGACGACACCGTCGCGCACCCCGGCGGGCTGGTCCGGCCGGCCCGCCCGACACCGCCGCGCCAGGTGTATCTGCTGCAGCGCAGCACCGGCAGGATCGGCGCCGGGCTGGCGAAGACCACCGGATGGGTGCACCGGGCCGCCCTCAAGGCACGCGACGTCGAGTTCATCGCGGGCGTCACCTACGACCGGATCGACGACGACGGCCTGCACCTCACCGTCGGCGGCACGGCACGGCTGCTGGAGGTCGACGACGTCGTCATCTGCGCCGGCCAGGAGGCCCGCCGGGGACTCTACGACGAGCTGCGCGCGGCCGGTCTCCAGGCTCGCGTCATCGGTGGCGCGGACGTCGCCGCCGAACTCGACGCGAAACGCGCCATCGCCCAGGGCACCCACGCGACGCTCACGATCTGACCGCCGGCCGGACCCGACCGAGGAAGAAGGACGAAGCACATGCCCGAAACCAACCCGGACCGGGTCGTGACCACGATCGACGGGCCGATCGCCCACGTCGCGATGAACCGCGCCGGCAAGCTCAACGCCCTCGATCTGGACATGATGCGGGCGCTCGTCGACACCGCCCGCAGACTGCGCCGGACCGGCGGCGTCCGGGCGGTGATCCTCACCGGCGACGGCCCGAGCTTCTGCGCCGGGCTCGACTTCGCTTCGGTGGGGCGGCAGCCCGCCCGCATGATGATCAATTTCCTGCGACCGCCGTGGCGCTCCACCAACCTCTACCAGGAGGCGTGCTGGGCGTGGCGGCGGCTGCCCGTCCCGGTGCTCGCGGTGATCCGGGGACACTGCTTCGGCGGCGGGCTGCAACTCGCGCTCGGCGCCGACTTCCGGTTCACCACCCCGGACTGCCAGTTCTCGATCATGGAAGCGAAGTGGGGCCTGGTGCCGGACATGAGCGGCACCGTCAGCCTGCGCGAGCTGCTGCCGATGGACATCGCCAAACGCCTGACCATGACCGGTGAGATCTTCGACGGTGCGCGCGCCCGGGAGCTAGGCCTGGTCACCGACGTCTCCGCCGACCCGCAAGCGGCGGCCCTGGCGCTCGCCCACCAGCTCGCGGCCCGCTCGCCCGACTCGATCGCCGCGACGAAACACCTGTTCCACCGGGCGTGGCCGGCCTCGCCGTGGCGCGCGATGCGCCTGGAGAGCAGCTATCAGCTCCGGCTCCTGCTCGGCGCCAACCACAAGATCGCCCGTACGGCGAACGCCGCCAGGACCGCACCCGAATTCACCCGCCGCACCGTCAACCGGTGAGAACGGAGCTACCCATGCCCACCCTTGAGCAGCAGGACAACGTCTTCGTCCTGGACCTCGGCGACACCGAGAACCGCTTCCACCCGGACTGGATCGCCGCCGTCAACGCCGCGCTGGACGAGGTGGAGAAGGCCGGCTCCGGCGCCCTGGTGACCACCGCGACCGGCAAGTTCTACTCCAACGGCCTGGACCTGGAGTGGCTGCTCGCCCACGGCGACCAGTACCAGGCCTACGTCGTGAGCGTCCACGAGCTGCTGGCCCGGATGCTGGCGCTGCCGGTGATCACCGTGGCCGCCCTGCAGGGGCACACCTTCGCCGCCGGGGCGATGTTCTCCCTGGCCCACGACTTCCGGGTGATGCGCGCCGACCGGGGCTACTGGTGCCTGCCCGAGGCCGCCATCAACATCCCGTTCACCGCGGGCATGTCCGCGCTCATCCAGGCCCGGCTGGCCCCGCAGACCGCGCACGAGGCGATGACCACCGCCCGCCGCTACCCGGGCACCGACGCCCTCGCCGCCGCCATCGTCGACCGGGCGGTCGGCGAGGAGGCCGTGCGCGCGACCGCGCTGGAGATCGCGCAGTCGCAGGTGAGCACGGCCGGCGCCACCCTCGGCACCATCAAGGCCCGGATGTACGCGTCCGTCCTGGACACCCTGCGCGGCAGCGACAGCCCGCTCGGCTGATGAGCCGCCCGCCGGGCCAGACCAAGCAACGGATGCTCACCAGCGCCGTGGCGCTGCTGCGTGAGCGGGGAGCGGGAGCCGTCACGATCGATGCGGTGCTGGCACACAGCGGGGCCCCTCGGGGCTCGGTCTACCACCACTTCCCCGGCGGCCGCAACGAGCTGATCCTGGGCGCGGTCCGGCAGGCCGGTGACTACATCACCGCGATGCTCGACGCCGCCATCGCCGCGGGCGAACCGGCGCTCGCGCTGGAGCAGTTCGTCGGCATGTGGAAGCACGTCCTGGGCGAGACCGACTACCTGGCCGGCTGCCCGATAGTCGCGGCCGCCGTGCACACCAACCCGGACCTGCCCGAGGTCACCGTTCTGGTCCGCGACATCTTCGCCCAGTGGCAGGGCAGGATCCGCGATCTCCTCGCCGCCGACGGCTTCCCCGGCGACCGCGCGCAGCGACTGGCCACCCTGAGCGTCGCCGCCATCGAGGGCGCTGTCATCCTCTGCCGGGCCGGGCACACCGACACCCCGCTCGACGACGTGCTCACCGAGATCAAGATCTTGCTCGCTCCCGGATCCCCAGCCCGGAAGGAACGGTAGTAGTGACAGCCGCATATCTGCGTTACGTAGCGTTGGGCGACAGCCAGACCGAGGGAATGAACGACGGTGACGAGGTACGCGGCTACCGGGGCTGGGCGGACCGCCTCGCCGAACAGCTCGCGGCCGCGGACCCCCGGGTGCACTACGCCAACCTCGCGGTCCGGGGCCGGATCACCCAGCAGGTGCACGCGGAGCAGTTGCCGGTGGCGCTCAGCCTGCGTCCCGACCTGGTCACCGTGCTGGCCGGGATGAACGATCTGCTCCGGCCCCGGTTCGACGCCGCCGAGGTGGCCGGTCACCAGGAGCGCATGTTCGCGGCGCTGACCGGGCTCGGCGCGCACGTCGTCACCTTCGCCATCCCCGATCCCTCGGTGCTGGTCCCAGCCGCACGCGGGCTCGCGAAACGGGCACAGGACCTCAACGCGTACGTACGGGAGGCCGCCGACCGGCACGGGGCCACGGTGGTGGATCTGGCCGCGTACCCGGTCTGCACCGATGCGCGGTTGTGGAGCCCGGACCGGCTGCACCTGAACACGCTCGGCCACACCCGGCTCGCCGCCGCCGTCAGCCACGCGCTGGACCTGCCGGGCAGCGATCCCCTGTGGATGAGCCCGCTCGCGCCGCAGCGGAACCCCGCGACCTGGCGGCGCGCGTCCCGTGAACTCCGCTGGGTCGCGAGCTTCGTCGGGCCCTGGGTCGTGCGGCGCCTGCTCGGCCGTTCCTCGGGAGACGGCCGCACCGCGAAGCGACCCGCGCTGGCCCCCGTCGAGGGGAAATCTCTGACCTAGGTCAGAGATCTCGCGTAGCATCGCCCGATGGAGCCCGCCATCGAGCAGGTCGAGACGGTTCGCGACTTCAACCGCTACTACACGCGCCGCCTGGGTGTGCTGACCGATCGATATCTCGGCCAGGACCGCCCGCTGAGCGAGGCCCGGCTGCTCTTCGAGATCGGCGACCGGGCCGACGTCCGTGACCTGCGGGCCCGCCTCGGCCTGGACTCCGGCTATCTGAGCCGGCTGCTGCGCTCGCTGCAGGAGCAGGATCTGGTCCGCACCCGGGCCCACCCGGCCGACGGGCGGGTCCGGATCGCCGAGCTGACCGACGCCGGGAAACGCGAGCGCGCCGACCTCGACGCCCGCTCCCGGGCCGGGATCGGCGAATTGCTGGCGCGGCTGTCGGCCGGGCAGCGCCGGCAGCTGATCGACGCCCAGGACCGGATCCGGCGGCTGCTCCGGCTGGCCGCCGTGACGGTGCGCGGGACCGACGCCGGCTCCGCCGTCGCCCGGCAATGCCTGCGGGCGTACGCCGCCGAGCTCGCCGTCCGCTTCCCGGAGGGGTACGACCACGCGGCGCTGGTGGACCCCGGCGAGCTGACCGGGGGCGCCGGCGCGTTGCTGGTGGCGTACGAGGAGGACCAGCCCGTCGGCTGCGGTGCCTGGCGGCGGCTCGGCGCCGGGACCGCGGAGATCCGCCACCTGTGGGTGGCCGGGCAGGCACGCGGGCTGGGGCTCGGCCGCCGGCTGCTGGACAGCCTGGAGACGGACGCGGCCGCCCACGCGATCACGACCCTGCGCCTGGGCACGCACACCGCGCTGACCGAGGCGATCGCGCTGTACCGCGCGAGCGGATACCGGGAGATCGAGCCCTACGACCGGTCGCCGTACAACCAGCTCGCCTTCGAGAAGCACCTCGCTCAGTAGCTGCTTTCGAGGCGGGGCCGGCCCAGGACGAAGCCGTGTTTCGCCGCGACCGCGGAGATCGTCTCCACCTGGTCGGCGGAGATCTGCCCGTAGCTGTAGTGGGTGCGGATGCCCTCCAGGCCCAGCAGCACCGTCTCGGCCATGCAGGCGAAGGAGAGCCCGGGCTCCAGCGGGATCCCGCCGATGACGAAGTCGGGGTTGGCGGGCAGCCGCACCACGCCGCCCTGGATGACCGTGACGTCGGGGCGTCGCGCCCGGACCGAGGCGTCGGTGTCCATCGGGACCGAGATGTCGCAGATGACCACCGGCTGCGGGCCCAGCATGCCGGCGAAGATGAGCGGATCGGGCGAGTTGCTGGCGGCCAGCACCAGGTCCGCCCGCGCCAGGCCGTCGAGGTCGGTGGCGATGCTCAGCGGGGCCTCCCCGGGGCCCGCGGTCAGGGCGTCGTGCAGCTGACGGATGTCGTACCCGGTCCCAGCCAGGGCCTGAAACGACGGATGGCGGAAGATGCTGCCCGCCAGGCCCCGCAGGCCGGCGGTGCGGCCCTCGGCGCGGGCGGCGTCGATGCGCTTCAGGGCGCGGGCGTAGACGCGCCGGGCCGCCTTGAAGATCGCCTCTTCCCGGCCGGGCCGCCCGATCAGCAGCAGGCTCGGCACCCGGTCGGACATCAGCTCGCTGTAGATGCTGGCGATGTTGCCGTTGGCGCCGACCGCGGCGAACCGGGCGCTCTCCAGCGGGATCCCCCGCTCGGCCGCCGCCCGCTCGACGGCGCGCAGGCCCATGCCGACGGTCAGCGCGTTGCCGGTGGTCAGCGCCAGCTGATCGGGCGGCAGGGACTGGGCGTTCGCCGTCACGATGGAGTTGTAGCCGCCCAGGCCCAGGGCGACGCACCCGGCGGCGGCCGACTCCTGGACGGCCTCGGAGATCATCGCCCGGGTCCGGGTGCCGTCGCCGAAGATGCTCCGGCTCATCTGGCGCGACGAGGCCAGCACGCCCAGGAAGTTCAGCTGGACCTTGGCCCCGGTGCCGGAGGTGACGGTGCGGCGATCGGTGAGCTCCGCCTTCAGGTACGGGCCCACCCGTTCGAGGTAGTCGGCGAGTTCCGCGCTCGTGAACAGCTCGAAGCTCGGGTCCCAGAGCGCCATGTCCGAGGCGGTGATGAAGTGGCCCACGAAGGCCACCTGCGGCAACGACGGGTCGTGGGCGTCCCAGCCGAGATCCCGCCGGTAGTCCGCGACCGGCGACTCCCCGGTGGCGCCCACGATGAACCGCGTCAACCGGTGGGCGTTCGCCTTGTGGATCGCCTCGCACGCCGACTCCAGCGCCCGCAGCAGCAGCGCGCCTTCCTCCAGGGACAGCGTCGCGGCGGGTTCGAGGCGCAGGGTGTTGGGGTTCGACAGGGTGGGCGCCACCCGCACCCCGTGCTCGTGCAGCAGGTAGCCGGTCAGCGCGTAGCCCAGCAGCCGCTGCGCGTCGAGCAGCCTGATGGCCCGCGACGGGCTCGCGGCCTGGCCGGCGAACTCGACCCCGATCATCAGGCCCACCCCACGGATCTCCCCAAGCACCCCGGGATAGCGGCGGCGCAGCTGCTCCAACTGCTCGCGCAGCCACGCGCCGGTCGCCGCGGCCCGGGTCATGAGCCCCTCGCTGTCGAGCAGCCGCAGGGCCTCCAGGGCGACGCCCGCGCTCAGGTCGTCCTCGGCGAACGTGGAGCTGTGGATCTCACCGAACCGGTGCCGGTACCGCTCCCGCCGGACGAGCAGGGCGCCGATCTTCACCAGGCCGCCGCCGAGGCTCTTGGCGAGCAGGACGTAGTCGCCGCGGACCCCGGACTGCTCGCTGGAGCAGAAGGTGCCGGTGCGGCCCATGCCGGACTGGATCTCGTCCAGCACCAGCGGGATGCCCTCGGCGCGGACGGCCTCCGCGAGCCCCCGCAGGCGTGGAGGGGTGAGGACCCGGATGCCGCCCTCGCCCTGGATCGGCTCGACGAAGAACGCGGCGATGCCCGAGAAGGGCCGCTCCTTGATCACCAGTGCGGAGCCCGACACCGTGACCTCGTACCGGGTGCGCCGGCCGGCCCGCAGCTGCTCGGCCAGCGCCGCCGGGCCGCTGACGAAGCTGGTCGAGCCCTGGTCGAAGGGGCGCCGGTAGCCGTCGTGATGGGTCAGCTGGACCGCGCCCATGGTCTTGCCGTGGAACGCGCCCTCCAGGGCCAGGAACCGCGGGCTCCCGGCGGCCGCCCGGTCGTTGAGGTCGATCAGGTGGTCGAGCGCGGCCCGGGTCCGCCGGTCGCCGGGGTAGCCGAGCCGCCGCAGCACGGTCAGCGCGGCGTCGTCCAGCTCCGGAAGCTGGCGGGCGAGCTGCGCCGCCTTCTTGACCAGCCGCTGCCGGTGCTCCGCGACCTCGTCCCGCCAGGCCAGCTCCGCGTGTTTGACCGCCGCCTCGACCGCCTCCGCGCCGGTGCTGGCGAACGTGACGACGTACTCGTCCACCCCGCCGCCGACGCGCCTGGACAGCTCCCTGGCCAGTTCCGCCGTGACGGACCGGATCGACCCCTGCGCCTGCACCGGAACCCGGCCGGCGATGAGCCGCACCAGCCGGTCGGTCAGCGCCGGGTGGTAGTGGCCGAAGAAGTTCGCCCCGTACCCGCCCACCGCGTCGAGCACCCGGGCCGGGCCCGAGCCGTCCCCGCAGGAAAGCCAGTTGCCCTCGGCACGGGTGTAGGAGACGTCGAGCCGCAACGAGCGCAGCAACCCGCCGAGCCAGGGCCGGACATAGGTCTCGTACGTTTCCGCCTGCTGACTCAAGTGCGTTCCCTTACCGCCGGACCTGCCCGTTACGCCGCCGGTAAATGTCGCAGAATGCGCCTTTTGCTGGCACCGCACGTTCGGCCCGAAGTCGCTGGCCCAAGGGTGGCCGCCCTGCCCCGTTCCGCCGGTCCGGCCTACTCTCGACGGTGTGACCATCGCGCCGCCGGCCCTCAGCCTGGACAACCGCTTCGCGCGTGAGCTACCGGAGCTCGCCCTCGCCTGGCAGGCCGAGGAGGCTCCCGACCCGCGGCTGCTCGTGCTCAACGAGCCGCTCGCCGCCGAGCTCGGCCTCGACCCGGCGCGACTGCGCGGCCCCGGCGGCGTCGGCCTGCTGCTCGGCACCGCCGTCCCCGAGGGCGCCACCCCGGTCGCGCAGGCGTACGCCGGACACCAGTTCGGCGGCTACTCCCCCCGGCTCGGCGACGGTCGCGCGCTGCTGCTCGGCGAGCTCGCCGGCCCCGACGGCCGGCCCCGTGATCTGCATCTCAAGGGCTCCGGGCGTACGCCGTTCGCGCGCGGCGGTGACGGCCTGGCCGCGGTCGGCCCGATGCTGCGCGAATACGTCGTCAGCCAGGCCATGCACGCCCTCGGCATCCCCACCACCCGCTCCCTCGCCGTGGTGGCGACGGGGCGGACGGTGTACCGCGAGACCCCGTTGCCGGGGGCCGTGCTCGCCCGGGTGGCCGCCAGCCACCTGCGCGTCGGGAGCTTCCAGTACGCCCGGGCCACGGGCGACACCGCCGTGCTGCGCCGCCTCGCCGACCACGCGATCGCCCGGCACCACCCCGCCGCCGCCGAGGCCGAGCGGCCCTGCCTCGCCCTGTTCGAAGCGGTCGTCGCCGCCCAGGCGGCGCTGGTGGCCCGCTGGATGCTGGTCGGCTTCGTGCACGGGGTCATGAACACCGACAACATGACCATCTCCGGCGAGACCATCGACTACGGCCCGTGCGCGTTCATGGAGGCCTTCGACCCGGCCACGGTCTACAGCTCGATCGACCACGGCGGACGGTACGCGTACGGCAACCAGCCGGCCATCGCCGAGTGGAACCTCGCCCGGCTCGCCGAGGCGCTGCTGCCCCTCCTGGACGACGACCAGGAGCGGGCCGTCGCCCTCGCGGTCGAGTCGCTCGGCGGGTTCCGCCCCCGGTACGACGCCGCGTGGTCCACCGGCATGCGGGCCAAGCTGGGCCTGCCCGCCGCCCTCGACCCCACCGTGGTCACGCCACTGGCCGGCGACCTGCTCACCCTGCTGCAGGCCGACCACGTCGATCACACGTCGTTCTTCCGTACCCTCGCCACCGCGGCCCGCGGTGACGCCGAGCCCGTCCGCCGCCTCTTCATCGACCTGGCCGCGGTCGACGACTGGGTGGCCCGCTGGCGCGCCCTGGGCCCGGACGGCGGCGCGATGGACCGGGTCAACCCCGTCTACATTCCCCGCAACCACCTGGTCGAGCAGGCCCTCGCCGCCGCGACCGAGGGCGACCTGGACCCCTTCGAACGGCTGCTGGAGGCGGTGACCGCCCCCTACGACGAGCGCCCGGGTCTCGAGCGCTACGCCGCCGCCGCGCCGGAGGACTTCGGCGCCTACCAGACCTTCTGCGGCACCTGAGGCTCGCCCCGGCGTCAGGTCAGGTGGAAGCGGGCGTCGGCGGCCAGCGCCGCGAGCTGCGGCACGGTCAGCGGCAGTTCCGTGAGCGGCTCGGGATTCGCCTCGCCGTTGGAGACCGTGCGGCTCTGCGCCAGGTAGACCACCACGCCGTCCGAGTGGCGGTAGGCCGCCCACTGGTCGATCCCCTGGTCGCCGCCGGCCGCTTGCACGACGCCGACCTTCGCCGTGCCGACCATGACCACCTCGCACGCGCCACCCAGGTCCCAGAACTTCCGGGCCAGCGCGCACGGCTCCGCCGGCAGCCCGTTGTCCTTGGTGTGCACCTCCGCGAGCAGCCGGCCGGTGCCACCGTCCTTGGCGACCGCCGCGCCGGCCAGGTAGCCCCAGGTCTTCCCGGAGTTGTCACCCTCGACGGCGGCCTGGTGACTCCGCAACGGGATCTTGTCGGCCGTCTCGCCGGTCGGCGTGCTCCAGCCGCCGGGCACGACGGCCAGAATCTCGGCGAGCAGCTTCTTGCCCTGCTCGTAGCGCTCGCCGGAGCGGGCGGTGGCGTCCTCCTGGGGCTTGCCGTCGCCGTCGGTCGGCCAGACCGGCTTGGTGTTGTCACCGGCGTCGGACGGGGTCGGGTACGCCGACGGGACCCCGGGGCCGGCCCAGGGCGCGCCGCCGCCGTCGCCGCCCGCGACCAGCCGCAGGCCCGGGTTCACGGCCAGGGCCGTCACCGCGACCAGCACGGCGGCCGCCCCCGCGCCGGCCAGCGTCGTGCGCCGCCGTACCGCCCGGCGCCCGGCCGCCACGGCCGCCGCCGACGCCATCGGGGGTGGCGGGGTGATCGTCAGGCTGGCCCGCATCGCCTCACGCAGATCGTTCTCGTTCACGGTGCTCTCCTCATTCGGCGCGTTGCTCATTCGGCGGTGACGGGTTGGGACATCAGCGTCCGCAGGGTTTCCAGGCCGCGGGCGGCCTGACTCTTGACCGTGCCGGGCGAGCAGCTCAGGACGGCCGCGGCCGCCTCGACCGACATGTCCTCCCAGTAGCGCAGGACCAGCACGGCCCGCTGCCGGGGCGGCACCTCGGCGAGGGCCCGCATCAGCATCAGCCGGTCGTCGGCCGACACCGCCGGGCCCGCCCGGTCGAGCGGCGTCTCCTGCGGCCGCTCACGCCGCCACCAGCCCCGGCGGCCGTCGTCGATGTAGGTGCGGATCAGCACCTGCCGGACGTACGGATCCAGCGCCTCGTGCCGCGCCACCCGGTTCCAGTGCGTGTACAGCTTGGTGAACGCGGTCTGGACCAGATCCTCCGCCCGGTGCCAGTCCCCGCAGAGCAGAAACGCCGTCCCCCGCATGGCACCCGACCGGGCCGCGAAGTACTCGGCGAACGCCGCGTCGCGATCGCTCATCCCCACCCCTATCCGTTCAGTCCCGGTAAGCACGTGTCCGGACCGCCGAAGGGTTGCACCGGGGCGCCAGCCGATTTCCCCGGCAGCGCGGCTCTCCCGGGGAACCCGGTGCGGGGGCCGCGCGTCGTAGCGTCACGGAACGACCGCTGTGCGGCGGCGTCGGACGATGGGGGCCGGACTTGAGAAAGCCGAGAGAGACAGCCGTGATCCTGGTGCTGCTGGGGATCACCGCGGGGTGCGGGCACTCCGCCGCCCCTGCCGCGACCGCCGACCTGGCCGTGGCCCCGAGCGTCCCGCCGGGGACCGCCGATGTGGTGGACGTCGTCTGTGCGCCGGCCGGCACCCGGGTCTCCGGCACCCGGTTCGCCGCCCAGCGCGACGGCCTGCACGTCCGCGTCCAGAACACGTCCGGGGCAACCGGCGTCTATCTCACCTACCGGCACGGCCGGGGGATGGGCCTGGGCGGCGGTGAACCGGTGCAGTCGGGCACCGTCCTGGTCCTCAGCGCTCCTCCCGGGCAGCTCCAGCTGAACTGTGCCTACGACGCGAGCACCAGGCAGGACCGTCGGGTGGCGATCGAGGTGCTGGACCCGGCCCGCGCATGGCGGACGGGTGCGCTCGGAGCGCTGGGCTGTTCGCCGCCGGAGCAGTCCCTCATCGACTGGGTCTACCGGCCGGGCACCGGCTCGACCGCCGAGGCGGCCCTCACGGCGCTGGCGGCCCAGCTCGACAAGCCGGTGACCTGGCGTCACGTCCAGGAAGGCTACGAGGCCGCGGCGAGCCAGGTCTACGTGCTGACCCGCGCCGGCGTGCCGTGGGCCACAGCCTCGGTCACCCGGTCCGCCGCGGGCGGCTACGACGCCTCTCTCGGATCGCTGTGCTGACGCCGAGGAACCGGGTCACCCGATCGTGGCCTCACATCGCGGTACTGAGGCGGACCTCATAGACGGACGTGCTCCTCAGTTACCGTCGAAGGGACAAGCTGTGCCCACCCCCGAAGTCACCACCGGTCCCCGACCGTTGCCCGCCGGTGCAGGCCGACGCCAGCAGGCAGGAACGCTGGTCGTGGTCGTTGAGAGCGTCTGCGCCGCCGTCGTCGCGGCATTTCTGGTGACAGGATCAACCGCTGTGACCGTGACGGTCGCGGTGACCGCGGTCGGCTCGCTGGCCGTGGTGAGTAAACGTGACTGATCATGAAGTCGGCCCTGAGGAAAGACTCCAAGGTGGCTGCGACCCGGCCGCGACCTCCGGCGCTGACCCGGACAGCACCGTAGCCGTGACCGCATCCGAGCAGCCACCCACCGGTCCGTTGCCCACTGTGGTGCCGGCACCGCGGCCCGCTCCCGCCTTCCAGGTGCCGCCGGAGCCCGATGGGTGGCCGGGATCATTCGAGGACTTCTTCCGGGCCCACTACCGCACCTTGCTCAGACAGGCCCGGTACGCGGGCGCGAATGAGCATGAGGCCGACGACGCAGCCGCCGCGATCATGATGGACGTGTACCGGCACTGGAACCGCCTCGACGATCCGCTCGCGTGGGCGCGCCGCGCCGTGGGCAGGTCGTTCATCAAGCGGAAGGTCCGCAGCCTGGACCGGATCCGCGCCCGGCAGGTCCGTTTCCACGCCGGCACTCCGCTCGCCCGCGCCGACGCGAACATGACCAGCTGGGAGGAATGGCAGTGGATTCAGGAGTTGCTGCTGAACTGGCTCACCGTTGATCAACGGGACGTCATGGCGTTGACCCTGGACGGCTTCGCACCCGCCGAGGTCGCCGACGAGATCGGTGCCCCACGAGACGCCGTCCGGCAACGGCTGCGCCTTGCCCGCAAGGCCCTCACCCAGGCGTGGCGCCAGTACAACGACGTCGAACCCGGCGGCAACAACATGGAGGGCACGACATGACAGTCAGCACAGGCAGCGGCTACCACGACGACAATGACTTCGACACGATCGATGAGATCGACGCCGCGGTCGATGCGGTCACCGACGAACATGTCGCCGAACGGCTCCACCAGCTACTCGCCGATTCTGTCTTGACGCACCTGTCCGATCTCGATCCGAGCTGCCCGGGCGCACCGACCCCGCCGGCCGGGCCCGGCTATGTGGACGCCGCCGACGTGGATCACCTCGCGGCCCTGTTGCAGATCACCGAGGAGCGGCTGACCATCGCCCAGGTCGCGTTGAAGACTGTCAACGCTCAACGCGCTCAGGCGCTCTACGAGGTGGACTGCGCCAAGGCCCTGCTGTCGCGCACCCTGGAGAGGGTCGCCAAGGTGTCGAAGACCCACGGCGACGCCTACCTGGAGACCGTCCTCGAACGAGGTCAGGAGATCCTCGAGGAGGCGCACCGGAAAGCCAACCGAGTCGTTGCCGCGGCCAAGCGCGACGCCGAACAGATCCGTGACATCGCGGAGAAGGAAGCGAGCCTCGCGGCCGCGCACGCACAGGGACGCCCACGTCCGCACTAGCAGGGCCGCCCAGTGCCGGCCGGACACTGGCGAGGGCCACTCGGCCGCCGAGGTGACCGCGCAGCGGCTCCGGCTGCACCCACCGACCCGGCCGGACCACTAGGCGGGTCCGCGGCGGCCCCCGCGCGCGCGGACACCGCTCCTCCAGCTCGTGCTTCGCTGTCCAACCTTGTCCAGGATGACCGATCGAAGCCGCACCGGTGTGGTTCATTGATCCGCGCCAGGGACCGGCCTAGGTGCCGGCTAGAACCGCACCGAAGGAGACGGAACATGGCCGAACACCGGCTGTCATCATGGCGCGTCGTGGCCGCAGCGTTGGCGTCGGGCGCGGCGTTCGCAGGCCTGCCGGCCTCCGCCGCGATGGCCGACACCGCCGCTCTGACAGGCGACGTGATTTGTGTTCCCCAGGGCGCCAGCATCTTCGAATGCCAGCTCAGGATCACCGGGGGGACCGCTCCTTACAGCACCACGTGGAGCGGCGCGACATTCACGGAGACCTTCACGACAGCCGCCCTGGGCAGGTGTACCCCCGCGAAGGCGTACCGGATCTCGGTGATCATCACCGATGCTACCGGTGCACAAGCAGCCGATCCCGCCTACTTCATCTGCAAGGGTGGGCCGCCGGTCTGAGTCGCAAGTGGCCGTCGGGGAACAGCAGGAAGCCTCGGTAGTTCACGTTGCCACCTCCTCCTCAATGACGGTGAACTCCCCGGCGGATGTCAACTCACCGTGCTGGCCGGGCCAGATTGCGCTCACGGTCACCGCGGTGGAGCCGTCGGACGCCTACCACGTAGGTTTACCTCGTCTACCTCGCAGGCTGCCCCCGTTCCACTTTTCTGTGACATGTTCGCCGGTCTCAACAGTTGACCTCGGGGCGCGGGCCCGACCGCCTGGGCGCGCGACGATCTCGGCTCAGCGGCCGAACTGGTGGAGTCGCATCCAAGGAGCAGACGATGACGACCGCCCGACCCGAGCTGGTAGCTAACTGGTTGGATGGTCAGCCTGCCTGCCCCAGAGCGCAGGCAACGGCTCACCGCGGCTGCCCAGCTCCGCCCTTGCCGCGTTGACGAATACAAGAACTTCGCGCTCAAGTGGCTCTCTCAGCGCAATCCAGGCGTCAGCTGGGATCAGCTTCTCAGTGGCATGAATGTGCATCCTGTACATGGCGGCATCGATCATTCGAGCCTGGTTGGCTACACCGCTCTCAGCTACCACGTAAACCACGGCGAGGCTGCGGGTCCAGTCGGTCCAGTCGGGCTGACCACGACGCCCATCCGAGTCAAAGCTGGCATGCTGTTGGTAAACCGACGCGTAGCTTTCGATGAGGTCGACGTAGGCCTTCATCCGCTGGTCTCTAGTCCACCGGCGGCCTTCGTGCCTTTGGGCGACGATTCCGCCGAGCGTCCCACCGATGAGCGCCGCAACAACGCTAGCGGCGGCCATGGCGAGCGGACTCCATTGAGGTGACATGCCGTCAGCTTCGGTGCGGTCAAACGCACGCGCTGTCGGCTAGCCGACTGAGGACGAACGGAGGCTGTCCGCGAGCCGCGGCGACGGCAGCAGCCGTGCGGTCGCCGTCTACCACCTCACCACCAGCGCGGCACGGGCGGCGACCGCTCGCGCCGCCTACGCCCAGACCGAGAACTTCACCGCCGCCTGTGAGCTGAACGCCGCGCACCTGCGCCAAGCTGAGGGCCAGACGGTAAGGGTCAAAAGAGACCGCGGGGGTCCCGTTGTACCGCGCGAGCCGACCTGTCCACCGCTGGAACTCACACGTCGACGCAGTGCCGCTGGCAACCGCAGCAACCGGCCGCAGGTGGGTAGTCCACCGCGCGGGCAAAGCGCTCATCGAGGGATTGCGCCACCCTCCGCCCGCCAGAACAATGCCCGGTGGTAGAGCCGAAAGATGACGTCCCCTCCCTCGTCGCCCAACCACCGTCCCGGACACCACCGAGGATCGTGAAATGTCTCGCGTCGAGCGCCGCCATCGCCTTTGGGCGCCATGGACGCCTGGCATGCCGACGTACGTGAGCGCTTGCCGACGCGCACACCTGCACCGGCAAAGCCCGCGGCGTGAGGGAAGCGGCGGGTAGCTCTCCGGACTGATGAGGATTTCGAGCGTATCGCTGGCCTTCGGCGTTCTCTGCGTGGGTATCGCGCCGCGTCTCATCCGCAACCGCCTCGCGCAGGCATCACTCAGGGCGTTGTTGTGGGTGGCGTCGGTGCCGGTCAGGCGTCGGCTGCTGGAGAGCATCGCGAACGTCATGGAGCACCGATCAGCCGGCCGCGAGCAGCCCCAGCACCAGGGCCAGCGGCGGCCACCCGGCGCGTCCCCGCCTGGTCACGGCGTAGCAGCGCAACCGGACCTGGGCACCGGTCAGCGGCAGCAGCCGCACGCCCGGCAGGGTGGGCTCGCCCATCGGCAGCAGGCCCACGCCCAGGCCCGCGACGATCATGTCCTGCACCAGGTCGAGGCTGTCCGCCCGGTGCACGATCCGCGGGGTGAAGCCCACCAGCGAGGCGACCGTACGGACCACGTCCTCGTCGGCGGTGTTGCGGGAGTTGACGATCCAGTCGTCCGCGGCGAAGCCGGCGAACTCGGTGGCCGGGGCGTCGCGGGGCACCGCCAGGCCCCACGGGACCTCCCAGAGCGGCACCGCCTCCAACCCCTGGTCGAAAACGGCCGGGGCCAGGTTGTAGTCGTAGGTCAACGCCAGGTCCACGGCGTCCATGGCGAGCAACTCGAACGCCTCGAACGGCTCGTGCTCGTGGATCAGCAGCCGGACCCGGGGCGTGGTCCGGGCGAGGGTGGCCGCGATGGGCAGCAGCGACCGCCGCACGGCCGTCGCGAAGCCCGCGACCCGCAGCGCGCCGGCCGGCTCGGCATCCGGGTCCAGATCGAGCCGGGCGGCCTCGACCGCGGCCAGGATCGTCACCCCGTGCCCGGCCAGACGCTGCCCGGCCGGGGTGAGCCGGACCCGCCGGCCGTCCGGCTCGATCAGGGTGGTGCCGGCCTCCCGGGCCAGGACGGCGAGCTGCTGCGACACCGTCGAGGTGGTGATGTGCAACTCGTCGGCGACCGCCCGCATCGAGCCCAGCCGGGACAGTTCCACCAATAAGCGCAGGCGGCGGGTCTCCATCCCGATATCGTCCATCAAACCCGAATGGTGTGTCTACCACCGGCACGTGGATGCGAACGGTATCCGCACCCGCGGCAGAGACCCGGTTAGGTCAGGTCATCGGTTTTTTGTCCGAGCATGTTCGCCAGGGCGTCGCCGTGTTCGCTGATCCACGCTTCGATGTCGTCGCGGAGCCAAATGTCGCCTTGGGCAAGCTCGGCCGCGGGCTCGGGAAAATCGATGCGGAGGGTGAGCTCCCGCACCCATTCCCTGCTGAATTCGACCAGCAGATCGAGGATCTCCTCGATCCCGGCGAGCGGAACCGGCGCCGATCCGGTGGGCCCAGGCGTGCTGATGTTCGCGGTGCTGGTCATGACAACTCCTCTGGTTGATCGACAGATTTCACTCGCACCTGATGTCGTGCACCCACCCCAGCGACGCCCGGAATCCGGGCCTGCGATCCGAGGTCGCTCCGCGCGGGGTCCAGAAGATCTCCCGGGCGGCTCGGGGCTCACCGCTGCGCCTACGCAGGTTGCGCCCGGTTGTGGGCCGGGCATGGGCACCGGATCGGGTCCGGGCAGTCGGCGTGCCACGCGGCTTTTCGCGCGGGCGACTTGATCGCGGCGCCGTTGTGCTCCAGCCAGCACGGCATGCTCAGCTTCGGCTTCGACTGGGTGACCGGCGCGCTCATCGGGTCCGTCCGCTGGACCGGTGAGCCTGGCCGGGGGTGAGCAGCGGCCGGGCGGCCGGCGCGACCATCCGGGGTAGGCGGACCGCCGAGCCCGGCGACCGGGTCGGCCAGTCGTTCTCGACCAGTCGCGGTTGCATCCGCCGTTGACGGTCGAGCATCTGGACGACGCAGCAGGGCCAGGTCCCGATCCCGCACCGGCAGACCACCGTCCGCGGGGCGTACCAGAGCCGCCGCGGCCCATGCCCGGCATGGCGTCGTCGCGCTCGCATCGCGCCTCCCTCGTCAGGGGAGGTGGCGGGCCGTACAGGGATGCCCTCTCACAGGCTGGCGGGCCGCCACCTCCTCACTCGATCGTCGTCGCACGATCACGGCGTGTGGAGATGCTGGACGTCCGCACCACTGTCCGCGGGTTCGCCGCGCCGTCCGCAAATTTGCGGACACCGAATCAGGCAGCCGGATCCGAAACCCGGGCGGCCTCCCACAGCGCGTCGGTCAGCCAGCTCGGCGCCCCGGAGCGACCCCCGCGCCGGGCAGCCGCCTTGAGGATGCGCGGCACCCGGGCCGACCCCACCACAGGCGCCCGCTCCACCAGCTCCTCGGCAACCTCGTCCGCCTCCCGCCAGGCTCGGACATCGACCAGGTCTGAGATCAACCACGCGCGATACAGCGCCTGATCTCGACCCTGCCCCGACGGGAGGTTCAACACGGACCGCTCGGACGCGGCCACCGCCCCGCGGCCGTCGCCCGCCGCCGACTTGATCCGGGCCTCGTGCACCGCAAGCTCCGCCTCGTGCAGCCACCACGTCCAACCCGGATCGTCCGGGCCTACGCCACCCGCGAGGTCGCCACGGGCACGCCGCAACTCGGCCAGCGCCTCGGTGGAATCGCCGAGCTGGCCGAACGCCCGCGCTCGCCGGACTCGCATCATGCCGACCACGCGACGCGACTTTGGATCCTCGCCGATGACACGCTCAGCAAGGTCGAGCCCTTCGGCGCCACGGCCGAGGTAGGTCGCCTGCATCGACAGGTGAGAAAACAGGAACCGGTGCATGCTGACGTCACCAGCCACCTCGGCGACGAGAGCCGCCTCGGTGGCGACCTGGCGACTCACGTCCTGGTGCTCACTGTCGTACGAAAGCCAGGCGGCAACCTCGCCGACCTCGGCGATCGCCGCGCGCAGGTCGGCACCGAGCCCGGGCCGGGCGCCTACGGTGGACATCCGGCGGTGCGCGGCCCGGAACGCGTGGACCGCTGTGAGATGAAGGCCTTCAGAGCCGTGCATCGTGTCGAGCTTCACCAGGTGCTGCACGGTTTCGTGCAGCTGCCGGACGTCCTGGTCGCCCATCGGCTCGGCCCTGCCTGCGGGGGCCAGCTTGATGGCCGCGGCCGGGATGGCGGGGCCGGCGGCATCCTCGACGAACTTCGCCAGCCGCCCTTGGGCGTCGAGAGCGTCGTCTAGGGCTCGCGCCATGGTGACGGTCGGCTGCCTGCGCCCGGTCTCCAAGTCGTTGACCTGGGTCTTGGCGCAGCTCGCACGTTCGGCAAGCTGGCGGTAGGAAAGCCCCCGCAGGTTGCGGAGGCGGCGGAGCTCTTCGGCGAATGCTGGGTTGACGTCCGTGGGCATCAATCACATCCCTGCTAGCGGTCAGGGCGGCGGCCGGACCGCTAGACCCGGCCGCCAGGATCGACGGTACTCGGCGCGCGGGGCCGAGTTAGGGACGCGGCGTAGCGACCCGGCTGGATCAGCCTCACCCGTCCGGCCGACCAGCCTTCCGGCGCGGCCGGGAACGGCTGGACAAGCGGGCGCTGGTGGTGGCCCAGCCAGTGGGCACGGAGCAGGCCGACAACCCGTTCTGCGGGCAGCGCCACGTTGTCTTTGACCACGACGCCGAAAGTGTCGCAGGCATCGAGAAACCTGCCTGATGGAGACGTAGGTGTAGCCGGCCGGTGGCGGGCTGCACGACCACCCCTCGACGGCATCCTGGACGACGGACGGCGCCGCTGCTGCCGCGGGCGCTCCGGTCGCACCCAGCCGGACCCGCGACCACCGTACGGATTTCGCACTGTCTGACGCCGGGCTGACGGGCGGGCCCCGGGGCGCTAAGTTGCCGGGCATGACAACAAGTCCATATGAGACGGTCATGGGATTCATCGTCGGGCCGTGGCTGGCCCAGGCCGTACGCGCGGCTGTTGATCTGTCGTTGGCCGAGCATCTGGCGGACGGGCCGCGGACGGCGGCCGAGATCGCCGCGGCCGAGGGTTCGGATCCGGCGGCGACGGCCCGCTTTCTGCGTGCTTGCGCTTCGATGGGGCTGGTCGCGTACGCGGACGGCGGCTTCGCCGGCACCGAGGTGCTGGCCGTCCTGCACCGCGACGCGCCGGTGTCGCTGCGGGACCTGGCCGCGTCCCAGTCCAGTGCGTGCCTGTGGCAGACGTGGGCGCGGATCCCCGAGGCGGTGCGCAGCGGCGAGTCGCAGACCACCCAGGCGCTCGGCATGCCGTTCTTCGACTACCTGGCCGCGCACCCCGACGAGGGCGCGCTCTTCGGCGCCGCGATGGCCAGCATGTCCGCGCCGGTCATCCGGGAGGCGGTCAAGGTGATCGACGTCGCCGGCGCCACCACGGTCGTCGACGTCGGCGGCGCGCACGGTTCCTTCGCCCTGGCCATGCTGGCGAAACATCCCGGCCTCGCCGCGACCGTGCTCGATTTGCCGCATGCGGTGCCCGGCGCGCGGGCGGCGGCCGTCGAGCGCGGCCTGGCGGAGCGCTTCACCGCGGTGGCCGGCGACTTCTTCGAGGCGGTTCCGCCGGGCGACATCATGCTGCTGAAGTTCATCCTGCACGACTGGTCCGACGACGACGGCGTGCGCATCCTGTCGAACTGCCGCGCCGCCCTGCGCCCCGGCGGCCGCATCGTGATTACCGAGATCGTCATCGACGACCATGCCCCCGGCATCGCGCCGCTGATGGACATCGCCATGCTCGCCTCCGCCGGCAGCCGCGAACGCACCCTGGCCGAGTTCGACGACCTGCTGACCCGGGCGGGCCTGCGCCGCAACGCGGCCACCCCGGTGGAGCCGCCGTACGTGGTGATAGAGGCGACCGCGGCGGCCTGACCGTGCGTGTCGAGAGGACCGGAAGCGGCACTAATCGCCGCTACAGCCACGAACGACGGGAGTCGTGACAGTGGCGGCCTCAGCCGACGGGCCGGCGCCGGCCGAGATCGACACGTCGGTGCCGCACTCCGCTACTTCGGAAGCCTCCAGGTCGACAACAGCACCTCCCTCGCCTTCATCCCCGCCAACAGGGCTGGCGGCCAAGCCGAAACGGACGACCAGGGATCAAAGCCCTGCGCTGGATCGGGGCCGCGGCGGTGGAAGCCTGCCCTCCCGTGCGTCGTGCTTGACGGCTCTGCAGAAACCCCATATTCTGCGATTCGCGGCAAGAGGGCTGCTTGAGTTCGAGTGCGAGCTCTGATATCTCGGCGAAGATGCCTACAAAAACGGTTTGCTGGTGGTCGTTCGAGACCTCAGCCTTTTGTAGGCCGTCTGTCGCGATAAGTCTCGTGGAGACTGACCCCTTGCTAACCGTTTCTCACAAACCAGCCATATCTCCGTGCCTTCTCA
>Ga0307516_10000480_pt1 | contig 53001 bp, 71 predicted proteins | sample 19_EM_MG_FD_203310 | JGI IMG/M metagenome (GOLD analysis project Ga0307516, IMG submission 203310) | Populus trichocarpa ectomycorrhiza microbial communities from riparian zone in the Pacific Northwest, United States - 19_EM | ecosystem: Host-associated > Plants > Roots > Unclassified | place...
ATTCTTCTTGTGCGTGCGGTTACGGCTCCGGGCTCATAACCTGTTGAATGGTTATGGCCGTAGGTGTACGTAGATGGGATTCTTCACGTTGTGGTGGGGTTCGGACGGGGACAATCTCAGTTGCTATATAGGTTGTAAGAGTACAGAACAGAAGAAGCCCGCCGAACCAGGAACACTAGGTACATCCACACTGCCCCCTTAGCCCCATCATCCCCATGGTAACACCACCCTCTCAACTCTAGCAGCCCCCATACATCCAGCGCCGAGAAGCTTTTCCAACATGTTTGGGGTAGGAAGCTTTCCAATACCCAAACCACTTCTCGGATGGATGGCCTCTATAAAATTGAAGCTCCCCACCAATTGTTTTCAAGTCTGTACAAAGAGGCCGTATAGACCGATTGCTATCCCGCGCGTCCACGTTTAGAGAGCTAGACATTGCTCAGCATCTTCTCGGCCGATAGCGGCGGGTCAACGCCGCTGCACGCAGCAGCCGAGAACGGGCACGAGGTGCTGGCCCATCCTTGTGGATTGAGTCGCCGAAGTCTTGGTGGCCGACGGCTATGGAAGGTCGCCGCTGCCCAACGCGGCGCGGAACGGAAACGAGACGCTGGCCCGGTAGCTCGTGGATCGGGGCGCTGACGATGTCTTGGCCGCCAACGGCAACGGGAGAATGTTACTGCACGACACGGTGCGGAAAGGACGTGCCGCGCTGACCCGACTGCACCTGCTGCGTGGCGCCGACCTCTCAGCGGTCGCTAGCGACGGGGCCACGCCGCTGCACGCTGTGATGGCGAGCGGAGAAGAGGCACTGGCACGGCTGCTCGCTGCCGCCGGCGCCCCGCTCTCCCTGTAGCTTTGGATTCTTTTTATGATGTAGCATTAGTCATAACCGACCCATTTGACGCGGCACGTGCATTAGAGTCCATTCCTTTACATTCTTCCGTCTGCACGAAGTTTCAGGTCTCCAGCTCTGTTGTTACCGTCTCGTCGCTGGCTAAAGGACGAACATCATCGTAGCATAGGCAGCACATGCCTGAATTTCCTTCGTTCATACATGTTATTTCGGCTATGGACACAAGATTCCCCGGTCGATCAAGGATTGGCGCAATAGCGGGTGAGTGATGCACTCAGGGGGGTATTTTTTTTCTTCATTAGTTACTCGCATCAGTCCTCGCAATAGTCCGTCCTGCGCGGCCGAGCTCGGCGGTCTTCGAGGAAGGTCCCGTCCCGCGCACGGTCCCCACTGCCCTGGTCCGTCTGGTCATATACGATTTAGACGGACTTCCGAAGACTGCCGGGATCGGCTGGGCACCCCGCTAGTGTAATAAACTCCGGATTAGATTGCGTGAAATTATATTTTTCCTGCGCTACATGCAACACCCGCTCACCAACTACGGCGTATTTCCGCCGTGCCAGGCGTCCCTCTGGCACCACCAGCTCACACCTCAGACAAGCCTAACACCGTCTCGGTACCGGCGCCTACACCGGAGACGAAAGACTCGATAATATCGTATGTGCCCTGTGGATTCGGCATCCCTAGTAGCAACTCACTTTAGATCCTGATTTATTCTACCCACCGATCGGAGCAGGGAATTGAAAAATGCTACACAGGCAGTTTGATTTTCCTTTACTGATGTGTGTACCGGGGACTCACGCGGAACGGATGAATTGGGTGGGGCAAGCCAAAACAGGAGAAGAGTACACTGGCAAAGATGGATAACTAGCCTCGATGGATCTACCACTTCTTGTCCGATCACTATGACAATTAAACATTCTTTCTCTGTTCCTTCTCGTGCTCCATGTTAGCTAGTCATCGATTTTTTTACTAGTTGTGGTGCGCCGTATACCTACATCTGAAGCAACAGCGCACACCCGGGGGTGGGGGGTCAGGCCCGGCTGGGCCCGGCAGTCCGCCCAGTCCTCACTGAAAAATATAAATGGGACGGCCGCCCTTAGACCGCCAGGTCTTGCGGCCATAGCCCAGCCCCAGGCAGGCCTCAGGACGGACGGGGCGGACAATTGCGAGGCCTGGCTCGCATGCGACCAATTTGATCATGGCGGGCCTGGGTCATTATACCCGACGGGGTCTGAAAAGCCATAGAACTCAGCGATGCTATTTACTACCTCTAGTGCCGGAGTCACCAAAGATCTAAACAACAGAGAGAATTACAGCCAAACCTAGTGGAACACGTTGACAGTACTGCCACCGAAGACCTCCACAGTCCTTTTGAATTACCGCTGCTTGACCAGGCAGGATTCAGGTTGTTACGGACAAATACAACGTCCCGGAAAATTTTCCATCAGCCCACGATTAAGGGGTTAAACGGTCCCTGCGTCGAAAGGAGTTTGAAGGTAGATCCTCTCGCCTGGAATTTAACGACTTCAATTGTTGGCAATTTTCTATCCGATCCGATAACGAGCTGGCCGAAGGGGAATTTGCCTTATTTCCCTCCACCAGGGCCCCTGTCCTCAGCCTTTCTTCTCTTCATCTCAGGTACTATTGCTAGAGAGTGAGTTTTATGGCTCCTCAGGCCCGTGATTCACTCAGGTAAGACGTGCAATACCATCCGTTGAAACTCTTTTACCCGTCATAGTAAATTTTTGGCAGTAGGCTAAATAGCGAAAATTGGGTTCTATAGTGAACATTTCTGAAAGGACGGAGTCATGCGCCACCGCTTCACTCCTCACATTATCATGGCACCGCCGCCCCTCCAGCATCGACCACCCCTTGGAAACTAGCAGACATAGTATCCGCCAGTCTATCTAATTGCTCCTCTGTATTACCCTTCCAAGTGATTGACAACATTGTCTTCAACGTCTCAACATCCCGCAAATCTCCTCCAATCCTGTCCCCATATCCCCCAACACGCCCCCATCGGATTCAATCCGGAAATTGTGTAGTAAAGATCGCTTGCCAGCTGAGGCGTCGAGTGCGGGCATTGCGGATGGGGGGGGCTTCGAGGTGGGCTTTCCCTACGGCGCCGAAGATTGGGTACGGGCGTCAATACTCCGGACGGCCGGCGGGCACTCGCAGGCCAATGCTAGTACTAGTGGAATAAAATTTCATTGCGAAGAACCGCAAGGCAACCGTCCGCACAGTGGCCAAGCATCGAGCCCGCTTACACGCGACAAGCAGTCGACTACGTACCCGTGATGCCAGACAGCGAAACCAGCTGTGATCCCTCTGCGCTGCCCGATTCCGCTTTCCCAAGGACCGGGGACTAGCGAATGCCCACCAGATTTTTGCTTACAGTTCCGCCACATCTTCTCCGATCAACAATTTTTTTTTAGACAACCCCTTTCCCCTCCCCTTTCCGATGCTCTCCTGCGTCTGTCCGATCCCCTGACTGCTACTGTGGTGGTTGTCGAAAGCTCCTAGCAATAGCCTGTACTCGCATTCAGCCTATGTAACTATGGCGGCGCACATTTCCCCCAGTTCCCGTCCGCTGTCTGCGCGAAGGCGGCACGTTGTAAGCTCCACCTTGCCCTTCGCCGAGGCCGTGTCCCAAGCAAGAATAGACGCCCACCAAGGAAATCGCAGAGGAAAGAACAAAGAAAATCGTGAACGGAAAGAAAGGACAAAAGCGGAGTGACCCGTCCCGTTCTTCTCGTCTGCGGATGCTATGAGGGAGGGCGTGGGGAGAAACGAAACAGCGGCAGTTCCTCCCCGGCACCCAGCTCCTCGGCTAGCCGCTGTTCGGCTGGCAGCTTGTACTTCTGCTGGGAGACTCGGTCTCTCGCCTAGTAGGCTAGCACCTAGCGTCGGCCCCGAGATGTCCCGCTTGATATGTGCGAGGGACGTGGGGAGCGGCATCAGCCGCGCCTCTGTCCGGTCGGTGCACTCTTGCCATTCTGCCCTTCGGGCATTCGGCTTTTCTCTTGAGAGCTTGCTTTACTCGTTAGCCGGACAGATATCTAAGTCCAAGGGCGGTGACGGGAAGGTACAGACGGCTGGAGAACATCCCCAAGAAGTGTGCTGTGACGTGGAAGGATGGGCTGCGTACGCAGGGAATAGGAGCACTCTTGGATGCACCGATGATGGACGGGCGCAATGGATGACGAGTGGGAGCTACATATGACCAGGAGAGAGGACTCGACGGTCGCTGCAGCAGAGGAGTGGTGGAATGAGGATGTTGGGGCGTGGGCGTCGTTACTTTTCTTCTCCGTGGACCACCTACCGCAGCGACTTCGTTTCAGTGACAGGAAACGGACTATATATAATCTCGCCATGATCTGATAGGTCGCATGCGAGTAATGAATAAACAAAAAAAAAGACTTCGTTTCAGTGTGGACTGCTGAGTCAACGTCCCTCACAGAAGATCACTTGACCTCGCCCACTGTGGCGTTGCCCGCCCTAGTGTGGCGCAACCCGTTCAGCCACATCTAACTCAGCAGGCGTTGTGCCACAAGTCAGACATGGATGGATAGCACACGCGAGTGGGGATGAGGCGAACTGGTCGCGCCGGCAACGGGAATTCGACGCGATGGGTGTCCACGGATTCCGTTTACTACATATCGTCCATCACCACCCTCAACACCACCATCACCTCCAACACTACCACTACTACCGCTACCGCGCGCGATGAACTTCGTCGGAATCTCCGGCGCCGACCAGGCGCAGTTCCTCGCGCTGCAGCGCTCGCTGCCGCACGTCGCGGTACTATCGGCAGATCCGGCGGGAGCGCTCTCGTCGCGGCCGCAGCTCTCGCTGTCGCTGCTGCTGGGCTTCCACGTGCTTCTGTGCGTGCCGTTCCTGGTCCCGACTGTGCCGTTCGGGCGGCCGCTGTTCCTGGGTGCGCTCACGGCTCTGCTCACCGCCATCGTGTCCTCGACGACGGGGCTCGGCCAGGCGGAGGACTACGTGCTGTCCATCGTCTGCGTCGGGTCCTACCAGCGCTTCGTCGCCTTCTACGTCTGCTCGCCCCCGCCGGAGCGGAACGGCCTCCTCGCCAGGAAGGGGCGCGACGGACCGCCCCGCAACTGGCGCCTCGCGGACAGACTCGCCGCCGTCTGCGCTATCTACGGCAATTGTCGCGGCATCGGGTGGGCGTGGGAATTGCGCACGCGCGGCTACTCCTCCGCCCCGGCTCCGCCGCGATGGTGTGCACTCCGCGCTCCGCACTCCGCACCCCGCACCCCGCACCCCCCGCTGACAGGTGACTAGGACGTTCGTCCGCGCGCAGCTCTCGAAGCTCGGCGCGATCCTGGCGCTGACGGTGCCGTGCCACATGCTGTACCCGACGGTGGCCGAGGTCCTGAGCGCGCCGCTGTGGGTGCGCAGCTACCGCAGCAATCTGTGCGTGTTCGGCGTGTACAGCATCGTCGACGGGTGCTACATCCTGAGCTCGATCGCGGCGGTGTCGCTGGGGCTGTCGACGGCCGAGGAGTGGCCGCCATTGTTCGGGCGCCTCACCAGCTGCTGGAGCATCCGACGCGCCTGGGGGTTCGCTCTCCCCCTCCCCCCGCCGCCGCCGCCGCCGCCATCTGCCGCTCGATGCTGACGGACGACGGACGGAGACAGTTTCTGGCACCAGAACTTCACGCAGATCGCGCTGCTGCACGCGGCGTACCTCTCGCGCGCGCTCGGCGTGCCGCGCGCGCACCGCCACCTGCTGACGGTGCTGACGGGGTTCGTGCTCAGCGCGGTGCTGCACGGCGTGCCGGCGTGGACCATCTCGCGCACCGACGGCGGCATGACGTTCTACTTCGTGCTGCAGGCCGTCGGCATCGCGCTCGAGGAGCGCGCGTGGAAGCCGCTCGGCCGCGTGCTCGGCGTGCCGGCCGCCGCGGCGAAGGCGGCTGGGTTCGCGTGGACGCTGGCGTGGTTCGCGCTCACCAACGTCTTGTTCGTCGAGGGCCTCGTCGCCATCGGCATGCAGCCCATCATCGACTGGCGCTGGGTGCTCGGGTACGAAACCGTCAGGATCAACTGAGGTCGTGGTTGCGCTCTTTCTTTCCACATATCGTTCTTTCTTCTTCTGCCTACTCCCCTCGCAGAATCACCGCAAATTTGACTAGCGATCCCCCAAGCCATCGAAGAATGAATTGCGTGCGTCCACCACGGTCAATAGAAAAGCAAAAAACCTACCAGCCGCTTACACGGATCCGGACGAGGTGACTGAACAACGTGTGACGGGCTGTATCTATCATATCTGTAGAAACAAAGCCCATCTACGTACAGGTGACGTAAGCAGCGCTGTGATCGTCGCGCGGATGGGCTGGGGGTGGGAGGAGCGCGAATTTAGAGGGGGCCGGGTGGGTGGATCGTGGCGCAATGCGAAGGAGGATGGTGGTTTAGCACGGCCGGCTAGTAACTAACTGGCAGCTTGGGGCGGGTAGCATCCGAGACCGCCCAATTTCTTGAGTACGTCAAGAACAGATACCGGAGTAGACGGGTGGAGTAGATACGGACATTTCGAATCACAGCTGGGAGCGGGAAGGGTATGATACAGCACGAGCAAGCGGTTGGTGCTCTGCGGTATGTGAATGGAGTGAGTCACCAATGAACAAAAGAGAATGCACGCAAAAAGCAGCCACACAGGCATCCACGGTCAATTGGAAAAGAACATCTTTTAAGAAAGGAACGTGGTAATCAGAGATAGTCCGGCTGGATTGCCGTGCCCTGGGCCGTCCTGGCACTGTCAGTTTTTGTCGACGGCTCCCGCGGGCTGCCCGAGCCAGACGTGGCGGTGCGGACAGCACCGCCGTCCGCAGCCGGATGCCCCCGTGCCTTGTCTCCGCTGCAGTCGTCGCCGGGATGGCGGTCCGGTATCGGCGAGTCGCGGACGACCGTGTCCTCCAAGTCCTGCACGGCGAGACTCGTACGCGCCACAGGTGCGGTGGCTGTGGCGGTGGTGGCGCAGTACATCTTTTCCGCGTGGGAGTCGCCGGCAACGGTGTGCTCGGCCTGGTACACCGGCTCGCCGTAGGTCTTGGCCTCCTCGGCGGAGATCTCGCGCAGCGCGCGCGGGTTGTCTGGGTCGAACTGCAGGTAGTACTTCGTCGGCAGGACGTGGCGGTCAACGACCGGCAGGATGCGCGTGCGCACGTGATGGTGATGCTGCTCGCGCGTTACGCACTGCACCTGCTCCTCCGTCACCACTGGCCGCACCGTCGTGTGCACTACTGCTGCGCAGGAGTCAGTCGCCGCCAAAGTCGCCGGGATGGCCGTGGGAGCCCCACCCGCCGCGATAGACGAAGTGACGTGCGTTTCCGCTACCGCTGGGCTGCTGGTGTGTCGCGGTACTGCGCGTCGGTGAGTATATCTCCGCACGGGGCGTGTATGGGGAGGAGCTTACGAGGGGCACCGGAGCCGTCGCGCGTCGTGCCGGTGCCGCTGCGGTGGTGGGAGTCGGACATCGCCTCCCATACTGCCGGAGGAACAGGAGATGCGGAGAGGGAGTTCGTCGTCGCTGCGGAAGCACGGTCAACAGGGAAATACCCAACGGATCTCCAGGCGCAGAGAGAGGTGGATACAGTGCTGGTCGTAATCGCTACTCGCGGCGGTGGTGGCGGTGAGTGCACTCGTCGTCCGCACGAAGCTCTCCCTATCGACGCGGAGCAGCGGTGGTGGCTGCAGCAGAACTTCATGCGGGTGATAGCTACTGTCGACGGAGACAGGAAGGCGGTCGTGCGACGCCACGGCGGGCGCCGAAGACGTCTGCAGCAGGGGCCGAGGCGTGCTCGCGGAGTGCGAGGCGAGGACATTCGAGCTGGCCGGGCAAATGGTACCAGCGGTCGACGGCCGTGTAGTCGACGCTGACTTGCCGCGCTGACTCTGCTTGTCGCCGCCGCCGCCGAGCTTCGAGAGGAATTTCTTTACCTTCTTCCGGAAGGGCATCTTCTTTTGTCCTTCTTTCCGTCTCTCGTTTCGCGTTGAGAGGGAGTGGATTGGTTGTTTTGTTGTGGCGGGAGGAGGAGAGAGAGCGAGCGTGATAGTTTTGCTTGTGCCGTTTGACGTTGGACACTCGATGTCTTTTTGCGGTTCGGCTGGCGAGGGGCTTTGGCCGAAGTTTCCCCCTTCCTGCCCACCGTGGCGAGGACCGCGGGGCTCACGGGACCGAGGTGATGTTGCTATGAGGTCAGTCGCCAAGTAGCGCAAGCCATCGCGTCACCATCGCCCCCCACAGCTAGTTAGCCTAGAGCATTTCTCCACGCACGAACGCCGTAGCGGCGGGGAATTAGGGCGGGAATGTGGAATCGTAATGGTGGCGGTGGAATTGTGGTGAAGGGAAGCGACGCACGGACTAGATCATCTTCCCATCGGTTTCTGCTTCCCTAAACATGTTGTAAGCGTCCGAAGCACTTCCCCCACCCTCCAGCCACAGCTCGACAATCGATCGCGGTCCGCGGGCAGTCAACCTGGTTTGTCGGGAATATGGTGGCCGAGCGGGTCGAGATCATCAGCTTTTAGTCTCACGGTCCCACTCCCGAGGAGAAGAATCCAAAAATTCTTAGTGGTACATAGGTGGTGGAGAGAGTTGCTGGCTTGCAGGGGGGAGGCGTGACGACGTGGCGTTTGATTTTCGCTTGGCGTGCCATCAGCATTGGCGGCATCGGGAAAAGATCGCCACGTATGGCTCGCACATAGCCCCAAGATATCCGTACCAGCCCCCGGCGTGTCTTGCTCTCTATTTCCTGGTTTTCTTAACGTGAGGTGAGCTTGTGATGCATGGCACGTATGCAGGGAAATGTGGCGGTGGGCACGAGATATCATTCGTCGGCGGAACATTATCTATTCCACAGCGACGACATCCGCTGGGAGACCGGTTCAACGGTTGGAGTGGAAAGTAGAAAAAAGAAGCCGATGGAAGAAATCAAGGCCTGAGTCCTGACTGGCCAACCCTGACGTTTGGAAGTGCAGTGCTGGTGTCGCCGAGACAAATCAACTCAGCAATTCGAGCTGTCTAGATCCTCCAACCACCGCCGTCCAGCACCGTCAGGAAAGCAAGATCGCCGGATGTTGAGCGGGGCGTGCGCAGCTTGGGCCACAGCCCAGTGCGGGCTTTTTCGAGTGTGAAACCGATGCGCCCGTCATGACGTCCATTTCTCCACTCCGCTCGTGGGAGAAGCAGGGCGGTACTGGGAGGTGGGATCTGCTCTCCAGCTGTTTTTCTGGTATTTAATCGAAGGGATCCATCCGCCTCTCTCCTTAGTTTTCTTTCCAGTTTTCGATAAACGGAACAGCACAAATCACACAGTGCCAGACACATTCACGAGCCTTCACACGCCTTCACAAGCCGATATCTTCGGTCTCCGCAAATCCCCCCCCCACAAACAAAATCACCATCAATTCATCATGCAAGCCGCTAAGGATGCCGCCCGCAATTTCCTGTGAGTACTTTATATCCTTCCCTCCACTGCCGCTGTTCATGCCACCATGCCCACACATATCTCATCCCACAAAAACACCGAATTCCGTCCCCCCACGCCGCCGCCGGACACTGACGGTTCCAGCCACCGTGACCACCACCACGAGACTGTCGTCTGTGAGGACTTCAAGCCCGCCGTGACCAAGGAGACGGTCGTGCCCGTCGAGGTGGTCAAGGAGACGGTCGCCATCGACCGCGAGATCCACCAGGACCACCACCAGGTCCGCATCCAGCCGGTCGAGGACCACGTGCGCGAGGCCGAGCGCCACGAGGCCAAGGTGCTGCCCGTGCAGCATCGCGAAACGCACCACGGCAAGGAGGCCGAGATCAAGCGCAGGCTCGAGGAAGAGGCGAGGATCCCGTCCATCCGTCCGTCCATCCATAACAGCAGTGCATCCGACTAACGCGAGGCGCAGACGCAGAAGTTCCGCTCGACGACGACGGTGCTACCGACTACGCACGAGAAGGTACTGGTCGGCACCGTGCAGGGCGAGCACGTCCACCACCACGTGTACGAAAAGGTGCAGCCGGTGATCGAGCGCGAGGTGATCCAGCCGACGGTGGTGCACACGACGGTGCCGATCCATGAGCGCATCGAGTACGAGCCGACGTTCCACCCGGCCACCGTGCAGCCCAAGGTGACGATGGAGGAATTCCTCAAGGCCGGCGGCACGCTCGAGGGCCGCGGCGGCGTCTGCGAGTCCTTCGCCGGCGAGCCCCAGGTGCGCGAGAATGGCGGCGCCCAACAGACCTACCCCAGCGCGCACGTCAAGGGTGGCAAGCCCCTCGGAGACCAACCCACTGCCAGCAGCTCGTCCGACATGCTCAAGGAGAGGGCCACGGCCTCCCCATCAAAATAATCCATCGACGTGAGGAGTCCCTCCGCCACCCTTACCTACACCCTTAACGAGCGACGGTCATGACGGCGTATGTACGATTATGGGCTGATTGAGTGAGCTCGAGGAACTGCGTTGTCAAGCTGGCTTTTTTTGCCCTTCTTTGTGTAAGTATGCTCGGAGCGGATGTGTAACAGGAATGGTTCGTGGTTGCTGCTCGTGTAAATACGGTATTGTGCCAATGCTCTTTTCACCACTTTCTCTCATGCACGGTGCTTTATCTCTGAAAGTGATGAAGCTCGTCAGCCATCGAAACAGCCGCTGGTTGACGCCACTGGCACGCGGCCCCCACTGCGGCCCGATAGTCCCCAAAAGGGCAGAACCGCTCAGGCGTGCCACATCGCACTTCGATGACTTCATCGCCCGCCAAGAGCGGACACGATGGACGGCTCTGCGCCAGCCGCTGAATAACCCGACGTGGCGTTGCCGCCATGCCGTCGTACATACTGACAACCACCCACACAGCCGGAACACGGCAGGACGTTCGATGTCGACTTTACTTCATAGGATCATTTCTATAGTAAATCGTTGAACTCTAAACAAAAAAAAAACGGCAGGACGTTCGCTTGCAACGAAGCTACCCTGCCGCGCAACTTATTGGCGCGGCAAAGCGCGGCAACGGTCAGCGGAATGTGATACACGGCGAGTCAAGCCGGGGCTGGCTACGTCCTTCAAGTACGTATGTATTACTCTCCTAGTTTTTTGGTGTTGTTCAACATCACATAGTTAATGAAAATAAGTTCATAGAGATTCAGACTTCGTTAAATTCAAAAATTTATAATATCCTGCTTGGTTGCTCGGTACCGCAGAATTAGGACAATATAGAACCTGAAATTCCAGGTTACCTCTGCGTTCTCTGAGACTGCTTGATTTAAACCAAGTAATACCGACGATCTCAGGTATCAATTACACCCCACATTTTGGTACGGTAGTGGTGTAACCCAACAAATTGACAGGCACTTAACCACGTGACGCGCGAATTAGTAAGAAATCGCAAACAACCAATAGACTAAGTAGATATATACCCGTACTGTGAGGCTGAATACACGAAGCCCGCTCTATATTTCCCCGCATCTACCCCATAAATTGGGCGCTTCATCGACCGAGATCCCAATACGCCAACGCATATTACAGACGCCCCCAAATCTAAAGACGAGCCCGGATTACTCAACGCGATGGGTGAACTCACTCGATGGGCGCGCAAGCACCTCCGGATTCCTTGTTGGTTCGGGCGGGCCTCGCGGTCATCATCGCCCGCCCTCAGTGTGCGGTCAGAGACGGTAACACATAACAGAGAGTCATTGGTCGCGACTGAGTCGGTACCCGCACTGAGACCAGCTTCCGAAGACGACGACCGATTGGTACCGGCTGTTCCATGTGCAACATCGGCAACTGCAGTACCAGGTCCCTCTCCTGCGATTGCAGCGCCGCAGGTACCGATTGTCTCGCCTCCCGCCGAGTCCACCGCGAGACCACAGGCGATTCCCGCGGCTACTCCTCCGACCTGCTTGAAACCTTTGACTGCTATCGAGATCAGCCAGCGAACATACGAGCACCTCAAGGAGAAACTCAGCGCTAAGGAACTGGAAGGGCTTAACTGGTCAGTGTACTCGGGAATGACGGCAGCAAAAGACATTGAGGATGTGAAAGAAAAGTTGAAGGGCCATCGGGAGGGTGCGCAGAAGATGAACAACATACTGCTCCATGTCAACAAGTATTGCAACATCGTAGATATCGCAATTCAATATCAGCCGGATATCACTGCTCTCGTGTGGGCCGGAGCGCGAACGATTATTCAGGTGCGACAAAGCCTCCACCTTCACCCCCTGGCCGAACAGCAATGCTAACTTCGCGTCTAGTTGGCGACTAACCGCTACGAGACCTTGACGAATCTCGATCAGGCAATGGAGACAATTGCAACCACCCTGGTGAAGTGCGAATTTTATCACCGCGTCTATGTTTCTTTCGCAGAGAATTCCAAGGGACCGGCGGACCACCGGAGAATATTCGCAGAGTTCGAGAGCCACCTACCTAAACTCTACGCAGCTGTTGTGCAGATCTCGGTGAAAGCGAAATCATACATGCTACCAGCCAGTAAGCACATGAATCCCAAAATATGTTGGAGTCGCTGAAACCGTATGTGTGTAGATTTCATGAAGAGTGCGTTCGAGCCATTCTGCATCAAGTTCAAGCCTTTGCTTGATGATGTGGCTACAAACGAGGCCGCTTTGAAGGAGGTCACCGAGGGCGCCGTCGTGGTGGCGGCCATGGGTATGTCAGCCATTTTATAGTCCGCCTCTACCGGGTGAACAAGATGCACCACCGATCGTTGTGTTATTGACTCTCATTACAGAGGATTTGGACAGCTTACACGAGATGAAGAGGGAGATGGAAGAGTGGGGCAGTGCGGTGAATGCAAGACTCGAGTGTATGTGCACCTCCCCGTTCCACCCTGAAGATGAAGCGAAAAGGCACTCACTTCCCCAACAGCCATGCACCAGCTTGTTGAGGTTGTCAACGCCAAACTGGGACAAGTCATTGATGGTATGCTTAATTCTCCAGTGAATCCGACCAGTAGTCTTCGTGTGAAACTCATCATCACAATACTGACCGCTGTGTACACCAGACAACAACAGCGAAAGGCTAATCAAGTGCCGGACATGGATCGGCGCTCTGCAAAACCCAGATGCGGAATACGAGAACAACCACAAGCACATACGCGATAGTCAGAGTTCATGCACCTGGATCCAGCGAACCGAACAGTACCAACGCTTCATCGACCAGCAAGGGGCAAACCACTTTTGGGTATACGGGAAACCAGGTAACGTGAACCCAGACATTCCACTTATGCTGAGCGATGGGAGACCGGACTGACAACCTCCGTCTTGATTTCAGGGGCTGGAAAATCTGTTTTATCTAGCTTCGTCGTAACGGAGCTTCGGAAATATCCGAAAACGGAGCACCAGGTTCTGCACTTTTTCTGTAAGGAAAGGGATCCAAATGCCTCAACTGCCGCGGCGATAGTATGCAATCTCATCGACCAACTCATCGAGCACAATCCGCTGTGCCCGCTTTTCGAAATCCTCAACAAAGCGAACGCGAGATATGCGAAATCCGACAAGTGCACTGACTTCAAGACCCTATGGAATATCTTCGCTGCAATGGTCAAAGTCTTTCCAACCAGGATTGTGGCAGTTGTTGATGCTCTCGATGAATGCATGACCGACCGAGGGTTATTTCTCGATAAAATCACCTCGGATGTGGATATGGACGGCAAAGTCAGCTTCTTCCTGACAAGCCGAGGCGTGCAAGATATCAGGAAGAAGCTGGGAGAGCATAGCAACATCGTGTCCTGTGCCATGAGTGTGGATGAGGATATTAAAGAGTTTGTGGTTCAGCAGTTACCAAAGCTTGACCGTTTCCAAAAATGGCTTGTGGACTCTGGGAGACACAACATGCAAGCGTGGATGATCAAGGAAGTTCCGAAGCTCTCGGGTGGAATGTTCAGATATGCAGCGTTGCTACTGGACCAGCTCAATTCACCTTTTGTCAGTATTACCGAATTGCTCGACGCGCCACCTCCCGGGGTGGATGACATGTATGAGCACATCCTGTTACGGCTCGAGTTGGGGGATGAAGATCTGGCCTGGTGCGTAGCACGACGAAAGACCCGCAAGACGATTCTATGGTGGGTTGCAATGGCGAAGGAACCGTTGAGAGTGATTGACTTGGCGTATGTTTGCGCACTAAGGGGCGGCGACGATGATCGCTTTGACCCGACCGAAAGCAGTCTTATATCCGCGGATGACGTCTCGGGTATTTGCGGCCCTCTGATTGAAGTCGTGGGTGGGACTGTACAGTTCACTCATCTATCTGCGAAGGAATTTCTAATACGGGGACCTTCGGATGACCGGCCAGCGGAACCCCGAATGCAATCCTACTGGATTGATGCAGTGGAAGCAAGTGCTACAATGGCAACCACCTGCAGTAAGTGCTCCAATCTATTTTATTCTTCCTTCGCCGGTGCCAGGAAGCATGTATCTTGGTGTCGCATGGAAAGATCATCACACCCGCACCACCCCAGTACCCGATCCGATATCCATGTGATAGATGACTGGGTTTTCTGATGCTGGGTGGCTTCTAGTTGTCCTTTCGAGAAACATGATTTCGCATCAGAGCCGCCGCGCGGGTCAGCAAAACCCCAATAGCATAGGAGAAACTTCCATGCCCTATGCAATAAATTATTGGCTACTCCATGCCGCGGACGCTGCAAAGGCGACTCAGTCGGGCGGCCCTATGCAGCTTTGGGACCTAATCTTCCAATTCATCACTGATGATGTTGCGTTTCACACGTGGGCAAACCTTTTCCCCCGGTACAAGACATGCCATATCAACCACTGCACATACGAGGGCTGCACTGAAGTTAAACCACTTGCTATTGTAGCATCATATGGCCTCTTTCATGTTGCAGAACGGCTACTGGCTGGACAGGTTGGCGAACCTACGGAGGATAAGGACGTCATTGCGGACATGCACCGGGATATCGAATATCTCTCGGAGCCTCTCCGTTGGGCGGTAAGGAACGGACATGAGGAGGTGGCCCGCCTGCTCCTCGACCGGGGCGCCAATGTCTCGACTGCCGAAAGCGACGGGAAGACTCCGCTGATCTGGGCGGCGTTCAAAGGGCACGAGGCGGTTGCCCGCCTGCTCCTCGACCGGGGCGCTGATGTCTCAACCGCGGAACGCAACGGGAAGACGCCACTGATCTGGGCGGCGTTCAAAGGGCACGAGGCGGTTGCCCGCCTGCTCCTCGACCGGGGCGCCGATGTCTCAACTGCGGAGCGTAACGGGAAGACGCCGCTGATCTGGGCGGCATTCAGTGGGCGCGAGGCGGTGGCCCGCCTGCTCGTCGACCGGGGCGCCGATGTCTCAACCACGGAACGCAACGGGAAAACGCCGCTGATCTGGGCGGCGCGCCATGGGCACGAGACAGTGGCCCGCCTGCTCCTCGACCAGGGCGCCAATGCCTCGACCGCCGGAAGCGACCGGACAACGCCTCTTATCTGGGCGCTGAGAAATGGGCATGAGACGGTGGCCTGCCTACTTGTCGACCGGGGCGCCGATGTCTCAACCGCGGAACGCAACGGGATGACGCCGCTGATCTGGGCGGCTCGCCATGGCCACGAGACGGTGGCCCGCCTGCTCCTTGGCCGGCGTGCCAATACCTCGACCGCCCAGAACGATGGGAAGACGCCGCTGATCTGGGCTTCGTGTAGAGGGCACAGGACGGTGGCCCTCCTGCTCCTCGACCAGGGCGCCAATGCCTCGACCGCCGGAAACGATGGGAAGACGCCGCTGATCTGGGCGGCACGCAATGGTCACGAGACGGTGGCCCGCCTGCTCCTCGACCGGGGCGCCGAACCCTCGACTCCCGAAAGTGACGGGACAACGCCGCTTATCTGGGCGCTGAAAAATCGGCACGAGACGGTGGCCCGCCTGCTTGTCGACCGGAGCGCCGATGTCTCAACCGGGGAACGCAACGGGAAGACGCCGCTAATCTGGGCGGCGCGCCATGGGCACGAGACAGTGGCCCGCCTGCTCCTCGACCGGGGCGCCGATGCCTCGACCGCCGAAAGCGACGGGACAACGCCGCTTATCTGGGCGCTGAAAAATGGGCACGAGGCGGTGGCTCGCCTGCTTGTCGATCGGGGCGCCGATGTCTCAACCCCGGAACGCAACGGGAAAACGCCGCTGATCTGGGCGGCGCGCCATGGCCACGAGACGGTGGCCCGCCTGCTCCTCGACCGGGGCGCCGATGCCTCGACCGCCGAAAGCGACGGGACAACGCCGCTGATGTGGGCGCTGAAAAATGGGCACGAGACGGTGGCCCGCCTACTCGTCGACCGGGGCGCCGATGCCTCGACTGCGGAGACCAACGTGGAGACGCCGCTGATCTTGGCGGAGGAAAACGGTTCCTAGGCTGTGGCCCGATTCGTTTACGATAGAGGGCCACCGAGACACAGCTTAGAGCTGTCGTGTCCTCTCCTTCGTCTCCCGCCCCTTTTACCGACATGACTGTGAGTTGGCTATCGAACCCGCTGTGTCAGGCAATGGTTCGCTCGATTCAGTTCGGAAATTCAAGTTTTCTTTCGGTCTCTTCTGCACTTTTACCGTTAATGTAACTGTTGGAAGTGCTTCTCGCGCGTTGTTTAGATTTGGCGCTTGTGCCTTAGAGTTTGTTGAGGACACGATTGCGTAAGGCGCAAGCGGGGAAGTGTGAGCGGAGGATCTTTGTTCTTGCGGGTTCTTTCTCTTCTTCTCCTGTTCAATACTCATCGAATATTACAAAGAAGTTGTGAGCCATTCAAACGACCAGTACCCATACACCTTGTGTATCCTCATCTCACACGACATTCAGACGGATCAAACTCCTATCATTTATTTCCATCTTCATTGCTAATCGGTATTCTTTCAACAGTAACTATTTAAAGAGAAAAGGTCTACAATGCCAGAACATACGCTAAAAAAGTCCACAATGCCACAAGGGTTCTTCCATGCCAGTTTTTAGTAAGGAATTTCTTGGCTCGGAATATTGCGGGTAAGGTAGGTAGAGTATGGCTGGCGACCTCCGCCAACGCCGCGACCAAGATCACCAGTTCTACAACTCAACAACATAGATATAACTCGTCCGATATCCACCGGATTGACATGAAAAGTAGCTATTAACGAGGCTGAAAATGTGCCTGTTATCGCCATTGCGCAAGTACGTGAACTCAAACAACTCGAAAGCAAAACTCGTAAAATCACTTTTACAACCACCACCCGCCGCACCCCTTTGTCTCCACACTACTCCACCATCGATCGAATTGACATGAATAGTGGCTATTAACGAGGCTGAAAGAGTGCCTGTCATCGTCATGCAATCGGACGTGTGCATGGGGATCAGCCTTACGGATGGCGTCGCGGTAGGCGGGAAGAAGTCGAAACTGGTTGCCTTGTTGTATATCGTCCCCAAGGACAAAACTCTTCGCTTTTTTGGCAGCCTGATAGCTGATAGCGACTTGGTGGTGAGGCGCCATAGCATCGATGATTTGCTTCGGAGTTGTCGTCTTGGTAACAGTGATTACAGTCGGTAGTATTTCTTGCAACCACCATTGCTGTATGGCGAGGCCGCGTTTGACCGGAGGAGCGCCGATGCAATTGTGCTCATCCACAATGGTCGCCACCGAAACATACTCTTTATTGCCAGAGAGAACTGCATAAACGCGAAACGGGCAGCCAGCATGGGCGCAAACGACGATTTTGCGAGTTGAATCGGATTTTTGATACAGGAAGTTGAACCTTATCTGCCCTTTAAGTCCCCAATCTTGCATTGCAGTCTTGAAAGCCTTAAAGTCGGGGAATCGGTCACCCTCCTGCAGCGCCATTGTGACAGGGCAGGCAGGTAGCGGGTGAATTGATGAAGTCGTGAGCGGCGAGCGATGAGAAAGTGAATGACGAGCAGCGAGCTTACAAACGGCTGAGCGACTGGTTGTGGCATTGTGGACTTTTTTAGCGTATGTTCTGGCATTGTAGACCTTTTCTCCATAAAATATCGCTGGCGGTCTACAGTACGCTAGTGCACTAGCGCCTACTTAGTGCGTTAGCGCTCGACTTACGTACGTGCTCGACTTGGGTACGCGCTCTCTATGTATGTACTTGTAACTGGCCACACCACACCCAGTACCCATTTAGTGCCCGAGGTGGAGGGGCCAGCAGAAGATTCTGTGGTCAGAGGTCAAGAAAGAGACGGGGCGGTGGAAGAGTCGGTGGAAGATCCGGGAGCTGATGACTGACAGGAGATGCAGCCAGGCGGTGCTGGACTTCCTCACCACCACGGATGTGGGAAGGCTGGTGCCACCCAAGGATGAAGGGAACGCGGGGAGTGAGGTGTCGGAGTGGGAGCTCCGGGAGCGCCGGGAACGGGAAGAAGAAAGCAGGGTGGAGGCGGAGACGCTTGGCCTTTTTCTTTGTTTTTCCTTGGTTCTTTCCTTTGTAACTTGCGTTGGGACGCTTTCTCTCTTTCTCCGGGGGGGTTTTTTTTTTGGGAAAGGCCTGGGCGGAGGGCAAAAGGGGAGCTTGCAACGAGCCGCCGAGCGCGGACTGCGGACGGGAACCGGACTGTACATACCCTCGCCATGATCTAGCTAGGTCGCATGCGAGTAATGAATAAACAAAAAAAAACCCCAGTACTCATTTCCACACGGAACGAAGTGGCAGCAAGTATGAATGTATGTATCGCAATGTCCAACTGCATGATCATTAGGCATTATGTAATAACTGCTATCGACATCCAATCCCGCATTATAGACAGTCCTCTTGCGACCATTATCGAGGTTTGGCAGACCCCGTCGTATTTTCCGTCGTGCTTATTTGCTTGGTGGTGCTGAAGTGCGGGGCAATATCAGGTCGCCAATACATACTCACTCCATAGTTAACTGCCGATCGCTCCTCACTCCACAAAAGAAAGAAGAAAGAAAGAAAGATATCAACATGGTGCAGGTAAGAGGGACATAGTATCCGAGGGTAAACACTTTTAACGGGTAACTATAGCAGGAACCAGACTACGTTACTCTCACAGTTGGCGCTGCCCATCTCGAGACCGAGTTGAGCATGTAAAACAGACAGGAGTCGAGAAGTAATAAAAGAAAAATGAACTCCTCCTCTTCTGTGAACATTGTGTGAATATCATAGCGGCACGATCATGGCCCCGCTTTTCGCGACAGGTACGAGTTGAGGGTGAGACATGAGGTTGTGACTGACCAATACCTTCTTTGTTTACATCTTGGCGACGGATTTTACATTGGATTTCAGTGTGCGCATATTATGCTCAGCTCTCGACTCTGTTCATAGCATAAATCCCTGCAACCCCCCTACTAGCGCCGTTGCTGTGGCGATATATGTCACGACGGAAATAAGACGGTCTGCCAAACCTCGATATTACCTAACCACTACTGCCATCCGCCGCCAACGATCCACCGCGCCCCCCCCTGCCAGTAAAAAAAAGACGTAAAAAGACGTAGGGGGACAAAAAAAAACCCCCTGTAGATAGGGAATATGAATAGCGGAAAAATCCCAAGGTGAGGAAAGAAAGAAAGAAAAATACCCCCCATAAATGCCCGCAGAAGAACAAGCCGCAGATCGCTCCTCAACAAAGCAAAGCAAACGGAAAAACAAAAACCCGTCTGTAACCGAATCCAAAAAAAAGAAAAAGGGAAGCATCACTCATGAATATCTACCCATTATGTACCCCCTTACCTGGAATCGCTGCGGTCCTCGCGGGTGCTGCCAAAGTAGCGCTTGGCGTCCATGCTGCCGACCATGTCGCTGTCCTTGTACTCCCTGCCGCGGCGCTTCTTCTCGGTGATCTCGTAGCAGGTCTCGAGCTCGGTCCACGCGGGCAGTTCGCTGGAGCCTCGGTAGGTGACGAGTGACGACGACACACCGATCTTGAGCGACGGGACCTCGGAGAGGCCGTAGTGGGTTTTCTTGCCCTGTAGTGGATTCGGTGTTACGTAGTTATTTGTGGACAAGGGGGTGGGGTGGGTGGGTGACGAACCAGTCGATGTTGCTGCGGAGGTACCCGACGACGGCCTTGGGGCCGTTGACGTCGATGCCCTCGCGCTCGAGCGCGTCTGTGAGCGGTACGGCCGCGGTGACGCGCATCTTCTTATCCATGGCCGTGTAGCGGACCTTTCCGAGCACGGCTCCGGCGCCGACGGCATAGCCGTCCGTGCCGTTGAGGTAGATCGCGAGCTCGGCGGGCGTGAAGACGAAATGGCAGATCCACTCGCGACGCGCAGTGACGTCGGCGCGCTTGAGACGAGTTGACGGAACCGAGAGCGTGCAGAGCGTTGATCCGGCCGACCACCAACCTGCGCAGCTCCGACGCCGGACGGCCGCGGTACCTGCTCGGTACCTCCGGGCTGGCGTAGCCGAAATCTCAGATCGAGCTCGCGCTCACGTCCCGCGAGGTGAAGTAGCTGCCCGAGGCCTTGCGGAGCGGCCACGACGGTGTGCTGATGTCGTCGATGCCGCTCTCCTGCACGCGTCGGCCAAAGACGTGGCGGGCTGCGGGGCCACGTGCGCGTCCAGGCTTTTTTTTGTTTATTCATACGCGCATACCGCCTTTTCAGACCATGGCGGCGCACCCTTAAGTTAAAGAATATTGCGTTAAATAAAAGAAAGCCAAAAGGAAAAAGAAAAAAAGGAAGGAGGAAGAGGAAGAATAAGGGTCCCCCCCGTCCCGCCTACTCCTCTTCGTTCCCCGGTTCGCCTTGAATTCCTTCTGTCTCCCCACCCTGACTCTCGCCGCCCTCGTCACACTCCTGGTTTGCTTCTCGTGGTCACACCCTGCGCGCCACGGAGGTGGCCCGCAGGAAGGCCAGTCGCGGTCGGGTGCACCGCTCATCCGAGAAGAGATCCCGGATCTTGAAGCCGCTCTTCCCTATTCCCGTCTCTCTCCGTACCTCTGGCTGACAGAAAGTAGACGCTCGAGGGGCCTGCGGAAGCACAGGGCCCTGGCAACCATAAAAATCAAATATATAGATAACCTGCATAGATTTTCGATACAGTGGAATTAGGGCAATACACAAACCGAATTCCAGGTTAACTCTGTGTTCTCTGAGACTGCTTGATTTATATTCACGAGGTAGTACTACTGACGACCTTTGGTACCCGTACGTAGATATGTCATACTAGTAGGTAGTTACATAGGTAGTTAGTTGTGTAACCCAATAAACGGCTGCCTGAACCACGTGATGCGGATGCGCGGAGTTTCGCGAACAACCAATATCTGCCCTGTACCGTGGGCCTGACTGGACGAAGCCCCGCTCTGTATTTCCCCGCATCTACCCCGATATACAGACGCCCCCACATCGAAGGACAAGCCCGAATTACTCAACGCGATGGGTGAACTCTCTCGATGGGCCCGCGAGCACCTTCGGATTCCTAGTAGGTCCAGGCGGGCCTCGCGGTCATCATCGCCCGCCCCCAGTGTGCGCTCAGAAACGACAGCACATAACAGAGAGTCGTTGGTCGTGACTGAATCGACACCTGCACTGACGCCAGCTTCCAACGACGCTGAACGGTCGGTATCTGCTGTCCCATGTGCAACATCGGCAACGGCAATACCTGTATCCTCTCCTGCGATTGCAGCACCGCAGGTACCGATTGTCCCGCCTCCCACCGAGTCTCCCGCGATACCACATGCGATTTCTCTGACTACACCTCCGATCTGCCTGAAACCTTTGACTGCTATCGAGATCAGCCAGCGAACATACGAGCACCTCAAGAAGAAACTCAGCGACAAGGAACTGGAGGGGCTAAAATGGGCAACGCACTCGGGAACGACGGTAGAAAAAGACATTGAGGACCTGAAGGAAAAGCTGAAGGGCCATCAACAGGGTGCGCAGAAGATGAGCAACATCCTGCTCCATGTCAACAAGTATTGCACCATCGTGGATGTTGCAATTCAACATCAGCCGGATATCACCGCACTTGTGTGGGCCGGAGCGCGAACGGTTATTCAGGTGCGACAAAACCTCCACCTCCACCCCCTGGCCGAACAGCAATGCTAACTTCGAGTCTAGTTGGCGACTAACCGCTACGAGACCTTGACGAGTCTCGATCAGGCGATGGAGACAATTGCAACCACCCTGGTGAAGTGCGAATTCTACCACCGCGTCTATGTTTCTTTCGCAGAGAAATACAAGGGACCGGCGGACCACCGGAAAATATTCGCAGAGTTCGAGAGCCACCTGCCTAGACTCTACGCAGCTGTTGTGCAGATCTCGGTGAAAGCGAAATCATACATGCAACCAGCCAGTAAGTAGATGAATCCCAAAGTATTTTGGAGTCGCTGACACCCGTGTGCGTGTAGATTTCGTCAAGAGTTCGTTCGAGCCATTCTGCATCAAGTTCAAGCCTTTACTTGACGATGTGGCTACAAGCGAGGCCGCTTTGAAGGGGCTCACAGAGGGCGCTGTCGTGGTGGCGACTATGGGTATGTCAGCAATTTTACACTCCTCCTCTGCCAGATGAACAAGATGCACCACCGATCATTGCGATATTGACTTTCACTACAGAGGGTTTGGACAACTTAAACGAGATGAAGAGCAAGATGGAAGAGTGGGGCAGTGCGGTGAAGGCAAGACTCGAGTGTACGGGCACCTCTCTGTTCCACCCTGAAGATGAAGCGAGAAGGCGCTCACTTCCCCAACAGCCATATACCAGCTTGTCGAGGTTGTCAATGCAAAACTGGGACAAGTCATTGATGGTATGCTTAATTCTCCAGTGAATCCGGCCTGTTGTCTCCATGTGAACCTCATCACCACAATGCTGACCGCTGTGTACCCCAGCCGGCAACAGGAATAGGCTAATCGAGTGCCGGAAATGGATCGGTGCTCTGCAAAACCCAGATGCGGAATACGAGAACAACCACAAGCACATACGCAATAGTCAGAGTTCATGCACCTGGATCCAGCGAACCGAACAGTACCAGCGCTTCACCGACCAGCAAGGAGCTAACCACTTTTGGGTATATGGGAAACCAGGTAACGTGTACCCAGACACTCCGCGTATACTGACCGAGGGGAGACCTGACTGACAGCCTCCGTCTTGATTTCAGGGGCTGGAAAATCTGTTTTGTCTAGCTTCGTCATAACGGCGCTTCGGAAACATCCGAAAACGGAGCACCAGGTTTTGCAATTTTTCTGTAAGGAAAGGGATCCGAGTGCCTCTACTGCCGCGGCAATAGTATGCAATCTCATCGACCAACTTATCGAACACAATCGGCTGTGCCCACTTTTCGATGTCCTCAACGAAGCGAATGAGAAATATGCGAAATCCGACAAGTGCACCGACTTCAAGACTCTATGGAATATCTTCGCTGCAATGGTCAAAGTCTTTCCAACCAGGATTGTGGCAGTTGTTGATGCTCTCGACGAATGCATGACCGACCGAGGGTTATTTCTCGATCAAATCACTTCGGATGTGGATATGGACGGCAAAGTCAGCTTCTTCCTGACAAGTCAAGACGAGCAGGACATCAGGGAGAGGTTGGGAGAGCACAGCAACATAGTGTCATGCGCCATGAGCGCGGACGAGGATATTAAAGAGTTTGTGATTCAGCAGTTACCAAAGCTTAACCGTTTCCAAAATTGGCTAGCGGACTCTAGGAGACACGACTTGCAAGCGCGGATAATCCAGGAAGTTCCGAAGCTCTCCGCTGGAATGTTCAGATACGCAGCGTTGTTACTGAACCAGCTCAATTCTCATTTTGTCAGTATTACCGAATTGCTCGATGCGCCACCTCTCGGCTTGGCCGGCATGTACGAGCGCATCCTGTTACGGCTCGAGTTGGGGGATGGAGATCCGGCCTACTCTGTAACACGACGAAAAATTCGCAAGACGATTCTATGGTGGGTTGCAATGGCGAAGGAACCGTTGAGGGTGATTGACTTGGCGTATGTTTGCGCACTAAGGGGCGGCAACGATGATCGCTTTGACCCGACCGAAAGCAGTCTTATATCCGCGGATGACGTCTCGGAAATTTGCGGCCCACTGATTGAAGTCGTGGGTGGGACTGTACAGTTCACTCATCTCTCAGCGAAGGAATTTTTGATGCAGGGACGTTTGGATAGCCGGCCAGCGGACCCCCGAATGCAATTCTACTGGATTGATGCAGTGGAAGCAAGTGCTACAATGGCAACCACTTGCAGTAAGTGCTCCATTCTATTTTATTCCGACGTCACCGGTGTCGGGAAGCGTGTATCCTGGCGTCACAAGTACAGATCATTGCAGACGCACCATGCAGTACCCGATATTTATGTGATAGATGACTGGATTTTCTGACGCAGGGTGCCTGCTAGTTGTCCTTTCGAGAAACACGACTTCGTATCAGAGCCACCGCACGGCTCAACAAAACCCCAGTAGCACAGGAGAAACTTCCATGCCCTATGCAATAAATTATTGGCTACTCCATGCCGCGGACGCTGCAAAGGCCAATCAGGCGGGCGGTATTGCGCGAATTTGGGACCTGATCTTCCAATTCACCACCGACGAAGCCGCGTTTCAAGCTTGGGCAAAGATTTTTCCCCGGTGGGAGATATGCCACGCCGGCCACTGCACCTATCCGGGCTCCGCTGGGGTTAAACCACTTGCTATTGCAGCATCATATGGCCTCTTTCATGTGGCAGAACGGCTACTGGCTGGACGGGCAGGCGAAGCTACAGAGAGTAAGGACGTCATTGCCGACATACACCACGATATCGAAGATCTCTCAGAGCCTCTCCATTGGGCGGTAAGGAACGGACACGAGGAGGTGGCCCGCCTCCTCCTCGACCGGGGCGCCGATGTAACGACCGCCGGAAGCGACGGGAAGACGCCGCTGACCAGGGCGGCGTTGAAAGGGCACGAGACAGTGGCCCGCCTGCTCCTCGACCGGGGCGCCGATGTATCGACCGCCGGAAGCGACGGGAAGACGCCGCTGATCTGGGCGGCGTTGAAAGGGCACGAGACAGTGGCCCGCCTGCTCCTCGACCGGGGCGCCGATGTATCGACCGCCGGAAGCGACGGGAAGATGCCGCTGATCTGGGCGGCGCAGAAAGGGCACGAGACAGTGGCCCGCCTGCTCCTCGACCGGGGCGCCGATGTATTGACCGCCGAAAACGACGGGACGACGCCGCTGATCTGGGCGGCGTTGAAAGGGCACGAGACAGTGGCCCGCCTGCTCCTCGACCGGGGAGCTGATGTATCGACCGCCGAAAACGACGGGAAGACGCCGCTGATCTGGGCGGCGTTGAAAGGGCACGAGACAGTGGCCCGCCTGCTCCTCGACCGGGGAGCTGATGTATCGACCGCCGAAAACGACGGGACGACGCCGCTGATCTGGGCGCTGAAAAATGAGCACGAGACTGTGGCCCGCCTGCTCCTCGACCGGGGAGCTGATGTATCGACCGCCGAAAACGACGGGACGACGCCGCTGACCTGGGCGGCGCTCAAAGGGTACGAGACAGTGGCCCGCCTGCTCCTCGACCCGGGCGCCAATGTATCGACCGCCGAAAACGACGGGAAGACGCCGCTGATCTGGGCGGCGCAGAAAGGGTACGAGACAGTGGCCCGCCTGCTCCTCGACCGGGGAGCTGATGTATCGACCGCCGAAAACGACGGGAAGACGCCGCTGATCTGGGCGGCGCAGAAAGGGTACGAGACAGTGGCCCGCCTGCTCCTCGGCCGGGGCGCCGATGTATTGACCCCCGAAAACGACGGGAAGACGCCGCTGATCTGGGCGGCGTTGAAAGGGCACGAGACGGTGGCCCGCCTGCTCCTCGACCGGGGCGCCGATGTATCGAGCGCTGAAAACGACGGGACAACGCCGCTGATGTGGGCGCTGAGAAATGGGCACGAGACGGTGGCCCGCCTGCTCCTCGACCGGGGCGCCGATGTCTCGACTGCGGAAACCACCGTGGAGACGCCGCTGATCTCGGCGGAGGAAACCGGTCCCTAGGCCGTGGCCCGATCCGGTTACGATTGAGGGCCACCGAGGCACAGCTTAGAGCTGTCGTGTCCTCTCCGTCCTCTTTCGCTCCGTCTGCCGATATGACTGTGGGTTGGCTATGGAACCTGCTGTGTTAGGCAATGGTTTGCTCGATTTAGTTCGAAAATTCAAGTTTTCTTTCAGTCTCTTCTGTAATTTTGCCATTGATGTATGTAACTATTTAAAGGGTGGAGTTACGGATGGCGAATCAATACATCATTTCTGCTTCTTGACATCTTTCGTACAAACAGTGCTACCTATTTCTTGTCAGCTTTCAGGCACCACGCCGTTAGGCCCGTGTCTCTGGTAGAGTCGGCTAGAATCTACTATGTAGCCCGTATCCCAGGCGCGGAGAGGAAAAAATTTCTCATTGGATGAATGAGGACGTCCGATACCGTAGATAGCACTAAGGGGGCGGCTCTTTGCAGCACCTGAATAAGTACTGTACGGTGCCAATAGGACCGGTAAAAATGATCCCATCTAATCCAAGCAGACTTGCAAACCTGCTTTCTCGGTGAAGTTGGATTCTTTGCATCACCACCAACCAATCGCATGTCCATCCGGTGCATTTTCGGTTCCTGGCCCCGCGGCTGCGTGGTGCTACTATGGTTGCGCCGCCCGCCGGTCCTGCCTCCACATTTGCATGTGTGCGTGGTTCAGCTCGCCCGAACAGGGATAGTAACGGTCTGTCCGGACGCCAGTCCAACTGTCCGTCGATACATAGTGGTTAGAAATCCCGCACTCGAATACCTACACACACTCTGTATCGAGCGATAGCATCCCGGCTCCGAAAGGCTGAGCACCTTCGGTCGGATCCATTTACGGAAGTCTGGTTTACGGGAACAGGGTCGACGGGTGTGCTAACTATCGGTACCAAAAAACGGAGACGGCCGGGGTGTACGACTATGCCGACTGTAAGGTTCAAGCGACTACCAATCTGTGTAGGTCGGATAGAGTGTATGGGGCGAACATCAAGATGGTGGATAAGGTGAATATGATGAAACGGGAAAAAAAAGGAAAAATGGGAGCAAAAATGACGACTGCGAGTGAGATATTGTGCTTCCAGTTGAGTTGTGGTACTGCACCACCAGGCTCAATCACAAGTGCTCGTAACTGGCCCCGCTCACCCAGTACCCGTTTCCTCGCGGAACGGAACACAGTGGCAGTATGGATGTATGTATAGTAACGCCCATCAGCATGATCATTAGGCATTATGTAATAACTACTATCGACATCTGATGCCACATTTTACATAGACAGCCCCCGAGCGACTATTATCCCACCTGCTGCCATCCGCCGCCAAAGAGCCACCGCCCCACCCCCCTCTCGCAGTAAAAAAAGACGTAAAGGCATAGGAGGGCGGGAAGAAACACCTGTAAGAAATAGCGGAAAATTCCGAAATGAAGGAAAGAAAAAAAAATATGTACCCCTCATAAATGCCCACAGAAGAACAAGCCGCAGATCGCTCAACAAAGCAAAGCAAACAGAGAAAACCCGTGTATAACCGAAGCCGGAAGAAGGAGGAAAAAGAAAAACATCGCTCATGAATACCCATTGTTTACCCCCTTACCTGGAATCGTTGCGGTCCTCGTGGGTGTTGCCAAAGTAGCGCTTGGCGTCCTGACTGCCGACCATGTCGCTGTCCTTGTACTCCCTGCCGCAGCGCTTCTTCTCGGTGATCTCGTATTACGTCTCGAACTCGGTCCACGCAGGCGGTTCGCTGGAACCAGGTAGGTGACGAAAGACGACGACACACCGACCTTGAGCGACGGGGTCTTGGAGAGGACGCAGTGGGTTTTCTTGCCCTGTTGTGGATACGAAGTTAAGTAGTTGAGTACGGGGCAATGGGTGGGATGGAGGGAGGACGAACCTTGCGCATGACCCAGTCGATGTTGCTGCGGAGGTACCCGCCGACGCCCTCGCGCTCGAGCGCGTCCGTGAGCGGGACGGCCGCGGTGATGCCGACGTCGGCGGGCGTGAAGACGAAATGGCAGATCCACTCGCGACGCGCGGTGACGTTGGCGCGCTTGAGACGCGAGTTGACGGAGCTGGGAGCGTACACCGCGTTGATCCAGCAGACCACGAACCTGCGCAGCTCCGACGCCGGACGGTCGCGGTAGCTGTTCGTCACCTCTGGTAGGCGCAGCCGAAATCCCAGATCGAGCTCGCGCTGCTCGCGCCCCGCGCAGTGGAGTAGCTGCCGGAGGCCTTGCGGAACGGCCACAGCGGCGTGTTGATGTCGTCGGTGTCGCCCTCCTGAACGCGTCGGCCAAAGAATCTCGTGGTGGGCTGCGGGGTCACGTGCGCGGCTTGGTACGTCGCCGTGAAGGCGGTCGACGTTGGCGTGGAGCAGGCAGAATATCGGGTCGAACGAGGAGTAAGTAGTCGTCGAATGACATGTGGCCCGGAGCGGGCGTTGGAGCCGCCAATCGAGGCGTGGATCTGGTTGTGGATGGGCTCCACCGAGACCCACGCATTGGGCGAGTCGCCGGTCTGGAATGCACTGCTGAGGAAGGCGCTGAAGTCGGGGATGCTGAACAGATTGTAGGTGTTGCTGCGGCGGGCATCGAAGTTGGCGCGCATCTCGCTGTCGGCCTCGGTGTCGTCGCTGGTCCGGACCTCGACCGGCTGCCGCAGCGTGATCTGGGCCTCCGCATGCAGTCCGCCAAAGCACTGGGCCCTCAGGCCGGCGTTAGTGAAACGGTACTGTAGAGTGGGTTGGGGATGTTGATTTGCCGGGGCTGTCCGCCGTTGGCGCCCGGTCTGGTGGCGGTGACGATCGGGCGCATGAGGATGTTCGGAATGGCGGAGTCGTCCTGAGCCAATTCACGGTACCTGCAACGGAGGTTAGCCGGATACACGCCGAGATCCCGAAGATGAACGTACGGAGAACCCTTGCCGCGGCAGCCCGCCATCACGAGGCCTGGTTGCCGCGGAACTTGCCGGCCTCGATGACGTCATGCGCGGTGATCCTCTGCTCGACCAGGGCCAGGTAGAGTCGGTGCCATGTCGCAAACAGCGCGGACCCGTGGGTGCCGTACCCGTAGTCGGGGTTGTGATCGCCGTGCGGCGCCCCTCCCCGGCGGATGTGCGGGAATTCGTGGATTCCGGCGATCTGGTAGTAGGTCGGCCTCGGCGACGCGCTGCTCATATACTGTCACGCCGGGACATCAGCAAGACACTCGAGGGCGCACTGAAAGGGTACAAGTGACCAGAGAAATATGTTGAACACATCGCGGTCTTCGGGAGAGACGGTCGCCAGCGACCGCGAGCTCCACCACCACCGCCACCGGTCCACATCCAGCCGGTCGAGCACCATGCGCGAGGCCGAGCGTCACGAGACCAGATGCACCGCGTAACGCACCACGGCAAGAATTGTGAGGAGCCATCGAAACTGCCACCGATGTACGCCGCTGTAGTCTACGTAGGGTGAATGTGGATATGATTAAATAAAATAAAAATTGAAACACTGCTAGTTGACGTCACTGCCAGTCTGCCACACGGCCCCCACTTCGCTTCGATATTTTTTTATTTTTTATTATTCATTGCTCGCAGGCAGCCTATTTAGCTGTACCAAAAAACGGGGTAAAATTGACACTGCATTGACACCATGTCCACACGGGATTTTTATTGGCTTTAGAATTTCGACGATACCTCGTATTAATCTCGTTCATATACAAATTATAATTTGTGCAATTACCGTATCTTTTTTCGATACCACTTTTAAGAAATACTTTCTTTATATTATTGCGTCGTCAACACGGGGTCTATACTGAATTTCAACAAATCCTCAAAAAGACAAACGCTGGATCAACACCGAAACAACACTGAAATTATAAAACTCAAAGAATCTAATAAGCACCGATTTTATTACAACACGTGATTTTTTGAAGTATCGCATTGATTAAATACAGTGTCAACCTAGTGTTAATACCCTACTTCGATCAATCCGCGTTGAATCAATCTCAGCAGTCATGCCGTGTTGCTCCAGTATCGTATTTCATACAGCATAATCACGAATGAGTGTCAAAAAATAACACTGGATGTATCCCGTGTTAACCTGTAATGTACTCTCTACTAACTGGTATTTAAGTAAATCAGAATTCAGGAAAACGAGCATTGATACAGGTATCAGTTTTAAGGCCCATACTAGCATATGAAATGACTTTATATTTGAGCTCATATTCTATTAAACGACTACGTATTATACGCGCAGCTCAAAACTCTTGCAATTTCTGAAACCCCACTGCCCATTATTAGCTATCAAGTTTTTCTGACATCTGTGGAAGCTATTAGCATACTTAGCATCTGGAGTGAAAGGTTTTGGAGAGTAATACCTTCAGAGGTTCTATCTGTACACTCCACTGCCAACCACCCTCCACTCTCATAGGATTAAGATGAAATAGTTCATCTGTAGAGTCTATCAGTGGAGTTAGTCCCAGCTGCATTTGTACTCTGAATTGGTATACCTACCAACTAGGTAATACCAATGGAGTCAGTCTCATCGCAGTCGCTATATGGTGACCACCGAATAGGTTAGTTCTGGTGGAACGAAAGCAAAGAATAATTAGCCTACCCGAAATAGTTGAGGTCTGACACTGGAGAACATATACCAGGTGATTGCCTGTTAGCACCTAAGTAAGTACTTCATATACAACATCTACAGGATGAGTAAAAGCAACATGTAAAGTACTTACATGATTACTGAGGAATGTACAATCGATCTGTATGTAGGAGTCCTAATACAGAACATTAGTGATATGAGCGATAGCAGATAGTATGCTTCAAAAGGGGGGTAAGTAATGGATCTATACATTGTGTTACCAGCTACTCCGTTATCTGAAAGTAGGTTCTTTTCTTTCTGTAAAGAGTCAGGGGAATCATCATGGTGTGAAGGGGTACCTACATGCTCAGAAAAATGATTGTTTTCAGAGAGCTGGATATGCCCCTATTAGCTGTAAGTTTAATTGTCAGCATTTAGATAGAGTACGTACGTGGTCTAGGAAATCTTCAGAATGCTTGTTCTTATAACATTGTCAATTGTCAGCAAGCTTACAGTGAAAGGAAGAAGAAATAGCATGTACCGAGTAGTGGATGACCCCATTGAATGAAATTCTACCATGCCAGATGAAGGGTTCACTGCGTATAATGGTACCTTTGACGTCCTTTGCCGTATCAATCAGTGCGAGAATATCTTCCTTGTTATACTCATGAATCCGTCCGATATCGTGACCAGAAGTAGTCATTAACTTGATGCCATGTATGAGACCAGATCCTCCAATGTTGGCGAAGGCAGATGATAGAGTAACTTCATCTCCAATCACCAGTGTTTTCGAAGCAATGAGAGAAGGATTACCAGCGACGTCTCCATTGGTCAATAGTACATCATGGTAGAATGATAAAGAAGCATACAAGGTGAAAAGCACTTACATATAAACTCAGCAGTATCGCTGTAGTCTGCAGACATCTTGCTGTAAGCCTTTGTTGTTTAGTTGGATGTGGTTGTTTGGAGGTGGTTGTTTGGAGGTGGTTGTTTGGAGGTGGTTGTTTGGAGGTGGTTGTTTGGAGGTGGTTGTTTGGAGGTGGTTGTTTTGTTCGAGGTAGTTGTACCGTATATACAACATGGCAGGATCCCAACAGTGGACGTTGGCGAGTGGACGGTGTGCAGTGAGGTGGACAGGACAGGGACAGCGGCGTGCCGTCGGTGTGCTACAAGGTGGACAGGAAAGGAACAGCGGAGTGGTGGCGGTGGGCAGCGAGGCGGGGAAGGGTTGTGTGAAAGAAGGTGTGATTCTTCTTCTATTAAAGAAATTAGGAAAGAAGTTGTTGTGTAAGGAAGGAAAAGGAAGAAAGAAAGAAAGAAGTGGGCGATGGCTCCTTTTGAGGATATCCGTCACCCACACAGTATCACTCAATGGCACGCACCGTAATAGTATAAAGAGGCTAAGGATTGTGGGAAATGTGGGGTGTGAAGGTCAGGTGAATTTTCCATCACTAGTGTTTTAGGGTTGACAAAATTCATGTAGAACGCTCCGATACAGGGTCAACACTGTAAACATCTCAACCCTTCACCCTTACAATCTCCATAGACAGACAGATCACCATGGATGCACGACTCTTCAGACTTGGTGACCACTCTGGTGCCAAGAATCTGACTAAAGGCATCGTTGGAAAGCCTTTGCGAACAGCTGACTCTTCAAAAACGGTATCCAAACGCACTGGACACGTTGGAGTCAACAAACACAGCAAATTCGTCAACACCATGGACAACACTCAGGAGTCAACTTTGCATGGGCATTCCAACGATAGCGGCGAAAATCACTCAGATAGTGACAGCGAGCATTTCAGCAACAACCTCGAACACCAAAACCTGCTATCTACTATCGTGTACCAACAGATAGCGGTTAAGAACTGAGTGCTTAGGACTCCTTCAGGAGGTACACTATCCAGGCACAGTGATATTGCCAAGGTTTTGCGGATCTCGACACCAGCATCTGTACATCATAGGCAGATTATCGATCCACTACTTCAACCTCCACTGGACGACGATAAAGATAGCGCTGATGATGATGAAGTCAATGTCAACACTGATCATGAGGAAGATGAGGATGACAAGGATATCATCAAAGACGATTACATTCATGGCATCAGTGCTAGTGTGAAACAACGTCATTTGGAGACCTTCCAGAGCCATAGCAGTACTACGAAGGAAAAAGTCTTCCAAGTCACAGTAAGTTCACCACAATTCCTAAGGCAAGATCATCTACCAATTAAACAAATACAGGCTACTACAGACTACACGAATATGACATTGCAGGAAGCAATCGATAAGTTTGTTCACAAAGGATACAAGATTGTCCAACCGAAACGTAAGTACGATACTGCGAAGCTCGACAATGTCTTTGTCGACCACGGAATAGAGGTGTTCAACCGACTCATTTTGGCCATGCGGCAGTACTTCATAAGAAATATCAACATCCCAGACAGTCAGTTTCCAATTCTGATTAATCATGCTGTATCGGGTATCTGCGACAAGAACACCATGGAATTCAATGCCCTTTTTAAGAAGCTTTGGGAATGGCGTATGAACTGGGCTCGCAACTACATCCAAGGTGCACAGGAGGTTCTGAGTGAAATTATACAGCAGAACCCAGATTGGAACGGTCTCACCAAAGTTCAACTACGTGGTCTCTATCAGAACAAATTCAGTTTTGAGTATTTGCTACACATGGTGGCACATGTCCATGCAGGTACCATAGATTGGCAAAGCTCATTGAACCACGCTGGCCTAAACAGCTTGTACAGGGCCATTTTCACTTGGACTATAGTGTCAGTATTATCAATCAACTAACAGTGATGTGTTTATGCTGACTTTTAACTTAGATTCCTCCATATGAGCAATGAAGATCCTGTTAGCTTCCCGCGTAGCTTGGCTCTTGATTGCATCAAGAAGGTGGCTGCTGCAGATGGTCCGCAGGACGATTCTCTTTACTCAGCATATGTTCTTATGCCGGCAAAGCCAGCCAGGGCTAGGAGGACTTTGAGGAAGACCGCACTTGCAATTGAGGAGGAGGAACCTGACTTTATGATCATCCCTACTGCCTGACCGTAGTTGGTTGTTGGAGTACAAGATGATATTTGTATTGAGAAAAGTGTTCAGATGGTTCTTTCATGAAATGTAGGTGGGGAGGTTCTGATACTACATCTTGTTTCGATTTCTGTCTTCGCCATTGTCTGTATATTCCTCCTGTTTGTGGCTACCTATCAGCTAGGCATGTACTTGGAGCTTATGGCCACCACCACCAGAACTACCAGAAAAATGTGAGAGCATCAGAGAGCAGTGAAAAGAGTAGGAGAACAAGGTTATCAAAAAATTCTGTCGATTGCAGTAGCAATGGTGGCACAATGAGTGAATTCTGGTGGGTATTAATCTGGTGGGTATTTCGTGCTATGCGGCTGGCTATCAGCTTGGTGTGTACTGGGAGCTTACGGCCACCACTACCAGAACTGCCAGAAAATCGTGAGAGCATCAGAGAGCAGTGAAAAGAGTAGGAGAACAAGGTTATCAAAAAATTCTTTCGATTGCAGTAGCAGTGGTGGGGCAGTGAGAGAATTCTGGTGGTGTCGGAGTGTTTGCCTGCTCCTTGTTCCCTTGCTGCGCATTTGCGACATTGCTACTTGGAGGCGTCGCACACCTGCGAGGCCTGCCATTACACTCTCCCTTATCAAAATGAGAATCTCCAATCATCGTGACCAGTATTACACTTTGCTTGTTCTGCAGGTTTTCCAGTTCGCAGATCAACAGTGCTCAGTGGGTTCTGACTGTACCTGCTATCAGCGCTTGCCTGTTTCCTGTTCATGTCTGCACTTTTCCTTCCCAGTTGAGTATTTATTACTCCAAAGTATTCAACTATCACCCAGTTCGGCCAATTTCGTGTTGGTTCTAGGTTCAGTTGCATTAGAGAAGTCCGTATGAGTACACATGTGAGTTGTGTGGATATGAGTACGTATGTGAGTTATGAGCGTGTATATAAGGGGGTATTTCTGCTGTGTATTGTCCTCTTCTCTTTCTCTCTCATGTAATCTCCTGTATCCTATTCAGTCTATAAACCTTCTCGCCGTTTTCTCCTTTTCCTCGGGTTTCTCTTTTTCTTCTGTTTCCTCCTTTAGTCGGTGATGCTCGTCCAGCGTTGCTTGTCTGGTACTCGTCAGGTCAACATTTGCTTGTCCCTCTCCGTCACTGGTCACATCTACGTTTGCTCGTTCCTGACTGTCACTCATCACATCGACATTTGCTCGTCTCCTATCCTGTTCCCCATTGCCTGCTGCCATTTCCCTTTCCCACTCCTATCAGGCTGTTCCAGTTCCCAGTTTCCACTCCAGCTCTCGCTCCCACCTCGAATCCATCCAAGTACTTTAAAACCTATCGCCCTCCCGCAACCATTACAGAACTCCCACTACAATGCGACGACGAGGTGCTGTGAATTTGCCACCCCTCATATCACCAACATGTGAGTTAATAAAGTTTGTATTTGCTTTTTAGTTTAATCTCCTAACAAATACTCCAAAATGTAGTACCATCATGGCTGAATTCTCTAGCTTTAATCGGGAATTCGATATCGATATCTGAAGCACAGATGTTTCTCTCTGGTGTTCCAACAATACCAAAAGGTCCAAGTTTTATGGGTGCCATAGAAGATGTTAATGGCCTATCAGATCAAGAAGATGAGTTTGAATAGTGGGAGAATGAGTTTAGCCGAGATGAGATCAAACTGGTATCTACGATCGCAAACTGCAACCTTGAAGGAACTATAATGCCCCCAAAGTCATTTGATTCTGAGGATGCTAGACTTGAAGTCACCAACAATAAAGAAGACTCTGCAATGGAGGCAGCAAATACAATATTCGATATCACTATCGGAGAAGATTACGATATCAGTGATTCCGTATCAGACCCTGAGAATACTGAAGATCAAACTACTACGGCCGATACAGTTCATAACGGATCGAACTTTGAGGAGACTATTTCCCCAGTGCAAACAATACTCGTCATGGACTCGATTTGCAATGCTGACTTTGCAGCCGAAAGCTCAATAGAGGTCAAGCCAGTTGTACAAGAGATATCTGATCAACCAGAAAAGGTTTATCATGATGTACTGAATCCTAACCATGTGGATATACATGAGTTCCATACAGCTGTCATGCTCCTAATGATGGCCTCCAACATGTCCCACGCACAATACCGGGTATTCCTAGAAACCATGAAGTTTGCTACCATGGAGGCCATTCAGTCATTACCAGCATCGTTGACGACTCTACGAGAGCAATGCCGTCGGAATATGCCTCTCATGAAGATCTGTCTGTCACGATCCTGCCCTGACTACTGCGTGCTGCTCGACAGGTAATGTAGACTTAACTCTTCAGGGCGTCACTCGTTTCCTCACACACCTTTACGTGGGCTCGTTGTACTTGCGGTATCTGTCACACCCGGCGTGGTCTCGTTGTGGTCTTCTCACACGCCTTTGCATGGGCTTGTTGTTCTTGTGGGTTTTGGTGGTCGCAGCGCCGGTCACGGGTAGAGAGGTAGGTCTGTGGAGGGAGATAATAGATTGTGTGGAGAAAGAATCTCCAGACTAGCTACCTCGCCCTTCCTTTATACCTTTTCCTTTACTGTGGAATCACAGTCCTGCCCGCAAGACTGACACAGAGCTTTCCATCATGACTCCATCGCCACGCCCCAGAAACACACGATCCTGCTCAGCCCCTTCTTTCCTCCGCAATAGAAAACGCAAGGCAGACTCGTAACGGTAAAGGAACAACCAAGGAAACAACAAGGGAAGCAATAAACATAACACAGGTGAAAGCGAGGCAGACACGCAAGGGTAAAGGAACAACCAAGGAAACAACAAGGGAGGCAATAAACATAACACTGAATGACACGAGGCAGGCACACACACGTTTTACCCAATCTTAGTCGGCCAGCGACCGGGTCAGGGTTCTGAGGAATATTGCTCCCAGAGTGATATTTGCAAGGACTAGGATGTTGCGTCTAGGTGCGTAGGATAATCGTGGACGCGGTGGCAGAGACAAGGATGAGCCACATAGTGGCGAGGGTTACAGTGGTGCCCGCAGCGGCTCCGGAAAGCCTGTCGTACCAGGTTCGTGATACCATCGCCACGAAATCCAAGTATCTCTTGAATCGATTCCGCCAAAGAAGAAGACCCCATGTGATGCATACTGTTTTGAAATCGAAGAATATTCAAAACTATGGCTGTCTGACCAGCGATTGACCTCTCGAATGCACTTTAGCCGTGGAATACTTGATAAAGACATGTTGACGAGTGAATTCTATCATGGCAATACCTGGTTGGGCAGTTTACGAACCACTTCCTGTGAATACGCCAGATTATTCAATGATTGCGAGCCACTGTTACCCTCAGACTGTATTGCAACAACAGAGTACTCAGTGCTATGGATCCACAGAGTGGGAAAATCAAAGACTGGTAACATCAACCTACTCTGCAAACGTCTCCTATCCTTCCCCGAATTGCCACTTCATTGGCGATATAATTGGTCAACATCAGCGGAACAGGCACATCAATTCGCTCGTTTACAAGTTCCTCCTTACGCCCTAGCCAGCTCCAATCTACCCGAGCTTGTGTTGATGGATGATGATCATATTATCGTCTCTCTTGTGACCGTCACTAAGAAGTTATGGGTTCATTTTCTGGACTATGATTTTGATGGTCTTACCGCTAGCCTACTTCCATCGCCACCAGAATTTTGCATCCAGCTTATAGCCTATACCGATCAGGATCGTCACCTCATTCAGAGCATTCAACTACGACACCACATTCCTGCCGAGATTGAACTTATCGAGCTGGGACGTGTATACTGCATTGAACGATTTCTAAGATCTGGCCCTCGGCATATCTCGATTCCAATTACTGCATTCCTTGATGATTTTGGCCTCTACTGCAACACATACCACAGCTTAGGAGGCCTTTACATTCAACCAGCCAATCTTGATGAACCTGCAAGGTTCACTATGCAGAATATATTCGTCCTGATGCTTGTACCATTTGGAGGTAACGAATCGGAAATCACCCAGTATCTACATGATGAAACTGTACCTCTGGCACAAGGTTTAGAGATGACTCTCCTCACTGGCGAACAGGTTATCCTGACTGTCTTCCCCATATGTATCACCGGTGATATGCCACAACAAAACTCCAATAGCGGTATGATGTCGTACAAAAGCAAAATGGGATGCCGCTACTGCTTTCAGCCCACAGAGAATCGAGGGCTTCTTGATGATTGAGTTATCCAAATTGGAAGGTACAACAAACCACATGATGCCCTATACGAATACACTATATCCTGTGCATCAGGCAAGTCAGTAACTTAGGCTTCCTATGATCTGTTTGCCAAGTACGGAATCACTCCTGGAGGACACATCTTTGGAGACTGCTTTCCAATGCTGGATCCTTTCGTCGAATACCCCAACAATCCCATGCATGTTGAGCTTCATCTCGCCAAGTACTGTCATCAAGTTCTGATAGAAGATATTTTTTCACGTGCCAGACTCGAAGCGTATCGACAAAGTTGGAACTGAATCAACTTGCCACATGGATGGGGCCTACCGTAAAACCCCATATCTCATAAGGGATCTATGGTTTTTGCTGAGTATGGTCGGATGGTGCAGATGAATCCATTAATCCTTCTCATGATGTTCAGGAAAGGATCACGGTTTCCTAGTACTGAGGTAACAGTCGATACCCACAGATCATTTTTCAAACGTGATATCATCACTTGTCTTGCTCAAGAATTTGGGGTTGCCGTACAACCAGAAGTCATCATCGAGTGTCTTTTGAAGACTACATACGCCGTCTCTTAGGTTATATACCTTTTCCACAAGCGAGCTCTCCCAAGAAGAACGTAATCACCTATTGTGAGACTGGGGTGCTGACACGTCACTGGAGTCACGGTAGAATCGATATCTTAGTCAGATTTTCGATAATTCACAGCGGAATAGTCTAAGGGGTGTCGTTACAGGTTCTCTCTCTGTCGTCCCTCTCCTTTGCGCGGCGGGCCAGAGGTCTATAAGAGCGGAATCCTCTTGCGCTGCCACTGTGCTCTATCCTTTGACCTTATCTTCAGGAATGGAGAGCCGTGTAAGCACATACCGATCCCACTCTTTGTCCTCGGCATACCACACATCCAATTCCTGCTCTTTTTCCCTAAGCGCTGCGTGCATGCCAATTCCTTCTTTTCTTCCTCAGCGCACAAGCCGATTCCTTCTCTTTGTCTTCAGCACCACGCAAGCGCATACCAATCTGTACTCTTTGTCTTCAGCGCGCGAGTGCATGCCGATTCCGTACTTCTTTGTCCTCAGGAATTCACTCACATATGCACCAGCCGAAGCCAAGGTGAGCGTGGGTCTAGGCCCAGAGCATACTCGTCCTGACTGGTACCAACGACAAGATACGGCAGCTGCTGCCAACCTCGTCGTTCCCATAGCTTCTATGGGTCACATGGGTTCCGCTTTGCGGCTGCAGAGTAGTCCCCGGCAAACCACTTTGGCCACTGTGGTCCTACTTCCACTCTTATCTCCCGTCTAGGCTCTCGCGCTCCTTGTATTTTCCCAATGCCTTAGAGTAGGTGTCAGGCTGTCACTTGTCTGATGCTGTCCGTGCCGTTGTCGTCCGGTACTGCCAGCGCTGTTGATGTCGGCGCTGTCGGTGCTGTCAATGTCCGGCGCTGCTGGCGCTGTTGTCGCGGACGGGTGTGTCATTCGAGGAACAGTCGCTGTTGCAGCATAGCATTCGTGGGACTGAAGCCATTGCGAGGTGGCATTCGCGAGACCAACGACATTGTGAGGTGGCATTCGTGAGACCATTGACATTTGGAGAGTGGTATTCGTGCAACCTACGATGTTGCGAGTTGGCATTCGTGAGACTGACGACGTTGTGAGGTGGCATTCATGAGACCGTCGACGTTTCAGGGTGGCATTCGCGAGACCGTCGACGTTTGGAGAGTGGCATTCGCGAGACCGACGACATTGCGAGGTGGTATTCGCAAGACTGACGACGTTGCGAGGTGGCATTCGTGAGACCATCGACATTTCGGGGTGGCATTCGCGAGACCGTTGACGTTTGGAGAGTGGCATTCGCGAGACTGTCGACGTTTGGAGAGTGTTACTTGAGAGACCGTCAACATTCTGCGCCAAATATCTATTACATTCTCGTCGAGCTGTTAGCCCATTATACTAGGGTGTAACACTAATCCCCCTGTCCCTAGACATCGCCCCGAAGCCTTCCTAACCTGTGTCCTTCCTTCCGCCATCCCCGGCCTTTCCCCTTTCTTCCTTCCTTCCATCATCCCTTTCCCCTTTCTTCTTTCCTACTCCTACTCTTTGGCGAGCTGGTAATCTCTCGGCACCTCTGGGTTCCGGCGGTGAAACTCCCTCAGCTTTTCCAACCCCCCTTCTGAGAAGTTGTCGAACGGCTCGTTGGTTCAATCCCTTCGGTTGGGGTAGTCTAGCCACTTGACCAGTTAGCGAACTCATCGTCCCTTTTTGGTGCTGCCTATGATTTCGTCCACATCGTATTCTTTGCTGTTCTCGATGTCGTCCGCTTCTCGGAGTACCTTAACCGGGTCCGGTGTTGCTTGCATCTCGCCGGCTCGGTAGGGTTCGTGAAGGGAGACATGGAACACATCGTGGATTCGCCATTTTCGTGGCAGGATGAGCCTGACTGCAAGTGGGGAGATTACCTTTTCCACCTGGAACGGCCTGTGGTTTTTGTGGTCGAGCTTCCGTGATGGGTGGTAGGTTTGAATGTTTCTACCGTTGAGCATCACTAGGTTGCCCACTTGATATACTGGTGGTTCCTTTCTGTGGGGGTCTGTGTATCAGCGCATCCGTTCCCGTGTCTTGTCGAGCGTTTTCCTTGCCTCCTCGTGTACTCTGTGCATCCAATGGCCATAGGCAAAACTTGCAGGGTTTAGTGGTAGCACTGCAGCTGGATTCGTCGCTGTGGGATGGAAACCGTAGTTTGCGTAGAACGGTGAGATGCCCATCGCATTGGTGGTCGAATTGTTGTAGGCGAACTCTGCCATTGGTAGCAAACTAACCCAGTCGTCCTGTTTGTAGCTGATTAATGACTGGAGGTATGCCTCGATGGTTTGGTTCAGCCGTTCGGTCTGGCTATCGGTTTGTGGGTGGAAAGCTGTTGACATTCGTGGTCGGCTACTGGAGAGCATCAAGAACTCCTGCCACACGGCAGAGGTGAAACGAGAGTTCCGATCTGATACAATATCCAAGGGTAGTCCGTGGTGGTGCCACACTACACAGGCGAAGGTTCTTGCTAGGTCGCTTGCCGATTTGCCTTCCTTCGGCAGTGGTATGAAGTGGGCCATTTTTGTAAATCGGTCGACAACTACCCAGAGCTGGTTGCATTCGTCGGACAGTGGTAGGTCAGTTATGAAATCCATTGCGATCGACTGCCATGGGGCGTGGGGTAGTTCCATAGGCATCAGGAGTCCATAGGGCTGGTGTCGAGCGGCCTTGTTCTTCTGGCACTGAAGACAGCTCCGGACGAAGTCTGTGATTTGCTCGTTCATCTGTGGCCACCAGAAGTTACGTCGAATTAGCTCGATCGTTTTGTCCTGCCCCATGTGGCCTGCCACTTTTGTGTCATGCTCCGATTCCAGAATCTGTCCAATGATGTCCTTATCGTTTGGTATCCACCGCATTCCCTTCCGATACACAAATCCGTCCTTCATTTCTATTATCCCTTTTCCTGCCTGCACCGTCTTCCTATCCTTGGCCATCCGGCCATTCAGCACAGACCCTGCCCGTACCGCTTCCTCTTTTTCCTCATTTCCCTTATTCTCCTCAGCCTCTCGGCCATCCGGCACAGGCCCTGCCCATGCCACTTCCCCGTTTTCCTCAGCCTTAAGTTCCTCGAGTGCTTTGCAGTATTCCAGGTCCTTTTCCCCAGCACTTCGCCCAAGTGCCAGGAATTCCTTCTTCCAGCTCCGGACTGGGAGAGAATAGAGTCGTGCAGCTGAAATGATGAATGTCGTGCCTTCTTGTAAGGTGTTGACTGCTCCTGCAAAGTGAGTTTTATGCAAGACCGTCGTTATTGGCTGGCTTTCACTCCCTCCCTTTTTAGGGCAGTACTCTGAACGCCTGGACATTGCGTTTGGTTTTCCATTTTTGGCACCAGGTCGGTAGTCGATTTTGAAGTTGATGCTGGCCAGCTCCTGGGCGCAGCGGGCTTGCTGCCAGTTGAGAACCTTGGTGGTGGTGAAGTATTCGAGGTTCTGGTGGTCCGAGTATACTTGTACCTGGTGAGTTGCTCCTTCGAGGTATTGTCACCAATGTTTGAATGAATCCACAACTGCTAACAGTTCCTTGTCGTGGATTTCGTAGTTGATTTCAGCAGAGGTGAACTTTCTTGAGTGGAAGGCGATTGGGTGTAGGCGGTTTTCATCATCCCTTTGGGATAGTACCGCACCGAGAGTGAAGTCTAAGGTATCGGTTTCCACGATTACTGGTTATTGGGGTTCGAAGTGCCCTAAGATCGGGGCGGATGTGAAGCAGTGTTTCAGTTCCGAGAATACTTGTTCTGCTTCAGCCGTCCATTTCCAGTCTTTGGTTGTTGTAGCCTTTGTCAGTTCCATGATTGGCTGTGCCACTTGGGAAAAATCTTTGATGAACCGTCGATAGAAGTTAGCAAACTCTAGGAATGACTGAGTCTCTACTAGTGATGCGGGGGACTTCCATTTGAGGACTGCCTTTATTTTCTCCTCCGCCATTTTGATTCCTTCTCTTCCAATTACATAGCCAAGAAATTCCACCTCCTTTTGTTTCCATGCATATTTTTCCAGCGAGATGGCCAATCTATTTGCCTGTAACCTCTGTAGAACTTCTTTAACAATCGTGTCATGTTCTTCTTCTGTTTTAGCGTATATGAGTCGGTCGTCAATGTATGCTAATAGGCCGAGGTCGATCATGTCTCGGAATATGTGGTTCATCATGTCTTGGAATGTTGCTGGGACATTGGTTAATCCGAACGGCATTACCAAGAATTCGTATAGGCCGTAGCGGGTGTGGAAGGCAATTTTCCATTCCTCTCCTTCCTTTATCCGGACTAGATGGTATCCATTTTTTCGTTCGATTTTGGTGAAGTACTGCGCTCCTTGAATGCGATCTTGTAGTTCCTGTATTAAGGGGAGGGGGTATCGGTTGGGGATTGTGATTCGGTTGATACCGCGGTAGTCGACGCATAATCTGAGGCCGCGTCTATGAGGTTTTGGTACGAAGAGGATTGGAGCACCAGTGCTGGACGATGATCGTCGGATTTTCCCTGTTCTCATCATTTCCTTTAGGTATTCCCGGAGTGTTTCCAACTCAACCTCAGAAAGTGGGTAAATTGGTCCCCAGGGTGGTTTTTCACTCTCCTTCAGCGGAATTTTGTGGTCGTAGGAACTGTGTTTTGGGAGCGCATCTGCCGTTTCCTTTCCCATAATATACAGGAATTGCCGAAATTCGTTGGGCACTTGGTCTAGTGGGTCAGCAGCCCCTACTGCAGATACGTAACCAATGATCTGCGCTCCTGGATGACTGATTACCGATCGGTCGAGGCTTACAGAGAATTTGGTAGTGGCGGCCTTCGTACAAAGTTTCGAGCAGTTCTGACTATTGAAACGAAGGTCTGGATCCCTCCATGCCCCTTGTGGGGGGTGTTTGACAATCCACCAAAATGGCAGGAAGATGTCAACTTCCGGTTCAAGTGGTGCCACTTCAAATACCTCCTGTAAGTAATGTTCTCGGTGTTGAAGCGTGATAGGTATGGTGTACTCCTGTCCTGCTCCTGGTACCAGTTCTCCAGTGAAGTTGCAGATAGCGATGTTTTATTTGTGTCGTTCGCAAGGAAGTGTCATTTTCTCCACGATTTTCTTGCTGATTAGTGGCTTTGAACAGCCAGTATCGAGAAGGACGCGAGCTTGATATTTGTGGTGCTTCCAATGTATCATCATTTCCACAATTGGGTGTTCTCCACAAATAGGCCGTGGTTTTTTCCTTTGTTCCTGAGTCTCCTTTTCCGAACCTCGTTTTCCGGTTATGCCACATATTAACACTGAGGCCTTGGGCTGTGGCATTTCCCGGTCTCCTAAAAATCCTCCTCGCTTTCCGAGTCTTGAGCCCAGGCTAGTGGCGCCTCGCTTCGGTCCTCTTCACCTGTTGCTGCTGCTACTGTGTGCCCCGTTCCATCGCGTTTTCGTTTGGTGCTGGTAGTGGCTGATACCTGTCCCGGTACCTCTGGAAGTGTGGTTCCTTTCTTGGTGGTACAAACGTAGCATTGGTAGGTATTGTGGTTGTCGCGTCCACATCTCCAGCATCCTTGGGCATTTTTCTTGTGCTTGTCGATCTCGTCTTGCGGCACTCCTTGGAACGCCTCTCTTAGTCCTCTCCATAGTTTCCCTTTTTTGGTTTTTGCTGCTTGGTCTTCATTCCGCTGGAGTTCTTCTTTCCCTTTCCTTTTCCTTGTTCTCGGGACCCTTTGTTGGTTTCCTTCGGAGTGGTGTTCTGGCTACCTGTTCCGGATCCCCGTTCGCTTGTGGCTTTTTCTTTTGCGAGTAGGTTTCGATTTTCCCGGTGCCTTCCTGCCTCATAGGTGGCCACCAAGTGAAAAGGCGGGGATTCTGGGCAAAGTACATGTCAATAATCTCTAACGGGAGAGCTACATTTACCTTGCTCTGGAGTGCTTCCCCAGTTACTCGTGCATGGATATTCAAGGCCCGGAATGCCAGCAGGTAACCCTTAATATCCCCTTTGTAACATAGGGCTGATAATTGGTTGAATGATGTAGCGGCTTCCCGTGGATCCAGATACTCATCCTGCAGGGCTTCGGAGTAGGCGTTCCAGGTATCAGCATCTCCTACTAGCCTTCATCGCGCTTGGTGCCATTCCTTTACTTCGTCTGTCAAGAGGGTTCCTATCCACGCAATTCACTGTATCCCACTGGTTTCCAGTTAAAAGCTGATGTAGTCCCGGACTGAGTCCCACCAGGTGCGGAATGGCGTTTTTGGTTTCCCGTCAAACTTGGCAGGATTTTCTAGCTTTAAGCATGCCACCTGGGGTGCTGGCAGACCTGTCAAAGCACTCGGGTTGGTCGTCCGGATTGCTTTTGCCGACAGCGTGTTGGTAATGGTTTCGGCTATAATCTGCACAAGATATTCGTCCGGATTCTCCTCAGCTTGCTGCGTATCGTCTGGCATCCTCGATGCAGTTGGTTGATCCTTAAGGGGTTCTGCTTCCTCCATAGGGATAGCGGGCGGTCTGATTCTTCTTGGGGCCATAGCCGCAGGTGCTGCTTGTAAGTTGCTGGGTAAAGTCCTTCTCTCGGGTTGTCCTGCTTCAGCAACCTGACGGAGGGCTGCTTGGGTAGAGTCGACCTCGGTTCGTAGTCTTTGCTGTTCATGGTTTCATTGCAAGTCCGCCGTTTGTAGGAACGCAAGCGCATCGTTGATGCGGGTGGTTTATATTGCTTGATACATTGTCTGTTGGCCTGCTTTCTCATTGCGTGTAAGAATCGCTTGCCAGACTTCCACAGTGAACTGCTGCAAGGCGTTGGCAACCGCCATCAATTCGGATTGCATCAATTCATGTGAGGCTCTGACGTCTGCTTTTGCCTGCTCATATATGTATCGTAGGCCTTGGAACAGAGTTTCGTAACTTTGCTCGATCGAACGGATGCGGCAGTCGTTCTCATCAAACTCTCCTCCTCAGTAGTGATGGAGCCGCTGCAGGTCAGTCTGTGCCAGCTGATGTTGATGTGCAAGTTGGCGCAGCCAGCTTGCGGGTTCCCGTATCTCAACGCTGTCCTTTTCCGGATAGCATCAGCAAAAAAATGAAAAGTTGAAGTATATTGCTTTTTTTACAGGTGAGACATAAATTTGAACTAATATTTCTCGAGGTTTCAGCTAAAAATAAAGCACTTTTTTTTTTTAAATCCTTACGCGAGCAAAATATAACTTCTCTTACAGGAGTTAGCGATGCTTATGGGAGCTACGGGAGCTATGGGAGCTCCCTAGGAATTCTCAAATTTTTTGCTGATGAGGTATCATTGTAGACATTCTCGATGTTTTGGGGGTACTCAAGACGTAGCGTGTTGATGGTGGAGGATGCGGCTCCAGTGACCAACATGTTTGCTGGTTGGGAAAGGGTTGTTTGTCAAAAAGGTGACTTTTTTGCCTTAGACTATAGTGTGAGACTGGGGTGCTGACGCGCCACCGGAGTTACGGTAGAATCGATATCTCAGTCAGGTTTTCGATAATTCACAGCGGAATAGTCCAAGGGGTGTCGTTACAGGTTCTCTCTCTGTCGTCCCTCTCCTTTGCACGGCGCGCCGGAGGTCTATTAGAGCGGAATCCTCTTGCACTGCTGCTGTGCTCTATCCTTTGACCTTGTCTTCAGGAATGGAGAGCCGCGTAAGCGCATACCGATCCCACTCTTTGTCCTAGGCGCGCCACACATCCAATTCCTGCTCTTTTTCCCTCAGCGCTGCGCACATGCCAATTCCTTCTCTTCTTCCTCAGTGCGCAAGCCGATTCCTTCTCTTTGTCTTCAGCGCCGCGCAAGCGCATACCAATCCGTACTCTTTGTCTTTGTCTTTGGCGCATGCCGATTCCGTACTTCTTTGTCCTCAGGAATTCACTCACGTATGCACCAGCCGAAGCCAAGGTGAGCGTGGGCCTAGGCCCAGAGCGTACTCGTCCTGACCGGTACCAATGACAAGATACGTCACCTGCTGCAAACCTCGTCATTCCCATAGCTTCTATGGGTCACACGGGTTCCGCTTTGCGGCTGCAGAGTAGTTCCTGGCAAACCACTTTGGCCGCTGAGGTCCTACTTCCACTCTTATCTCCCGTCTAGACTCTCGCGCTCCTTGTGTTTTCCCAATGCCTTAGAGTAGGTGTCAGGCTGTCACTTGTCTGACGCTGTCCGCGCTGTTGTCGTCCGGGGCTGCCGGCACCGTTGACGTCGTCGCTGTCAGCGCTGTTGTCGTGGACGAGTGTGTCATTCAAGAGACTGTCGCCGTTGCGGCGTGGTATTCGTGGGACCGACGCCATTGTGAGTTGGCATTCACGAGACCGACGACATTACGAGGTGGCATTCGCGAGACTGTCGACATTTGGAGAGTGGTATTCGCGAGACCGATGACGTTGCAAGTTGGCATTCGCGAGACCGACGACGTTGCGAGGTGGTATTCGCAAAACCGTCGACGTTTCGGGGTGGCATTCGTGAGACCGTCGATGTTTGGAGAGTGGCATTCGCGAGACCGTCAACGTTTGGAGAGTGTCACTCGTGAGACCGTCAACGTTCTGTGCCAAATATCTATTACATTCTTGTTGAGCTGTTAGCCCATTATACTAGGGTGTAACACCTATCGAACATTGTTATACAGGTAAATTATTCTCCCATCCGTTTGTTGCGAACCCATATTCCAGCTTCCAATGTCTTCCTCCATTGGGAACGGACCGAGTTGTAATGGCGGCGGTGGGAATTTCAGCGTCTAGAAGCATCTCGCCCCGGAAAGCCAAGGCTCAGGAAGTGCCGTATCGATGTCTAGGCTCAGAAGTCTCGGTCTTGGAAGGAGTGTTGGCGTGTTGGTTCTAGACTCGATTGCATGAGAGAGAAAGAGAAAGAGAACAATACACAGCAGAAAGCCCCCATTATATACACACTCCCAACTCACATGTATACTCATACCCACGCAACTCACATGTGTACTCATACAGACTTCTCTCATGCAATCGAGTCTAGAACCAACACGCTGATACTCCTTCCAAGGCCAAGACTCCTGAGCCTAGGCATTGAAACACTTCCTGAGGATAGGCATTCCAGGGCAAGATGCTTCCAGATGCCAAAATCCAACAACCGAATCCAAACCTTCCAACAGCCAAAACCCAGTCTTTCCAACCTTCACTGAAACCTGCGCCGTGACACGAGTGACTTAAGACTGACAACTTTATAATAGGAAAGAAAGCTACTGCAATCCCTTTTTACGGCTACAAAATGCAAGGCACGAAACTATATCCATGTTCCGAACCTGCATGTCGCCCTTCATTACCAACAAGACCTACGCAATTATGGTACGCTGCGGAACACTGCTGTGATGATTGGAGAGCAGAAGCACAAGATCTTCAAGCTTCATGCACCTCATACCAACTCGCGTGACACAGAGTTACAGCTGTTAAAGGCAGTAAATCTTTCACAGACAATCCGTTTCATCATTGACGGTATATACGATAACCATCCCCTTGCCGGCCAGATTCATCGCATTGTGTCCCAATCCGATGTACTTCGGACTCAGTTCCTCGGAGCAACACAGTTTACTGAGCCTGAACCTGGCAATGTCACTGCAGATGGAACAGGCTACTTCCGTCTCCATACAGGGATTCCTGTACCCCGATCGCACCTTCCCATTCACGCCATCAATATTGACAAATCAGTGATCTTGGGTGTATGGGAGCTTGCCTATGGTATTCAATTACCTAAAGGTCTAAAGATAAAGATGCAGTACTGGTCTCAGCTCACTGGTATTATCGATAACAAAGGACATACTCGGAGCGTTTCCTTTACTTTAGATGGCTTTGTGTTCACCCGATCAGGATCTGTTATACAGTCTTTCAACATTGTACACAGGATCCTCATGGCGACAGTGGGGACACCGACAAATCTCACAGGTGTTCCTTCTAGTCAAGGAAGTGCGAAGGGATACTGATAGGGAAACCGTCTCAGCCCCATATGATCTGTTTGTTTTGACAGGAGATGCCTTCATCCTTTCAATTGAGGCAGTCGAACCGTGCAATCTTCACTTTGTACGCTGCGATGAAGGAGTATCGGGTTGGTGGTGGAACAATCATGTCACATCTTTCCTGTGATGAAGAAAGATTTGATATGGAATACAAGTTTCTTGACATGATGTATTGTTTCCTTCATTTTATCATCCGTGCAGTCCGGCCGGCCTGGGGAAGTCTGGCACGTGTGGTGGGGTGGGGGACGAGCGTTGTGTGTGGAGGTGGCGAGTAGTGGGGGCCGCGCCGATAGCGATATGTGTGTGCGGATGGAGGAATCGAATACTCCTCGTATATCTTTGTCCCCGCTGGCTCCCAGTCTCGTGGGATCTCACCCCTGCTGCCCTTCTGCAAGTCGTTCAGTGTTTGATGCCGTAGCTGTTTGGGTTTAATACGGTGTCTCTACCGCTGTTCTTCGAGTTCTTATTCAAGTTGATGCAAAAGGACAATCAACTGCAGGGTTGGAACGAACCCGCGTTCCTTGGGTGTTTATTAGGTATTGGCTAAACGATTACACCAATCGGTGTCGAAACAGAATACGTGTTGTCAGTAATACTAGGTTGACGCCGAATTTGCTCAAACACCGCAGTCTGTAATTCCAAGCATCTGAGCTAAAAGAGTAGTTGCTAGATCACCGTACTGATACGGCGTTTGGCCAAATACGTCGTTAACCCCGTGTCAATTTTTCCCCGTTTTTTGCTACAGTGTACATACGGCGAGTACACACCGTTTCCCGTCTATCCACTGTCCGCGAGCGGCCCGTTGTGGCTTCCCCGCCCTCCGCCCTGGCCTGTCCGCAAGGAGTTATATAAGCACACCAAGGAAATCACATACATAGGAAATACCTCAAAAAGAAGACGAAAATAAAACCGAAGGGTATCGTCCTTGCGTCTGGTCTCCTCATCCCCGAGCTCTAGCACCCAAGTGTTAGCGAGAAAGTCAAGGTTTGCCCTGCGACACCCGCCCCCAAGTGCAGAACTACTCGGACACGCCACTTCCGCCACTTCGACGACTTCATCGTCCGCCAAGAGTATCTAGCCACGATGGACGGCCCCTCCCCAGCTGCTGAACAACCCGCCGTGGCGTTGCCGCCGTACCGTCGTACGTACAGACAGCCGGCCACACGGCCAAACGTACGCTCGCAATGAGGCTATGTAGCCGCTGCACCGCCGCCCGTTTCCCCGCAGTGTTACAACGGTCAGCGGAATACGATACACGGCGAGTCGAGCGCCTGAAGTTAAGAGTGTCTACACGCTTCTTCTTTTTTTTTTTGGTTTAATCATAAATTTAGATAGACTACTCGCATTCAGCCTATGTAGACTATGGCGGCATACATTATTTGTCTGGTTCCCGGCCGCAGCCCGCGCGATATGAGCGGCACGTTGCAAGTTACCCTTTGCCTCCGCCCAGGCCTGTCCCGAGAAAGAATAGATACGCACCAAGGGAATCACAAAAGAAAGTACATAGGAAATCGTGACCAAAAAGGAAAGAAAAAAGGAAAACATGCCCGTCCCCTACTCCTTGTCTGCGGATGCCATAGATAAATGAGGGCGTGGGCCGTGGAACAGGCTACAGCCGTACTCCTCTCCGGCACCCAGCCCCTCGGCCCTCCACCCTCTCCTGCTCTTCCTGTTCTCTGAGACTGCTTGATTTAAATCCACGAGGTAGTAATACTGACGATCTCTGATACCCCACTTTTTGGTACTGTGGGTGCCTGTTGTGTAACGACTGCTGAAACCACGTGATACGCGGAGTTTCGTGGACAACCAATATCTACCCGGTACAGTGAGGCTGAAAACACGAAGCCCCGCTCTGTATTTCCCCGCATCTATGTATCCCAGAGATTAGGCGCTTCATCTAACGAGATTTCAATACGCCAACATATATCAAAGACGCCGGCAAATCGAAGGACGGGCCCGGATTTAACTCGATGCAATGCGTGAACTCTTTCGACGGGCCCGCAAGCACCTCCGGATACCTAGTAGGTCCGGGCGGGCCTCGCGGTCATCATCGCCCGCCCCCAGTGTGCGCTCAGAAACGGCAGCACACAACAGAGCGTCGTTGGTCGCGACTGAATCGGCACCTGCACTAACACCAGCTTCCAACGACGTTGACCGATCGGTATCTGCTGTCCCATGTGCAACATCGGCAACGGCAATACCAGTATCCTCTCCTGCGATTGCAGCGCCGCCGGTCCCGATTACCCCGCCTCCCGCCAAGTCCACCGTGATACCACATGCGATTTCTCCGACTACACCTCCGATCTGGCTGAAACCTTTGACTGCTATCGAGATCAGCCAGCGAACATACGAGCATCTCAAGGAGAAACTCAGCGACAAGGAACTGGAGGGGCTTAATTGGTCAACGTACTCGGGAACGACGGCAGAAAAAGACATTGAGGACGTGAAGGAAAAGTTGGAGGGCCATCGCCAGGGTGCGCAGAAGATGAACAACATCCTGCTCTATGTCAACAAGTATTGCGCCATCGTAGATGTTGCAATTCAACATCAGCCGGATATCACCGCTCTCGTGTGGGCTGGAGCGCGAACGATTATTCAGGTGCAGCAAAACCTCCACCTTCACCCCTGGCCGAACAGCGACGCTAACTTCGAGTCTAGTTGGCGACTAACCGTTACGAGACCTTGACGAGTCTCGATCAGGCGATGGAGACAATTGCAACCACCCTGGTGAAGTGCGAATTCTACCACCGCATCTATGTTTCTTTCGCAGAGAAATACAAGGGACCGGCGGACCACCGGAAAATATTCGCAGAGTTCGAGAGCCACCTGCCTAGACTCTACGCAGCTGTTGTGCAGATCTCGGTGAAAGCGAAATCATACATGCTACCAGCCAGTAAGTAAATGAATCCCAAAATATTTTGCAGTCGCTGACACCCGTGTGCATGTAGATTTCGTGAAGAGTTCGTTCGAGCCATTCTGCATCAAGTTCAAGCCTCTACTCGACGATGTGGCTACAAACGAGGCCGCTTTGAAGGGGCTCACAGAGGGCGCTGTCGTGGCGGCGACCATGGGTATGTCAGCAATTTTACACTCCTCCTCTGCCAGATGAATAAGATGCACCACCAATCGTTGTGATACTGACTCCCACTATAGAGGGTTTGGACAGTTTACACAAGATGAAGAGCAAGATGGAAGAGTGGGGCAGTGCGGTGAACGCAAGACTCGAGTGTATGGGCACATCCCCGTTCCACCCTGAAGATGAAGCGAGAAGGCGCTCACTTCCCCAACAGCCATGTACCAGCTTGTCGAGGTTGTCAATGCAAAACTGGGACAAGTCATTGATGGTATGCTTGATTCTCCAGTGAATCCAGCCTGTTGTCTTCATGTGAACCTCATCACCACAATACTGACTGCTGTGTACCCCAGCCGGCAACAGGAATAGGCTGATCGAGTGCCGGAAATGGATCGGTGCCCTGCAAAACCCAGATGCGGAATACGAGAACAAGCACAAGCACATACGCGATAGTCAGAGTTCATGCACCTGGATCCAGCGAACCGAACAGTACCAGCGCTTCACCGACCAGCAAGGAGCTAACCACTTTTGGGTATATGGGAAACCAGGTAATGTGTACCCAGATACTCCGCGTATGCTGAGCGAGGGGAGACCTGACTGACAACCTCCGTCCTGATTTCAGGGGCTGGGAAATCTGTTTTATCTAGCTTCGTCATAACGGAGCTGCGGAAACTTCCGAAAACGGAGCACCAGGTTTTGCAATTTTTCTGTAAGGAAAGGGATCCGGGTGCCTCTACGGCCGCGGCGATAGTATGCAATCTCATCGACCAGCTCATCGAACACAATCGGCTGTGCCCACTTTTCGATGTCCTCAACGAAGCGAATGAGAAATATGCGAAATCCGACATGTGCACCGACTTCAAGACCCTATGGAATATCTTCGCTGCAATGGTCAAAGTCTTTCCAACCAGGATTGTGGCAGTTGTTGATGCTCTCGACGAATGCATGACCGACCGAGGGTTATTTCTCGATCAAATCACTTCGGATGTGGATATGGACGGCAAAGTCAGCTTCTTCCTGACAAGTCGAGACGAGCAGGACATCAGGGAGAGATTGGGAGAGCACAGCAACATCTTGTCATGTGCCATGAGTGTGGATGAGGATATTAAAGAGTTTGTGATTCAGCAGTTACCAAAACTCAACCGTTTTCAAAAATGGCTGGCGGACTCTGGGAGACATGACTTGCACGCGCGGATAATCCAGGAAGTTCCGAAGCTCTCAGCTGGAATGTTCAGGTATGCAGCGCTGCTACTGGACCAGCTCAATTCCCATTTTGTCAGTATTTCCGAATTGCTCGACGCGCCACCTATCGGCTTGGCCGGCATGTACGAGCGCATCCTGCTACGGCTCGAGTTGGGGGATGGAGATCCGGCCTGCTCTGCAACACGACGAAAAACCCGCAAGACGATTCTATGGTGGGTTGCAATGGCGAAGGAACCGTTGAGGGTGATTGACTTGGCGTATGTTTGCGCACTAAGGGGCGGCAACGATGATCACTTTGACCCGACCGAAAGCAGTCTTATATCCACGGATGACGTCTCGGAAATTTGCGGCCCACTGATTGAAGTCGTGGGTGGGACTGTACAGTTCACTCATCTCTCGGCGAAGGAATTTTTGATGCAGGGGCGTTTGGATAGCCGGCCAGCGGACCCCCGAATGCAATTCTACTGGATTGATGCAGTGGAAGCAAGTGCTACAATGGCAACCACTTGCAGTAAGTGCTCCATTATTTTATTCCGCCTTCACCGGTGTC
>Ga0307516_10000481_pt1 | contig 52996 bp, 64 predicted proteins | sample 19_EM_MG_FD_203310 | JGI IMG/M metagenome (GOLD analysis project Ga0307516, IMG submission 203310) | Populus trichocarpa ectomycorrhiza microbial communities from riparian zone in the Pacific Northwest, United States - 19_EM | ecosystem: Host-associated > Plants > Roots > Unclassified | place...
AATAGAGGCCTCGTTATCGCCTTACGCATTCTTCTTTGAATGACGGACCAACGTTTGCATCATTCCTGTTCCGTCATTATCAATTGATCTTCGTCCTCTCTGTCTAGGAAATGTTTCCTACTATGTAGTGAGTGGCGGTCATCGTGCTCAGGCAAATCGTTTTGGACTCGTTGTGCTGACTGTACCGCGTTGGCCACTATAAGATCGAACCTCGTCCAGTGGATCCTCCATCGATTATGTCCGCTCGCTCTTCAACTTTTTCTGCCTCGTCAACATCCTCCGACATGGATTCTACGGATGGTATAGGACTCTCCGATCCTGCTACTGCTCAGCACCGTCGAGCCATGCTCGACCTCGTGAATCGCCTTCGTAACACGGGGTAAGCACGGCATGCGGTGTTGCTGCAGTGCCAGGAACAGTACTCATTCACGAAATATAGCATCCAGAGGGATATTGACCTGCCCATGATTGCTGTTATAGGCAACCAGAGTGCGGGGAAATCATCCCTCATAGAGTCGATCTCTGGTATTACACTTCCTCGTTCGTCGGGGACATGCACAAGGTATATTCATTTCGCCATGCTTTTGGCGTTCACCATGACCCTGTGCCCGTAGGTGTCCCACGGAATGTAAGCTGACTCATGCAGACACGCCTTGGTCCTGCGTTGTCAAATTACATTTTCATACGGATATCCGTGGGGAGCCTATCCCACCACGCATTGAAAGTTTTGGAGATGTCATCTCCGACAAGGCCGAGGTGGAAGAACGCATTCGATGTGCTCAGCGTGCTATTTTGAATCCTAGCTCAAGCCCTTCGATGTTCCTGAGTGGCGCAACCATCGACGACAACGAGACATCTTTCTCTCGAAACTACATATCGCTGGAGATCAGTGGCCGCGAACTCGAAGATCTGTCATTTGTAGATCTCCCTGGGCTTATCGCAAGCGTCGGACAACACGGGAGGGTGGATGACATTGAACTGGTCAGAGGCCTTGTGGTCTCGTACATCGAGAGAGAGAGCTGCGTCATCTTGCTCACAGTTGCATGTGAAAGTTCGTATCAAGCCTGTTATGGGTGTGTGGAAAATACTGCATTGACTGACGACTCTCCACAGCCGATTTTGAAAACCAAGGAGCACACCACCTCGCGAAACGATATGATCCGGAAGGCAGGCGTACTGTGGGTGAGTCACCTGGGTTACGCTTCCTCTCCCCCGATTCATCCACTCTGCAGGGGTCCTCACCAAACCGGACCGCATCCCTCAAGGCGAGGAGGAATCTTGGGTTCGACTAATTCGCAACGAGCAAGAACCATTGGTCAACAACTGGTTCTGCGTCAAGCAACCAAGTTCGTATGACCTGAGCCAAGGGATCACTTGGGCTGGAGCACGCCGTCAAGAAGAGGAATGGTTTGCTACCAACCCACCATGGTGCACTTTCGACTCGTTCCACAGATCGCTCCTCCGCACGAGCAAACTAATAGAGCGTCTGAGCAACATTCTTGCGGAGCTTATTGCGAGAAGGTCTGTCGCGCTGTCCTATATCTCCCTCATTCACAGTATGTGGGATGCTTATGCATATATCTGTATAGACTTCCCGAGATCCAGGAGGAACTCTACAGGGTGTTGCAGCAAACAGAAAGGGAGCTTGAAGAACTGCCGCCGCCGCCACCTAGCAACCCCCTAGGCGAAATTTTGCGAGTCCTGGACGAATTCAAGAGAGACCTCTCCCAACGCGTTGAGGGGACACCAGACGCAGATGGGATTCTGCAAAATATACGCCCTCACACTACCAAATTTAGGCGCAGAATCCGCGCAACTGCTCCTGAATTCGTGCCTTGGGAGAGTGGGAGCCATCGAGCTAGTCAATCCATCGTCATGCCTGCGGCTACGTTCTTGTCCAATGAGGAAGAAAGTGAAACCGATGCCCTCCGCGATGGTCCCGTGATAGAGCATGCAGGCTCCGAAATATACGTTGACAAAGTCATGGATCGAGCACAGACGTCAGTATGCACCTGTTTCCATTGATGTACAAAATGGCTAACAAAAGTCTCATCAAGATCCCGTACCCGCGAACTGCCTGACCATTACCCTTTCGTTGTTCAAAAGGCCTACATCTCCGAGTTTGTGAAGGAATGGAAACAGCCCGCTCTTACCTTGTTCGATGCTGTATATCAGATCCTCAAGAAAGACATAGAGAGATTGGTCGACGAGCATTTTGGGAAGATGGGACGAGGAGGCGCCAAGCAATCAGTTCTGTACGTCCTATGCACTCGCTACATGGCATGGGTTCGGTGCTCACTGATCTACACAGGATGATCATGCATGATCACCTTGATGCAGCTGCAGTTCGCTCGAAGGAGAAGATTGAGTGGCTTCTGAAGCTTGAACAGTCACCAGCGACGCTCAACACGCATTACTACCTTGATTACAAGAACAAGTTCCTCTCTTATTACAGGTCGTGCAGGCACAACGCCACGCTTGCTGAACAGATGTCAGAAGGTCATCTACGCATTCGCGCTAATGACCCCGTCCAAGATGCCATCTCGGCGCTCAGGAGACTTGGGATCAATGCACAGCGTGACGATCTCCACAAGTTACTCCCATCGGATCCGATGGAGGCGGCATTGGGTATCATGGCGAGTGTGCGTGGTTATTTCCAAGGTACGAACCGTATACCCCAATTTCAAACGAGAAGAATGGTCTGATCTGATACGTACTCTTTTCCTACCCTCAGTCGCATACAAATGCTTCGTCGATACGGTGCCCACAGCCATTGACGAAGAAGCCATCCGAGGACTAGAACGGAATCTCGAACAGACTCTGCGCGATGGGCTGCAACTTACTGCACCAGATGCACATGAAAGGTGTGCTTTAATGCTTCAGGAGTTTCCTGCGATCGCAACGAAGAGGAAAGAAATTACGAGGAAGTTGGAAAGATTGCAGGCAGCGAAAGTTGAGCTTCGGCAGTTGAGCTCCAGCAGTTGAACGTTGAGCATTTGAATTCGGACACCGCCGAAGTTCAGCTCATGTCCTGGTTTTGTCGAGTTGTCGAATATTCATGCCGTGTATTCGTCTGTACAATGACCATGCCTGTGAAGTGAATAAGTATTCCTGCGGTGGGTGAACGGCCGTGTGGGGAACTGAGAACTATCGACAATTCCAGTGGCTGCAGCTGAACAGCCATTGACACGACCTTCACATATGGTTCCTAGTTATTTGGAGATCTGAGCTGCAGTGGGTTTGTCGCTTGACTGTCGCTGACTTTACATAAGTGCAAAGGTTCCTTTTCTGACCAAAACCAAATGAGCCCAAACAACCCCGTTGACCAAAATAGGAACTCAACTACCTGAACGTCTTGGAACGTCCTGGGTCGATGTGCACTATCCTCTCATCAAGTTGAACATCGATGCGACTTCGTTATAAAAGGGCCAAGTGAATATATTACTTGAAGAGGTCCTGAAGTGTCCAGTATTCGTCGAAAAAAAAATCACAATCCGCTGCAAACGCTACTGCAATATTCTTTGCAATGTCTTCCTTTGTAGACTCCTGCTGCGACCACTTCCGAATCGAATTTGATCATCTCTTTGATGACGTATTTGTACTGCATAGTTCCAGCTGTTGAGCGCTGAAGGGAATGTCAGCGACCGTTCCGTCCTACGTCCTAGGTATGCACCGAACCCGTCTGTTACCATGACATAGAACTGACACCCGTGTGTAAAATGGATCTTCGTCACCTTCATCATAGGCCCGAGCGCTGTGACTAATAGCAAGATATGGTCTGAGGCTGTGCTTATCTTCCTCTACCTATTTTATCAACGAATACAAAGTTGTGGGCACCTGGTTACCCCATTAATGCCTTAATGTTGCACGTCCTCAGCGTTTTCTTTTGGAAGCTGTCACATACAAGACGACAATCATGCTCAAACACCGTACCAAAGCTTCCCATGCTGATTTAAAGCCGAGTATCACCCAGCGCTCCCAGTTTTGATCATGTCTGCACCATCTTCAGCGTTCTCGACCCCAACCTCATTCTCAGATATGGATCTCTCTTATGGTGTTGGACTCTCTGACCCTGTTACTGCTCAGCACCGCCGAGCCATGCTCGACCTCGTGAACCGTCTTCGTAATACTGGGTAAGCATGGTAAACGATAGCGCTGCTGTACTGATTCACATCCCATGCCACAGTATCCAGAGAGAAATCGACTTGCCTTTGATTGCTGTTATCGGCAGCCAGAGCGCAGGCAAATCATCCCTGATCGAGTCTATCTCTGGAATCACACTTCCTCGTGCCTCGGGGACATGCACAAGGTATCTCGATTCCATTATCCACCTTCCACCTTGAATCAGTTGTCATACAGATGTCCTACGGAATGTAAGCTCACGCGTTCGGATTCTCCATGGTCATGTGCGGTCAAACTGCACTTTCACACCAATATTCGAGGGGAGGCTATCCCAGCCCGCATTGAAAGTTTTGGGGATGCCATCTCCGACAAGGCTGAGGTGGAAGAACGGATTCGGCGTGCACAACGTGCTATTTTGAATCCCGGTACAAACCCTTCGATCTTCCTTGGTGGCGCAACGGTCGAAGAAAACGAAACCTCATTCTCACGTAACTACATATCACTGGAAATCAGCAGTCAGGAACTCGAAGATCTGTCATTTGTAGATCTGCCGGGGCTCATTGCAAGTGTCGGAGAGCATGGAAGGGTGGATGACATTGAACTTGTCAAGAACCTTGTGATTTCGTACATCGAGAGAGAGAGTTGTGTCATCTTGCTCACGGTCGCATGTGAAAGTCCGTTTCAAACCTGTTGAGTGTATGGAACATACGCACTGACTGGACATTTCACAGCCGATTTTGAAAATCAAGGGGCGCATCACCTCGCCAAACGGTATGATCCGGAGGGCAAGCGCACTGTGGGTGGGTTACTCAAGCCACTGCTTCACCCTCGCTTCTGACTTTTCCACTTCACAGGTGTACTCACAAAGCCGGACCGGATTCCCCAAGGAGAAGAGGAGTCTTGGATTCGACTAATTCGCAACGAGCGAGAACCGTTGGTCAATAACTGGTTCTGCGTCAAGCTGCCGAGCTCGTATGACTTGAGCCAAGGGATCACATGGGCTGGAGCTCGCCGCCAGGAGGAGGAATGGTTTACCACTATTTTACCGTGGTGCAATATCGACTCTTACCACAAGTCATTCGTCTGCACGAATAAGCTTACGGAACGTCTCAGCAACATCCTTGCAGAACTCATTGCAAAGAGGTGTGTCACCCACTCAGCTACGTGAGATATTCACGGATGTATATGTTTAGATTGCCCGAGATCCAGGAAGAACTATACAAGGTTTTGCAACAAACAGAAAGTGATTTTGCCAAACTACCACAGCCACCCTCTAATAATCCACTTGGTGACATATTACGGGCTCTGGATAATTTCAAGAAAGAAGTCTCCGAGCGCGTTGAAGGGACACCTGAGGCGGATGGACTCCTGCAGACCATCCGACCGCACACCACTAATTTCAAGTCCAAGATACGTGAAACTGCTCCAAACTTTGTGCCCTGGGAGCGCAATGAAGCTCACAAGCGTGCCCTGCCTCAAGCTAGTTTTTTCTCTGACCAAGAGGAAGACGAAAACCGTGACCGCAACTATAACTACCCTACAGGAGCAGCAACTCTATCATCACCCATTTCAAAATTGGGTGCACGGAATGAATCTGAGGTTGGGCCTTGTACTGCTACTGTGTCCGATTATACTCCTCGAGTGGCGCCAGCTCTATTATCACCCATTTCAAATCGGGGTGCACAGGGTGAATTCCGGGAGTATCCTTGTGTCATTCCTGTGTCCGATTGCACTCCTCGAGTGGCGGTAGCGTAAGTTTCTAATTTTTAATACGCCATGGCAGTGACATGTTTACCGCCCGATTTCAATAATCGTCATAGTTTTCCATACGCGGCGGTTGCAGAGCGACCGCGTCCTATCGAGGCATCGTGTGTATCCTCTCATCTCGATTATACAGATGACCACTCTGCTGAAGAAGATGTTGATGAATTTATATCCACGGGGGCTGGAGGATACCAGGCTCCCTACCAGCCTGGAACGTCTACAGGATCGCAAGTTATTTTACCCCGTGCCATCATATGCATTGATGAAGTAATGCAAAGGGCCCAGATGTAAGTATCCTCTTATCATTATTAAAGTCAAGTGGCCTAGTCTCTACTTGGCATGCAGGGCTCGCACACGCGAACTTCCCGACCATTACCCCTTCGTAGTTCAGAAAGCCTACATCACAGAGTTCGTCAAGAAATGGCGGCAACCTTCTCTTGCTTTGTTTGATGCTGTATATGATATTTTGAAGAAAGATGTGGAAACTATTGTTGACCGCCATTTTGCGCGGATGGGAAGGGGGGTTCTCAAGCAATCTGTTCTGTACGTTTTTCATCTGTCTTGGCGTGTCAATGCCAGCTCATTCTCACTGAATTACATAAAAGGATGATCGTTTATGACCATCTCGACGCAGCTGCTATCCATTCAAAAGACAAAATTGACTGGCTCCTGCAACTTGAGAGCTCACCTGCGACACTCAATACGCATTACTACTTTGACTATAAGGACAAAGTCTATGCCTACTACAGAGCACACAGGTGCAGTGAAAAGCTTGCCAACAACCTAGCTCAACGTTCCCAGAAGGAGGTGAACAATGTAATTTCTGCGCTCTCACAACTTGGCATCCATGCACGACGTGAAGACCTATCAAAGTTACTTCCATCTGACCCGATGGAAGCTGCGTTGGATATTATGGCTAGCGTTCGTGCTTATTTTCAAGGTATGAGCCCAAAGTTATGTTCGGACGAAGTGAGAATCTGACCGTGATGATCACCAGTCGCATACAAACGCTTTGTAGACATGGTGCCTACAGCTATAGATAATGAAGCTGTTCGAGGGCTGGAGCGCAGCCTTGAGCAAGTCTTGCGGGATGGCTTACAGCTCACTGGAATAGATGCCCATGAGAGATGCGCTGCCATGCTTCAGGAGTCCCCCGCGATTGCCTCAAGGAGAAGTGAACTAACAAGGAAATTGAACAGGTTACGAACCGCAAAAGTTGAACTTCTGCGGTTTAGCGCTTGAAGTTGAATATCTCTTCTACTCGAAACTGTTCTCTGTCGAGTTGTATCATTGTGTACTTACTGTTATGTAAACGCCAAAGATGCGTTGGCAATGCCACTTACTGCTACTTGCCAGTACTTGGCAAAAACTGCTGTAGAATCGCTAACTTTTCCTTTGAACAATAAGCTCAAATAGTATGTAACCAAATGCCGGGAAGGGGCACTTTCTTGTCCCGTGCGCGCCTATTACTACGACCCTTTCATCGAGTTCGATCGTCTCTTTGATGACGCATTCGTAACTCTCCCTCCCCTTCGTGTGCCGTGGAGCCAGAGCGCCAATAACAACAAACGTCAAGAGTTGTTCCTTCCTAAGTATGTCAGCACACCCGCCATCCTGGGAGACATGTAGATCTAACATACGTGTTTGCTAGATAATACTATAACCATTGATCTGCATAAAGAAACTACAGAGCATGATCTAAGGTAGTCGTCACTATATCTCTTTCCAAGTTATCAACGAAGATTGATTATATATACCACCGTCTGCCGCCAACATTCAAACACTCAGCTTTCTCAGCTCCTTTCTCGCGTCTCTCAATCTCTCCAATTTCTTCTTCATCTCCTGCCTCCTCATCGAGATTCTACAAGGTTCCTTAAGCATAGCAGAGCACCGTTCATATGCATCATTTCCCGTGAGCTGTAGCCCATCGCGCAGGGCCTGCTCAAGGCCACGTCCCAGTCCGCGAATAATTTCGTGGTCAATAGCCATGGGTATTATGTCCACGAAACGCTTGTAGGCGACTACGAAAAAGGTCAGACCCAATTACCATCGTTCGAACGTCCCTATACGTACCTTGAAAATAAGCACGTACACTCGCCATAATGCCGATTGCAGCCTCCATCGGGTCGGCGGGAAGTAGCTTAGGTAAATCTTCGGGCCGAGCATTGATACCAAGCTCTGCAAGAGCAGAAAGCGCCTTTTTGATGCTCTCATCTGCCATTTGCTTGCCTGACATCTGAAAGTTGATTTGTTTGCTTGGTATCTGATGGTTCGTTTTTATGCCCGGTGACTGGTGGATCCTGAACTTGAAGTTATTTTTGCCCCTGCAGTTCTTATAGTGTGCAAGAAACTTGTCGCGATAATCAGAGTAATAGTGAGTGTTGAACGTTGTTGGGGAATCTTCTAAGTCGAGAAGCCATTGAATTTTGTCTTTCGTACGTGCGGCGGCTGCATCTAGATGCTCATGAACGGTCATCCTTAGAGTGGGTATTGGTCAGGAGAGAATCTTGGAATAACATGGTGACAGTGCAACATACAGCACAGATTGTTTGGCACTACCTTGACCCATCTGGGAAAAATGCCGGTCAACCATTTGTGCTACATCGCCCTTCAGGATTTGGTAGATATCGTCAAATAATTTGAACGCTGGCTTCTTCCAGGCCTGCAGAATCTCGCAAATATAATTCTTTTGCACGATGAAAGGGTAGTTATCCGGAAGTTCACGCGTGCGGGCGCTGGGTAAAAAAAAAGTCAGAATGTAGTTGACAGGAGAAAGTCATGCACTAACCGTCGAGCCCTCTTCATAACGTCATCAATATATATGTTTTCAGAAGAACTGTCACGTTTTCGTTTTTTGGAGATGTGATTATCGTCGCTTGTATTGTTGTCATCATCATCACTTTCTTCGCCATCACTTTCTTCGCCATCACTTTCTTCACCGTCACTTTCTTCGCCAACGCCTTCCTCATTAGCCAGGAATGCCATCGCAGGCAACGAACGACGAGGGGTCTCATTACGCTCAAAAGGAATAAATTCAGGGGCTGTGGTGCGTATTTCGTGCTTGAACATCTCAGTGCGCATTCGTATAGCTTGGATGAGCCCACACTCGTCAGGTGTACCTTCGAGACGCTCGGAGAGTTCCTTGTGGAAATTGCCAAGGACTCGAAGGACCTCGCCTACAGGGTCACCTGATGGTTCCTTCGGCAGAGACCTCAGTTCTTGTCCTGTTACCTGCAGGACCTTGTATAGTTCCTCCTGAATCTCGGGAAGTCTGCATATAGTCCCATTAGCGTGCTAAAAGGTACTGAAAATATGTCACACCTCTTTGCAATAAGTTCAGCAAGGATCGTGCTCAGCCGCTCGGTGAGTCTAGTTGTGCAAAGGAATGACTGGCAATAAGAATCTAGGTTGCACCACGGCTTGGTGCTAGCAAAAAATTCACGTTCTTGGCGCCGTGCTCCAGCCCAGTCGATGCCGTCTTTAATTGCCTGCGAGCTTGGCTGTTTGACGCAGTACCAGTTGTTAACCAGTGGTTCAACTTCGTTCTGGACGAGTCGAATCCAGGACATCTCTTCTCCTTGAGGAATGCGATCTGGTTTGGTAAGCACACCTGTAAGATGGGGACAATCGAGAGCGGACCCATGACAGAAGCTCATGTGACCCACCGACTGTGCGCTTTCCCTCTGGATCAAATTGCTTCGCAAGGTGGTGAGCACCCTGGTTCTCGAAGTCCGCTAAAGGGTGGAGATTGGGTGAATATACATACACGACTGACAACTGGGACTAACTTTCACAAGCAACTGTGAGGAGAATCACACAACTTGGTTTTTCAATATATGAAGTCACAAGACTCTTGACCAACTCAATGTCGTGAGCATCCCCATCCTGACCAACACTTGCGATGAGTCCTGGTAGATCTACAAACGAGAGGTCCGCGAGATCTCTTCCTTTGATCGCTAATGAAACGTAGTTGCGTGAGAATGACGTTTCATTCCCTGATAGTATAGTCGTGCTATCGAGGAAGGTATTAGGGTCCACGCTTGGGTTCAAAATAGCATGTTGTGCACGTCGGATACGGTCCTCCACATCAGCTTTGGCAGAGATGGCATCACCGAAAGAAACGACACGACCCTTGATTGGTGCACCTAGCTTGTCGGTAATGAAATGAAGCCTAACTGCACAAGTCCATGGTGTCTCCGCATATGTGAGTCGACATTCTGTCGGACACCTGGGATGCCGAAGCCCTGTTGATAGTTGATCTAAAAATAGAGAAATACCATACCTTGTGCACGTCCCTGATGAACGAGGAAGTGTGACTCCGGAGATAGATTCAATAAGGGAGGATTTCCCTGCACTCTGATTGCCAATGACAGCAATCATTGGAAGGTCAATGTCACTTTGGACGCTGGCATTACTGAATGAGTAAATTGGTTCCGCTGAAGTGGCACTCATTTTACTCACCCAGTATTACGAAGCCGGTTTATGACATCGAGCATGGTTCGACGGTGTTGGGCAGTGACAGGGTCAGAAAGTCCAACCCCACCATTATTTCCTGGAAGCGAAATTGACGGGGTCGACGATGCAATGGGTGGTGATGGCATAATTAGTGGGTGAAAGACTGAAAGTACTGGTTCCTTTTCTGAAAAAAACCCAAATAATTTCAAACACCATTCTCCTAAAGCATTGCACGTCGTGGACTACCGTAATCCGAATCGTCAACAACTTAATGAAGCTACTCCACCGCAGAAGAGCTGTATATAATGTGGGTAGCATTCGTCGGAACTCCAACACGCCCAATCTGCCAACGACTACAGCCGGGCCATCTGCAACTGCTTCAAGTTCTGTACTGTCTTGTCCCTCGCGCATCTATGACCAGCTATGACCCCTTCACCGAGTTCGTCGTCTATTTGACTCGGACGCATTCGTAACTCGCCCCTTCCCTGTGGTTGAAAGGGGCCAGAACACCAACAACAATGGAAACTCCATCGCAGGTAAGCCTGGATGACGAGCCCAAGGAACAAATTTGGGCGTCGTGGTGCGTATTTCGCGTTTGAACCTCTTTGTGTTCAATGTGCAACCATATGACTTACTAAATGAGCCCACACTCGCCAGGTTTACCCTCGAGATACTCGGCGAGCTCCTTAGGGAAATCACAAAGGACTCGAAGGACCTCAGCTCCCGCGCCGTTGCCTGCATGACCCTGTACAGTTCCTCCTGAATCTCGGGAGGCCTGTGCATATACCTCCAATAATGTCCCAAAGGATATTGAAAGTGCGTCATACATCTTTGCAATAAGTTCCGCGAGGATTGTGCTCAGCTGGTCGGTGAGCTTATCGGTGCAAAGGAATAACTGGTCACAAGAATCTAGATTGCACCACGGCGCGAAGGCGAGCGCCGTCGGTATCTGGTCACACCGGCCGACCTGCGGCAGCGGAAACGTGTTGTATCAATATGTAGCTCCGGAAATCAAAAAAGTTAGTAGTCATGCCTTACCCATTACTCGCCGCATATCTTCTCTGTGCTCGGCCTTCCGCACTTCGTTCAAATTATCCATCCTCGCTCGTGACATTAAGGAAGACAATACCTGGGAACATTGATTGAAATGACCAGGGCAATTAGTCTCCCAAGGCAGATCAAAGACTCGAGGAAAGGCAGCTCCTCCCTTTCACTGATTTCAGTCGTCACATGGGTGATCAAGATTCAATTGAAGGCGTTGTGCTTGATGCCCATATGTTGTAGGGCGCTCAATTGCTTGCTGTGTTGTGGCAAAGCTTTTCGGCTAATAGAATTTACAACACGTCCATTCCTTTATCAACATCAATCGTCCTCACTGTGTGTCAAGGATATAAGAGTGCCGGTGTGAGTGTGGTTGCTGTCCCACCATCTACATATCTGCCGTACTCATATATAAGACGTCAACCGACCGAAGAGAACCAACTTGACTGACTACATCACGACTACACGTCTGTTGTTCCGATCCAATAATCTTTCAATTCTGTTGGAGGAGGTATGGATACAATTCACAGTGGGTGATCCCGTCGAGACTGATGCACACTTCTGCAGCATGCGCCTGATCAACGTCAAAGCTTTTCTTGAGAGGGAAAGTTTGATTGGAGAGGGAAAGCGGGTGGATCATCGCACTAAAGTCCTCGAGTTCAGCGATGACGAAACAACAGAATATGCGATTCTATCTCATCGGTGGATTGCGCAAGAGGTGGACTATCGCGAAATGGTCAAGCTCGCGAAGATGGCCGTGGAGGAGAGAGACGAAATTCGCCAGCGTGATGGCTATCGAAAGATCCTTCAGAGCTGCAAGCAGGCTCAGAACGACAGATATGAATGGTTGTGGGTCGATACTTGCTGCATCGACAAGCGAAGCAGTGCAGAGCTATCCGAGGCTATCAATTCCATGTGTCGGTGGTATGAAAACGCGAAAGTATGCTATGCGTACCTCCACGACGTCCTTGGTTCTTCCTTTCCCACTGCGAGCGACAAGGAGAGGTATCCCGACTTCTGTGGATGGCCGGAGTGGTTCTCGCGTGGGTGGACGCTACAAGAGCTGATAGCCCCAAGCAACGTTCAATTTCTCAATAAGAATTGGCAAAACATAGGTGACAAGAGGACACTTGCACCTACCTTAGTAGGCATCACTGGAATCCCAGTGCATATATTGATACATGGACTCAACGGAAACCGTCCGTGTGTTGCTCAAATTATGTCATGGGCAGCTCATCGGAAGACAACGCGAGTGGAGGACAGGGCTTATTCGTTGATGGGTCTGCTGGACGTGAATATGTCGATGATGTATGGAGAGGGGAAAAAAGCATTTCACCGACTTCAGCTGGAGATCATCCGCACATCGAATGACCAAAGCATCTTTGCATGGGGTTACAACGCAACCAATATGCGGACTGGCAGTATCCTTGCGGATGACCCGAGCTTCTTCGAGGGTTGTGGTAAAGCGGAACTGATAGGTCACGACGAATTCATCCAATCTCTCGGGGATGACGTCCCAGAAGGAGAGCTGGACTCCATCAAAGATCGACTTGGCACATTCCCGATCACGAATCGCGGCATCCAAATGTGGCTGCTTCTCCATCCCTATCGCAGCTCTCGCTCTCGCTCACGCTTCCAAGCCCGGCTGCCATGCCGCCTTTATCCAATGTCCCCACCAGTGACCATCGTTTTGACTTTGTGGGAATCCAATTACTACAGATCTCCAGGGCCGGGCTTTCTTGATCCTAGACTACCTCCTCCAGAGGGACCTCTACAATTGCGCCAAGTTTATCTCAGATACCAAGAACTGCCGCATCGCAACACCGAATTCGAGATCGACGATAGCGCACTCACCGAAAATGGCCTTGTTTGCTGTGACGTGTACCCAAAGAAATTCTCCGGAGACACGCTCACACTGACCAGCACTAATCCCCTTTGCATCAAAGTCTATTCTGATAGTCTAACTAACCATCTCCTGGTGATGGGATTTGGACAATTGTTTGGCAAGGACTGGATACATGTCGTTTATGATGAATCTAACAAAATTCCGCGACCTTCATGGCAGGACTATACCGTGCATAAGTATGTTAAAATGCTGGTCCGGACGCCCGAGCATGCACAACGCATGAATGCGGCGCGTTCTGGGTCTGAACGCTGTAGTCAGATCTGCATTATGCAGACCCGTCTCCCTCGAACAACTAGGATCCTTCAGATTTCGTCCGTCATGTGGAAGAGCTCAAGGATATGTGGAGTGAAGCTTGGGGTATTTCATGACTCCGGTGTCGGTGACGTATCAGGTGAATGGACAGCCCTCGATGTTGAAGTGGGTAGTTTTTTTCCACGTCTCATTGGCACTGATATCACTATTTACTTAGGGAACAGACGATCCCGGCTGTGACTGGCGGGGTCTCATGATACTCGATCGGCCGAGGAAATACGGTAGCTACGCAATAGACGGGGTGCTCAACAGTTTCTCGGCCGCACCCGATGGTATCAAAGTGAGTGCACATGCCTTTCATACAGCGTTTGACCCTTACGAGAACAGCTGGGGGACTATGGTCACTTTACGGACTCCAACGAATTCTGCTGCGAAGGAAACCTCTTTGCTGACCTCGAGCCACTTCCTTTAATGGTAGACGTCACCCCAAGGCAGCACAAACTATCATCAAAGGATTATGTGATTGCCTGGAATCCGATGGACATCTGCCATATCAATTTATATAAACCAATAATGCTGTCGCTTCCAAGTAACGACGACCTCAAGTCATTGCTGACTTCATTCTCTACTCGACTCACCAACAGATACCTTGTCACAGGAATCATACAATGTCCTCCTGATCCTGGCCAGCCCGACGCAAACATCACAACACCTTTGTACAGCGTTGCAAAGCCATTTGCATGGCACCGAAATGAAAGTGTTGGTTCTGTGTCAGAGGAGCGGTAGGTGACAAGTTGCGAGGTAAGACGAAGGGTGACCAAGTGAGGGTTGGTGATGCAGATGCGATGAAGTTGTGAAACCCATTTCCTCGTCGGTTGTTTGGCTGTCTGTTCGTCTATACTCAAGTACTATGTATTCTTTCGTGGACCATTTTTAAGTATTGTAGTCTCTAGTCTGAAGCAAGGATCGCGCTGAGGAATCCTCCTACTCGTCAAGGACATGCCTAGCCAGACCACTTAACCATCCCTTCTCGCCCACCTCAATTTACATCACAAATCCATCTACATAACTCAATTGGCACAGGAGCAGAGGACAAAACCATATCGCGCTCTCGACCCAGTAACAAACTCGCTCCTCACCTGCTGGTCTCTGCTGCACAGCGTGCGTGCACAATTTATTGGGAATGTAAGATCAAGGTTATCGTTATCCCAGGGTTCGTTATATGCATACGTGCCACCTAGATGTGACGGTGATACATGATTGTCTGATGGATCTTGTGTGCAGAGTGCCGAGTCTCGGCCTTTCGCATGGCTTGCCGAGTGAATGCAGACTCCAGCTCGAGACGGTGTTTATGGACGTGGACAATCGGATTTGCACAAGCCACTCCCTGTCCTCTGGTATCGATTATGCCGTCAATGCACTATGTAGGCGTTATACCCCAGTACCGATATTTTGCACCACACCGCAGATCAGGCGTGCCACAAAATCATAGGCCTCAAGCACATTCGCACATCTTGTGCAGGGTGTGTATGCTGTGAGTGAGGGAAATGAGCGCATATATTACAGGAGTGCCCTCCTGCTCTTTGCAAATGCGCGTCCATGCTGTCATTCTCCTTGCGTTCCCACGGCACGAAGTTCGGGGCGGTGCCATGTATCTTGCACTTGAACTTCTCAGTATGAGTCGTATGTATGGTCTGGAGGAGACCTGGCTCATCAGGCGTGCCCTCGAGATGTTCGGAGACTTCTTTCTGAAAACTGCCGAGAACTCGAATGACCTCGCCAACGGCGTTGTTAAATGGATCCTTCGGCAAGCTCTCAGTTTCTCTTCTATGGTTTGCATTACCTTGAGGGGTTCGCCTTAAATTTCAGGAAGCCTACGTACACATACTCATCCATCAACAATGAGAAAATCCAAGGAGCTATCGCACCTTTTTGCAATGAGTTCTGCTAGGATTGTACTCAGCCGGTCCGTCAGTTTAGTAGTGCGGAGGAATGACTGATAATCGGAAGGTAAGTGGCACCACGGCTGGGTCATCGCAAAAAACTCGTTTTCATGGCGACGTGCTCCAGCCCAATCGATACCATCTTTGATCATGTCGGAGTTTGGTCGCTTCGCGCAATACCAGTTATTGAGTATTGGTTCGACCTCATTGTGAATGAGTTGAAGCCACGATTCTTCTTCGAAAAAAATTCGATTTGGTTTGATGAGGACACCTGTGACACGAAGAGATCGACTCAGAGGGATATGCGAAAGGGCGCAATTCAAGTGGCTTACCAACGGTGCGCTTCCCCTCTGGGTCGAACTGCTTCGCCAGTGGTGGGCGCCCAAAAAGGTGATTAGGAATACATAGTATGGGGTTGGGACGGTGAATCATACAAAGAAGATATTTGTTAGTGATTTTCGGCTGTGTACACCTCTGCTTCTTGGTCTGCGGAGTGCCCGTAACAATTTGAGAGTAGAGGTGAGAGATAGTTGGGTAGTTAGGTCGGTGGATGCGAAGCACGTGTTGCATTCTACATGTAGTAGATTTATCTGTCCGTCTCCTGACACTAATCTGCCGTACGTACCACTTTTCACTGTGGGTATCACATATCTGCTGGAACCCGGGCTAAAGCAATACGGAACACGTTCCAAGATGGATTGTAACGACCAGGAGTGATTCATCTCCCTAGGCAGACCAAGGGCGTGAGGGAAGGCAGCCGTTCTTTCGCAGGTGAGATCAATAAGGCGGAGTGCTTGGCGCCCATATATGTCATATGTCATATGTCGCCCTGGTAAAGCTTTTCGGCTAGAAAGAACATGTTATCCTGTGTTGTGCCTTTGTCTGCCATACTCACGTATGTAAGGCCAATCTGGCTGTATCACCACAACTACACGTCTGTCGTTTCGATCCAACCATCTTTCAATTCTGTTCGAGGTATGGATAACATTCAGTGGGTGATCCCATCAAGACTGATGTGCATGTATGCAGCATGCGCCTGATCAACGTCAAAGCTTTTCTTGAGAGGGAGAATTTGATTAGAAAGAGAAAACGAGTGGATCGTCGAGCCAAAGTCCTCGAGTTCGGCGATGACCAAACAACAGAGTACGCGATCCTGTCCCATCGGTGGGTCGGGCAAGAAGTGGACTATGATGAGATGGTCGAACTCGCGAAGATGGACCGGAAGGAGAGAGACGAGATTCGCCAGCGTGATGGCTATCGAAAGATCCTCCAGTGCTGCGAGCGGGCTGAGAAAGACGGATATAAGTGGTTGTGGGTCGACACTTGCTGTATCGACAAGCGAAGCAGCGCAGAGCTATCGGAGGCCATCAATTCCATGTATCGGTGGTATGAAAACGCCGAAGTATGCTATGCGTACCTCCACGACGTCCCCGACCCACAGTTTCCCACTACGAGCGACGATGAAAGGTATCCCGATTTCGGTGGATGGCCAGAGTGGTTCTCGCGGGGGTGGACGCTACAAGAGCTGATAGCCCCAAGCAACGTCCAGTTCCTCAACAAGAATTGGCAAAGCATAGGTGACAAGAGGACGCTTGCACCTACCTTGGAAGACATCACTAGAATTCCGGAGCGTATATTGACAGATGGACTTCGCGGAAACCGTCCGTGTGTTGCTCAAATCATGTCGTGGGCGGCCAATCGGACGACGACGCGAGTCGAGGACCGAGCTTATTCGTTGATGGGTCTGCTGGACGTGAAGATGCCGATGTTATACGGAGAAGGGAAGAAAGCATTTCGCCGTCTTCAGCTGGAGATCATCCGTGCATCGAACGACCAAAGCATCTTTGCATGGGATCCCAGCATGGAAAAGGAGCAGCCTGGCAGAATCCTCGCGGAAGACCCGAGCAACTTCCGGCGTTGTGGTGAAATGGAGCTGATGGGTCACGATGAATTCATCCAATCTTTCAGAAAAGACGTCCCAAGCGACGAGCTGGACTCCATCCAGGATCGACTCGGGACATTCCCCATCACAAATCGCGGCATCCAAATTTGGCTGCTCCTCCGTCCCTATAACAGCTCTCGCACACTCTTCACCGCCTGGCTGCCATGCCGCCGTGGTCAGTGGGATCGTGCACCAGTGACCATCACTTTGACTTTGTGGGAATCCAATTACTATAGGTGTCCGACGCCGGTCGTTGGACGACTTCCTCTAGAGGGACCACCACAATTGTGTCAATTCCATCTGAGATATCAAGACCCGCCGCATCGCAACACCACATTCGAAGTCGATGATAGCACGCTCACCGAGAATGGCTTCACTTTCTACGGCGCGTACCCAGAGGAATTCTCAGGAAACACGCTCACGCTGACCAACACCGATCCCCTTTGCGTCAAATTCTATTTTGATAGTCAAGCGAACCATCGCTTTTCAGTGGGTTTTGGACAATGTTTTGGCAAAAGCTGGATACATGTCGGTTCTGTTGAGTCTAACATTATTCGCCCATGGGAGTTCTATACTACCTCGGCTGGATACTATGAAATGCTGGTCGACACGCCAGAGCATGCACAAGCCATGAACAAGGCGCACTCTGGTTCTGAATGCCATGGTCAGATCTGCATTATGCAGACCCGTCTCCCTCAAACAACCAGGGTTCTTCAGATTTCCTCCGTCATGTGGAAGACTTCAAGGATGTGTGGAGTTAAGCTTGACGTCTTTCACGACGACCCCGGTTTCGGTGACGTATCAAGTGAATGGACAGCCTTCGATGTTGATGTGGGTAGTTCTTTTGCACGTCTCATTGGCACTGATATCACTATTTATTTAGGGAACAGACGATCCCAGCTGTGACTGGCAGGCTCTCATGATGCTCGATCGGAAGAGGAAGTACGGTGGCTACAATATATACAGGATGTCTTGTAATTTCTGGGCCACACTCGATGGTATTAAAGTGAGCACACATACCTTTCATACAATGTTCGAGCCTTACGAGAACAGTTGGGGGACTATGGTCGCTTTGTGGACTCCAAGGGATTCTCTTGCGAAGGAAACCTCTTTGCTGACCTCGAGTCGCTTTCTTTAAATGCGGACATCACCCCAATCCAGCGCGAAATATTTGACATGGATCATGTGCCGGCCTGGAATTGGACGGATGACTGTTATCTCAGTTTATACAAACCACTGATGTTGTCACTTCCAAGTAACGACAATCTCAAATCATTGTTGACTTCATTCTCTACTCGACTCACAGACAGATACCTCGTCACAAGGGTCATACAGTGTCCTCCTGATCCTCACCAGCCCAGTTCAACCATTACAACACCTTTGTACAGCGTTGCAAAGCCATTTGTTTGGCACCGAAATGAAAGCGCTAGTTCTGTGGCAGAATAGTGGTCAAGCGATGAGTCGGGAGCTGAGACAGAGGACAACCAAAGTGACGAGCTAGGAACGACCAAGCGACGAGGGTTAATGGTGTAGATGCTGAGATGAAGTTGTGAAGTGTCGTTTTCTTCGTTGGTTGTTCTGACCATCCGTTCGTCCACCCTTACCATTATCAATTCTTTCATGTATCCTTTCCAAGTATTGCACTCTCTCGAGTGAAGCAAGGTCACGATGACCATACAGACATAAATGAGGGCATCATTAAATAGCGAGGGAATCAATCAGACCCAAGACAGAGCACCGCGCTGAGAGTGGGTTGAAAGGGTGTAAAGGGCCGGGAGTCCCGGAACCAAACGTCACAGTTGTCCGCCCTGCAGGTCTCTTCCACACAATTCGCTGAGAAGGTGCGATCGAGGCTATCCGGGTTTGCTTTTTAGATACCAGATCTAGGCGACGGTGACAGTGAGCACCTGACTGTCTGATAGTCACTGAGCCTTTCTGAGTGCCGAGTGCCGAGCCCCGGCCTCTCAGGATGTCGCATGGTTGGCTGGATGAATACAGACAACACAACTCGAGACAGCATCCATCATGGAGGTGGATGTGCACAAGAGACTCATAGTACTCATCTTCCGGTGTCGACTATGCTGACAATGCACTCCATAGGCAATTGACACCGGTAGCGACTTTTTGCGCACACATACTGCCGTCAGGCGTCTTGGCACAAAATCATTGGCATCATACGACAAGGTTTGTCATGGACTCACCGGTACATCTTGTGCAGGGCGCGTGTATGCCGCGAGTGAAGGAAATGAGTACTTATATTGTAAGGTATGTGCAGGAGCATCCTGTTCTTCGAATGATTTACATACCACATCCACGAAGCACTTGTAAGTGACTACAATAAGGGTCAGACCAAATTGCCATCATTCGAACATCCCTATACCCACCTTGGAAAGAACCACATATGTTCACCGTATTGACGATTGCTGCCTCCATCAGGTCGGCGGGAGCATTGATACCAAATACTGAGAGGGCAGAAAGCGCCTTTATGGCATTCTCGCAATGGTGTCCGGGCTGAAGTAATACGGAACACGCTCCGAAAATGATTGTAATGACCAGGAGTGCTTAGTCTCCCCAGGCAGACCAGATCTAGGGAAGGCAGTCACTCCTCCTCGACGTATTGCCAGTGATTCCAGGAATCGCATGGGAGATCAATAAGGCGTTATTCTTGACGCCCATATGTCAATGATTGGGCGTTCAATTGCTTGTTTTGTTGTGGCGAGGCTTTTCGGCTAGAAACAACGTGTTATCCTGTGCCTTTACCACCACCATCGATCGTCTTCACTGCGTCGAAGCACCGCTGTGTATGTGAGTGCTGTTCCTGTGCCACCATCCTGCCGTCCTCATGCATGTAAAACGTCGACCAAAGAAAGTGAGCTAACCTGACTGCATCACCACAACTACAAGCCTACTGTTTCGATCCAGAAACCGTATCCGATCTTGGGTCATCAATAATTCAGTTAAAGGAGGTATGGACACCATCCAAAGTTAATGATCACGTTGAGACTGATGACACACTTATGCAGCATGCGCCTGATCGACGTAAAAGCTTTTCTTGAGAGGGAGAGTTCAATTAGAAAGAGAAAGCGAGGGAATCGTCCAGCCAAAGTCCTCGAGTTCTGCGATGATGAAACAACAGAGTACGCGATCCTGTCACATCGGTGGATCGCGCAAGAAGTGGACTATGACGAGATGGTTGAGCTGGCGAACATTGCCTTGAAGGAGAGAGACGAGATTCGCCAGCGTGATGGCTATCAAAAGATCCTCCAGAGCTGCAAGCAGGCACAGAAGGACAGATATAAGTGGTTGTGGGTCGATACTTGTTGCATCGACAAGCGAAGCAGCGCAGAGCTATCCGAGGCCATCAATTCCATGTATCGGTGGTATGAAAACGCCAAAGTATGCTATGCGTACCTCCACGACGTCCCCGGTTCATCCTTTCCCACTGCGAGCGACAAGGAGAGGTATCCCCACTTCAATGGCTGGCCAGAGTGGTTCTCGCGTGGGTGGACACTACAAGAGCTGATAGCCCCGAGCAACGTCCAGTTCTTCAACAAAGATTGGGATCTCATCGGTGACAAAAGGATGCTCGCACCTACCTTACACAATATTACTGGAATTCCGGTGCATATATTGACAGATGGATTTTTCGGAAACCGTCCATGTGTTGCTCAAATCATGTCATGGGCAGCCCATCGGAAGACAACGCGGGTTGAGGACAGAGCTTATTCGCTGATGGGTCTGCTGGACGTGAATATGCCTATGCTGTATGGAGAGGGGAAGAAAGCGTTTCACCGCCTGCAGCTGGAGATCATCCGCGCATCGAACGACCAAAGCATCTTTGCGTGGCAGTGGAACGTGCGGACTGGCAGTATCCTTGCGGATGACCCTGGTTACTTCCGGTATTGTGGCAGAATGGAGCTGATGGGTCACGACGAATTCATCCGATTTCTCAAGTTTAGCGTCCCAGAAGAAGAGCTGGACTCGATCAAGGATCAACTTGGCACATTCCCAATCACAAATCGTGGCATCCAAATTTGGCTGCTCCTCCGTCCCAAGATTGCCTCTCGCTCACGCTTCCAAGCCTGGCTGCCATGCCGCTTTCTTCCAGGGGATTCACCAGTGACCATTTGGTTGGCTTTGTGGGAATCCAATTACTACAGATGTTCGACGCCGTTTAGAGTACATCCTACAGGGGAATCACAATTGCGTCAAGTCTATCTCAGATACCAAGACCCGCCGCATCGCAACACCACATTCGAAGTCGATGATAGCACGCTCACTGAGAATGGCTTCACTTGCTGCAAGACGTCCCCATATAAATTCTCAGGAAACACGCTCACGCTGACCAGCACCGATCTCCTTTGCGTCAAAGCCTATTTTGATAGTCAAGCTAACCATCGCTTTTCAGTGGGCTTTGGACAATGTTTTGGCAAGGGCTGGATACATGTCGGTTCTCTCGAGTCTAACATTATTCACCCACCCTTATGGGAGCTCTATATCTTGAATGAATATAATGAAATGCTGGACGACACGCCTGAGCATGCGCAAGCCATGAATAAGGCGCGCTCCGGCTTTGCACGCTATGGTCAGATCTGCGTTATGCAGACATGTCTTCCTCGAACAACCAGGGTCCTTCAGATTTCGTCCATCATGTGGAACAGCTCGAGGATGTGTGGAGTTAAGCTTGGGGTATTTCATGATCCCAGTTTCTGTGATGTATCAGGTGAATGGACAACCTTCGATGTTGATGTGGGTAGTTTGTTTGCATGTCTCATTGGTATTGATATCACTATTTATTTAGGGAACAGACGATCCCGGTTGTGACTGGCGGGGTCTCATGATCCTCGATCAGCCAAGGAATTACGATAGCTACAACATAGACAAGGTGCCCGGTATTTTCTGGGCCAGACCTGATGGTATCAAAGTGAGCACTCATGCCTCTCATACGATGTTTGAGCCTCACGAGGACAGCTGTGGGACTATGGTCACTTTACGGACTCCAAAGAATTCTCTTGCGAAGGAAACCTCATTGCTGACCTCGAGTCGCTTTCTTTAAATGCGGACATCGCCCCGATCCAATGCGAAATGCCTTCCATGGATCATGTGCGAGTCTGGCCCCATCAGACAGCCAACAGCTATCTCCATTTATATAGACCATCGATGATGTCACTTCCAAGTAATGACGACTTCAAATCATTGTTGACTTCGTGCTCTACTCGATTCACCAACAGATACCTCGTCACAAAGATCATACAATGCCCTCCTGATCCTGAACAGCCCGACTCGAACATCACAACACCTTTGTATAGTGTTGCAAAGCCACTTGTTTGGCACAGAAATGAAAGCGCTAGTTCTGTGGCAGGAGAGCGGTCAGGCGACGAGTCGGGAGCTGAGACGGAGGATGACCAAGGTGACGAGCCAGGAGATGAAACGGAGGATGACCAAAGCGACGAGGGCTAATGATGTAGATGCTGAGATGAAGTTGTGAATATCATTTTCCTCGGTTGTTCTCTGGCCATCTGTTCGTCCATCCTTACTATGAATTCTTTCATGTATCATTTCCTGCACTCTCTGGAGTGAAGCAAGGAACACGGTGATCACACAGACAAGAATGAGGGTACCATTTACAGCTGTGTGCGAAAACCTTGTCAATAACCAAATATTTTGTGAGCGCGTCGTGAGGTGTGCCCAAAAAGGAAATCAACCAGCTACAGACCATAGTGCGCTGCCGTTCGAGCTTGCCTTACCTTGCCATTCTGCCAGTGAACGGTCCAGAGAGTCAGCAATGGCCAAGAAGCAGAGAAAGGCCACTACGAAAGTTCCCAGCACGCAAAGCTTTCCCTCGGACACTTGTTGACGACCGTCGTGCTGACAAACAGCTGGCTTTCCCACTCAACCGTTCTGTGGTATCCCAATTCCCTGTAGCCGCCAGCCAGCAGCGCCGAGGCACATGAAGAGATTCATCAGGTCAGTGACCATAAAATCAACCTTACTGCTGACTCTAAGCAGGAGGAACAAAGCTATATGCATGTCTTTGATGTCGAGATTGAAGAGCATCCTCAGCAATTCAAGGACGAATCTTCAGCGACATGAGTCTCAAGTATATTCCTTATGTTTTATGGCTAATCTGTTACTCGTGAAGTTATGTCTATCAATATGGATTCGTCTTCATTCAGTTCCTCCGAGGGCAAGCGCGAGGACCCAGTCTGATGCACTGCAGTCAGAGCCCAGCGTGCCCCCACATCCAAGAAGTCATGTGTTGGTGTTGAAGATGCCTTGACCGGTGATTCCAGTACTTGCTGATGAGGATATCATATTGTGCTGTGACCCAAGTACATGTTTCATCAAGGTAGAGGTTGGGATCCTCAAAAACATGTCTTCCATAGAAGTCAAAAGAGCTCTTGTTATTGTTCGGGTGTGCCTGTCGGCGGGGAAGGTGGTCGATTGATAGAACTGTATTCTTCCGACAGTCGTCTCCAGCAACTGCGAGAGGAAACACCAAGAGCAGGGCAGAGATCCTCGAGCTCCCATCCTGAGTCCCAAAGACGAAGTGCTCATTCCTTGAGATCACGGCTAATATGGCGGTAGGGCACGATATGAATTGTCAAGGTCAAACAAACAGCGCATGATAGCCAGGTAGCCTGTAGTTGATTGGTTTCCTTTTGGGGCACACCTCACGATGCGCTCACAAAATATTTGGTTATTGACAAGGTTTTCGCACACAGCTGTAAAAGTGAGGGAATCAATCAGACCCAAGAGAGAACAATGCTGAGAGTATATTTAAAAGGCTTGGAGTCGTGGGAGTGCGGCAACCGAAATGGCGAAGAAAGAGAAAGTGGTCGCAGAGGAGTGCTATATGGATGGGGAGAAGGCTCAAAAATGAACTTAATGCTCTTTGCATGACGTTTTCGATGTATATTGGAATGGAGGCAATGACATCTTCATCACCCTCTTCTTCGTTAGAGAAACGCCACCTCGGGCAGATCATTCGAGTCTTCCTTTCCCTCCCAAGGCGCGAAGTGCAGGGCTGTGGAAAGTATCTCACGCCTGAATATCATGGTATGTGATCGTATAGTTTGGAGCAGGCCATCCTCATCAGGGGTGCCCTCAAGGCATTCAAAGAGTTGCTTCTGAAAATCACCGAGGACCCGAAGGACCTCACCAACCAGGACATTCGATGGCTCATTTGGAAAAGCTCTCAGAGCCAGTTCGGAAGCACATTCCCACGTGAAAACCTGTGTCAAAAACCCCGAAAAGAATCCGCTGCCCGATGACTCATCAGCAGCCACATCCAAGCAGAGCTCTAACTCCCCTTCACGATAATCAGGCCTCAGGGCACTACGACCAACAGGCCATTCTTCATGGACACAGAACAGGAGCTCAGTGGGGAGTCAAGGGAGGAGAGAATGGAAAGGTATGCAGGAGTTGAGGATGATGCTGACGAGGATGAGGATGAGATGGAAGAGATTGATGAGGACTATGGTAGGCGTGTTTTGGCTCACATCCTTGCACAGTACCACGCCCAACTTGCTGCCTTATCAACCATCTCGTTCGAAGTCTTTCAAGAATTTCTACTTGCTACTGAGAGAGCTAAGCCAATCCCCTACCATACTTTGATCCTCTCTGGCGAAGGCTGGGTTAAAGAGCTTCGCAACGGCCACCCAGAAAGGATTCGGACTGAGCTTGCGGTTCACAAACACGTTTTCACAAAACTGCTGGAGGAACTGCAGGAGCATGGCCATACCCATTCAAAACACGTTACCCTTGAAGAGCAACTGGCGATATTTCTGTACGCGTGCGTGACGGGCCTGTCAATCAGGCACCTCGGTGAGCGTTTCCAGCGTTCTAACAGTACAATTTCCAAGTACGCATTCCATCTTATTTTGTGTGTCACTGACAGTTCCTTGAGCAGATACTTCAAGAAGATGCTGGTCATATTTTCTTCACCCGGCATCTATACAAGATATGTTCGACTACCACATGCAAATGATCCAGTCCACCCTTCTATTCAAGACAATCCAAAATATTACCCTTTTTTTAAAGATGCCGTAGGTGCCATCGATGGGACTCACATCGCGTGCACCCCAGCTGCAGCTGAAAGAGATGCTGCCCGAAACCGCAAAGGATTCACATCACAAAACTGTCTTGTTTGCTGCGACTTCAACATGAATTTCACCTATGTACTCAGTGGTTGGGAAGGGTCTATGGCAGACGCATCCGTCTACCATGATGCACGGACAACAGATTTCACCATCCCCGACGGAAAATATTACCTTGCTGATGCGGGGTATCCAAACTGCCGGCAACTATTGATTCCATATCGTGGACAACGCTACCACCTGGCAGAGTGGGGGCGTGCACAGGTGCGGTAAGCCTTCTTTTCCTTTATGACACTTTCAGCTTAATGATTATGATCTACTAGGCCTGTGAGTGCACAAGAATGCTACAATCTCCGCCATGCTCAGCTCCACAACGTTGTTGAGCGCATCATCGGTGTGATCAAGCGTCGCTTCCGTGTCCTTGTCATAGCTCCCGAGTATGCAATGGATATTCAAGCTCGCATCCCCCCCGCTCTCTGCTGTATCCACAACATCATTCGCAGGTGGGACCCTGTCGAATTAGAGGATATCGAACACGGTATAGCTGCTACACCCCCACCCGAGTCAGCTGGCATGGTTGGCTTGCTTGCTGATGGCATACCCACCAATGCTGACCATGACTGGATGTCTGCAGTGTGGGAAAGAATTGCAGGAGATATTTGGAGTAGTTATGCTGCAGAACGAGTCCACAGAGGCGACCCGATTTCGATGTAGCTATCACATTGTATTCAACATAACTTGTAACTTGTCGCTTGTTCTTCCACACTTGTTCAATAATACAAATACATGGGCAAATGACATTGATAATGGCGTGCAGACACAGACAAAAACAGCATACGGACATAAAATGGTGTACGGACCACATACGAAAAACAAATGGTAGTAAAGTTCATGTGCTGCACTTCATCTCTTCAAGTCCATCCTTCAACCAAGCCTGTCGTGCAGCGGCAAGTGCTGGCTCTGTTGTCAGTTGTATATACCCATCCGCAAAGTCATGATTGTCATGGAAGCGTTTGAAAAGTAGGACAACATCTGAAGGGGGAATGATGGCTGCATCCATTTCCACCAGCCTCTTCCTCGCTGTCTGAACAATTGGGTGGGTGGCGGAAGTACTGGCCTTAGCCTCATTGGCTTTGGCATCCAAGGAAGAGACCGCGTGTTGGATGAGACCACTTTGATCGGAGATTGAGTCGCACATGCTTTCCAACTTCTCGAACTTTTCGCCCAGTTGTTCACGAGAGAATGCTGTCTTCCCTGTATGTCGCTTTCGAGCCGATGAAGTACTAAGTGCAGCGGCCAAAAAAGCGCTGGATAAAATAGAGTGCTCATCATCATCAACTTTCCGTTTCCGAGACTGCTCCATGCGGGCAGAAATGCTGGAAGACGGTTTGATAGAGCTGATAGATGAACCGTTAAACGAGGATGGGGCAGTTGGGGGAGTGAAGCTTGTCGGGGTGCGGGGGACATTGAGATCTGAATGCCAATCAAAGGTCATGTTGGTATAACCTGAAGTTGTGGAGGGGGGCTTGATAGAACCGACAGACGATACAGGATATGAAGGAACAATGAAGTTGCCTTGAGTACCGGAAGATGAGGGCACAAAGGGGGGATGGGCGATTTGATTGGCCGATAGCTGGAACGGCTGCGGAATGGAGGCCATCGTCAGCATCAGTATCAATCGCCATAAACCTAGCATTGGCACCACCCTCAGTACCCCCCTGCACTGTGTGAGATGGAGGAACCATGCATACAGTATCCTGCACGGTAGATGGTGCCCCAGTAGTTCCAGTACTTCCCCCTCCACTGTCACTCCCGCTGACGGAAGTTTCCATGGCACTAGGCCCTGCAGAAGGTGGCTCGCTGATGGTTAGTCCAGAAAAACGATTCAAACCCTTACCCCGCGAGGGCATGAGCTGTTTCATCCTCTTGTAGTATGGCCATCCCTTCATTTTGAAAGAGGTTGCATCTTTGTTATTCTGTTGAAATTGCTGTTAGTCCAGGACACGATTTCTTATTGAAACATACCTTGAGAAATATAGTCCATATATCCTCACTTTCAGGCTGAATATTAGCCCCTAACTCGAGCGAATATGCGAATCCCGATGTATTGCAGATCTTGTTCACAAGTTCGTATGTATTTCTGAGCTGCACATAATATCGAATATCAGTCAAGTATGTGATTAATTAGCGAATAAATGACACACCCTTTTCCATTTTTCCTTACATGCTTTGGAAGACTTGACCGCCCCTTTGCTGGGGTTACAAAGAGCAGTAGCAACAGTATTCCAAAATGCAGACTTGAAATTAAGGCCATCGCCAGCCTTTGCCTTCTGGGCAGCAACAAGATCAAGGAGGACATTGGTATCGGCATCTGACCATGATGCTTGCACGCTGGGGTGAGATGGCAGTGATCCACCCTTGGAAGGTGATTGCACAGATTTGCGAGGCATAATGACAGAAGACAAAGTGGACAAAGAGCGATGCTGACGCACAATTGGGAGTTGGAGTTAGAGCTCCGCTTGGATGTTGCTGATGAGTCATCGGGCAGCGGATTCTTTTCGGGGTTTTTGGCACAGGTTTTCATGTGGGACTGTGCGCGGGACTGTGCTTCCGAACTGGCTCTCAGACTCTCTTCCGTCTGTTGCATGGCCTGGTATATGTACTTCATTCTGTCTCTTGGGAAGCGTACATGCGCATATCCCGAAGAAACAAAGTATGAACGCATCGCACCATTTCGCAACAAGTTCAGCGAGAATTGGACTCAACCGGTTCGTCAGATTGCTGGTTCGGAGGAGTGATTGGTAATAAAAATCCAGGTTGCACCATGGCTGGGTGGTATCAAAGAATTCGTCTTCGTGGTGGCATGCCTGCCCGCCGGTCAATCCCCTTTTTTAAGCTTGGCTGTTTCACGCAGAACCAGTTGTTGAGCAATGGTTTCCCTGGTTGCAAATGAGGCGGAGCCATGATTCCTCTTCTCTGAGAGGAATGCGGTCTGGTTAGGTACGCACACCTGTAAAACGAAAGACAAAATATTAGAGGGGATGCTCATAAGACGGAGCATCGAGTACCTTACCAACTGTGCGCTTGCTTTCTTGGTATAAGTCCTTTGCAAGCTGGTACGCACCCTGGATCTCAAAATCAGCTATAGGGTGAGCAGTGCGTGAATATACAGATTCGAGCAGTGTCAATTTAGAGACAGACTTCTGCAAGTCACTGTGAGTAGGATCAATATTCCTCCAGCGTGGATTAAATGCAAGTCAGACACATTGAGCACGATATGTAGTAGGTAATGCTAAAGTTCGATCCAGGTCCTCGGGAACTCCTGAAGGAGGCCCTGTCACTCTCGTAGCGACGTGCCATCAAAATCCAACGAAACATCAGAGATGAAAAAGTCCACAGGATTCTAGTCGGGAGGCGTCGTCGTGCTGCACTACAGCGCACCGTATTATATCAACCAGGGAAGGATCTGAATACGCCACTGAACAACAAAGAATGGAGAATCAATCGGATCCAGGAGTGGGTTTGGAGCTGCGGGACGAGTGCGACGGCGAAGTGTTGGAGCGATAAGCACAATGACAGATCCGTGAAGGGAGTGCGAGCAGCGGGGCAGGTGAGGACGCTGCCAGATTCGGATTCGCAAGAGTGTCACGTGGGTGCCACAAAATCCTCGCCTTTTGAACGTCCGTGCCGCAACTCCACTCAAGTCTCCCTGCTTGAAGAGCTGTACGTGGGCTGTGAGCGGAGAGACTTGCCGTTGTACAAGGTGACCAACACAGCAGTTCCCTCTCGAGTAAAACTGACAGAACGATGTTGCATCCTCAATCCGGAACCAAACACAGTCGTCCCTGCAGGTCTCTTCCACACAATTTGCTGAGAAGGTGCACTCAAGGCTACCTGGGATTTTCTCTATGGATACCAGAGGAACCATTAGGCGACAGTGACGGTGAGCACCCGACTGTCTACTAGTCACTGAGTTTTTCTGAGTGCCGAGTGCCAAGCCTCTCAGGATGTCGCATGGTGGGCTGGACGCATGCAGTCAACACAGCTCAAGAAAGCATCCATCATGGATGTGGATGTGCACAGGAGACTCAGCACTAGTACTCATTCTCCGGTATCGACTATGGTGACAATGCACTCCGTAGGCATTAGACACCGGTAACGACTTTTCGTGCCGATCAGGCGTCCTGGCACAAAATCATCGACCTCATACGACAAGGTTCTCCATGTCATGGACTAATTCGCACATCTTGTGCAGGGCAGAGACGCGTGTGTATGCTGCGAGTGAAGGAAATGAGTACATATGTTGGAAGGTATGTGCAGGAGCATGTCCCTCCTGTTCTTTGCAACTGTGCATCCACCGCTTATCTCATCGCCATCACCGTTGTGGTGTACTCACTAATTTCACGATAGGTCAAGATGATGGAAAGCGTCAAGTAAGACACCTTGCGCTGCATTTCCCCTGCTTACTACAGGAACGATGCTGTACTTAGTGTATCACGTAGACTCGCGGATGACGAACAGGAGCTACCCAAGGCTACACATTTCCCAGCAATATCGAAACTCCACGTCGCATTTCGTCGACAAATTCACCTGGTTCCATGCAGCAGGTGACAAAGTCAACCTTGGGACGAGAAGATGCATTGATGGCAAGGTCATTCAACCTTCTTCTGCAAGTTCATGCGTTTCCAGTGCTACATAGGCTCTTTCCATTTTTATTTATCTTTTTCTCATTGGCAGCTGAATAACTGACACTCGTGTTAGTGTTATCGTGTGCTTAATTCTTGGATGTACTATGTTCCAATTACTCGGACGAGTTCCCAATTTTACCAAGCACGATGACAGCGTCACAAGAACAGGCATCACACCAAGGGGTAGATTATCTTCGCCAGTGGTCGACTCGTCTGCAAATTGCAAAAAAAAAGGGAGGGATGGTGAGTACTCCATTGGCAATGATGGTCCTCTGACCACGTCAGATGTACCTGCTACAAACCGATCTTTGGCATTCACGACAACCAAGAGAGACACCTTCCCAGGGCAAAACGGCAGATCGATTAACTCAGGAAACAATCTCACCCGTGCCCATTTGTTGAGGAGGCTTATGGCAAGAAAATAGACGGTCGCAATCCATGTTGACATGCACAGAGAGATTTGTGGTGACCAAGAGGTCAAGGGATTTCCTATGAGTTGCAGTCCATCGCATTAGGATCGAGGCCATGTCCCAGGTCCACGAATGATTTACATACCACGTCCACAAAGCATTTGTAAGCGACTACAATAAAGGTCAGACTGAATTGCCACCATTCGAACGTCCCTATACCCACCTTGGAAAGAACCGCATACATTCACCGTATTGGCAATTGTTGCCTCCATCATTGCCTCCATCAAGTTGGTGGGAGCATTGATATCAAGTGCTGAGAGGGCACAAAGCGCCTTTATGTCATTCTCGCAATGGAGTCCGGGCTGAAGCAATATGGAACGCGTTTCGGAAATGATTGTAATGGCCAGGAGTGCTTAGTCTCTCCAGGCAGACCAAATCTAGGGAAGGCAGTCGTTCCTTCTTTGGGAGATCAATAAGGGGTTGTTCTTGACGCCCATATGTCAATGATAGGGCGCTCATTCGCTCAATGTATTGTGGCGAAGCTTTGCAGCTTGGAAACAACGTGTTATCCTGTGCCTTTACCCACACCATCGGTCGTCTTTACTGCGTCGAGGCGCCACCGTGAGTGTTGTTCTTGTGCCACCCTTCTACCTCACGCACATAAGACGTCGACAAACGAAAGTGAACTAACCTGACTGCATCACCATAACTACAAGCCTACCATTTCGATCCAGAAACCGTGTCCGACTTTGGGTCATCACTAAATCGGTTAAAGGAGGTATGGACAACATCCAAAGTTAACGATTGTGTTGGGACTGATGGGCACTTGTGTAGCATGCGCCTGATCAAAGTAGAAGCCTTTCTCGAGAGGGAGCGTTTGATTGAGGAGGGAAAGCCAGTGGATCGTCACAAGAATGTACTCGAGTTCGGCGCTTCTATCCCATCGGTGGATGGAGCAAGAGGAAGTGGACTATCGCGAGATGGTCAAGTTCGCAAAGATGACTGTGGAGGAGAAAGACGAGATTCACCACCGTGATGGTTATAGAAAGATCCTTCAGAGCTGCGAGCAGGCACAGAAGGACGGATATGCGAGGCTGTGGGTCGATACTTGCTGGATCGACAAGCGAAGCAGCGCAGAGCTATCCGAGGCCATCAATTCCATGTATCGGTGGTATGAAAACGCGAAAGTATGCTATGCGTACCTCCACGACGTCCCCGGTTCATCGCTTCCCACTGTAAGTGACGATAAGAGGTATCCAGACTTCAATGGCTGGCCAGAGTGGTTCTCGCGTGGGTGGACACTACAAGAGCTGATAGCCCCAAGCAACGTCCAGTTCTTCAATCAGGATTGGAAAAACATAAGTGACAAGAGGAAGCTTGCACGTACTCTACAAGATATTACTGGAATTGCGGAGCGTATATTGACAGATGGACTTTTCGAAAACCGTCCGTGTGTTGCTCAAATCACGTCGTGAGCAGCCCATCGGAAGACGACGCGAGTGGAGGACAGAGCTTATTTGCTGATGGGTCTACTGGACGTGAATATGCCGATGCTGTATGGAGAGGGGAAGAAAGCATTTCACCGACTTCAGTTGGAGATCATCCGGGCATCGAACGACCAAAGCATTTTTGCATGGGATTGCTACGGGCGAACTGGCAGTACCCTCGCGGCTGACCCGAGCGACTTCCATGGTTGTGGCGAAATGGAGCTGATGCGGTCACATCGAATTCATCGAATTTCTCAAAGAGGACGTCCCAGAAGAAGAGCTGGAGTCAAGGATCGACTCGGTTCATTCCCGATCACAGATCGCGGCATCCAAATGTGGCTGTTCATCCATCCCTCAAGTTCGCGACTCTCGCACCTTCTTCCAAGCCCAGCTGCCATGCCGCTTTTATCCAGGGGATCCACCAGTGACCATCGCTTTGACTTTGCGGGAATCCAATTACTATAGATGACCATACGCTCAGATCCTAGAGGGACCACCACAATTGCGTCAAATCCATCTCAGATACCAAGACCCGCCGCATCGCAACACCACATTCAAAGTCGATGATAGCATGCTCACTGAGAATGGCTTCACCTTCTGCGCCCGCGTACCCAGAAGAATTCTCAGGAAGCACGCTCACGCTGACCAGCACCGATCCCCCCTGCGTCAAAGTCTATTTTGATAGTCGAGCTAACCATCGCTTTTCACTGGGCCTTGGACAATGTTTTGACAAGGGCTGGATACATGTCGGTTCTGTCGAGTCTAGCATTATTCAGCCAGACTCATGGGAGGACTATGCCTGGCATGAAGATATTAAAATGCTGGTCAGAGCGCCAGAGTATGCACAAGCCATGAATAAGGCACGCTCTGGCTCTGAAGGCTATGGTCAGATTTGCGTCATGCAGATCCGTTTCCCTCAAACTAACCAGGGTCCTTCAGATTTCGTCCGTCATGTGGAAGAACTCAAAGATGCTTGGAGTTAAACTTGAGGTGTTTCATGATCCCGGTTTGTGTGACATATTGATCAGGTGAATGGACAACATTCGATGTCGTTGTGGGTAGATTTTTTGCATGTCTCGTTAGCATTGATATGACTATTTATTTAGGGAACAGACGCTCCCAGTTTTGACTGGTGGGGTCTCATGATACTCGATCAGCAGACGACGGACCGTAGCTACGGAATAATATACGGGGTGCCCGGTAATTTCTCGCGCACACCTGATGGTATTCAAGTGAGCATTCATGCCTTTCTTATGGTATCTGAGCCTTACGAGGACAGCTGGGGGACTATGGTCACTTTACGGATTCCAACGAATTCTCTTCCGAAGGAAACCTCATTGCTGACCTCGAGTCGCTTTCTTTAAATGCATACAGCGTGCGTTGGTGTGTTGATTCAGAGTCGTGGCGCTGTGCTGGGGTAGCCAACATATTATAATCTGCCAGCCCACGTTCTGGAGCTCGGCTTCGCCAGGACTTGTTCCCCCCAGCGTACTTGACAAAGCCAGGCATTATGATAACGTGCCTAGGAAGATCCGGGCCCGAGCAGTTACTGCTCTCGGAGATATTTACTAGTCCGAGGGATATGCCACATCTACCAGCTCTGTGATTTTCTTCTGCTTTACCATTCCAGAGAGCCTGCCATTGGACCTATCCGAGTCGCAGTCCCTGCCAGTTATCTGGCAGTCTGTGTTACAGCGTGGGAGTCAGTGGCGGTAAACCATCATCATGTGGGTTCTGAAACTGACCTGGTGGATGTCGTTTAAGTAATGTTTTGCGTCGCCATCAGACTTCGCTATGAATCGCTTCCAATAGCGCAGCGCCAAGGAAGTAGGAGAAAGCATTTCTACGGAGTTGCGACTGCAGTCGATATCAGGGACCTCCTAGGGAAACTACTCTGAAGTGGGTCATCTTCAGGCCAAAGCAACGAGCATACACGTGAGTAGACCTACATTTATTTCTATGGAATGGGTAGACGCAGTGCCATGGAATTGAGAACAGGGAACCGAAGGTGTGTGGATGGCTCCGGAAACCAGGGACAGTTCTCATGTGTTTTGCTAAGCTGGGGCTGTTGACTGAACGCGCCTCATTAATAGGTCCTCGTCAAGCCTGTCAAAGATATCGACTCTTCACACCCACCTCATTTCCCCAGCAATGTTTTATTCAAATTTAAGCGAGTGCAGGAAAACTCGAGCACACCAAGCGTGTTGAGTAGTTGGGCGAAATATTATCTGCGAAATTTAACGGGGTCGCCGGACGCTAGGTCGAGGGATCGAATGAAATCAGTAGTCCTTGGCTGCACACTTCACACAAATAACACCGCTGACTGAAAGCGGGCACCAGCACAGAGTACAACCTATAGTAAGAGTCTTGTTTTCTTTTATATGTACTGGCGTGAATAATAAGCTAACATGACAAATGGATAAGGATCACATTGGCAGATAAACACGATTCAGAGATCATCTGCGAACGGTAAAGGTTAGTCAAAGATAGTAAACGGGAAAGTGGAAACACACCACGCCAAAAGTGTTCAGGGTCACTATCAACCCACCACCGCGGCGCACGCCCAATTTTCCTCCTCAATCGGGATATATGGCCTGGCCATGGACAATCATCATCTGGCTGACAATCAGCCCATAACGCAATGATTTGGATCCTATCTGGCGTAAATAGGCATTCTGGAGGCACATCCATTCCTGGCGGAATCTTGGCACATGCTGTGAAACACTGAGGGATTCCGAGGGAATCCTGGACGTAGGTGGCAGAATTGAAAATCATAATCTCCGGGCTGTGAGGTTGTCTACTGGGCCAAATATGTTTAAACGCAATGTGGGACAGTTTCAGAAGATCGTCATCGGAAACCATGAAACCAAATAGTTGGAGGTGGCCTTGCACGCGAGGTGGGCGGCCTAGCATCTTATTCACCTTGCGTTGGAGATGAGGAGCATCCTGCCAGCGTTCTGCCTGGGGATCCGAGTTAGATATCTTTCACGCACTTTAGCTGTGTAATACCGTGTAAAAGTTACGTTGACCCACCTCGAGACTTTGTAGGCGTTCTGTGAGCGATGTGGTTGAGGACATGATGTACTGACAACAACTGACACTCTGGACATATATAGGAAAAAGCGTGGGAATATTTCACTGACCTTCATCGACTCTTTAATTATGGATTGTAGGAATGAAAGTTAGTGTGCATTGTGGCTACTGTGCAGTTTCAATTGTGCGCTATTGTATCGACCAAATGCTGTTACTAATCGATTTGTTTACCACTAGATTCTGATTGCAAGTGGACAATTTGCCACTGTTTCTGCAGTGGACGTACAATAGGCGTTTTGACAAATGGACTGCCATTGTGGACAAAAGACTCAACTAATTAGAACATCCAGGTGATGGGTGATAAGATATTTAAGGACACATGGGCATCCACCCTATAAATTTCCTCTCCAATCCACTGACCCGTAGTTCAAAATGCAATCTGATCCCTTCATTCCGAGTTCGTCTGGTCAGCCAACTACTCTGGGCTCGCCCTGCGTACCCCAGGTCTTCATGGTTGACTCTTCCTCGAACAGAGATAACTCTGCGCTATTACCCACAAAAAATGCGAGTCACCCTTCTTTTGTGCTCAGTTCTGTTGTTCATCTTTCTTCTAGCAGTCATCTCCAGAGCGGCCGCCTCCGCTCGTAATGCAACACCCCAGACACTTCGCTCTTGCCGCAGAGATACGTGTGGCAGAACAGGACGGACGAGAGTGCTCGTGGTATACCGTGTACAACAGGATTTTGAGGGATTTTATATTCACCAGTTGTGATGGTGAACAATGCATCTGCAGTATCACTCCACAGTACTCCCTAGTGGCTAAGTATGACACTGGCCATTCGCCAGAGACGGACGCCATCGAAGCACGTGTAGCACGTGTAAATGCACCTCTCCTCCGTCTACCACAACCTACCATTTCACAGCCCGCCTCACCTCAACATCCCCCCGACGTAATCATGGGCTCACCTACCGATCACGATGACTCGGTTCAGTCTGCTGTACCTCGCATCCCGGTTAATCCTGCCCAGTGGGATAGCGACAGTCCACTTTCTTCAATTTCAAGCGGCAGCCTACCACGCGCCATGGATCGGAGCCCCAGTCTGGATCATAACAACACACTCCAGCCTCAGACACCCGTCTTTTCCAAAATTTTGGATGGCAACAGTCCTCTTACTCCATTGCCGGAGAGTTGGGCCGCTGCTGGGCCCTGTTCGCATGCCTCCCGGACAGTACCGCTACCCGTCAGTCCGACACCTGCGGAAAGGAAATTTACCGTAAACCCCCCAGGGGTGACAAGGGAATTGCGACGCAGCCACCGTCTCATACGAGGTCCCCCCATCCCTGTCCAACACTCATTGTCCGAGATACCCGAAACTCCTCCAAAGGACAAAAAAGCAATCATTAAGAAATCCACAAGAATACCGGATTTCATTGCAGCACTCCATGTGATACCAACGTCATGCCCCTCCCCCAAAGCATTTCCTAAGGAATTTGACCTTGGTGACGACGAGCATATCACCACAAGAACCATTCTCATTGTCGAAATCAAATCGGAAATGACGTATGCGCCAAACATATGGCGGCGAATTTGGAATTATCAGGTCAAGGCCCAAGCTTATCACACATTTAAATCCCATGCAGATCTTGATTGTCTCGGGGTAATCATTGCAGTTGGTCGTCGCTGGATTTATGTTAATGTGCATCGCCCTCCCCCTGATGGTCTAACACACTCACAAAGGTGTGATCCAGACTACCTGCCATCGCCCGGAGACTGGAGTGGCACATTTTCGGATGCAACGTCGGAGATAGTTGAATCATCTCCCCTGCAACGGGATGATCTGCCTGTTCCATTCATACCTTCAATGGACCCGGTTGCACCGAAATTTATATTAAGCCAGCCCAACCGCCCACCTACGCAGGCATACATGGAATCATACCTTCTGGATCCAAAAGGGCAGTCAGAGCTCTTCTTTAAACAGATATTGGGGGACCTTCGACATCACAATCAGAGTATCTGGAAGTGATTCTAATTTGTAGTCGCCCCTGTGTTCAAAAATCATTACTCCTGCTATGCCTTTGTCTTACTACCATTGTCTAGTCGTCTCCAATGATGTAGGCCCATCTATACGGGGAGGGAAATATGTCCGTAGCCTGGTCAAATCTTGAGTCTCTGCCGCGAAGATGGACCGCAGGAGCTTAGAAAACGCGAAGAGGCGAGTACCAGGTATCATAATAAGATCATTAAGATTTCCGCAGCCGTCACGCCGGGGAACTCTCAAAAGCAAAGCGTTTGCGTTAACATGACCTCGGTAGGTAGATGAAATGACGCCCAGGGGCTGGGGGCACAAGTGGTGCCGCTGAAGTAAAGAGGGCACATGAATCAACGCAGAATGATGTCATACTGATGGCGGGGGAAGCGGGGAATCCTGGAGGCGTGATGTTAGGAGTGCTGAAGTGACCAGCAATAATGAACATTATATATCTCGTGTGCGCCGTGCATCGACGTCAGCTCTGCCATATTCCTCACGCAGCGCGGCACCGTCAATGACATCAATATTCGAGCGCCTCATCACTTGGCGATATGCGACCACCATTCCATCTCTTCCCCAGACCATAAAAGGGCGAGCCTACGCCGCAGTCTCAGCAACATCACCATGGCTAACCGTACCAGTCTCGCAATCCGTGAATTCCAGGCACCCATTGCCACTCAAGAGCACGATAGCTTGGACGTTAATCCCATAGTAGGACAGAACAAATTCGAACTTGTACGTCTCCCCAAGGCATCCGGCATCCAGCTTGAACTCGTATGTTTAACTTTAGCGGACCTTCACTCGTTACTTCCACTGATGCTGTCACTTCCAAGGAACGACGACTTCAAATCATTGTTGACTTGGTTCTCTACTCGACTCACCAACAGATACCTCGTCACAAGGGTCATACAGTGTCCTCCTGATCCTCGCCAGCCCAGTTCAACCATCACAACACCTTTGTACAGCGTTGCAAAGCCATTTGTTTGGCACCGAAATGAAAGCGCTAGTTCTGTGGCAGAAGAGTGGTCAAGCGACGAGTCGGGAGCTGAGACGGAGGATGACCAAAGTGACGAGCTAGGAATGACCAAGCGATGAGGATTAATGATGTAGATGCTGAGATGAAGTTGTGAAGCGTCGTTTTCTTCGTTGGTTGTTCTCTGGCCATCTGTTCGTCCATCCTTACTATCATGTATCTTTTCCAACTAGTGCACTCTCTGGAGTGAAGCAAGGAACACGATGACCACACAGGCATGAATGAGGGCACCATTAAATAGAGAGGGAATCAATCAGACCCGAGACAAAGCACAGCGGCTGAGATTGGGTCACGCCGGTGTGGAAGGCCGGGAGTCGCGGGAGTGTGACGCCGAAATGCCGAAGAACTTAGAGAAAGGAGTGCCCGAGAAAGTCCTCCCCGTTTCCGACTCCCCGCTTGAAGAGCTCCATTCCATCGGACTCCCTAAGAGACTCACAGTTGTACCGTTCCTAACTGACAGAACGATGTCGCATCCTCGACCCAGAACCAAACACAGTCGCTTGCCTTGCAAGTCTCTGCCGCACAGCAGAGTTCCACTGCACACAATTTTCTGGGAATGTGATTGAGGCTTTCCGGGGTTCGTTGTATGGATACCGGAGGAACCACCTTCGCTTAGCGACAGTGATGGTGAGCACCTGATTGTCTAGTCACTGAGCCTTGCTGAGTGTAGACAACACAACTCGAGATGGATGTGGATGTGCACAGGGGACTCATTCTAGTACTCATTCTCCAGTCTCGACTATGCTGACAATGCACTCTGTAGGCGTTAGACACCGGTAGCGACTTTTCGCGCACGTACTGCAAATCAGCCGTCCTGGAACAAAATCGTGGGCCTCAAACGACAAGGTTGTCCATATCATGGATGCACCCGTACATCTTGTTGTTTCATCTTGGACAAAAAGATCGCGGTCAACTGCTCAGATAGCTTTCAGAACACCGAAATACTCATCTCCAATACACGTACGACAGGTCCTCTCGATACTATGCCTTATACTAACAAAATAAAGGTCTTTCGAGCACGATTAAATGTGAAAACTCGCAGAACAAGAAAAGATGAAAGTCGATGTAGAAGCCATCACCGCACACGGTATCGGCCGCTTCGTCAACCGTCAACCCATCCTCATCCCTACTCGCCGAGAAAGCCATGATGGTGATTGAGTATGCTGATTAAGATTTCGAAGGGGAAGCACAACTGTCATTCGTCAGCGGTGGTGAGATTGCGAGCACGTTCGATCGCCCCAACCTAGCTAAGCTTGGTAGGCATGACCTGATCGAGGAAATCGTCATTGGCGAAGACAGTACGTACCTTTTGAGACAATCCCATTTTTATTGTTGTGTACCGTTCTCTCTTAGCTCATCCAATTCGCTGGCATGGCCACTGGCGAAGCATACACAGCCGTCCTGCACGGCTCCACAAATCAGATAGTCGATCAGGCGGAACGTTTGCTGCGCAATGCACTCTCTGCTGTCGAAGGGGTGAGTGAGACCCATTTCATTCTCGATGGCGGGTGCTCCGAGATGCTGATAAGTTGTGCCGTCGACGAGACAGTGAGAAAAGCCAGGGGAAAGAAGTAATTGCAGTGGAAGCATTTGCACATGCATTACAGCAGATTGGCACAATTCTCGCTGACCACACAAGATACGGCTGCAGTGGCCTCATGTCGCACCCGTGCAATACGAGGGGCAGACGGACGCCGGCCTAGGTACATGCGAAACATGCTGCTGACGATGACCACATAGACAAGAACAAGGAAATCACTGGCTCGATGAGGGAGCTTGGGACCACGGTGAGCTATAAGCTAAAACGGCAGGTCGTGCTCAGTTCGAGCAAGACTGCAGAGATGATTATTCGGTGCGTAGACCTTTGTCTGTGTCTATACCTGAACTTGTGAACGGTGTAGGGTGGACGACATACTTGGTGCGGCGCCTTGGAAGCAGGAGGTTTTCCTCTCGTTTGCTTTAGGCCAAACCTTTGATACATGAACATGGACACACCAAGTTCTATCCACCAAGTTCTATCGTGCTTGCCAAGTGCTCATCATTCTTGAGTTGCGGTGTATAGAATCATCAGACTGTATACCACCCTCAAGAATGATGGGTATGCTCTGCAGTCAGTGGTAGTGGTTTGTATGCTAATATACTGAGTTGCTCTCTACAACTCGAGGACCTCACGACAGCTACATGTGATCCGGTGTGCTGGGCCACTCCACGTCATTCACAAAGACACTCATAACCCGCTAACATCAAATGATGGATCGTGGACCGAGCAACACCACGAACTGCAGTACGTCGACGATCGCGAATTTCTTCACTCATGGTTCGGGCGTTTGTTCTGAGGTGAACGCATTTGTGTTTACACATCGTCTCGCTCAGAAGCTGTGTTTCAAACAACGCGTTTCACGACAGCTATCATCATCTTCCGAAGGTTCTATCTCACACCCTCGTACTGCGAAATCGACCCATTCATAATCACCGCCGCATGGTGTTATGTAGTAAGTAAAGTAGAAGAATCTCCAGCCCCATGAAGAACGCCGCAGCGGGGGCCTGTCTTTTGTTCCGTCATACGTTCTCTCAGTTGTTCTTCTCACCTTGACGTGTGGGACTGCCCCCATCCCTGTCGGATACTTCGAAGCTGTTAGTGGTTGACCTGGATTGTGATTGAGCAACCGCCATTTTTTCACTGCGGGTATCATATCTATCTGCTAGGCCCGGGCTGATTCCTGAGGTAACACGGAAAACGTTCCGAAACTGATTGTAATGACCAGGGGTGCGGTGCTTAGTTTCCCTACTACATAGTAGGCAGACCACATTGAGAGAACCTTCTCGATATTTCAGTAATCGCATGGCATATCAATAAGACGTTCGTACTCGCCGCCCATACAAATGTCATTGGGTGGTCAAATGCAGTCAAATTGCTTGCTGTGCTGTGTTGAAGCTTTTGGCCACGTGCTGTCCTGTGCCCTTTACCACTACCATCCCTGTGTCGAGGGTGAAAGAGCGTCGCAGTGAGTGTTGTTCATGTGCCACCATTCTGCCGTCCTCACACACATAAGACGTCGACCGAACTAAAGGGAACCAACTGACTATATCACCACAACTACACGCCTCCGATTTCGATCCAGCAACCGTGTCCAATCTTGGGTCGTCACTAATTCAGTTAGAGGTATGGATACTATCCACAGTGGATGATCCTCGAGACTGATGACACTTGTGTAGCATGCGCCTGATCAACGTCAAAGCTTTTATTGAGAGGGAGGGTTCAATTAGAAAGAGAAAGCGAGGGGATCGTCCAGCCAAAGTTCTCGAGTTCTGCGATGATGAAGCGACAGAGTACGCGATCCTGTCCCATCGGTGGATGGCGGAAGAAGTGGACTATGACGAGATGGTTGGCCTCGCGAACATTGCCTTGGGGGAGAGAGACGAGATTCGCCGGCGTGATGGCTATCGAAAGATCCTTCAGAGCTGCGAGCAGGCTCAAAAGGACGGATATGAGTGGTTGTGGGTCGACACTTGCTGTATCGACAAGCGAAGCAGCGCAGAGCTATCCGAGGCCATCAATTCCATGTATCGGTGGTATGAAAACGCCAAGGTATGCTACGCGTACCTCCACGACGTCCCCGATCCACAGTTTCCCATTGCGAGCGACGAGGAGAGGTATCCTGACTTCCGTGGATGGCCAGAGTGGTTCTCGCGTGGGTGGACGCTACAAGAGCTGATAGCCCCAAGCAACGTCCAGTTCTTCAACAAGGGTTGGCAAATAATAGGTGACAAGAGGACGCTTGCACCTACCTTGGAAGCCATCACTAGAATTCAGGAGCGTATATTGACAGAGGGACTCCACGGAAACCGTCCGTGTGTTGCTCAAATCATGTCGTGGGCAGCCCATAGGAAGACAACGCGAGTAGAGGATAGAGCTTATTCACTGATGGGACTGCTGGACGTGAATATGCCGATGCTGTATGGAGAGGGGAAAAAAGCATTTCGCCGTCTTCAGCTGGAGATCATCCGCGCATCGAACGACCAAAGCATCTTTGCATGGGAGTGCTGCGGGCGGACTGGCAGCATTCTTGCGGATGACCCGAGTTGCTTCCAGTATTGTGGTAAAATGGAGCTGATGGGTCACGAACTCGTCGAATATTTCAGACAGGACGTCCCAGAAGAAGAGCTGCACTCCCTCGAGGATCGACTCGGCACATTCCCAATCACGAATCGCGGCATCCAAATTTGGCTGCTCCTCCGTCCCCTTCGCGACTCTCGCACCTTCTTCCAAGCCCAGCTGCCTTGCTGCGATAGTCTAGGGGATCCAGTGACCATCGATTTGGCTTTGTGGGAATCCAATTACTATAGATGTTCGCCGCCGTCCTTTGGATCTTTTCCTGAGGGACCACAATTGCGTCAAGTCTATCTCAGATACCAAGACCTGCCGTATGGTAACACCACATTCGAAGTCGATGATAGCACGCTCACTGAAAATGGCTTCACTTGCTGCGACACGTATCCAAAGAAATTCTCAGGAACCACGCTCACGCTGACCGGCACCGATCCCCTTTGCGTCAAAGTCTATTTTGATAGTCAAGCTAACCATCGCTTTTCAGTGGGCTTTGGACATTGTTTTGGAAAGGGCTGGATAAGTGTCGGTTCTGTCGAGTCTGACATTATTCAGCCACCCCCATGGGGGGACTATACCTCAGATGAATACCGTGAAATCCTGTACGACACACCAGTGCATGCAGAAGCCATGAATAAGATGCGCTCTGGCTCTGAAGGCTATCATGATCAGATCTACGTTATGCAGGTCCGTTTCCCTCAAACAACCGGGGTCCTTCAGATCTCGTCCGCCATGTGGAACAGCTCGAGGATGTGTAGAGTTAAGCTTGGGGTATTTCATGATCCCGGTTTCTGTGACGAATCGGGTGAATGGACAGCCTTTGATGTTGATGTGGGTACATTTTTTGCATTTCTCATTGGCACTGATATCACTATTTATTTAGGGAACAGACGATCCCGGTTTTGACTGGCGGGGTCTCATGATACTCGATCAGAAGATGAGCTACGGTAGCCATTTCGTAGTAGACACAATACCCGATAGATTCTGGGCCGCATCCTATGATATCAAAGTGAGCACTCATGCCTTTCATGACGTGTTTGAGCCTTATGAGGACAGCTGGGGGACTATGGTCACTTTACGGACTCCAACGAATTCTCCTGCGAAGGAAACCTCATTGATGACCTCGACCTTTCTTTAAATGCGGACATCACCCCATTCCAGCGCGAAATGTATCGTGTGGGGGTCTGGAATCTGACGGACAAATGCCCTTTCCCTTTATACAAACCATCGATGATGTCACATCCAAGTAACGACGACTTCAAATCATTGTTGGCTTCGTTCTCTACTCGACTCGCCAACAGATACCTCGTCACAAGGATCATACGATGTCCTCCTGATCCTCGCCAGCCCAGTTCAACCATCACAATACCTTTGTACATCGTTGAAAAACCATTTGTTTGGCACCGAAATGAAAGCACTAGTTCTGTGGCAGAAGAGTGGTCAGGCGACGAGTTGCGATGCGAGACTGAGGGTTAATGAAGCTATGAGCACATATTGTTTTCTTCGTCAGTTGTTGGCAAATTGTCTGTCTGTTTATTCTTACTATGTATTCTTTCGTGTATCATTTCTAAATACATGGTGCAGTCTCTAACATGAAGCAAGGAACTCACTGAAGAATCATCCTGCTTGTCAAGGGCACGTATGTTGGCCAGAGCACTCAACCATCCTTTCTCGCCCACTTCGTATTCACATCGATGAATGTATCGACGCGACTCATTTGGCCTAGGGACAGAAGATATAACCTTCGCATTTTCGACCATAAAATCCACCCTCGGACAAAATGATACCCTAATGAACATTGACTGGAAATATCAACGTCGCCAAAGATGGCGTTACCACTTGCAAGTCGATCCAGCTCGGTGAGGACAAAATACGTACCTTTAATGCAACACGTCCTTGAATGTTTCTCGTAGCTCATCCAATTTTCTGGCATGGCCGCTGACGAAGCATGCACTGTTGTCCTGTGCGGCTCCACGAATCAGATAATTGATGAGTTGCTGCGTGATGCACTCCGGACTGTCCCAGATGGTCAGGATGACCTGTGTCGTTCTCGATTGCGGATGCTGATGAACCGCACCATCGACGAGACAACGAGAAAGATCAAGAAGAAGAAGACGATTGCAGTGGAAGCATTTGCACATGCATTGCGGCAGATTCTGACGATTTTCGCTGGGAACGCAGGATATGACTCCAGTGGCCTCGTGATATCTGCAACTTTCGGTCGGGAAATATGAGAGGCAGACGGACGATAACCACACAGACATGAACGAGGCACCATTTTATGGGGATGCATAGGAATAGCGAGGGAAACAATCAGATCCAAGATAGAGCACAGAGTGAATCATCTAGGACTGCTGAAGGGATAAGCGCACGTGGCTGATCGGCAGGAGGGGATCAGCGGAGCAGGTGAGCGTGACGACGCTGCGGCGGCCTTCTGAGCGGATGAAGACCGAGCCGTTAGAAAGACTCGAGGAGGGGAGAAAGGGGAGGAAAGGGGTCGCAGGAGTGCCACGTGGGAAAAAGTCCTCCCCGTTTCCGACTCCCCGGCGGTTGAAGAGCCCATCGGACTCCCTAAGAGACTCACGGTTGTACCATTCCTAACTGACAGAACGATGTCGCATCCTCGACGCGGAGCCAAACACAGCTGGTCGCTCGCCCTGCAGGTCTCTGCCGCACAGCAGAGTTCCAGTGCACACACTTCGCTGGGAATGTGCGATTGAGGCTATCTGGGGTTCGCTATAAGGATACCAGAGGAACCACCTTCGCCTAGTGACAGTGACGGTGAGCACCTGATTATCTAGTCACTGAGCTTTGCTGGGTGCAGACAACACACTCGAGACTGCATCTATCATGGACGTGGATGTGCACAGGGAACTCATAGTCCTGATTCTCCGGTGTCGACTATGCTGACAATGCACACTGTAGGCATTAGACACCGGTAGCGACTTTTCACGCACACATACTACATCTCGGCCGTCCCACAAAATCATGGGCCCCATACGACATATTATGAACTCATTCACACATCGCGTGCAGGGCAGAGGCGTGCGTGTATGCTGCGAGTGAGGAAACAGTGAGTACGTATATGTGCTGGCAAGGGTGTCCATCCTGTTTTTTTGCGACTGTACATCCACTGCTTCTACTATCTCATCACCGTCACCATCATGGTGGTGTACTCGCTAATTCTACGATAGGTCAAGATGACGGAAAGCGTCAAGCGGGACACCTCCCGCTGCATTTCCCCTGATTACTAAAGGAAAGGCGCTGTGATGTACTTAGTATATCCTGCAAACTCCGATGTCGAACAGGAGCTACCCCCCCCCCCCCCAGTGATATCGGGATATCCCATGCCATATTCTGTCGACAAAATCACCCTGTTCCACGCAGCAGATGACAAAGTCAGCCTTGGGACGAGAAGATTGGGACGAGACGCATTGCTGCCAAGGTTATTCAATTACAAGTTCGTGTGTTTCCGATGCTGCTAGGCTCCTTCACTGATTTATATGAGTTTATCCTTTTATGATTTGCAGTTGAATAACTCTGACACTCGTATTAGTACTGCTTGACTCTTGGATGTACTATGTTCCAATTACTCAGACGAGTTCCCCATTTTACCAAGTGCGATGACAACGTCACAAGCACGGCCATCACACCAAGGGCAGATAATCCTTGCCAGCGGCCGACTCGAATGCAGAAAGTGAATGGAATGACAATGCTGATCAGGGAGAGATATGGTGGTGAGTACATTAGCAACGATGGTCCCCTGCTCGCGTCAGGTGTACCTGCTACAAACCGTCATTTAGCATTCTCACCCATGCCAATTTGTTGAGGAGGCGTACAGCAAGAAGCTAGACGGTCTCTGTCCACATCGACACGCGAATGGCTCCAAGGTTTGTGTGGTAACCAAGAGGTTGGGGATTTCCCGCCAGTTGTAGTCCATTGCGCACGCACGCAGGACCAGGGCCGCGTCCCCAGTCCACGGCAGACAAACTTGAGGGAAACCTCTCGACTTATTGTCACTGATTTTAGTAATCGGCGGATGGAAGATTGATAAGCCGTTGTCCTTAACTTGATACCCATATGTCATTGGGCGTTCGATTACAGCCAAATTGCTTGCTGTGTTGTGGTGAAAGTTCTGTACCTTATCACACCATCGACTGCATCGAAGTGCCAAGTGTTGTTCCTGTGCCACCATTCTCCCTCACGCATATAAGACGTCGACCAACTAACTTGACTGCATCACCACAACTGCAAGCCTACCGTTTCAATCCAGCAACCGTGTCCGATCTTCAGTCATCACTAATTCGGTTAGAAGAGGTATGGACATTACCCAAAGTTAATGATTGCGTTGAGACTGATGCGCACGTCTGTAGCATGCGCCTGATCAACGTAAAAGCCTTTCTCGAGAGGGAGAGTTTGATTAGAAAGAGAAAGCGAGAGGATCGTCGAGCCAAAGTCCTCGAGTTCGGCGATGATGAAGCGACTGAGTACGCGATCCTGTCCCATCGGTGGGTCGAGCAAGAAGTGGACTATGACGAGATGGTCGGGCTCGCGAAGATGGCCACAGAGGAGAGAGATGAAATCCGCCGGCGTGATGGCTATCAAAAGATCCTCCAGAGTTGCGAGCAGGCACAGAAGGACGGATATGAGTGGTTGTGGGCCGATACTTGCTGTATCGACAAGCGAAGTAGCGCAGAGCTATCCGAGGCCATCAATTCCATGTATCGGTGGTATGAAAACGCGAAAGTATGCTATGCGTACCTCCACGACGTCACCGATCTACGGTTTCCCACTTGGAGGGACCAGATGAGGTATCCCGATTGCAATGGCTGGCCGGAGTGGTTCTCCCGTGGATGGACGCTACAAGAGCTGATAGCCCCAAGCGACGTTCAGTTCTTCGACAACAATTGGAGAAGCATAGGTGACAAGAGGACACATGCACCTACCTTGGAAGCCATCACTGGAATTCCGGTGCATATATTGATACATGGACTTCACGGAAACCGTCCGTGTGTTGCTCAAATCATGTCGTGGGCAGCCCATCGGAAGACGACGCGAGTGGAGGATAGAGCTTATTCACTGATGGGTCTGCTGGACGTGAATATGCCGATGCTGTACGGAGAGGGGAAGAAAGCATTTCACCGCCTTCAGCTGGAGATCATCCGCGCATCGAACGACCAAAGCATCTTTGCGTGGAGTTTGAAAAGAATAAATATGCAGCCTGGCAGTATTCTTGCAGATGACCCGAGCTTCTTCGAGGATTGTGGTGGAATGGAGCTGATGGGTCACGACGAATTCATCCGATATTTCAGAAAGGACGTCCCAGAAGAAGACATCGAGGATCGACTCGGCACATTCCTAGTCACGAATCGCGGCATCCAAATTTCGTTGTTCTTCCGTCCCTTTCCTGCCTCTCACTCCCTCTTCGAAGCCCAGCTGCCATGCCGCGATGGTCGACGGGTTCCACCAGTGACCATCGCTTTGACTTTGTGGGAATCCAATTACTATAGATGTCCGACGCCGCACTTTGGACTGCTTCCTCCAGAGGGACCACCACAATTGTGTCAAGTCTATCTCAGATACCAAGACCTGTCGCATTACAACATCACATTCAAAATTGACGATAGCACACTCACTGAGAATGGCTTCACTTTCTGTGAAACGTACCCAGAGAGATTCACAGGAAACGCGCTTACACTGACCAGCACCGATCCCCTGTGCGTCAAAGCCTATTTTGATAGACAAGCTAACTATGGCTTTTCAGTGGGCCTTGGACAATGTTTTGGAAAGGGCTGGATACATGTTGGTTCTGTCGAGTCTAACGTTATTCGGCTACCCCCATGGGAGTTCTATCCCTCGGGTGAATACATTGAAATGCTGGCCAGAATGCCAGAACATGCACAACACATGAATAAGGCATTTTCTGGAGCTGAACGCTATGGTCGGATCTGCATTATGCAGGCTCGTCTTCCTCAAACGACCACAATCCTTCAGATTTCGTCTGTCATGTGGAAGAGCTCAAAGATGTGTGGAGTTAAGCTTGGGGTATTTGATGATCCCGGTTTCTGTGACGTATCAGGTAAATGGACAGCCTTCGATGTTGATGTGGGTAGTTTTTTTGCACGACTCATTGGCACTGATATCACTATTTATTTAGGGAACAGACGATCCCGGTTGTGACTGGCGGGGTCTCATGATACTTGATCAGCCAAGGAAGTACGGTAGCTACAAAATAGATGGGGTGCCCGGTAATTTCTGTGCTGCACCCGATGGTATCAAAGTGAGCACGCATGCCTTTCATACGGGGTTTGAGCCTTACGAGGACAGCTGGGGGACTATGGTCACTTTACAGACTCCCAGGATTTCTGCTGTGAAGGAAACCTCTTTGCTGACCTCGAGCCACTTTCTTTAATGGCGGACATCACCCCAAGGCAGCACAAAATTTCAATAATGGATTATGTGGCGGCGTCCAATTGGACGCACTTCAGTCGTCTCAAATTATACAAACCACTGATGCTGTCCCTTCCAAGTAACGATACTTTCAAATCATTGTTGACTTCGTGCTCTACTCGACTCACCAACAGATACCTCGTCATAAGGATCATACAATGCCCTCCTGATCCTGACCAGCCTGGCTCAAATATTACAATAGTACTTCTGTGCACCATTGAAAAACTATTTATTTGGCACCGAAATGAAAGCAATAGTTCTGTGGCAGAAGAGTGGTCAGGCAACGGGTCGGGACCTGAGACGGAGGATGACCAAAGTGACGAATCGGGACCTGAGATGGTGGATGACCAAAGTGACGAGCGAGGGGCCGAGACGGAGGGTGACCAAGTGACGAGGGTTAATGATGTAGATGCTGAGATGAAGTTGTGAAGCGTCGTTTTCTTCATTGGTTGTTCTCTGGCCATCTGTTCGTCCATCCTTACTATGAATTCTTTTCCAAGTATTGCACTCTCTGGAGTGAAGTTGAAGGAACACGATGACCATACAGACATGAATAATGACACCATTATATAAATAGCAAGGGAATCAATCAGACCCAAGACAGAGCACAGCTGAGACTGGGTGTGGAATTGGCCGTGGAATGGATTCGCCGGAGTGCCATGTACATGTGGGACTCGCAGCCACAAAGTCCTCCCATGTCTTGCAACTCCACTCTCAAGTCTCCCCGCTTGAAGGGCTCCATGTGCGTGGTCCATGGCACTCTAAAAGCGGAGGGACTTACGGTTTTACCATCCTAGGCAGACCAACACTCGATGGAAGACGATTGACGTGCGTCTATGCCTCGGAATATATGTTGACCAAGTAATGGGCCGGGTGGAATGTCAGTATTTAACTTACCTCTTATAAGTGATACTCAAACCACCTAATCAATATCCCCTCAAGGTCTCGCACGTGCGAACTGCCTGACCATTACCTTTGAAGTTGTTCAATAGGCTTATATTGCAGAGTTTGTAAAGGAATGGCGACAGCCCGCCCATGTATTCTATTCTCAAGAAAGACGAAGAGACGAGGGCCGATAGGTATTTCTCGAAGGTGAGACAGGGAGTTGCTAAGAAATCAGTTCTGCACGTCATATGCATTCACGTACTTGATATCTGTTCACTGCTCACCGATATACAAAGGATGATCATGATGACCACGCCACCGCGAGTCATTCAAAGGAGAGAATCAAATGGCTTCTGCAACCAGAACAATCACCAGCAGCGCTTAACACGCACTACTATTTTGATTATAAGAATAAGCTCATCCCTTATTACAGATCGTGCAGGCACAACACCATGGTGACCCCCATCCAAGATGCCATCTCAGCGCTCAGAAAATCTGGGATCGATGCACAGCATGAGGATCTCCACAAGCTGCTCCCATCGGATCCGATGGAGGCCACATTGGGTATCGTGGCGAGCATGCGAGGTTATTTCCAAGGTACGAACTACACACCTCTTTTAAATGGAAGTATGACCCCATGCGCGACAGACTCTTACCTACTAATACCAGTCGCATACAAACGCTTCGTCGACATGATACCTACGGCCATTGACCATGAAGCCATCCGAAGACTAGTGATCTCACTCTCCGCGATGGACTGCAGCTCACTGCACCGGACGCGCACTAAAGGTGTGCTTCCATGTTAGAGGAGAATCCTGTGATCGCGGCAAAGAAGAAAGGAACTACAAGGGAGTTGGAAAGATTGCAGCAAGCGCCAGTTGAGCTTTGGGAGTCAAGTGTTTGTAGTTGAACACCCTCCTTCAGCTCATATCCTGGTCGTTCTCGAATATCCATGCTGTATATTCCTTGCTGCTAATGTCAATGGTGGATGAAGTGAATACTTTACCAGTGGACATGTCTTCTATTACGGTTTGCGGAGAGCCGATAGTTTTATCGTTTGGCTGTCGCCGACTTTGGATTCGAAAAAGTCTGATCAAAACCAAATGGCCACATAGTTCACCAAACGGGAACTCAACATTCCTGGTCGTGGACTACATTTCCTTATCAAGTACCTTCGCGATGGTGAGCATATAAACGGGCTCGGTTGAAGTATTCAGTTTTCTTGGTGATTTCAAGCTAAAGAGAAAAAAAAACAGCTCACCGCAACCACTACTACAAGACCGCGCAAATGGCTTCCCTTGCACACAACTACTACAGTCCTTTTGCCGACGAATATTCGTATGACGGTGTTGGACACGTGGGGGCCATTTTAGTGTTCTTCATACATGGTGAAGTGGTGTCTAGTGTCCGCCGAAGTCCGTTAGACAATTCATCTTCAGCAGTATAATTTGACGTTATGTAATTCAGTTTGTTCGGAAGAACTGCAGCCATTTTAGCGGGATTGATTGAGAAGTGCACAATGATACTGACAGAACAGCCCAGTGGAAACATTACGCTACGTCTTGTTCCGATCCAATGATCTTTCAATTCTGTTGGAGGAGGTATGGATACAATTCACAGTGGGTGATCCCGTCGAGACTGATGCACACTTCTGCAGCATGTGCCTGATCAAAGTCAAAGCTTTTCTTGAGAGGGAAAGTTTGATTGGAGAGGGAAAGCGGGTGGATCATCGCACTAAAGTCCTCGAGTTCAGCGATGACGAAGCAACAGAATATGCGATTCTATCTCATCGGTGGATTGCGCTAGAGGTGGACTATCGCGAAATGGTCAAGCTCGCGAAGATGGCCGTGGAGGAGAGAGACGAAATTCGCCAACGTGATGGCTATCGAAAGATCCTTCAGAGCTGCAAACAGGCTCAGAACGACAGATATGAATGGTTGTGGGTCGATACTTGCTGCATTGACAAGCGAAGCAGTGCAGAGCTATCCGAGGCCATCAATTCCATGTATCGGTGGTATGAAAATGCGAAAGTATGTTATGCGTACCTCCACGACGTCCTTGGTTCTTCCTTTCCCACTGCGAGCGACAAGGAGAGGTATCCCGACTTCTGTGGATGGCCGGAGTGGTTCTCGCGTGGGTGGACGCTACAAGAGCTGATAGCCCCAAGCAACGTTCAATTCCTCAATAAGAATTGGCAAAGCATAGGTGACAAGAGGACACTTGCACTTACCTTGGTAGGCATCACTGGAATCCCGGTGCATATACATGGACTCAACGGAAACCGTCCGTGTGTTGCTCAAATCATGTCGTGGGCAGCTCATCGGAAGACAACGCGAGTGGAGGACAGCTTATTCGCTGATGGGTCTGCTGGACGTGACTATGTCGATGATGTATGGAGAGGGGAAGAAAGCATTTCACCGTGTCCAGTTGGAGATCATCCGCACATCGAATGACCAAAGCATCTTTGCATGGGGTTACAACGCAGGCAATATGCTAGTCTCCCCAAGGCAGACCAAAGATTCGATGGAAGACAGCCGTTCCCGCAACATGCGGACTGGCAGTATTCTTGCAGATGACCCGAGCTTCTTTGAGGATTGTGGTAGAATGGAGTTGATGGGTCACGACGAATTCATCCAATTTCTCAAAGCGGACGTCCCAGAAGACATCGAGGACCGACTCGGCTCATTCCCGGTCACGAACATCACAACACCTTTGTACAGCGTTGCAAAGCCATTTGTTTGGCACCGAAATGAAAGCGTTGGTTCTGTTTCAGGAGCGGTAGGAGACGAGCTGCGAGGTGAGACGAATGGTGACCAACAAGGGTTGGTGATGCAGATGCCGATGAAGTTGTGAAACCCGTTTTTTTGGCTGTAGCTGTTCGTCTATACTTAAGTACTATGTATTCTTTCGTGTACCATTTCTAAGTATTGTAGTCTGAAGCAAGGATCCCGCTGAGGAACCCTCCTACTCGTCAAGGACATGCCTACTAGCCAAACCACTTAGCCATCCCTTCTCGCCCACCTCAATTTACATCACAAATCCATCTACACAAATCAATTGGGACAGGAGCAGAGGACAGAACCATATCGCGCTCTTGAACCAGTAACAAGCTCGCTCCTCACCTGCTGGTCTCTGCTGCACAGCGTGCGTGCACAATGCACTGGGAATGTAAGATCAAGGTTATCTCAGGGTTCGTTATACGCATACCAGTGCCGTCTAGTTGGCTTTCTAAGATAAGCCGAGGCACGAGGCACTTCGTAGAATATAGTCTACGCATCGGGTAAGTGAGGCGCCTCGCCTCTTTCTTCTGCTCGTCTCGCACTGCACATCTGGTCCCTCCCTCAGCGC
>Ga0307516_10000482_pt1 | contig 52953 bp, 78 predicted proteins | sample 19_EM_MG_FD_203310 | JGI IMG/M metagenome (GOLD analysis project Ga0307516, IMG submission 203310) | Populus trichocarpa ectomycorrhiza microbial communities from riparian zone in the Pacific Northwest, United States - 19_EM | ecosystem: Host-associated > Plants > Roots > Unclassified | place...
ACACTCTAGGTTTGAAGTCCCCCAATACTTTATTCATTTCCGCGATCATGGCCGCGCCCTTGGGGGTGATCGCGCCAAGTTCTAGCAGCCCCTCCCGTTCCAATAAAGCCGACGCACGCGGGCCGCAGCGCCGCACAAAGCCCGACCCACTGACGGCGAACCGCACGATCCAATTTTGTTCTTCGGTCGTCATAGCCGCACCGTCCTGGGAAGATCATTCAAAGTGATATTGTCGGCGCGGTCGCGCGTAGCCTGTTCTTCGGGTGTTGGTGGACGGCCAACGATAGCCGCCCGAGTGCTGGCGATCATACCAGCCGTCACGCTGGCACTGTAGGCCCGTTCGCGATCTTCACGCATGGCGTCGGCCAAAGCTTCAACAACCGGCCAGTCGTCGGGGTGCGCCCATGTGTTCATCAGCACCAAGCCAACCGCCCGGCGATGGGCTTCAACGGCTCGCGTCCCCGATCTAAATTTTCCCTGAAATTCAGCGGCGCACGTCGCGCAATTACCGCTCACAGTGAAGCGTTGTGCGACATGACCGCGCTTGCAGGACTTTCCGGTAAAATACCGCTGTTGGTGATTGGCCGCTGCGTCGGCCCGTGAAATTAGCGTGTGCATCGTTTGAACCCTCCAAAGACGGCACCATGCGGTAAGAATATGACAAATGCAAATGATATGATTTCATCATCCGGCGGCTAAAAACTATTTCAGTGCAAAGACTTAACTAAGGGTTGGCGAAAACAACACGAAAAAAAATTGCTCCCTAGGGTGATTATGACGAAGTATGAATGATATGATAATTACACATCATACTAATACATAATCACATAGCTACGTTTGCAAATGTGCATTTATACAGACCATACATCCCATTATTCTAAATTATATAATAATAATAAAGAGATAAGGAATTGGACAGTATGTTGGGATGAATTGGGATGAATAAGTTCCCGCCAAAACATTGCACATCATATCAGCATGGTTGACTTTATCAGCGTGGCCGGTACGGTTCGTCATTTACAGGCGAACAGGAATGTCAAGCATCACAGTCATTGACCCGGCGACCGGCCATGAACACGAACGCGATAGCGACGGGCGTTGGAAGCCTGGGCGATCCGGCAACCCCGGCGGGCGACCGTCGGCGGCGGGCAACATCAGCACGCGGCAGCTTCGTGAGGCGGTGACGGGTGCGCTGGACGACGTGTCGGGCGGCGACGGCGGCAGAATGTATTTTACAATCATGGCGGCGACGCGGCCCGAATTGTTCTTGCCGTTGATCGCGCGCTTGTTCCCAATAAAATTGGCGGGTGATGATGAAGGGCAAGAATTTGTCGTCACGCGAATCGAACGCGTAATCATGCAAGCGCCCACGAAAAAATAGTGGCGACGCTTCGGATTGAAACCCCACCGGCATATGCACCGCTGCTGATGAACACCACCGCGCGCTACTACGGCGCGTATGGCGGGCGCGGCAGCGGCAAGTCGCATTTCTTTGCTGAACGTCTTGTCGAAGACATGGTGTACGAGCCGGGCTTGCGCGGCGTCTGCATCCGCGAAATTCAAAAATCGTTGAAGCGATCCAGCAAGCAACTACTGGAAGACAAAATAAAAGCGTTGGGCCTTGGCAACTATTTTCAGGTGCAAGAAGCTGAAATTAAATCGCGCATGGGCGGTCATATCATCTTCAACGGTATGCAGGACCATAACGCGCAATCGGTGAAGTCGCTTGAAGGCTACGACCGGTATTGGGTTGAAGAAGCCAACGCGCTTTCATCGCGGTCACTCGCGCTATTGCGCCCGACCGTCCGTACCACGCCGGGGCGCAAGCCTCCGCAGTTGTGGGCGTCGTGGAACCCCGAAGAAAAAACCGACCCGATTGACCATCTGTTCCGAAGCGAAGACCCTGCGATGCTCCCAGGCGGCGGCGTCGCGGTCCAAGTGAACTACTTAGACAATCCGTTTTTCCCCGACGATCTTCGCGCCGAAATGGAGTACGACAAGCGCCGTGATCCAGAAAAATACTTGCACACATGGCGCGGCGGCTATCTGACGTATAGCGAAAAACGCGTATTCAAAAACTACAAGGTCGTGGAGTTTGACACGCCCGCGAACGCCAATTTTCGCATGGGCGCGGACTTCGGCTTTGCCCAAGACCCATCCGTTCTATGCCGAATGTTCATTGGCCGCTGGGAAAGCACTGGGATTTTCAACGCCGACGGAACGGAAGTCATGCGCGCGGTCGCCGACGATACGGGCCGCGTGCTGTTCATTGACCGCGAAGCATGGCGTATTGGATGCGACGTGGACCACACGCCCGCGCTGTTTGCTGGCGATTGCCCGCACGGCAAAGATGACCCGCGCTATTGGCCGAACCCTTATGGCGACATAGGCGTGCCGGGGGCGTTGTCGTGGCCGATCATCGCCGATAGCGCGCGTCCCGAAACCATCAGCTACCTATCGCGGCGGGGTTTTCAAATTACCGGCGCGCGCAAGGGGCCGGGCAGCGTTGAAGAAGGCGTGAATTTTCTTAAAGGCTACGATATTGTCATTCACGCAATTTATTGCCCGCACGTTGCCGATGAAGTTCGGACGTACAGTTTCAAGGTGGACGATACATGCGAGCCGCCGCGCGTGCTGCCTAAATTGGAAGACAAGAAAAACCACACGATTGATTCGGCGCGGTACGCCGTGGAAAACGTCAGTCGAAAACGGGGCTGGTTTGGTTAGCGGGCTGGTGGTAGCGTCCCGGTGACCAACCGAAGGGGACCGCGCTATGTACGGATTGTTTGGACGCCGCGAAGATCGCGATTACGACTATGATTGGGATCATGCTTTCGATAGCGAGCCGCTTTCATGGCCGCAACGATTGGGGCTAGTGCTGTTCCTGCTGTTCGTCGCCTTCGCGTTCGTTTGGTCTTCCGAACCGGCCAAGGCTGGCGTTTTGTGGTTTACCGACACGGCGACGCCATTGACCGGCGCGGCCACGTTTACCGGTGCGACGCGCGACTTGGGACCGGGAGCGACCAACTGGACGTTCTTTGGATGCCAATTCAATGCCGATCAATCCGGCACGGGCAGCATTGAAAACAGCACCGACGCCGTGACATGGCTAGGGGCGGCTACGGTCGCCATTGTGGCGAATGTGGGTGTGGACCTGAACGTGCGTGCCCGAACGCGCTATTACCGCTGCAAGGAAGTCAACGGCGCAACGCCCCAAACAGTCAATCGCCTCGTTTCTTCATGGAATGACTATTGACGGCCCTGTTCAATAGCTGGTAAGCGTCGATTATTGGAAGCATCTTGGATCGTGCTTAGGCACTCAGCCTGACACCGGCTAGGGTCAATCCAATGATGACAAGCCCCCGACGGGCGGCGGGCGTTTCGTGTTCGGCACGGATTCGCCGCCCAAAGGGTTTTAGACAGAAGTGGTGGGGTTCGACTCCCCCTGGTTGGCCGACATGCGGTCAGAAATACGGTTCAAGTCCGTTCCTAGCGCAAGCTGGGTTTTTTGGTCCCGGTGGACGGGATGGCCCTGACGGGCGTTGATGGAGTTAAGGCCCTCCCGGTAGTGACAAAATCAACGCCCAAAGGGTTTAACGAAGGGGCAGTACATGACATTGGTTTGGGCTGCCTTGGCGTTGTTGATCGTATTGGGATGCTTTTCCCGGTGAAGTGGATTTATCAGTACTTCGCGCGGGTATGGCTAAACCGACAATTTTCTCAGGCTTTAGGTGGTTGTGGTTTTGCTAGCGCGGCCCAAAGCCAATTTCGTTTCACCGCCCATTTGATCCTTGACGGTGTGGAAGTCGTGAAGAACGATATTTGCGGTCCTAACTGCTCGCTGCTCGTGCCGATCGATCATGTTCAAACGTCCGATGTGGGTTACGAAATCCGCGACGGCTTCGGGAATTTAAAAATCGCCAAAGATTTGGTTCGCGTTCAGTCAGTTATAGGCGGCGATTGCGTGAACTTGACAGGGTTGATGGCGGAATGACCTTCCCCGCCTGGGTAAAACCACGCTGGTATCCGAAAATTGAAGTGCGTGAACAGCCGCACGGCCTAGACGACCCATGTTGGATTTGGCTGGGCGCTTGTACGCGCGACGGTTATCCGGTGGTGCAGAAGGACGGGCGCAAAGGCGGTCAAACTTATCTGCACCGCGAATCGCACGAACAGCACACCGGCACGTTGCTAGGGACTGACGACGGTGGCCATTTGTGCGGACGCCCGCCATGTTTTCAACCGACACACATTGAACGCCAAACGCGCGGGTATAACCGTGGGTCATCCACTGCCGCCCGCTATTCTACCGCGTCGCATTTACCGCTTGAAGACTTGCGGGCCTTGGCGGATGGTTGGTGGCTCAAAACAAGGCCGCTTCGTCATGGCGCTTAGATTTCGCCGCCGCATCCGAATTTTTCCTGGGGTACACGTCAACGTCAGTAAGCGCGGCCTGTCTGCGTCGTTAGGCGTGACCGGGGCGAACCTTACCGTCAGTTCCGATAAAATTTCTTCATCTGTAGGGCTTCCCGGCACTGGCATTAGCTGGTGGTCGCGGTTATGGTCGCGCCGTTGTAATTAACCCTAAAGGACCAACAATGACGAAGAAGAAAACTATTCCCTCCATCTTTGACGCCAAGAATGCTTCGCACCATCGCATGAACATTGCCCATTTGGATGCTCAGGTTGAAGGCGGTCACTACACGGTCACGCCTCATTCCGAAACACCGGTCGAAGGTATACCTGGCGCGGTGGACGTGACGTTCCGCCGGATCGAAACCGATCCCAGCGCCCCTGCCGAACATCATGGGTTGTTCAAGAAGAAATAGCCGTTTCATCCATTAAGAAGAAGATCGTTATGAAAAACGGCGGCAAGGAAAATCTGAGGCATTCGGCACGACGGGCCAAACATGGTCTGATTTTGTTAGTACTTCCTTGGATTGTCTTTGTCGCCGTTTTTTATTATTTTTTCACGCGCACATGAAAGCCCATGTACAAATTTTGTCCGGTATTGTGCGCGTCGGTCCCACTATGGAAAAATTTGGTGCTGAGGGACCGGCGGGTGATTTTGAAGTATCCGCCGCCTTTGCTTCGACCGACAATAAAACCGCCGTTCTAATGGCGTGTGCAATGGAGCGTGAAGGACAAAAGCTTACCCGCGCGCACATGGATGCTGCTATAGAAGCGGTCGAATTTATCACTGGATTTAAAGCCGATTGGTTTCGTAAGCGCCACCTAAAGCCCTAGACCCGCCCGCCCGCCCGTGCTAACGGTGCGGAAATCATAGTTTTAGGGGCCGTTAGCGATGGGCGAAAAAACCGAAGCCGAAACCGCATTGGCTGTTCTTGAACAGCACACCCACGACTACGAAAACACCAAGCACGCACTGGCCAATGCGCTGTTGACGGGCGATCCCGACCGGGTTGAAGCTGCCACTGTTGCCCATGCCGCTGCCCTGAAAATCCGTGACGCTTCGGGAATGACCAAAGGCGACCGTTTCCGCGCCGCCCAGGCCGTCCTTGACGAACGCGGCGAAGCCCACACCGAAACCAACATTCACCCGCCGGGCGTTGTGATTGTCCATGAAGGCGACGCCAAGCTATTCCAAACGGTATATGACGCGGTGTCGAACGCCAAGGATGCGCGCGAACGCAAACAGGCCAAGCTGGATTTTCTGGCCGTCACCGGCCACGAATGGCATGACGAAGGGGAAGACTAAATGCGGATTGGCGAAAATCTGACGGCCCGTGAAGTCGCGGCAGCGGTAGCGGTTGCCCACGCGAATTTCGGCGACGATTGCGAAATCGAAGGCGTCTACGAAGCGGTATGCTACCGCGCGGACGGTTCGGTTCGTTGGCGCGATACTTTCGCAAATACTGTCGTCACGGTCGGTAAGAATTTGATGCTGGATACGGCCTTGGCCGGGTCTGCCTATACCGTTACCGGGCCTTTCATGGGCCTGATTTCGTCGGTATCCTATTCGGCCATTAGCGCCGCCGACACCATGTCATCGCATGCGGGCTGGACGGAAGCGGGCGTGACGAACGCGCCGACCTATACCACCCCGCGCAAAACCGCCGCCTGGAACGCTGCAAGTGCCGGTGCCAAGGCTTTGTCGGCTGCCCTGTCCTATGCGATTACTGGCAGCGGCACGATCAAAGGTGCGTTTCTCACTTATGGGTCGGGTGCGGTGTCCACAATCGACAATACGTCAGGGACATTGTTCAGCGCGGGACTATTCACGGGCGGCGACCGCGCGGTGCAGAATGGCGATACCGTTCAAGTTTCCTATTCGGTTTCGCTGTAAGGATGCGGGCTGATGGCTGTTACCGTCCAAAACACCGTCGCGACGGTGTTCGCGCAAAAGGACGGTAGGCAAGCGGTCGTTGAAACCATTACGCTTTCTAACGGGCGCGTAGAAATTTTTGCGGTTTTGCTTAACGCAAATGACAACGTGAGTGCCCACGCGACGGCAGCCGGGTCTGCGTTGCTCGCATCTTTGGCGGCGTGGGAAATCGGGAGCAATATCGCCGATGTGCAGACCAACGGTATTAACGCTTCACCGTCGTTTATATATTCGACAATCGCGGCCAACTCTGCGGAGATTCGGTCTGCTTATCGGATTGCGACGGATCGTCAAGCCGCTTTTATTGGGGAATATCTCAACAGCCTGAGTAATGCCGTACTGTCGGCGGCATTCGGAATCACAACAGGTCAAGCTGCGACGCTCAAGACGAACGTTTTGGCTCCGCAAGCTGCCCTGGCAGCATCTATTCGCGCAGCGGCGGGGCAATAAATGGCGGACCAATATGTTTCCTCGGTTGGATATGCCGCCGTCGGGCAATGGGCCGCGCTTGCCGTTCTTGCCGCGAACTCCATCGTTCGTCAATTGGCTGTGCCTACAGATGCAAATGCTCGCTGCTTTCAAACGGCAACGGGCGGAACTACCGGCGCAGCGGAACCGGCGTGGGTTTTGACGGCGGGCAGCACATCACCGACCGATGGCACAATCACAGATTGGAAAGAGGTTACCGGGAAGGCTGCGCTGGCGCTGACCGCGCCGCATTCGCGTATCCAAAATTCCCTTGTCGCGGGATGGGCTGGCGCGGGCGATACGTCATGGGTTGCGGACAATCATAGCTATATCGCGGGCGCGAATTATACTGTTTTACCTTTGGGCACTTCGGCTTCGCCGTCAAAAATAATATGCTTCGATCATACGACTGGAAACAACCCGCCGCTGACTGCCGATCTTAGAACCGGCGCGGTCGATGGCGCGGGTGCGTTTGCTTACGTTTTCGGTAACGGTACTGGCGTCGTTTACGGCTATGGTGTGACTTCAAAATCAGGCAGCGGTTCAACAGTCGCAAACAATGCGATCAGTCCTATTTATGGGTGCTTCGAGAATTGGACTTTCCAAAATGCAAACACGTCTGGTAGCGGTGTCACAAAATTCGGGATAGCAAATTCAGCCGGTGGCGCAATAGAATTAATAAATCCGACATGGAACAACAGCGCCACCAGCAACAGCTTTTCTTTCACCGGTGGCAATTTTCATTCTCGCGGTGGTTCTTTGACGGGTTCGGTACCGACAACGTTATTTGGAGCTGGGGGTTCGCAACTTCCTACTTATTTTATAATGGAAGGCTTTGATGCCAGCATTATGGGCAGTGGGAAAAACCTGTGTGCTGGGTTTGCCCCCGCTGTAAACGCGCAACTGCTAAACTGGAAGCTTGGCACGAGTGTCGGCGTCATGTCTTCCGCGCCAACGGCGATGCACAACGCTAGAATAGATTTAATTTCGAGTGACAGTACAACAAATGCCTCACGCTGCGAGCGGTACACCTATGAGGGCACACTCACTACCGAAACAACCATTGTCGCCACCGGTGGCGCGACAGATGGAACAACCCCCTATTCATGGAAGGTCGTTACCAACGCCAACCCAGAACCGTACTTCGGGTATTTTGAAACCTTTGAGCTTGCCGAACTGAATGTAATTTCCGGTTCATTCAGCAATTCGTCCATGACGGCGACAGTGGAAATCGTTAACGACGGCACGACCCTTCAAAACATCGAAATATGGTTAGAAGCGCAATACATCAATGGTGCATCCGTTCCTTTGTGTATCTTAGCTTCCAGCGGCCCTGCCGACATTCTTGCGGCGGGATCGAACATCGCGACTTCAACAGCCGCATGGACTACGACAGGGATCACCACGCCAGTAACGCAAAAAATGCAGGTCACATTCACACCGGCTATGAATGGAATTATCCGTTTTGTGGTGAAGGTGGCGAAGGTAAGCAAAACAATCTGGATTGACCCGAAAGTTACGCTTACATGACCGCTAAACAATATGTCGTGGGCGGTGGACTTCGCGCGTTTTCTTATCAGGAAACAAAAAGCCTTCAACCAAATGCGGCGGGCGTTGTTGTAAACGACTCCAATTCTGGCGGAACAATTTATTCTGTTTCGATTTCTGAAAGCGCAAGCGCGGGTGATACCCTTTCCAACATTGGTACATTTCCTTCGGCGGTGAATGAAAACGGTTCGGCTGCCGATACCGTCACATCAAAAATGATCTTCCCCAGTAGCATCGCGGAAGCCGCAAGCGCGGCCAACACGCAAAGCAGCACTGGCGCATTGCCTAGCACGGTCGGGGAAGCAGCGGGCGCTGCCGACACCGTATCCAACGTCGCCACGCTGCCCAACACCATCACCGAAGCGGCAAACGCCCAGGATAGCGAAGACGCGCCGCCTGTCGGGGTCGCCGCGATTGTCGAAGTGATGAATGCGGTAGACGTGGTGTCGGCGGTGGTGGTGATGCCGGTGAACATCGCGGAAGCCGCAAGCGCGGCCAGCACACAGGGCAGCACGGGAATTTTGCCTGGAAGCGTGACCGAAAGTGCGCCGATAACCGATACGGTGTCGGCAAAGCTAATCGGCGTTGCGGCCATTGCGGAAAATGCGACCGCGACCGATGCTTATATTTCGCAATTGCTGGCGAATGCGGCCATTTTGGAAGCAGCGAATGCCGTGGATACCTTGACGGCCACGGCTGCGGTGCTTACCCCTTCAAAGTGTGATAGCCTGATGGTTCCGGCCATTGTGCGGTCGCTGTTTGTGCCTGAAATAATTCGGTCCTTAAGTGCGGGGTGTGGGTGTGCCTAAAGCGATAGGGGATTGGTCGCCGGTCAATTTCGGGGGTAGTCGTATTCTCGAATTGAATTACACCGATGCGTTAGCGCCGGGCGATACCGTGGCGTCGTTGGTGGGTTGGTCGTGTGTGATTGCAAGCGGCCAAGGCGACAATACACCTGCGAACCGTATTCTTACCCCGCCCAGTTTGACCGGCGCTAAGACCCAACAGAAATTTATTTCCCTGCCATCGGGGATCGTTACGCCTATCGTTTATATTTGTCGTGCAGACGCTTTATCGACTTTCGGTGAAGACCTAGAAGCATGGTCTTATATCGCGTGTGTGCCGGTCGGTTGGTGCGGTCCTGTTCCGGGGTGTGTATAATGCTGAAAAATCTTTTGCGCCGTTGGTTGGATATTCCCGAACCGGTTAAAACCGTGCCAGCGAAAACGCGCGGGTTTTTCGATACGACTCAGGCCGGACCGCCCGTGATTGCCGACGCGACTTGGAACGAAACGCTTAAGAAAATTGAAGGCGTCGTGGTCCAAGCGAAAGCCCCGACTCAGTTCGCGCGGGAGGCTATCGGTCAAGACGGCGCGATAACGGTTGCGATGGACGATATTTGCGATAGCGGCGGCGCGATTACCAAGAGTTACGGCCTAGGCGGCTGGGATGGTCTGCCGTTCGCGCAAATGGAATGGTACGCCAAGCAATCGTTCATCGGTTACCAGCTTTGTGCCATGTTGCTGCAAAATTGGTTTATCAACAAAGCTTGTACGATGCCCGCGCGCGATGCGGCCCGGAACGGTTTTGAAATCAAACGCGGCGACGGCGAAACACTTGATCCGAAAATGGCGAAAGTAATCGCCAAGCTGGACAAAAAGTTCAAGCTGAAAAAGAATTTGATCGAAGGCGTCCGCATGATGCGGTGCTTTGGTATCCGAATCGTGCTGTTTCAGGTGAACAGCTTAGACCCCGATTACTATGTGAAGCCCTTCAATCCTGACGGGATCACACCGGGCAGCTATAAGGGAATGACCCAGGTTGATCCTTATTGGATCACGCCCGAACTGAATTTTGACGCATCGGCCAATCCCGCATCACAACATTTTTACGAACCGACCTATTGGCGGATCAACGGTCAACGGTATCACCGGACGCATTTGATCGTATTGACCGGGCCGGAAGTGCCGGACGTGTTGAAGCCAACATACAACTACGGCGGCATTCCGCTTCCGCAGATGGTGTTTGAACGGGTGTACGCGGCCACGCGCACGACCGACGAAGCGCCCGTGCTGGCGATGACCAAACGCATGACTTCGGTTACTGGCGTGGACATGGTTGCCGCTATGGCCAATCCGAAGATTTTCAACGACCGCATCAAAGCTTTTACCCAGCTTCGCGACAATCACGGAATTTATATGTTGGGCAATGAAGAAGCGATTGCCCAAACCGATACGACGTTGACGGACTTTGACGCGCTGATAATGACCCAATGGCAGCTTGCTTGTTCGATTGTGGAAGTCCCCGGAACGAAAATGATGGGCACTCAGCCCAAGGGCTTCAATGCGACCGGCGACTATGAAGAATCGTCATACCGCGAAATGTTGGAAAGCTTGCAAGAACACGACTTCACCCCGATTGTGGAGCGCCACCATATTTGTATCATGCGTTCAAACGTCATGCCGATGTTCAAGTTGAACGCGCCGTTTGAATTGATTATCGAATGGGCCGAATGCGATCCCGAAACCGGTAAGGAAAAATCGGACCGTGAAAAAGCCGACGCCGACCGCGACAAATCGTTGGTGGATACCGGCGCGATTGACGGCACCGACGTTCGCGACCGGCTGCGGAAAGACCCGCAAAGCTCTTATTTCAACATTGAAGCGGGTGTGCCAGAAACCGAACCGACGGTTATCACCGCACCGGACGGCACTCAGGTTTCGCACCCGCCCCCGCCTGGGCAGAAAGCCGGTGCCGGGCCGGGCAATGGCGCGACGCCGCCCGTGAAGCCGGGAAGCGCAGCAGTCCCGGCGCACGCCAACCCGTTCGCAAAGAAGCCTGACAGCCCGCCGCCGGTCGCTGCAAAGCCGAACTGATGGCCCGGCTATCGGCAACCCTCAGAAGCGTTGAAGACGGGGGAATTGCCTTCTACTGCCCCGGCTGCAATAGCGCGCATGTGATCTATACCGGCGCGGGTGCCGGATCGCGTTGGGGGTACAACGGCAACCCGGAATCCCCGACCTTCACGCCGTCCGTGTTGGTGCGATCCGGGCATTTCGTGCCGGGGCATGAAGCCGGAACGGATTGTTGGTGTACTTGGAAGGACAAAGACGAATTTACCGAAATGAAATGCACCGTCTGTCATTCCTTCGTCACCAACGGACAAATTTTGTTCTTGGGCGATTGCACGCACCCGCTGGCGGGCCAAACGGTGCCGCTTCCTGAATTTCCTAACGACTACGCGGTGAACTGATGGCCCGTCGCATTCTCAGTCGTGGCCGGGCCGATTATTTGCGTTGGCAGAAGCATGGCGGGGTGATGCGGGGAAATCCGTTGCGCTACCCGGCTGGAGTGATGGAGCGTTATCAGCGCGAGCTTGAGCATTTAACCGCGACTATGTGCCTGACGACACAACGCGAGTTTGAGAAGCTTTTCAGGCACCCCGATGTTGTGGAATTTGTTTCGACCCGGCACGACGTTGAAGCCGTCGCGATGGATATTAGCCCAGCCTCCCAGGCGCGATTGCTGGCGGCAAAGTTGCGGGCGCAATTTGAACAGCTATTTAGCGATCAATCGAAGCCCGTTGCCGACCGTATGGTGAACCAAGTAAATGCCGCCAGTGCGACCGCGACATACAATAGCCTGAAAGAATTGTCCGGCGGTCTGACGTTAAATGTCAAAACGCTTTCGCCAGATATTTTGGAGGCGATGAAATTGGCGGTTGCCAATAACGTATCGCTTATCAAATCCATTCCTTCGCAATACTTCACCAAAGTTGAAGGCGCGGTATATCGGTCATTGACCGGCGGTAACGGTCTTCAAGACCTGCAAGAATTTTTCGTCAAGCAGTACGGTGAAGAAGGCCGACGCGCGAAAAACATCGCGTTGGATCAAACGCGCAAAGCTTACAATAATCTGAACAAAGAGCGGATGAAAAAACACGGCGTTGGGAAATTCGAGTGGTTACATTCCGGTGGCGGTCTTCACCCGCGTCCGCTTCATCAGTCCTATCACGGGCGCGTCTTTTCTTTTGGCAACTTACCGATTATAGATGAAGCGACGGGTGAACGGGGCATTCCGGGACAAGCCGTCAACTGTGGTTGTACGATGGTGCCGGTGATTGAATTTGAACAGGGTGAAGCGATCAAATGACCGCGCGTAAAAAAGACGTAAATGGGTACTTTGAAATTGACGCCAACCCCATCAGCGCCGTGGGTGTGTTCGACTATACCGCCGCTTCCACGCGCGCGCCCGGCCACGAAACCAACCCCCACCGCATCATCAAAGTTTACCGGCCCGCAGAAGAACTTTCCGACCCCGAAGCCCTGGACAGTTTCAAGCTGGTGCCGTGGGTCAACGACCATACAATGCTTGGAAACCCCGAAAGCGATTCAGCCCTTACGGCTGCGGAAAAGAAGGGTGTTCATGGCACAACGGGAGAACGGGTTTACTTCGATAAATCCGACCGGACCATGAAAGCGAATTTGCGTCTTTGGTCCCCCAGTTTGGACGATGCGATTGCCGCTGGGAAAAAAGACCTTTCCCTTGGCTACCGTTGCGTGTATGACTTCACGCCGGGAGAATTTGAGGGTAAGCGTTACGACGCAATTCAACGAAGGCTTCGGGGCAATCATTTAGCTTCGGTGGACTTCGGACGAATGGGCAAGGGGGTTTCAGTTCTTGACCATGCGACGTTCACGTTTGACTCGGCAGATTTAAGGGAAGTTCAACCGATGCCGAAGGCGACACGCCGTATTGTCCTAGCCGCCAAGTTAGGCGTTGCCGTGGACGCGCTTGCCGCCACCCTTTGCATGGACAAAGCCGAACCGGCGGCGCTTGCCGCCTGGAATGCGGAAATGGACGCCGAAGTTCTTCCCGCGCCTGTAGACCCAAACACGCCGCCCGGTGATACGAGCAAGCTGCCGGTCAATCCGAATGCGCCGCCCGCCGTACCCGACACCAAGTTTGCGGCTGCGGTCGAAATGGTGAAGTCGGTCATTGGGCCGGTCGCCGAACTTCAAACCGCTCTTGCCACTTTGTCGGCAACACCGATGCACCCCACCGCGCCGCCTGCGGTGCAAGACCCGCTTGACCCGCCGGACGATTCGGTTATGGATTCGGCAACGATCATTGACCCCGCAACAGGAAAACCCAAAATGAACGCCAAGACCCCGACCGCTGCCCTTGCCGCGTGCGATAGCGCCATTAAGGCGTTGAAGGCGACAAGCGCCGCCGCGCACAAGACGTTGCCCGCTGGCACCACTGCTCCGGCTGAATTGGTCGCGCTGGACGCGGCGATTGTTCAGGCCGAAACCACGCACGCCGCTGCGGTCGAAGCCAGTAAGACCGGCACCGTGGCCGTCAGTACCACCGCGCTTGACGCCGCATTGGTCCGGTTGGGCGAAGTTGAAACCAAGTTGGCCACCGTCACCGACGCGAAGCCGATTACTTTCGCCGACGTGGCAAAGCAGATTGCCGCGCGTGACGCGTTGGCCAAGCAGGTGTCACCGTTCGTCGGTTCGTTTGATGCGTCCGAAATGGATGAAAACGCGGTTGCGGTTTATGCCGCCGACAAGCTGGAACTGAAAGCGCCCGCCGGTTCCGAATTGGCCTACGTCAAGGGTTATCTTTCCAACCGCAGTACGCCGGAAGCGGCGCGGCCCGCGTCGGCCTTCGCGCTTGACGCCGGTACGAAACCTTCCAGCCGTGCCGCCGACTTCATCGCGGGCAAGACCGAAGCCGCCGCTTAACGCAACGCATTCGACTTTAAAGGGGATTTTCGACCATGACTTTTCAACAGACTGTTGCCGCGAATATGTCGGCGGGCGTTGTCGGTGAACTGTTCAAGGGTAGCGTGTGGCGTTGCCAACCCGGCGTTATTGATTCGGTCGGCACGACCAATTTGAACGAAGTCGGTCGCGTGTTTACGCAGACCTTGAATACGGACAATCATTGCGGCGTCGGTGGTGCGATTGCCGAGGGGACGCCCTTCTACGGCATTCTTTGCAATCCCAAGGAATACGTGAATTTGGGCACTGTTGCGGGCGGCACACTCGCGCCGTCGCTGGCGCTGCCGCAGTACGCCAAGGGCTCGTTCTGCAAAAACACGAACGGAATTTTCGTGCCGTTCCAGCAAGCGGGTCTTATCGGCGATTTTGTGGATTTCGACACCACGACCGGCCTTCTTTGGCCGCGTCAGGCGTTGGGTGCGCTTGGTGCCGCCACACTGGCGATTACCTCCAATGTCGGCACCGTCGCCGGATTTGTCGCGGGTTCCGCGCCTATCGGTATCGGCACGGTATTCAACACGCTTGCCGGTCCGGCCACCGTCATTTCGCTGGGCACCGGTACCGGCGGCAACGGCACCTACAATCTGTCCGTGATTGCCAACCAAGGCGCGACCGCGAATACCACCTACACCACGACGGCCCCGACGGGCCGTGCCCAGGTGCCGGGCGCGCGGGTCGAATTTTACAACATTCCTGCCGCCGGTCTTGGCGTCATGTCTTTGAACAACGGTTAAACAAGGGGCCAGTTAGAACATGAAAGCCAGTTCAGTTTTGCGGTCCGTTGGACCGCGCGAAATGCGTCCCTTTGCGTTCGCTTCGGACGGTGCGGCCTTTGCGGAAGATTTTGCCGCTATGGTCCGCGCCGACAAAACCGGCGTTACCGGTCTTGAGCGAATCGGCATCAGCGGTTTTACGCCGCAGATGGTTGGCCGCATGATGCAGAACGTGGCGAACGCGGGCTGGGGCATGGACTCGGCTTTGCCGGTCGCCATCACCGCCGCCAGCATCGCCGCGCCGGTCCAGTTCCTTCAATCTTTCCTGCCCGGCTTGGTCAATGTTTTGACTCAGGCGCTCAAGATTGACGAAGTGGTTGGTGTTTCCACCGTGGGCCGCTGGCACGACGAAGAAATCATTCAGGGCTTGCTCGAAAATACCGGCACGGCCCTTCTGTATGGGGACTTGAACAATGTCCCCTACGCAAGCTGGAACAACGGCTATGAACGCCGCACCATCGTTCGTGCCGAAGAAGGCATGCGCGTTGGTCGTCTGGAAGAACTGCGTTCGGCAGAAATCGGTATCAACAGCCCGGAAGCCAAGCGCCAGTCGGCGACGCTCGCGCTGGATATTTTCCGCAACGATGTGGGGTTCAACGGCTACAACGGCGGCAACGGTCGCACCTACGGCCTATTGAACGACCCCGGCTTGAATGCAGCCGTGGCGTTCCCCGCGACCGGCGCGGGCGCGACAACCACATGGTCAACCAAGACCTTCCTGAACATCGTGGCCGATATTCGGTTGATGATTTCCGCCCTTCGCGTTCAGATGGGCGACAATATTGACGTGAAGAAAGTCCCGATCACCCTTGCGCTTGCGACCGGCGTTGTAGATTTCTTGTCCGTTACGTCCGACTTCGGCATTAGCGTTCAGGATTGGCTGAACAAGACCTACCCGAATATCCGGGTGGTGTCGGCACCGCAGTTCACCGCCGCGATTTCCGGCCAGAACGCGGCATTTATGTTCGCTGAAACCGTGCCGGACGACCGCAGCACCGACGACAAGAAGACCTGGGCGCAGCTTGTGCCTACCCGCTTCATGTTGGTGGGCACGTCGCAACAGACGAAGGGCATTGAAGAAGACTATTCCAACGCCACCGCTGGCGTTCTTCTGAAACGCCCTTATGCCGTCGTGCGGTATTACGGCAACTAATCGGGCGGCGTGCGCGTTATCCGGCCACGCTGAACCACTTGGGAGATTGAACGATGACGCGCATTCATTCCAATGAACCGACCGCTTTGGCCTATGACGGTACGCCCGAACTGGGCGACTTGGACCCTAAGGTTCCGGCGGGTTCGCGAGTGGTGATTCATCCTGGCGTCAATGATGTGTCGGACAATGATTTCGCGATCTTGGGTGCGGATCGCAATTTTGTGTTGCACTATGAACGCGGTATCCATCATTTTTTGAAGGATGATGGTGCCGCGGTCGAACGCGGCAGCGAGCCCAAGACGCCAGAGTATGTTCCGATCGTTGCGCCCGAATCGGTCGAACTGCACCCGGAAAATCTTGCCGCCGATCCGCGCGCTCGTCTGGACGGCGAAAAAGACAAAGCCTATGCCGCGCGCATGAAGGCCCTGGACGCCAGCGAGGCGACCGGGAAGGAAGTGGAGGATTATTTCAGCCTGACGCCCGACGAACGCGCCGCGATGTACGCCGCGCTTTCGCCCGAAGCCAAGGCGCTGGTGGATGCGGACGACCGCAGCAAGGCGACCGCCTAATGTTCATCGCCAGCACCGCAACGACCCCGATTGCTTTCGTTCGCTACGCCGAACAGACCGACGACAATATGCTCGCAGTCGAATTGCAGCGCGTCGTTATCAAGGGCGGCGCGAACCTTGCCGACAAGAATCTGTTCACCCCGCGCGGCGTCGTGACGAAGATTTCCGACAAAGATTGGGAAATGCTTTGCCAAGACAAGAAGTTCGCGGAAATGGTGGAAGCCGGATTCATGACGGTGCTTACGGACATTGGCAGCAAGGACGCGGCGATTGCCGATCTGACGCCAAAAGACCGCAGCGCCCCCAGGACCGAAGCCGATTACCGCAATCTTGAAAACAATCATGGCGGGCGAGGCATCAACGTGGGCCGGACAGCGGAAACGATTGCCGCGCCCCACTAAGGGGACCGAATGACCACGATTGCGTTTGATTCCGCCGCGTTTCGGGTGGCGTTTCCATTCTTCGCCGATCAACAGTGCTTTTCCGACGCGACCTTGAGCGGGTTCTTCGCGATTGGTTCTCAGTATGTGACTAATACCGATTCATCCTGTTATGTCGTCAACGGCGATAGCCGCGTGCTGGCTTGCAATCTGATGACCGCACATGTGGGCTTCATGTATAATGCCGCCGCCAAGGGCTTGCCGACCGGCGTTATTATTCAAGCGACCGTTGATAAAATTTCGGTCATGGCCAAATCCCCGGAAATTCAGAAGGGGTCCATGTTCCAATACTGGCTCGCGCAATCGCCTTACGGTCAACAGCTTCTCGCGTTGCTGGGCATGGCGGCAGCGGGCGGGCTATATATCGGCGGATCGCCCGTGCGGGCGTCGTTTAGGGGCCTTCGCGGCGGGTTTGGGTGATAAGGGCATGGCAACCGTCAAGCGTGTCCCAGGCCCCGCCGCAGCGCCCTTAAAAGCCGCCTTGGCCCAATTGGATAAGGTGGAAGGGCGGGTGGGCTGGTTTAGCAACGCCAAATACCCCGATAACGGCCCGCCGGTCGCCTATGTCGCCGCGATCCAAGAACATGGGTCGCCGGAAAACAACATTCCCCCGCGCCTAGGCATGCGGTCCACCGCCCGCGACAATCAAGGCAAGTGGGCGGCACTTAGCGAAGGTCTTGCCCGTCAGGTAGTCGCCGGGAAGACGACGGCCAACGCCATGATGGATTTGTTGGGGCAGAAGGCGGCGGGCGACATACGCAAGCACATTACCGGCCCGATCACCCCGCCACTGAAACCCGCGACCGTGAAAGCTCGCTTGCGCCGGTACGCGCCGGGCAGCATCGGAAAGAAAGTTATCAGCGTGACCGTCGCGCACCCTTTGACCGATACCAAGCATTTGCTGAACACGCTTACAAACACCGTTGAACCGTCAGGGGGTCAATAATGTTGGTCCCCGGCGGAAATTTGCTGAACTTGGCGCACAATTTAATCGCCTTTCAGACGATCCGGCTTTACCGCAACCAAGCGACCGTCGCGGGCGCTGATGGGGTGAACACTCCCGTTTATCAACCGCCGGTCACGGTGAATTGCAGTGTGCAGGAAGTGCCGAATCAGTTTTACCAAATGCTTGGGCTGGACCTGAACAAAGATTACAAGATGGTTTATTCGTCGGTGGAAATGAAGGACGTTCGCCGCGATAAATGCCCTGATGCCTTTGACTTCAACGGTTTTAGATATGTTGTGGAAGCGAATACCGATTGGCGAAGTCAAGATGGCTGGGCTGCTTCGGTGTGTGTGAACCAAGGGAAAACACCTTGACCGAACAGCAATTTTTTACACTGCTGAAAAAGGTTTTGGACGACGGTTTAGCCGCGCGGGCCATCGTTGGCGTTCAAGTCGAACAGGGCTACCAACCGCGCATTCAGGGCGCACCCGACGGCATGGCGCTTTTGCTATGGAAGGTCAACCTCCATCCTTACGGTTGCCCATTTGTGAAGGACTCTTGGACGATCACACCACCGGCCAAGATGACCCATACGGAAAAACAGATTTATGAAATCACTATTCAGGTACAGGGCAGTGTAAAACAACCGGCGGCACCGACGGCACTTCTGCCTTATACTACTGGGGATTTGTGTAAGATCGCTGGTCGCATCCTGCAATCGGTCGCGGGCTTGGATGCGCTTCGGGTGGGGGGCGTTGGGGTTCAACGGTTGGTTGGAATGCCTCAATCCTATTTCAAGGACGATTCCGACGCTTTCGCTCAAAGCCCCCATTTCACGCTTGTTTTCACTTTCACCGACGTTGACGTGACGGAAGTCCCGATTGTCGTTGAAACCGTCTTGGAAATCATTCCCGTATAATGTAGGTTGCGCCAGCTAAGAGGGGTTCGGGTATGTCGATTCGATTTACCAAGTACATCAACATCACCAGCGGGGTCATTGGCCAGGGTGGTGTAGTTGACCGGTCTTTCTGCGGTCGGTTCTTCACCGATAACAATCTTTTGCCGCCGCAGACGATGGCGGAATTTACAAGTGCCGCGTCCGTTGGGACATATTTTGGCACCGCATCCGAAGAATACCTGCGAGCCGTTCAATACTTTGGTTTTGTTTCCAAACAAATCAAACAGGCGTCCGCGATCCAGTTCGCGCGTTGGGTTGACGTTGCTGTTGCCCCGATGATTTTCGGCGGCACTGCCGCGAAGTTGCTCGCGACTTTGCAGCTTGTTACCGCTGGCGGGTTTACCTTATCGCTTGGTGGTGTGCCGTTGGTGGCGACCGCCTTGAATTTGTCCGGTGCTGCCGATCTGAACGCGGTTGCTGCGTTGATGCAGACCAAGATTCGCACCGGCACCGGCACCGTCTTTACCGCCGCAACCGTCACCTATGACGCCGTGACCAATCGTTTCAATTTTGTCGGTGGTGCCACGGGTGCGTCGGCGGTTGTCTTGACGGACGGCGCGCAAACTCCGTTGGCCGCATTCGGCTGGGCACCCTCCACCACGACCGGCTTGATTGTCGCCAACGGTTCGGCAATCGAAGCGCCGGAAGCGGCGTTTAATGCCAGCGTGGCGGCGAACAACAATTTCGGTTCGTTCCTATATATGCCCGCCGTGACGCAAGCTCAAATGCTGGCACTTGCTGCCGCTAACTATGCGTTGAACGTGCAATTCCTGATGTGCCAAGATGTATCGGTTGCCAACGCGGCAGCTTGGGCGGGTGCGGCGGGTGCGATTGGCGGTCAAGCCATGACTCTTTCGCCAATCACTACCGAATACCCTGAGCAAGACCCCATGATGATTTTGGCGTCTACGAACTACAATCTTCGTAACGCCGCGCAAAACTATATGTACCAGCAATTCGCGAGCCAAACGCCCAGTGTCACCGACGACACCAATAGCGACGCTTACGATGCTTTGGTGATTAACTACTACGGCCAAACAATGAAGAATGGCCGGGTAATCAACTTCTACCAGCGCGGCCTTATGTTCGGCGGCATCAATGATGCCCGCGACATTGGCATTTACTGCAACGAAATGTGGTTGAAGTCGTACATGGGCGGCAAGCTTATGGACGTGCTGCTTGCATTGACGCAGATTCCGGCCACGCAGGAAGGTCGTGGAATCCTTCTATCCAATTCGCTGGCGGTCGTGCAATTGGCGTTGTTGAACGGGACTATCCAGCCCGGCAAGACGCTTACGGCTTTGCAGAAAACCGCTATCACTCAGGCGACCGGCGACGACAAGGCTTGGTATCAGGTGCAAACAATCGGTTATTGGCTGGATTGGACGATTGCGCCTTTCACTAATTCGGGTGGTGTCGTGGAATACCGGGCGACTTATATCCTTGCCTATTCCAAGGACGACGTTGTTCGTTCGATCACCGGCACGCACGCGCTGGTTTAATATAAGGGGCCTTGCCAATGAGCGTTCAGGACGTTTCTGCCTTCGGGACCAATGTCTATTTGGTCGCGAGTAACACTTTTCCGGCGGGTATCAAGTTAGGCCAATGGGCCGACGACGCCGATCCGGTGGATTCGCCGAACGTCCAAATTGGCGATGCCGCCGTGGGCGTCAATGGCGACTTGATCGTTTGGGCCAAGGGCGTTCCGTTGCCCCTGACGATCAATTGCGTTCCGGGCAGCGACGACGACCGTAACTTACAGATTTTGTGGGAAGCGAACCGTGTCGGCCAAGGCAAGTCCAGCGCCCGCGATATTATCACAGCGACCATCATTTACCCGAACGGCGTTCAGGTGACGCTTGATACCGGCAAAATTACCAGCGGCCCGGCGGCGGGCAGCGTGGCGAGCGCCGGTCGCCTCAAGACCAAGACCTACGAGTTCAAATTCCAGAACCGGACCGGCGGCGCGTCGTGAAGTTGACCGCCGAATTTTTGGAAGCGAAGGAAATCACGGTCACGACCCAAGCCAAGGTTGAGCGGGTCTATATGATTTCCAAATTTGACGCGATCCTTGGCCGCGAAATGGTGGCAAAATATCCCGTCGCCAATGTGCCGAAGCTGGGCGATTATGCGGTAAGTGAAGCTTGCATGTTCAAACTTATGACGTGCGTCGCGGCCAAGCAACCGAACGGCGATTTTATCGTGCTTGAGACACCAGACCTTTACCGCAATCACGTTCCCGATTGGGAAACCGGCGCGAAACTAGAGGGGGCTATGTGGGAATACAATTGCTCTTTTTTCGCCGACGGAAAGACCTTGGATTTCTTCGGCGGTATCGCCCAAAATTTCAAGGGGTGGATTATCTCAACATTGACGGCGTTGTTGGAACAGTCATCAGTTCAGGACGCGCTACGCTCCAAGAACTCAGAACGGTCTATACGTTAGAAGATTTATTTTTGCTTTGGGAAGCGATCATAATTCCCCGATGGAATGAGTATCTAGCGAACGAAGCCGCGAAGGGCAAATGAACCGTGGCAATCCTAGATACCTTCTATTTGCTGTTCAAGACGAACGCCGACGAAGCCCGAAAGGGCATGCAAGGCGCTGAACAGGCGACCAAGGTTTTCGATTCACAATTAGGCCGGACAGACGCGCACGTTGCCGCCGTCGGCTCGCACATCGTTTCAGTTTTTGAAAATGTCGCAATTCGGATCGCGGCAGCTTTTGCAATTGAGCGGATCGCGGAATTTACTTTCAGAACAATTGAAGTCAACGGCGCGTTGCAAGACACGTCCGAACGCATCGGCGTGGCCGTGGAAGACCTTTCGGCGCTGGGCGGCGCGGCGAAGTATTTTGGCGGCAGCGTTGAAGGCGCTACGCAATCGCTAGATTTTTTGAATAAGGGTATGGCCGATATTGCCGTGAAAGGCACGTCCAGGCTCAAGCCTTTCTTTGATGAATTGAAGATCAACCCATTAACAGCGGCGGGGAAGGTCAAGCCGTTACTTGAAGTCTACAAAGAACTGGCGGGAGCGTTTGAAAAAATGACCGCGCAAGAACGCGCCGGTTACGGTGAAAAATTTGGTATCGACCAAGGTTTGTTGCTCGCGCTTGCGAGTGGGCGACGGGGTTTTGAAGATATTATTGAACGTCAAAAACAACTTGGTGCTGTCACTGAAAAAGACGCCGAAGCCGCCGACCGGTTTGACAAGCAGATGACGGATTTGGGTACCGTTCTTCGCCATGTCAGTACCATTGTCACGACAGCAATTGTGCCAGCACTGGGCGAAATGGTGGACGGGCTAATAACTTTCGTTCAGTTTATCGAAACACATCACGGCCTAGTTGAAGGATTTTTTGCCGGTGCGGGCGGGATCATCGCGACGTTTTACACGCCCGCGATTATTCGGGCGACGGTGGCTACGCTTGGGTTTCTTGCCGAATGGCTGTTAGTCCCTGCGTTGATCGCAGCGGCTGGCGCGGCCTTTGCGTTTCTGTACGATGACATTAAAGCCTTCCTGTCCGGCAATAATTCCGTCATCGGCGAATTGTCAAAAAAGTGGCCTATGGTCGGTGAAGTGGTCCGCGAAATGGCCAAGGATGCGGTTGCCGCTTTTCATTGGATGAAAGATGGTATTCAAAATTCGTTTGCTTTGATTGGTTCCATTATCAATGTCGGCGTGGCGATCTTCCGGCGTTTTGGCCCGGCGGTCGGGAACATGGCGCGGGAAATCGTTCACGCTTGGGCGCAATCGTTCCCGCAGCTATTCGCCTTTGTTGAAAAGCTTGGGCACGCGCTGGAATGGCTCGCCGGTATAGCGGGCAAGATACTGGGCTGGTTTGCAAAAGGCTTTGCCGACATTCCCAAGGCGCTTGGGAATTGGTCGAAGGATTTGGACAAAACCGCAATGGAAATCGGCGGTCCGAAGCTTGCGATTTCTGGTATTCGTGCGGGCGTTACCCCCGCGCAAACCGTCGCTGCCGTGCGAGCCGGTCAAGATCACCTAGCGACGGCCAATGCCGCACCAATCAATTCCCACACCACCAACAGCATGGCGGATCATTCGCGCACGTCCCATAAGACCGTCAATGTGAAAGTGGAAAAAGTGGAAGTTATGACCCAAGCGACCGACGCGAAAGGTGTGGCGACAGCCGTCGGCGATCATCTAACCGAACAGCTTCGCCAAGCCGTGAACCACCATGATGATGGGGTTGACCGCTAATGAGTGATCCAGGCACCGCCGCACAAGATGTTGTGGGAGTTTTTGACGAAGGGTTTAATCAACTTTTCGTCTTGGCCCGCCCTTTACGCGTGTTGATCCGTGATGGGTCCAAACTGATGAAGCATCCGATTGAAACGGGCGGCACGATTGCCGATCACCGCGTGTTTGAACCTATCGGTGCCGAACTCCATTTGATTCTTGATCCCGACGAATACCAGAATACTTTTCAAGAAATCAAAACGGCGCACAAGGACAATAAAAAATTGACCGTGCAAACTCGCGTGGACACCTACGCGAATATGGTAATTTTAGAAGTGCCGCACGATGAAACGGGCGACATTCTTGACACCGTGGCCGTTGGGTTGAAACTGGAAGAAGCGATTTTCGTTGATCCTCAGTACGCCCAGTTGCCGCCCGAAAAGGTGGCGAAAAAATCCAATTCTTCCACGGCCAAGACTGGGCAGAAACAAGCGGCACCGGCCACGGGGAAACAAAATTCGGCAGCTTTCGATTTGGTTTTTGGGAACGGCAAGTAATGCAAGTTATCAACGATCTTCAAGCGTTGCCCAAGCAGCAATTCACTATTGCGCTGGACAATACGCTTTATGAAATAGCGATCCGCGAAACCGCCGGGTGCATGTCTGCGGACGTGACGCGCGGTGGTGATCCTACGCCGGTCGTATCGGGCTATCGCTGCGTCGCGGGTGAATTGGTGCTGCCGGAAGATCGCGAAAATGGGTACGGAAATTTTATGTTCTTGACCCTAGATGGCGACTTGCCGTGGTGGGAAAGCTTCGGCACCACTCAGCTTTTAGTTTACGCCAGTCCGGCGGAATTGGCGGCGGTTCGTAATGGCTGAACTGGACCCCCGATTGATTACCGTTAGTGTCGAAATAGACGGACAACTTAAAAAGTTCGATCAAAACTTTGCGCTGGCGGCGCACGGGCAGAAGTTCGCAAACCCGTTGCAGAACGAAGCGACGGTGAAGATCGCGAACTTGACGCGTGCCGACATGGATTACCTGTTGACCGAAACCAGCCCATTCAACAAAAAGCGGTCGTCAAAGAAGGTCATCATTGAAGCGGGCCGCGTATCCACCGGCACCAGCAAAATTTATGAAGGCAACATTTCGACTTGTATTCCGTCGGAACCGCCCGACGTTTGGCTTGAATTTAAATGCCAAACCGGGCAGTTCCTAAAGGGTAAGTTGGTGGCCAGTAACCAGCCAAGCCAATCGAAACTTTCGGCCATTGCCGCGTTGATCGCCTCGCAAACCGGACTGAACCTGAATTTCCAAGCGACCGACAAAAACATTTCCAACTATGCCTTCAACGGTGGCGCGTTGAAACAGGTGGACAAGCTGGGGTCGCTGGGCGCGGTGTCGGCGTATGTGGATGACGGGCAATTGGTGGTGAAGGATATTCACCTACCGTTGAAGGGGCAAATTCGCATTCTTAATAAAGACAGCGGCATGATTGGCATTCCGGCGGCGACCGAATTTGGCGTGAAAGTGAAATACCTTTTGGACAAACAGACCGTCCTTGGCGGCGCGTTGGAAATCAAATCGGTGATGTACCCGGCTATGAACGGCAAGTACGTCATCTATAAATTGGGTTTTGAAATCGCCAGCCGCGACACACCGTTTTATTGGGACGCCGAAGGTATCCGCGTGACCGACGCGGGTCAAATCGAAATTGCTTCTAATGTTCCCAAACAGAAGAAAAAGCCGAAACATAAATGAGTGACCCCGGCGAAAATACTCCGTCAATTGGCCAAGACCCGCCTAGCACTGGCGGGTTAGGTGGCGCGTTTGGTTTCATCTTCAAGAAATTGATGCAGAACACCGACGGCATGTTGCCTTGCAAGGTGATTGCGACCACGACAGATGGGAAACGCGATTATGTAAAAGTGCAGCCGTTGGTTCAGATGGTGGGAACTGGCGGTACGAAAATGGACCGCGCGCAAATTGCGAAGGTGCCGTGCCTCGCGATGGGGGCGGGGAATTGGGTAATGAGTTTTCCCTCCAAGCCGGGCGACCTAGGTTGGATCATCGCCAGCGACCGCGACATTTCGCTATACCTTCAAGCGAACGCCGCCGCGCCGCCGAACACTTCACGCATTCATTCCTTTGAAGACGGGTTGTTCGTTCCTGACAAAGCGCGGCAATGGACCTTGGACGGTGCCGACGCAGACAAGGCCGTGTGGCAATCGCTGGACGGCACGACCAAAATTACTTTGGGCACCGATAAAATTTCTATTGTTCATCCCGCGTTGGTTGAAATGACGACGCCGCACGGCACCGTTATAAGCGGTGATTGGAAAGTGGAAAAAGGGATTGCTTTTTGGAATCACGCGGTCCCTGGATCACAGCCCGCCGTCACCGGGGCGCTATCGGCGGTCACGGATGCGAACGCGAAGGCGGTTTTAACTTCCATAAAAAACATTATGGTGGCATGTGGGCAAGCCACGGATGGGACGACATGACCTGTATTGCCGAAAACGCGACGCGCGATATGTACCTGACGGGGACAAAGAACCTTGCCCTGAACACCGGCTTGGAACAGTGCGGCCAATGCTGCAAATCCACGGTTGAAGTCGTGTTGGGTGAATGCGTTTTGAACCTTGGCAAAGGGCTTCCCTACGATCAAACCATGTGGACCCGCTACCTTCCCCGGTCCTTTGAAAGCGCAGCACGGGCGGCAATTTTGGCGGTGCTAAATGTTCAATCTGTGGTAAGCTTCAATCTTCAACGGGCTGGTGATAAGGCGACCTACCAAGCCGTCATCAAGACGAATTTTGGCCTAACGTCGGTCGCGGGGGTGATTCCAATTGTCTAGCACCGGCTATGATTTTCTGACGACAACGGGCGTTATTGTCCCTGATACTGCGGACCTTCAAGCCGAAGTCGGTAGCGAGTACCGGACCGCGTTCAACGACGCAAACATGCCGGTGGACCCTGATACCCCGCAAGGCGCGTTGATTACCGCCGAAACCGAAGCGCGGGCGGCGGTGCTAGCCAACAATGCCGCCGTGGCCAACCAAATAAATCCGAACGTCGCGGGCGGCATCTTCCTTGAAGCCCTTTGCCGGTTGACCGGCCTTGTGCCGCCGGTCGCCACCCCGACGGTCATCACGGGCGTTAATGCGACGGGCATTAGCGGGGCCTTGATCCCTCAAGGTAGCCTATGCGCGCCTACCAGCGCCCCCGACGCCCCTTTATTTGCCACTACGTCGCCCGTGTCCATCGTGGGCGGCGTCGCGCTGGTGAACTTGCAAGCGGTCGTGCCGGGGCCTACCGCCGCCCCATCCGGGGCTTGGGTCATCGTGTCCAATGTCCTGGGATGGGAGACAATCACCAATAGCGCGGGTGTCGTTGTGGTTGGGACGGCCAAACTTAGCGACGCGGCCCTGCGGACCCTGCGGAAAGCAACCTTGGCCCTTCAAGGCACCAGCCTTTCGGAATCCATCACGTCGGCGCTGAACGACACACCCGGCGTCCAGTCTTTGCAGTTCTTGGAAAATGTTGCCGACACCACTCAAACGATAAGCACTATTTCACTTGTCGCCCATTCGATTTGGGCTTGCGTGGCCGGTGGCACCGATTTAGATGTAGCGACGGCGCTACTTCGTACCAAGTCGCTGGGCGCAAACTGGAATGGCGCGGTAACTCAGAACGTCACCGACCCCACTAGCGGGCAAGTTTACCCGGTGAAGTTTGACCGGCCTACGACCCAAAACATTTGGGTTCGGGTGACATACAATACCGGGACGGTCACGGGGGATGCTGACGCGCTGATAAAGCAAGCGTTGTTGGATTATCAGTCGGGGTTAATCCAAGGAATGCCTGGCTTCACGGTCGGCACCGACGTTTCGCCGTTTGAACTTGCGGGTGCGGTGACTTACGAACTGCCCGGAATCTTCATCACCAAAGTTGAAGTTTCAACTGACGGCACGACCTACGTCACGACACAAATCGTTATTCCGATAAATTATATTGCCTTGGTCGCGTTGGCGCGGATTTCAACGGTTGCGGTATGAAAAATCAGCTTTTCGATTTTTCGGTTGATCTTCTGAAAGCTTTGTTGTGGCGGCACAACGAAGCGGTTCACCTTACATCGGTGCTGCAACAAAAACAAAATTGGTACGACGACAATCAAGAGGGATTTTGGACCGATTGGTTCACCAACATATTCGATCTAAAGACGGCGAATGCCTTCGGGTGTGCCGTATGGGCGATTATCCTTGGCATACCTTTGGCGGTGATCTTGCCGCCCGCGACGCGCCCGACGTTTGGCTTTGGGGCTTTTCACCGGAATTTCACGCGCGGCAACTTCGCGCCCATATCCCAAAACGTCATGCCTTTGACCTTACCGCAACAACGGTTGGTCTTGCGGCTACGGTACGCGCAATTGATTTCGCGCGGCAACGTCGTGGATATAAACCGGATAGTGCAGTACATTTTCACCGAAAACGGATACGGGCAAGTGTATGTTTTGGATGGGCTGAACATGACGTGCAACTACGTCTTTACCTTCGCCCTCCCCAGCCCCTTGCAATTTGTGCTAACAAACTATGATATATTGCCGCGACCGGCTGGTGTGCGGATCAATTTTGTCGTGACTACCCGTTTGACGTTCGGCTTTGGGGCATTCCATGCCAACTTCACGCGGGGCAACTTCGGGGCGTAAAACATGGTTTCATCCTACAAGTATTTCCGGTTCCCTTTTGCGGTATCCGGCACCGTGGCCGCGATCCCTGATACTGTCCAGGGGGATGGTTCGGTTTCATATCCGGAAGGTTTTGGACCGGATTACGCATTGGACCCGGCCACGCAGCCCGCCGCGCTGAATATCCCGCGCGATAAATCCAACCAATTGTATTTCGATATTACCGACGCATTGCAATACATTCAGCAAGGCGGAATTGCGGAATGGATTACGAATGCCGATAACGGCGGTTCGGCGTTTAGTTACGCAAAAAATTCTACTGTTCTTTATACGGACGGTATTATTTATCAGTCCTTGATTGCGGCGAATAATGTTGTTCCGGGGACAGATGCGACAAAGTGGATTCCGGTTGGGGCGGTTGGTAGTCAAGCCCAGGCAGGTAATTGGGCGACTGAAACAGGTTCAGGCAATGCGTTTGTTATCGCGCCGCTTCCTGCAATTGCGGCTTATGCAAACGGGCAAGTTTTTCGATTCGCGCCAACGCACGTTAATACCGCAGCGGCAACGCTTGCGGTCAATGGCTTGGCTGCAAAATCAATTGTTCTTTCCAACGGGGACGCCCTTCGTCCTGGCGATATTCCGTCTGGCGGTGTTTCGGAAGTCATATATAACGCCACACTTGGAAAATTTGTTCTGACTTCGCCGGGAACGCCCGTTTATTCGGTTGGGTCGTCTGGTTATCTTCGTATTCCCGGCACGCCTTTTATTTTGCAATGGGCGTCTTGGTCATTTTCCCCGGCCAACACGACAAACGTTCCGCCTAACACTGTTTGGGCAACCGGTACCGTGAGTTGGCCGATAACTTTTCCGGTGGGTGGCCTTATTGCATGGGCGGCACCGATAATCACAACTAACGGGCAATATGTGTTTGCTTCCACGAATGCCCTTACGGCAACAAACGTTGCGGTGGCGGTGAACACCTTCAACACGGCAACCCTTCCCGTAACCGGAACCGTCTTTGCGTTAGGAACCTAACCCATGAAAATTTATTATAGCGCCAAAACGGGCGGATTTTATAACGACACAATTTACGAGTCGGTACAAATTCCAACTGATGCATTGGAATTGACTAAGACAGAATACGACGCATTGTTTTCTGCACAAGCGGAAGGAAAGCGCATTACCCACAACCTTAAGGGCTTTCCGATCATTGCGGATCAGCCTTCCGTAACAGATGACGAAGCAATGGCAAACTTACGTGCGACTAGGAATAACAAATTGACAGAAACGGATGCCGCCGTTGCGCGCCATCGCGACGAAAGGGATTCAGGTACGGCCACGACTTTAGCCAGCATTGAGTTCGTGCAATTGCTAAAAGATCGTCAGGCTTTGCGTGATCTTCCGTCAAATTCAAAAGACCCGTGGGCGGATCACATGGCGTTGTTGAGGCCGACGAAATGACCCGGAAATTGATTTGGATTTTATCGTTTCTATTTTTGGCACCGGCTGCCCATGCCCAGCCATCCGCGCCGCCCGCGATCTATGATACTTTCAATCATCCAGATGGAACATTGATAGGCGGCGTTGTGGCCATGTCAGGCAACACCGTTTGGGAAGATAATCTAAACGGATGGTCCGGCAATGGCGTTATCAAAAAAGGCGTTTTGAATAATACAGGCAACACCTATTCGTCCTTCCCCAATACCGCGACGCCGGGTGGTTCGCTAATACCGATAAAAAGTTTTGGTGGCACATTCAAAATTTTGGCCGCAAATGCCGGAATGCCTATGGCGTTGATCGCCGATCTTGCGAATGGTACTGGCGGTTTGTCCAATATGATTCACATAAATTTAGGACAAACTCGCGCCGATGCAACATTCAGCGCGACGGGGTATTCGGCCTTTACACCGTTAGCCGGGCAAAGTTACGCCCCACTTATTGTCGGCGCTTCCTACTCAGTTTCTATGGACTTTGATTCTGTTGCCAACAAGGTAACAATTCATTGGCCCGACGGCACGACCAGCACCGTGGCAATCCCCGCGTCTATTTCATCGCTCTATTATGCGCGTTACCAGCTTGGCGGGTATTCAACGCCCGGCGTCGCGGTATGGACTTACGCATGGTCGGGCCAAAACACCGCTGAACGTTTTGTTGCTTCTGGTGGGGCCGCGCCAATGGTGGACGTGACCAAGCTTAACCAGATGAACAATCAAATCAGCGGCGCAAAGAGCAACCTTCCGCTAGGATCGCCGACTCTGTTTGCTACATTTTTAATGCCTGGGGCGCAATCGGGCGACCGTCTTATGGTAAGCACTCAAACACTAGTAGAATCCGGGGCGTTGCCCGGCGTGGCGATGGACATAGAGGACGTTGAAATTCCAATTTTTAGCGCGGCATGCTGTAACCAAATGGGTTCGGTCAAAGTTATAAATTCCAATCCTCAGAATACATCAGGTGTTTGCTTTTCGGCACCAATCACCGCGTCAATTTCCGGTACGCCTGGAAGTGCTTACACTGTTTCTCTATATTCCACGCCGTCAGTTTATGGCGGGTGTCCGAATAACGGATACATCACCGGGGCTAGGCTGAATTACACCGTGAAAGCGCAAGGTGATTCAGGCGGCGTACTGTCGGCGCAATAAGGGTGTCCTAATGACCGACGCGGACCTTGAAGCCCTGAACATTTATCAGGAAGCGGGCGGCGAACCCGACGAAGGAAAAGCCGCCGTCGCTCGCGTGGTCCGTAATCGTATGCGCCGGAAATTTTTTAGCGATGGCACTGTGGCCGGGACGGTCTTGGCCAAGGATCAATTTTCTTGGGCGTGGTTTGCGTTTGTTGCTGCGCCGATGACCGGCCACGCCAACCCAGGCAAGCATCTTCACGAATATGTCCGACTGGCCTACACCCGCACTGAGGCGCAAGGACTGGCCGACGCCTTGTTGAAACGGGTCGTCCCTAAGATACTGGCGCATTGTCACGATATTGCCGGGCAAGTTGCGTCCGGCACCTACTACGGGCCGGGGTATGCCAAGCTGGGCAATGATGCGGTTTCTTATTTGAACCCGCGTATTTTGACGAAGCTGCCGAATTGGGCTACATCAGACCGGTTTATTGTATCCATCGGTCACCACGATTTTTACCGGTCGGAACCGGCGTTAATAAGTTAGGGGCGAGGCAATGACAAACGTGGACGCGAACACTTCAACGGCACCTATGCCGCCCGTTCTTGCGATGGTGCTTGCGGCTTTTCGGTCGTTGTTAATAGCAACCGGCGGCGTGCTTGCGGCGCTCCATTGGGATCATTCCGAAACCTACAAATGGTTGATCGAAGCCGCCGCTGGGGTGATGATCGTCGGCCCTGCAGTGTGGGCGATGTGGAACGCCGGGTTCAAATTTTACAAGTTGATGGCCGCTGCCGTTCAGGCTGGTATCAATTTAACTATTTCCGGGCAAGCCGTGGATTCATCCGGCAATCCCGTTTCAAAATTTGCGTCTGACGCAAGCCCACCGAAACCGGTAACGGTTGAGTCCGCTACGCAGATCGTTGCGAATTTTGCACCCCCAACGGCTTCCATAGCCAAGTCATAAGAAAAGGAAAAGTTCATGGGACTTTTGAAGCGTGGTATTACCGCCGTGCTACTTACCGGCGGTCTTATGCTTGGCGGCTGCACATCGGCGCGGGAGGGGCTTGCTGATGTTGCTACTTCGGCCACGACTACCAGCCCGGCACAAGCCAAGACATTGGGCGATGCAATTCAACTTGCGACAGCCGCCGAAAAATCGCTTGACGTGCTGGTTGTGGCGGGCGTCCTGCCAACGGCATGGCTGGACGAATTGAAAATTCTGGTGCCGCCGGTCCACAACGCCTTGAAGAAGGCCGAAGCCGCCCAGCGCGCGGGCAACAGCCCGTTAGTCGCTGCGGCCCTTGACGGCTTCAACGAAGCGTTGACCGCACTCAACACCTACAAAGCAACGAAAGGCATCAAATGACCCGCGAACAATTTTTATCCGGCCTTAAGGCCGCTGGTGCCGTTATCGCACAAGTCGCAAGCGTTGCGAGCGCGGCGGGTCTTCCCGTTGCGGGCGCTGTTTCAACCGGTATCAAGATCGCATTAGGCGTGGCCGATGAAGTGCCCGAAGCTGTAGCCCTATGGAGTCAATTCCAAAGCGGCACGATGCCTTCCCAGGCAGACCTTGACGCCTACGCGACCGCAGAAGATGGCGCATATGCCAAGCTAATGGCCGACATAAACGCCGCATCGTAATTTAGCCGGATTTTCAGGGGGACAATTCGGTGGGAAACGGCGCATTGAATCTTTTCATAGGTCGTAGCGACGCGGAACAAATAGCGTTACGGCGACTTATTGAGCGGGAAGATAAGATATTTTCTCTACAGCCCAACGAGGAAACCCAACCTAGGGAACACGCTAGGGCCGACATAGCGAGGTTTCAGCTATTGAACGCCCGTGCAAAATTGGCCGAAGCGACAAGCGAGCGTAAAAGTGATCGCAATTTTTATGCGACCGTGATTCTCGGCGTGGCGATCTTTGTAAAAAGCGGCGTGTCGTGGGCCGACATTTTTCATTTTTTCGCGACCCTGTGAATGGGTGAAGACGAACCGATTGCCCCGCCTATCATTGCGAGGCATTTTGACTTGCCGACCGAACAAAAGCCCGCATCAAACGCCGAGGCCTTAAAGCCCGCGACCGGCGAAAATTTGACCTTGCTAAAGCTATTGCGTGGCCATAAGGTTCCGTCGTCTTGATTTGAGACACCCCACCATTACCCAGCACCTTGACCCGCTAGGATTGCTCCCGGCGGGTCTTTTCTTTGTGATAATCTGGTGGTAGCGTATTGTCGCCATGCGAATCTCATTCGACCTTAACGTAGAATTTGGTCCCCGAACTTTAGGGGTCTTGCGCGAATTGGTCGTTGTGGGCCGCTCCATCTTGAAAAAGGAAACCGCCATTATGAAAACGCTTGCCGATTTGGAAGCCGACGTTGCTTCCGAAACTGACGCGGTAAATTCCGCTTCGACTCTTTTGTCCGGCCTGTCGGCTCAAATTGCCGACTTGAAAAACAACCAGACCGACCCGACGACCGCCGCGCGTATTGATGCCCTGGCGGCTTCCGTTGAAAGTGCCCGTGACACCTTGGCTGCCGCCGTGGTTGCCAATACCCCGGCTGCGCCCGGCTCGTAACGACCCGGCCCGATGTAGCAATACCGAAAGCCCTGCCTCAACTGGCAGGGCTTTTTTGTTTAGTCCTTCCGGTATCGGTGCCCCCGCCAACCGCCCTTCGCAACGATAGGCCAGCCAGTCGCCCAGGCGGGCATAATCGACATAAGCGATTCAAATTCTTCAATGCTGCCTTGGCCGGTTTCCACTTCGGCCACGATTTCATCGTGAACCCGCAACACGACCGGGTAGCCGGTTTGGCGAAACCGAATGACGGCATCGCGAAGAATATCGCGGGCGGTCGCCTGGACAACGTTTTCAGCAAGCTTGCCGCCGTAAGTTTCCATTTGGCACCAACCCATCATTCCCATTTTCGGGTTGCTGTTCCATCCCATGAAGGTGATGGACAACGCGCCGTGTTGCGCCCACGGGCCTTTGCCGCCGGGGACCAAGCGGGGCCGGTGGTACGCAAGTGGGCGACCCGATGGCAGGATACAATAAAGAACATCGTTGCGGACGACGTATTTGATCGGTCGTGCGTCTTTGTGCGCGGCATGAAATACAAATTCGGTTCCGGGGTTCAGTATCGCTTGAACCGCTGCGCCTTCTAGGCCGAAGTATTCTTTGTAAATTGTCGCCGGTCGCCACGGGTTGCCCCGGAATTGACCGCCCCACATTTCTGGAATTTCGGGCGATGCGGCACGCCATGCCAATATATTGACCCGCATTTCATCTTCGGTCAAAAACTTGTCGCCGCCGAAACTGATAATCGAACCAATCCAGCCGCCGTAGCCCAACGCAAGTTCCAAAATTTTCCCTAACTGGCGGTCGGGATGGTGATTGCCGTTGTCCCTTTTGTACTGGATATACCATTCGTATGTTCTGCCGGTGATCCGCGCAATTGAAACCAAGTAAATATCTTTGCCCGAAGCGAAAGCTTCCAAGCGCCACGCGCACCCGGAAAGGACCGCAGTAACCACCGCTTCAATGGCGCTATAGTCGCTTGCGATGAAATCGTGGCCGGGACCGGAAATGATGAATGCACGAAGGCAACCAATGATCGTCAAGAACGCATCACCAAAAACATATTCAACAAAATCAAGCGACCGCGTAGCGATACAGGCCACCGCATCTTCTGCCGCAAGATAATTCCACTCGCGCGGTTTTTCGTTGGGTGCTTTCAGGTAGGTGGTGCCGCACCAACCGCAGGACGGTTCAATTTTGGGTTTATCGCCAAACCACCGCTTGCATTTGCGGCAGCACCACACGTCCGGCCCGGCTTTGGGAAGATTTTGTGTTTGTGCGTCTTTGCCGCCGTCGCGACCCGTACGGGCGGCATGGTAGTTGATTAGATCGTGAATGCGATTCCATACCGACATTTGGTTGCGGATCGTGAATAGCTTTTTGATACTGGCGCTTCCGACCTTGGCCCGAAGTTCTAGGGTGCGGCGTGCGTCGTCTGGTATCCATTCATCCAACAACGCGGCTTCAACCGCGTCTTCGTCCATAGATGACATTTGTACGCCACGGGTGAAAAGCCATTCTTTCAATTTTTCGGTTTGTGATCCCTGGACGACCGCGCCGCCCGTGATCCGTGCCAGTTCGCCATTGTAGCGTTCAAAGACCTGTTCAACGATGGTGATTGCGTCGGCGATAGCTTCGGCGTCAACGGCCACGCCTCTATAGTTTATCTCTTGGTCGCAAAGCCAGTATTCCAGTTCGTCGGTGTCAAGATCGGGGATGCGGCTAGAAGCTTCCGCTTCGCTTTCAATGTCGGTTTCGTTGTAGCGGTATAGACGTTCAGCGTCTTCGGGTTCTTCTTCTGGAATTATCCGGCGGCGCTTGTCCTTCTGTGTGGGATCGCGCGGGATACTGAATTTTTTTAACAGCCGGTCGCCATCTTTGTCCTTGCGAATTTCTAGCCGCAGCACGTCAGCAAGATTTCCCAATGCGGCGGGCAGCGCGTGTGCCCGCGCTTTCGCCATGCTGCACCGTAGCTGCCGAATGGGCAGCGGTGGCCAGCCCAGTTTTGGGACGGCGACATGATTCCATATCCAGTGTTCAAAGCCGCTGTTGTGGGCTTCCAGAAGTTGACCGGCGGCGATATGGGCGAATAGGTCTAGTGGCGGCGGATCGCTGGCGGTGTAGTGCCTGGGTATCCAGCGGCGGCGTCCAAGGCCGTCTTTTAGATCGTATGCGAGTGAAAGAATTTCGGTTGTCGGGTGGGCTGCATAAACAGCAGCGCCGACAATCCCGATTCCTTTTTTCTGCCCAGGTGCGCCGGGCAAGCATGTCCATTTTTGCCGGGCGTCATCCCAAACAAAACCGGCTTCGCTAAAAGTCTCAAAATCGAGATCAGGTAAGACCGTGGAAACGCCAAGTCCGGCCTTTAGGTGATACCCCGCCGGAAGCGTCGCCAATGCTGGCGGCGGGGGTGCTATCACGCGGACATAAGGCCGTGCTGGATCAACTGGGCGTCTGTCCATCCCGACCCGATATACTTGTCATAGGTATATTCGGCCTTGGCGGTCATTGCCCGGCCCGCTGGCGGGGGCGGTGCGGCTGCGGCGGCTGGCGGCGGGGGTGCCGCAGCCGGGGGCTGTAGGATCGTCTGATGCGGTGCCACGGGCTGCGGCGCGGGCGGGGCGGCAACCGTGGCCGGTGGGGCAACAGGAGCGGCAGGGCCGGGCGCTGGCGGCGCTGCGACGGTGGGGGCTACTGGTGCCGGGGCGGGCAAGGCAGCCGGTGCAGCCATAGGCGTTGCGCTTGCACCGGGCGGCAAAGGCTCGCCCCCAAACCCAGCTTCATCGGGATCAAGGCCGGTCGTGATCGGCGGGCCATAGGCGACAAGGCAGACGATGCCGGGATTGATATAGATGCCGGGCGAATCGGTCCGTTTGTTGCCGACAATGGTTGCGGCGACTTGGACCCAGCTACCCAATTGCACATAGCCTTCTTGTAGAACTCGAACCGGCTTGCCGGGCCGCGACGGGTCCAGCAAAGAAACCACGTCGGGCAAGAAGCTGGACGAAAATTTGATGATCCAGTTGCCGGGGTATCCTTCGCGGTCTTTGTTCATTCGGCCACGTTTGTTCGGCACCACCGAATCGCCGTCTTCGATTTTCCAGGCGAATTGCGGGTGCTGGTAATTGCTTGGCATATCCGCCGCGCCTTGGTTGTAAATTTCCAAGCCCCAAGGCGTGTTCCACCACCACGCTTCACCCTTCTTCGGGATCGCGATAGCGAAATAGCTGGACATGACGGGTTTGCCGTCCTTGTCCAATTTTGGATTGTTGTTTTGGTCTTTGGAGGGTGAAAGCTTGTAAAGACCGCCGCTAACAAGCCGTGCGCTGGGAAGTGTTTTGTTCAATGGCATTATGAAAAAGTCCTTCTTAGGGTTGCATCATCAATTTGCGAAAGTTTCAGTGCGCCCTGCGGTCGGGCGGAATAAGCTTTAATCGTTTCGGCGTCCACACCGGCTTTGCGCGCCTGTTCAGGTGTGATCGGTTTTTGGTTGCGAAGATCAACGCCGAACGCTTCACCAAGGGCAAAGACTTCCGTTGCATCCTTCGTCCATTGCTCGCGCGCCTGTCCTGAGACAAGACCGAAGCCCGGCACGCGGCGACCGGCGCGGATCGTGGATAAAGCTTGTTCTTCAAGACCGGTCGCGCGGGCGTCAAGGGCCTTTTGCGCTTTGCGGATCATTGAAAGTTCGGTGCCTAGCGCGTCGTCGGGCAGAACAACCGGCGTCATGGCACTGGCAAAATCCATCGCCGCATAAGTCGCTTGGGAAAGCGTGTCGCACGCATGACGGCCCTTACAGTCTTGGCATTCACCGTTGACGTGGCAAACAGGATTTGCGCCGAACGATGCGGCGTAGGCCGCGCTAAGGGTCGTCCAATAGGGTATTAGTTTGTCGGCGGTCACGACCCATTCACGCACTGGGCCGGGGATGGTGTAATTTCGCGGTTGGTAAATGCTCAAACGAAGCTCAATACTCGCGCGCGGGATATTGGCAAATTCCGGGCGGGAAAGAATGCCGCCAGAGTAAGCGATCAATTGCCAGTTTTCAAAAGCTTCAACACGGCGATGACCGTACTTATAATCCTGAATGTCGATATAGGCACCGACATTCGGACGGATCGCGGCCCACCACACGTCGGGCGTACCGTAGCATTCGGGATGGATGGCGGGCGCGGCCACGGTTTCTTCAACGTGCATCCGGTCAACGGCGTCGGTCCCGATACGGTCGATTATATGTTCAATGAAACCTTCGGCGGCTTCGCACATTTCGTCGGTTAGGATGATGCCGTTCGGTGCGACTTCACCCGCCGCAATCGTGCGGGCTTGGCCGTGTTCCTTCATGCTTTTCAGCGTGGCCGATGCGACGTAGTGGGAAGCGTCGCCTTCGCGGGCTTCTTCCGTCTGTTGTTCTTCGGGGTTCAACGATTCCAAAGCGCCCGACCCGTTACAGGCGACAAGGCGTGCGGCTGAACTGGGCGGGCGCTTGGAATGTTGGGCCATGATTAAGCCGCCACCTTGGCGTCAATCATTTGGTCAAGCATGGGGAAATATGTCGCTTTATCCGGCGACTTGTTCATGTCCACCAGCGACGGGAAACCAAGTTCTTGGCACATGGTCTGAATATCAACCATTGTGATTTTTTTGGCTGCCATAAGCGGCGTCACTTTCTGCATCAGCTTGGGAAGATCGGCAGCCGGTCCTGACGCAGCGGGGGGAGGCGGCGGTGCCGATGCGGCGGGTGGGGACGGCGGTGCGCGACGATCTAATGACGCGGGAATATCGTCATTGGGAGGCGGGGGCGGTGCCGATGCAGCGGGTGTCGGCGGCGCGGAGCGCAATTCTGCTTCGACCTTGGCCACAACAGCATCTTGAACGCCACGGCGCTTTTTCCAACTGCCGTCTTGATTGGTGCCCTTGGTGCCGGAATGAATACGTTCATCCCAAGGAAGGCCCTTGGAATCGAAAATAGCGGAAGTCGCGGACGGGGCGCTGTTCAGTTGTTCGGAAATCTGCCGACCAGCTTCGCTTACCGGCTGAAATCCGGCATCGTCTGCATTGACGGGGGCAACAATATCGCCCAGGCCGGGAATACTGGGCAGCAAATTGCACGCTTCGTTGAAAACGTTGGCACCGGCCAAAACGAAAATAATCCGCAAGGCGGTTGCGCATTGTTCAGCGTTAGGCTTGTCGGGCAGATGAATGGAAAGGATATTCATAGGCGGGCGGTTCCTTCTGTTGAAAATGGATTGGAAAAATTTGCGGATCATCTGGCAAGGTTTACAGCTTATTGAACGCGCCCGTCAAGTACCCGTTGCAGCATTTTGAACGGCAGCGTCAGTTTGGTCCTGTTCATATCTTTTTGCGATCGCGCGAGGGTCGGTAAGGTTCGCTTTTATGTGACCTTTTTTGATAAATAGACGTGGGCGGCTGCCTTCGGGTTTAACCGTAATTGTCGCCCGGCCTTGGTCAAATGCCGGGTGCCAGTCGTAACCGATACCCATAAGAATTTCGCGGCGTTTGCGGGGTGGAATACGACGGTGCAGCCCGATTCGTTCAAGTAGCCGGTCAAACATAATCGAAGAAATCCAGCCGCCCGCAAAGCCCGGCAAACCCTGTTCAACAGCTTCCATAATTTCCTGTTCAATGGTGCCCGCGCTGAGTTCAATCGCTTCGGCGGTGCTACTTGTCTTCGGCGCGCGGTGCAAGCCGCTGGCGGGGTTGTATTCAGTTTTGATCGCGTAAGTCCGAAGAAAATTGTTGATGACGGCAAAACCGTTCGTATTGTGATACCGGCCACGACCTTGGCACCAATCCCAAAGGTCTGGCATATAGTTTCCATCCATTCCGTCGCGCTCTAAGTCGCCGTCGTTCTGTTGCGCGGTGTAGAAAATACCCCATCGCCGGTCCTTGGTCGTCTTGGGTATGGCGTCTTTGTGATTGCTGCAAGCGATGATGTTCGCGCGATTGTCGCCGGTTACTTGGTCAACGCCCTTCGCCTGGATTTCCACGCGGCTATTGGTGATGATCGCTTTAAGCGTTTCGACCATGTTGCGCTTGTCATCGGTGCGAACTTCTTCAAAGCCAATAAAAATTTTCCCCTTTAACCATGCCGTGAATTTTCCGCCGCTGTTTGCTAAGTCGTCAATGTTGGGAAGGTGGGTATAGCGTTCGCCGACGGCGCGGGAAATTGCGGTGATGATTAGGGTTTTGCCGTTGCCTTCTATCCCCTGAATGAGTGGTGCCCATTGGAATTTGTAGCCGGGATATTGCACAATTGCCGCAAGATAGGACGTTAGAATTTCGCGGTCACGTTCATCAGGGAATAGCTTTGCGATGTGGTTGGTGAAGGGCGTCGCGTCGCCTTCAAGGCATGGCGTATTGATTGGCCACCAGCTATTTGCAAGGACGCGGCCCGAATCTTCAATGATGGCAGCGGGTGGGAGTTCTGGCCGAAAAACAAGATCGTGGGCGATGGGGCGTCGCAACGCTTTGTTTTGTGTGAAGGCTTCCCATGCATCGCTAGAGATTTTTTCGTTCCGGTCGTCCATCAAGAAGGAATAACCGCCGTACACCACGCGGAAGGTTTCGGGCTTGATAATGTCGCCGCCGGGTATCAGCACGCGGTTTTGTGATTGGATATAAACGCAGCCCTTGAACATTGTCTGTTGGTCGGCAAGCGAAACAAACGTGCTGCCTTCCACCAATCGGGGCGCTGGCGCGTCTGTCGTGGCCGGTAGCGCCGACGAAACCAATTCAACCGGCTTGTCCTGCAATACCGCTGTTTGTCTGCCTACGGCGTTTTTGATCGTCAGTGTAAGGTATGTGCCTTGTGGTCGTGGACTGTCCCACTTCTCGCGCACCAATGCGCTTCGGCGCATCAGGCGTTCCATTCGTTCACAATCCTTGCCGGTCCAGAATGCGAGGGCCTGGGCGAGTGATCCGTCCGCAGACGATTGATTGTAGCCGACGCCACCAGATTCCGGCCAATACTTCGCGAGGGCTTCCGCGTCACCGTCCCATAATTCGCGGAAGGTCGCTTTAAAGCCCAGTGCCGCCGACGCGCCGCCGACGGAATCGACCATGCGGGCAATCAATTCGTCGTCATCAGTATTGCCACGCCAGTCCGGCACCGGGCCGGTGGACCATTCGCCGGTTATTTCATTGGGATCGCGTGTGAGATATTCGGCGACAAGCTGGGTGATTGCGTCGGTATGATCCGTAGCAACATCGCCTAAAGCGTCGCGGCCTGTAAGGGCGCAGAAACGGCCTGATGAATAGAACTCAAACCATTGGCCGTAGCGGGTTTTGTGATTGGGCGGCACGCTGCCAAGCCCTAGAAGGTGAAGACCCTCACCGGACGAACTGACTTCGACCGCGCAACCTGGGAAGCGACCAAGCAACGCGAGTGCATGCGGCATCCACACACCGTCGGCGGCGCATTTGTCAATATCCATGAACCAAAACGGGTCGGTCGCGGTGATGACAAAGCCCACGCCGTATTCAGGGCCAAGTGATTCGGCTATCACGGCGGCTTCTTCCCACGTCAACCACATTGCTGGATCGTGCGCGCTTACAACGTCATGGGGTGGTGTTGGCCTAATGGGCCATTTGTCGGTCTTGCCCGGCCTAGACGCCGACGGCACCAACTTAAAGACGATAAATTGCCTGTACGCCCCAAGCATTGCCTGGGACGGGTGCAGTACAAACATGAAAAATCCAGCCCGTTAAGCCAGCGTTGCCACGGCTAATTTTCTAACTTTTATTGGTGCGTTCAGCGCAAGCGCGTCCCGCGCAACGATACCTTGTGCAATGATAGGCAGCACAGAATTTTTTACGGCTTCGCGCATCACCGCCCGTTTCAATGCGGGCATTGTCGCCCAACGCAAAGAAATTAGACCGATGGAGCAACCAGCTTTTAAGGCAATATCATCGCGGGTCATCGTGTTATAGCCTTTAGTTACGGCCACGACTAAGGCGGCGTCCAAAATTTCACCCGCGCGATTAACGGGTTTTAGCCGTTTTGATTTGCGAATGCGCTTCTTCGGTTTTGCTCGCTTGGTCTTTTGCTTTTTCTTAGTCGGCATTTAAACCCCGGTGTTGTACGGCGGTATTCAATAAGGCGTTTCGTGCATTATGTCCAGTTCGTTGCGAGCGCCCGGAACCGGGGAATAAAACCCGTTTGCGTACCAGACATTGACCCACGGTTCGGGGTCCAGAACAAGGCCCTTCCAAAATAAATGACCTTCAATTCGCAATTCTTCTGTGATGAACGCCCGAAGCCCAGCCCGCAAAACGTAGCAACCGCCGATTTCGGGGCGCATAGCGACGCCGTGGTGGTAAACGGGGGCGTCGGTCATGGCCGGATAAGCTTGAGCCATGCTTGCTTGTGTGCGAGTTTTTCAGCGACACGGTTCGGGTCGATTTGTCGGTTAAAATGTTCTTCGGCAAGAATGGACATTGCGCGGGCGTCGGCCATTTCTTCAAATATCGCGTCTTCATTCGGCTTTCCGGTTTTCGGATCAAGGCCGATGATTCCTTGAATTGTCGCGCGATGGCATATCGTGCTGAGTTCGGCGGCTTCTTCACCCAGTTTTCCAATAACCGCAACGGTGACTGGATCACGTTCAGTTTGCCAATCGCTTGGCGCTTTCAGTTTCCCAGTGTCAACCATTTTAGTACCCCAAAATTCTAAGGATCATTGCAGCCATGAAAAAGGCCGAACCGATAAAGCAAAGCCAGTCGGGAGCATGTGTCATTCGTCTGCATCGTCCTTACCGTTGGGCACGCATTCAGCCTTGAACCATTGGTTATTGCGCTGCCGCCAGCCATATGCGCGAGCTTCGGCGCGAAGCTTTATAAAATCCGGCCCGCTATAGGCGTCGGCATGTGCGCGGCAGCCGGGCGCGTCGCATGAAAATATAATGCACAATTCGCCCTCGCGAAGAACCTGCGTCGTTTTGATGCAAAGAATCGCTTGGCCCATTAGCGAATCGACATGACGACGTAACCGGCTTCAATACCAAAAGCGGGACCGCGCAAGATATAGATGACCGCCCGCGTTGTGGTGCGTCCGGTGTAGGCTCGCAATTCCGGTTCATATTCTTGCAGTTCCAGCCAATCGCCTTCATTAAAAATCCGGTCGTCCTTACGCACTTCAAAGGTCTTGCGCCCGTCCATGATGGCGACGAAAGAAGCGGGCCAAATTTTCAGCTTATGAATCATATTGTGCTTTCATCCGTGATAAATTTCGCGTCGCCGCCCGCTTGGGTCACCAACTCAATCCATCGCAATTGAGCCTGTTCGCGCGGGGTGTCCTTGTACTGCCAATTTTGGTCCTTGACTTCCAGACTGACAAACTGCCCGATGGTCAAGCCGACGTGCCGCCCGGTTATCCGAATCGGGCGAATACCGATTAGATCGCCCGATTTTATTTTTTCGTTCAGTGCCTTGGTGTCGTTGGCCAACCCGAATCGGATGAACCCGCCGCCGTCCGCGCGTTCAAACGCGCCGACGTTATTGCGCCATAGGTGAAGGCCGCGCCGGGCCGCTTCAAGCCGGACTTGTGCCGACACCGCCGCTTCGGATGCGCCGGTAATACCGGTCGGCGAATGGGCATATACGCCGTCCATGCCCCACATGGCGCGAAGCTCTTGGACCGCTGATGCGGATACGTTGTGCCGTGCTGCCCAGGTGCCTAGGTTCATACCGGTTCCGTTGTATAGTCAGCATGTTTTGTTTTCATGTGTGCGGCTAGATTGCTGAATGACCGCGTACAACATGGGCAAACGCCATTCCCGATTCGGCGCTTAACGCGAGTAACTACGCCTTTTGTCGCCGCCAAGCGGTTGGTGGTGTGCTTATGACTTTCCCGTTCTGTGTTCAAACGGTCTTGGTAAAATTGCGCGTCATGCTGGGCGGCGGCAAGTTTACGCTTCAATTTTTCTTCTTCGCTTTCCGTCGGGTAACTTTGCTTATGCCCGTTTGGGCACCACATGGTTGAATGATCGTTACGCTTCGCATGGTCCCATTCGGCTGGCACGGCAAAAGAAATGCCGCAGCTAGAGACACAACAGGTTTGAACAACGTATCCAACTAGCATTTCTGTTCCCACGCGGCCACGCACACCGGCACGATTGGCCGGATTAAATCAAGCATGGCGTCGGCGTACACTCGAATTTCGCGCTGGGCGTGGCTGTCGCACCGCAGCGTCAGAAATTTGAATAGATTTAGAAGATCGACCGTCGCGAACATATGGCTATAGGTACAGAGCGGCAGCACGGCGCGAGCAAGTTCGCGCGGCCAACCGGACACCAAGAACTCGCGATACAGCGCGAAGGCGTTAGAGCAATGCGCGTCGTACTTCACAATTTCTTCTTCCCGCAAAAGCCGCGTGGCGTCGTCTAGTTCGGTCAACTCGCGTGCTTGCTTGGTGCTTGTCGATTGCATCCCAATATCTTCGGGACGCGGGGTAAAGAAAATTTCCGGCAACTCCCGATAGCGTGCGGACAGTTCGTTGTATGTCTGCGTCCGGTGCCGAAGCCACTGGCGAAAGGTAAAAATAGGCGCAAACACTTCAAAGGTGAACGTCACCGTTTCAAAGGGCGTTGTATGCTGGTTTCGCCAAAGGTAACGAATCAATTTGCTATCGCTGCCTTCATCTTCACCGGCCCGCCACGCCGCGTCGTAGGATACGCGGGCGGCGCGCACCACCGACAAGTCGGACCCCATGTGATCCACCAGCCGGACAAAGCCTTTGTCAAGAACGTCGGTCATCCGTTTTTGATTTCTTCATCAATATACCAACGCGCTTTTTTAAGGTCTTCAATTCGTTTCGTTGAATCCTTTTTCCCGGCGCGTGCGATATATTTTACCGCGTTTCCCAAGCAGAATCCAAGGCCCCATGCCCAAAGAACTTTAATGACTTCGTAAGGATTATTTTCGCCGCCATAATGGTCGGGATCGTTCACTGGGTCGGACATTAGCGCATATCCATCGCGGTTAAGTACAAATCCATCATGGCTTCTTTTTCCTGAAAATCTGATTTGTCCAATTTTCGGCACCGGACGACGGCGCGCATAATAACCGTATCAAAGCCGGTGCCCTTGGCTTCGGAATAGACTTCGCGAATGTCGGCAGTCAAAGCGGCTTTTTCTTCTTCCAGGCGTTCAATGCGCGCGATGAAAGACTTTAATTGCCCCTTGGCGAAGCCAGATTTTACCTTGCTATTGTGACCAATACCTACCATTCGGACGCCTCTTGACGGTTGTGTTCAATAACGGCAATATGCCCGCGAATTTCAAGGATGACAAGCCCCCAATGGGAACACGCGAAAACCCTGGCCGATTCGACGGATATGGCAAAGCCGAATCGAACGAACCGGTATTTACGTTGATAGGCCGCGATCCCGCCGCGCCGAAGTTAATTCGCGATTGGGTCAATCTGCACCGCGACGCCAAGACGGACGGCACGCAATTGATGGAAGCATTAGCCGTGGCCGATGCGATGGATAAGTACCGCATGGAACGCAACGCCCGGCCACGTCCCCCGGTGCTTGACGCAGACTGATGGAAGAACGTCGCATTCCCCGCCATGACGATAAACCGTGCGCGGTGTGCGAGGGGCGGCGCTGGGTTAAACGTCAGTATCCGAACGGCGACACTTATACCGCGCCATGCCCGGCATGCGTGCCGCCGAGGTCAAGCGAACGATGACCCGTCCGGGCAACCCTGCGAACTATGAATGCAAAGGCCGCATGAAAGAATCGCGCGGGTATACCGTGCATCATTGGAAATTAGAAAACGGGATTGCACGTTGTTTGAACAAAGGGTGCGGCGTGGTGCTTTCGTTTGACGACACTGTTGATTTAACGACGACGCCGCGCCGATGACCAATCGCAAAGCCGGGCGGATCATTATTTACCGGTGCGACTATCCGGGGTGTAGGGCGACGCACAAAGCCCCGACGACGAATTTTGCGCAAGCATGGCCGCACGCAAAAGCTGCCGGATGGTTATGCGCGAAGCTTGGTAGCCGATGGCTTCATTTTTGTTCGTGGGTTCATCGCCCCGCGAATGATCGTCAACTACAGGAAGTTGTGGACGGCAAAACGCCGGGCTTGGTTGTTTATAAAAAGTAAGATGTGAATGGGCACGAAAAGCCCGACTACCTACTGCTATTGGAAGGTGCTAAAATGCCGAAATGGCGGACGAAAGGGAAACGGGGAATATCCTTGCTAGGTTGGCGCGCGCCGAATCTGATCTAATCAAATTGGGTGAACGGACGCACCGGCATTCTAGTTTGCTTACTTCGGTTGAATTGAACACGGAAGTTTTGAAAAAGATGGTTGGCCGTATCGAGGGGACTGCAACGGAAATAGATTTGTCTGCATTGGAAGGCCGCATTGTGGTTTTAGAAAACCTACAGAATAAAAGCAGCTATCGGTTGGGTGTCGCGTTGGGTGTTGCTGCGGTCATTGGTGGCATTATATCGCGCGTCTTGAATATATTTTTATAGAGAGTGAGCGCATCGCGCGGTCGATCAGTTCGCCGCCACCACGCATCAGCTAATCGACAAGAATTGAATGGAGCGTCTGCACATGCCTGGCGAAAATCTTAGTTATCAACTTTTGATTGATGGGCGTGCGGCTGGTCCAGTGCGCGAGGTTTGGGATGAAGCAGCGCGGGATGCTGTGAGTGCTGGCGTCGCAGTCTGGCACGGCGATGGGATCAAGTTCGGCGCTGAGACTGGCGCGGAAATTCAACGTCAACGGACTGAGAAATAGGAGCCCCCACATGACAGATGAACCGCGCAAGACTTTGACCGATGGCAGGCAGATTTATCCTGAGCATCGCGACAAGATCACCGGGGGCCCGCGCGCTGGCCAGCAACAGGATTATGTGGTGCTGGCCGATGAAGAACGCGCCAAGGGTTTTGTCCGACCGGTGCGCCGATCCTACACGCACGCAAAATGCGGCGGCGTCACCACCATGGGCCAAACCCTGGCTGAGACTTATGCCCGCCAGCCTAATTTCTACAGCGGGACATTCTGCAGCCACTGCGGCGCACATTTCCCGGTCGGCGAGGACGGCGAGTTTGTCTGGACCGGCACCGCCGAAAAGGTTGGAGCCTAGCGATGGCATCACGGCCTCCGTTTCAGAAATGTTTGGTGTGCGGTGAGCGGCTGCAATTCGTGGCCGTCGATAGGCCAAATCCTCGCCGCCTGATGCGCCCCACCGAATACGACCAGCTTCCGCACGAATGCCCGGCTGCTGCTGTCGAGGCTTTCAAGAAACAGATCGGGGCAGGCACATGAGAAGGATAGAGCCAACGGCGGCACACAGGGCCTTTCGTGACGACATGATCGAAGTCCTGCGAAAACATGGAGCCAGTCTGGCATCGTGGGAATTGCTGGCGCTATCGGCCCACCTGACCGGACAAATTATCGCGCTACAGGATCAGCGCACCATGTCGCCAGAAGCGGCCATGAACATCGTCGCGGAGAATATCGAAAAGGGAAACAAGGAAGTGATCGACGGGCTGGCAAACCCGTTGGGCACCTCCTAGGGGAGCGTTCGATATGGAGCGTCTGGAAATGCCACTCTACAAAACCGCGCGCGCCGATTTCGAGTATCTCGAAACACTGGCAGAATTGGAGGATCAGGTTGACCTTGACAGCCAGCGCGAAGCTTTGATGCAGAGCCCGACCAAGGCGACTGCTCGCGATCTATATTGCCAAGCCGTTGGGCTTTGGCTTGGCGAACACAAGCAAGAATTTGCCGACGATCCGAAGGTGAAGCGGATGCTCACCCGGTACGACGGCTATTACTGAGGAGCGGACAATGGGAAGAAAATGGCTTGTAAAAAAGTGTCCGTTCTGTGGTGCAGCACCCAGGATGGTGAATTGGCACGGCGGCGGTCCGGCGAAGGTCGCAATCCTGTGCCGTGATGATTATTGCGACGCCTCGCCAATGGTGACGGGGCATACGCCCGCTGTTGCCGCTCAACGCTGGAACGCACGCAAAACCACTCGCAAGATGGGCCTTCTGTCCGTCAGCACACACTTGGATTGATGGAGCGTTTACGCGGTAGCTTCGGTCAAGGCAACATCGCCCGCGACCGCCATAGCTAATTCACCAGCTTCCCGCGCGCCCAGCGTTTGAGCGGTCATCACGTCAGTTCCGAACGTCAGGAAAAACAGCCGGTGAATTTCCCGGTCGGACAGCCCGGCGTCGCGTTGATACCCGGCCCAAAGCTGAATCGACTTACGCAAGGGTGCCTGGGCTTGCTGGCGTTCAACATGGCGCTTATGGATGGCACCGGCAGCCGGGCCGCGCAACCCTTCCGGCACACGGCACACCCCGTCAATCCGGCTGATTTCGCCCCGAAGGGCTTTCAGGGTCGCCGGGTCTAGTTCCACTAGATCGCCGTCCACCATCTTCGGTTCGGACCGCCCGCGTGGTTCTGGCAGGGCTTCGCCGCAGAAGGGGCAGCAATCGCGGAAACGCTCAAACGCCCGTGTGCAGCCGATACAGGCCCGCAAAAGCTCGCGCCCAGCCATGACGTTGTAAGCGCCCCGCCGCTCGCGCCGGTCCAAGGTCCAATCGCGGTCGCGGTCGGGCAGCCCGTGGCGTTCCCAGTTGCCCACATGGTCTAGGATCGTGGCTTGCGTCTTGCCGTCCAGAAGCCGCAGCGCCCGCCCAAATTGCTGGGCGTACAGGGCATAAGAATCGGTCAAGCGGCCCATTGACACGCATTCGATTGCTGGCACGTCCACGCCTTCGCCCAGCAAGTCCACGTTCACTAGCTGCATCACGTCGCGCGACCGAAACCGGCGCATGATTGAAAATCGAAGGGTGTCGGGCGTCTTGGCCGTGACGCATTCAGCGGCGACACCAGCCGAACGGTAAGCCTGGGTAATCTCCTGGGCATGTTCCACGTCCACCGCGAAAGTGACGCCCAGTTGCCCGCGACAGTGCTTTAGATAGGTCTGTACGATGTCGCCGGTAATGTGGGCCTCATGCGTTGCTTTCCGCAAGGCCGGTTGGGAGAAGTCGCCGTTCGCTGCGTGTGGAATATCGGCGGCGATCAAAGCCGACGGCGGGCACAATAATCGGTAGTCGGTCAAGTATCCCATTTCGATAAGCTCGCGCATGGATGGGCCGACAACCATTGCGTCCATGACACCATCAGCATGACGGCCAAGGCCATATCCATCGGCGCGTAAAGGCGTGGCCGTCCAACCTATGCCGCGTGCATTGGGAAACAGTTCAACGGCTTTGCCCCATTTGTTGTCGCGCAACAGATGGTGCGTTTCGTCGGTCTGCCAAAGAGTGACTTGCTTAAACCAAGGTTCGTCGCGGCGCACGAGCGTATCCACACCGGCCACGGCACAAAGCGAATTGCTATCGTAAAATGACCGGCCAAGTTCGTCCATGTGGATGCGGACGCAATTTCGCACCACGTCGTCGGAACCGATCACACGATGCCGGATGAAATTGCGCGCAAGCGATAGGGACATTTGCGAAACGAGTTCATGCCGGTGCGCGATCCCGACCGATGCGCCCCACCGGTTGTCTATGTGCTGCTTGAATTTCGCGGCCATGTTGACGGTCTTGCCGCCGCCGGTCGGGGCTACGGCGCACACGTTGCGATTACCGGCTGCCCATTCGCGGTCAATCGCATGGTCAATGTCTTGCTGATACGGGCGAAGGATCATCCGGCACGGAATGCGCGAGTGGTGCGGTAGGTCATTTGCCTGCCGTCAGAATGCAATATAATTTTGTGTGGCCAACCGCGCGGCAATCATGCCACCGATAAATTTGCCACCACACAGAAAAAATTACCACGATGGAAAGAAGGACGGGTGCGACATATCTCACGGCTTGCCACCGCAGCGAATCCAAAGGCAAGTTGTGGCGTGCGGTTCGTTATCGGCTTCGCCGCAGAATATGCAATAATCCGGCGCACCGTCATAAGGATTCAACGCCGCGAACTCGCTTGCCGGGATCAGCACCGCCGGATCGCCGTCGCGCAATGATGCTTCATACTGGCGACCGGCTTCAAATCCGGCCATGCGCACCGCCGCTTCCGCTGGTGTGTCTTTCGGATAATCGCGCGGGGTGTATACGTTCAGCACTCCGCTATGAATTTTCATGCTGGTGTTGGTCATGTGCCGAACGTCCCTATGAAGACAATATGAATTTTCGATTCGCGATGGCCATAATAACCGCTGGCGCGGATCAGTGACAGTCTTTCCGTTTTTGTCGCATGTGGCAACTAATATCCGGCCAGCGAATTTTACTGGGTCCAGCACGATCATAAACCGACGGCGTTTCATGTGGCGGCTGCGACCACCACTGTATATCGACTCGTAAATCTGCCCGCGCGCAATGTTGGTAAGATTGGGCCGATTGCTGCGCCGGGTTGTCATCCGAACGCCAGCGCAGCACCGACAGCCATCGCGCCCAGGCAAAGGATGCCAAACCATGTCGCAACAGCGTGGCCGTCTACGCGTGCCCTAGGCGGTGTGATACTGGATTTCTGAATGCGCGAAATCATACCGTCGGACGACCGTACTTCAATATCCCAAGCACGTTCGCGGCATTCGGCGGCGTACAATGGATCACGAACGGGGATACCGGCGCGGCGGGCGTAGGTGGCAAGGCGTCCATAGGTTGGATGGGTGTTCATTGGTCGGCCCCTTCTAAGATGCGTTTGTTATTATATGCGCGCTCCAAGTCGTCTAGCAATTGCGCGCGATTCGTCGGCGCAAGGTCTTGAAGATCGCGCCACATACGCGACACCGGCCACGATCCAGCGGAATTGAGCTGCGGAAATAGATAGGTAAATAGCACGCCGAAGCGATGACGTTCAGCTTGGGCGGTCGTGCTGCGGTTGGGATGGTTGGCCACTATTCGCCCGCTCTTTCCGCACAGACAATAAGTGGGTTTAGTTTTTCGTTGATGGCGTCAATTTTGTCGTGGTATTCCGTTGTCATTTTACTGCAAGCATCGGACAAAACGCGGCGTTCTTCGATTAACGACCGGGCTTCGGGGTCATATGTCGTACGATTGCGAAGTACCTCACCCTTGTCCGTGACGAACTTGAAGCCATAATTTGATTTCTCCCGACCGACGATACGAACTGTTTGGATGATGAGGTTATTGCGGTCTTCGGGGTTGTGAATTTCTAAAATCACGTCGCGTGCTTCAAATCCAATCGCGGGGTCAAGTTTGGTCGTGATGGATTCCCAGGACGGGCCGCTGAACTTTTGCGTTCCGATGGTGGCAACGAACAGAAGGTTTTTAAATCCTTCCACGCGGACTTCAACGCCGCGATAATTACCGACAACGGCGATTGTTTTCTGTTTTTCAGGGGTAGTCATTTTGCGGATTTCTTTCGTTTGGTGGGGGTGATCGTGACAGGGATTGCTTTGGTCTTCCAGCATTTGCAAAATTCGCGGGACGGCTTTTTCCATTCCAAGGCTATTGGGCAAGAAGCGTTCGGTTCGGAAAATATAATCCAGCCGGTCCACTTCATTTCGCACGGTCCTTTTCTTTGCGTAGTCGAAGACGGGATTTTGCCAGCGCATTGCCGCGATGTTCGCCGGTCCATGCTTCTAGCGCCGCAATCACGTCTTCAAGCTCGCGTTGGGTGTAGCGGTTCAACTGGCGGCGGGGTTTCATTCATTCTCCCAATTGTCGGCCACGTCTTGTAGTTCGGCGCGGGCTTTTTCTTCCGCCCGTTTGCTGGCTGCCCACGCCTTGCCGTCAATTTCGTCGGCGATTGCTTCCTGTATCAGTTCTTCAATCACCTTCGGACTAAGGGCGTCCAATTCCCAGGATTGATTGCCGAACTTCTTCACGTACCCAGCCGCGCGGCTATCGGTCATCTTCGCGGGATTGGGCGGCGGGCGGTATTGCTTCACTTGGTCAAAGTTCAGCGCAAGGCGCTTCACTTCAATGTCGGCACCCTCACCAAACAATTCCAGACGGGCGATATTATCGCGCGTCATGTCGATACCGGACGGATCATGGTCGCCCAGGTGTAGGACTTTTACCGGCTGGCCGAAATCTTCATAGTATTCCTTCATACGAACGCCAGCACGCCATAATTCGGATTGACTGACGTTGCCACGACACGCGAAATACGGGACGCGGTAGCGACCGGCGACGCGTTCAATCACGCCAACCAACGCTTCTTTTTCTACCCATATTTCAATTCTGACGGGTTGCTTCAACCACCAATCATATTTGAATGTCTTCGCGCACGTTTCAATAATATCGGCGGGGCTGTTCCAAGTCGAAGGGCTTTCAAGATTGCGCGTGCGGTCTTCAATCGCTTCCCAGTCGATAAGACCGGCAAGCCGACCATCGTTGATGATGGACCCGATTCGCTTGTAGTCCTTCATCGTATTGGCCGAAAGATCGCGCGCCACGAACTGATAATATAATTGCCGAAGCGTGAGTGTGTAGCCTTGCGCGCGATAGTCACTGATGATGACGTTCGCTTGGTCAATAACGCGCTGACTGGAAGCGTTGAACCGTTTGGGGGTATAGGCGATATGGGGCATCACGCACCCCCTTTCAACAACGCATCATAGAAGACCGCCAGCACAACGGACGGCATGTCGCGCATCCCGCGAATAACGTGGCGGGGGCCGTGGGCTGTATCTGGCAAAGCTTCTAGCGTAGCGATTAGAGCGGCGCGGACCTTCATTGCTTTTTCGCCGTCGGTCATCTTATGCGCCCTCCATCAGCTTGACCGCTTCGGCAAGCAAAGGCTTGATCGAAAATTCAGCCTTAACGCGCGTGCCGTCCGGCCCGTGGATTTCCACCATGTCGCCGAAAATCCAAATATCCAATTTGCCGACGGAGGATATGCACGACCCAACGTGCTGGCCGAAGCCCCGGAAGAAATCGCGCTTGCGCGGGTCATACACGGCAACGTCGGTCGTTGCTGGCGCGGTCTTTATAATACCGTCGGTCATCTAAAAATTCCCGCCCCTGAAAACCGCCGAGGCGCGCGGTCCGTGTGCAACCAAGCAAACGGTATGTCTGTTATTATACGGTTCCGTCAGTAGCGTCAAGGGGTGGGAACGAACACCAACACATCATTGAACAGGCCCAATGCCACGACGGCCACCACGAACATTGCGCCATAGCAGAATGCACGGGCTTCACGGTCGTTCATTGCATGGACCCAGCGGGCATGGACGCAAGGAACAGCACGAACCACCATAGAGCGGCGAATGCGCTTGCGCCCCCGACGATACAACAAATGCGCCACGTTTTCATTAAGCACCCCCGATGACGGTTGAAATAACTTCAAATTCAAAGTTTTTAAGTTCCGTGCGGCGGTCTTTCTTCGCCCAGCTATTATGGAAATTAAAATCTTGGGCTGCCGATTTCATGCCGCGTGCGTAAGCCTGACAAAAACCAGCGTTGCCGTGCATCTTACCTTCGGCGTCAACAGCCCACCAACGCCAAGCGTGGGAATAGTGGCGGCGGCTGTTCTTGATGACGCGGGTTTGGCCGTTCGAGAAGGTGGCGACGATGCGGGCCATTCGGATATTCCTTGCCCCTGAACGGTCCGAGGCGCAACCAACTCAAACAATATGGGCTAACTGACGGCAGTGTTCAATAGCGAAAACTGTAAAATCGCTTTACACTCTAGGTTTGAAGTCCCCCAATACTTTATTCATTTCCGCGATCATGGCCGCGCCCTTGGGGGTGATCGCGCCAAGTTCTAGCAGCCCCTCCCGTTCCAATAAAGCCGACGCACGCGGGCCGCGGCGCCGCACAAAGCCCGACCCACTGACGGCGAACCGCACGATCCAATTTTGTTCTTCGGTCGTCATAGCCGCACCGTCC